>WNGG01007417.1_pt1 | contig 12158 bp, 7 predicted proteins | sample 5400661 | NCBI WGS metagenome assembly WNGG01 (sample SAMN13153372, study PRJNA577476) | soil metagenome | isolation source: 100 cm soil or saprolite under Garry oak tree replicate 1 | place: USA:California | collected 2016-06-15 | reverse complement strand
GTCCGTGATGGCCGTGCAGACCAGCGTCGGGCCGATGCGGTCGAGCATCTGCTCTTCGGGGCATTGCACCACGGACACGAAGGGGAACATATATTCTTTTTGCGCAATCGCGGCATCGGGTGTCTCGCAGTAAACGACCGTGGGCAACAAATAGTCGCAGCGTTCTTTCTTGATCAGCCGGCTCCCGTTCCGGTATTTGGCGCTGTAATCCGTCACACCCGGGGCCTGGAGGTCCGCGTCGATCGCGGCGGAGATGGCACCGGCCACGCCGGGAACCGTGAAGGCCGCAAGTCCGGCGTCCGGGTGATCGGGAGGCAGAGGCTCGATCGGAGCCAGACGTTTCGCCAGGGCGTCGGCGATTTCGCGGCCGTGCCGGCTGACCCAGATTCCCGAGCAGCTGATGCAGCTCCGGCCGCTGTTGACGAAAACGCTGTCGAGCATCAAGCCGAGGTGCTTTTCCCACTCGTCCACGCGGTCGTCGCCGAACAGGATCTTGGTGAAACCCGGCCCGTGCGCCTGCACCCGCGGGTTGCCCCGATAGCGCTCGACCGTCGGGCTGCCGCCAAAGATCAGACTGCGCGTGCAGCTGTCGAGAACGGCGGCGCCGACGTCGCCTTCACCCGGGTATACAGATATTGCTTCGCGAGGAACGCCGGCCTGAAAAAAGGCTTCTGCCATCCGGTACGGCGTCCAGGGCTCTTGCGGCCCGGGTTTCAGCACGAGCCCGATCTGCAGCGGAATGACCGGCAGCCAGAGCGTGTGAACGCCGGGCGAATTTGAAGGGAGAACCAGCCCGAGCACCGGGCTCTGCGCCTGGTAGCTGATCGGCACGCCTCTTTCCACTCCGTACCCGCACGTGAGGACGCTGAAGTCCAGGCAGCGGGTCAGGGAAGTGAGAATGTTCTTCATCTGCGAGAGAACGAAGTGGTTCTTCTTCATGTTTGCCCGGCACATGTGCTCGGGCAGCCCGGTTGAGGCAGACTGCTGGCGCACAAAATCGCCGGCCGTCTGCGTCCCATCTCCCAGGGGGAGCTCCGCGTTCAGGTAGACGTCTCCCGCCCTGCCGGCCATTGCGATAAGTTCCTCGATCGGGATCTTACGAAGCGCATCGCGCGCTTGCTGCGCCTTGCGCATGTCGCGCTGGATCAGGCCGCCGTTGGCGCGGCTGACTCGGGCGATCGGCTCCCCGGTGACAAAGTGCACCACCGTGTCAATGTCCATGCTGGTGTAAGGCTGACCCCAGCGGAGGATGGGAATATTCAGCAATTTTGATCTCCGTTGGTGTGTGGCTGTGGGGAATCCAAGAATCCAAGAATCCAAGAATCCAAGAATTCATAGAATGTTTCCCACTCGTCGCCGAAGGTACATTCTTGGATTCTTGGATTCGTGAATTCTTGAATTCCTGTCACTCGGTCTCCGACATGCACAAGGAGCTTAGTAAACGCCGACGGTCGTTGTCGCGGCGAAGCCCCGGAACGGACGCACGCCGCTGACCCCATCCCAGGGATACTTGTCGCAGGGCCTTTCTCTTTCCCCTTCGTCCCGCTCCAGAAAACCGGGAACGAAGAACTCCCTGGTCAGGGTGGTCAGCTTGATCCTTCCGGTCTGCCCGTACTCCACGACTTTGTTGGGATCGTCGAAATCCACCACCTCTATGACGGCGCGAGGCTGAGGCGCGTAGTAGCTGATCCTGTAGTCGCTTTCCGCGGGGTTGCTGGGGGCAAGGCCCATCAAGGTGTTGCCGTAAGTGGGCGTCATATAGGCCCCGTCGAGCAGCTCTTCATGAGCGAACCGGTTCCACTGCGGCGTGAACTCGGTCCCCCCGGAGAAGATCCCGGTGATTCCCATCTTGCGGATGCTGGTTCCCATGCCTTCGAGGCGGAGAGCCAGAGCTTCCAGGAGCTTTGGCGTCGCGAACATGCATCTGACGTCGTGCCCCGCCTGGAGAATGGTAACGGCCTGGTCGACGCAGTGGTCCTTGTAGGCCTGGAGGTGCTCCGTCCACCCTTTCTTGATCAGCTTGATTACCCACCGCGGGTCCAGGTCTACGCAGAAGCAGATGCCACCGCGATACTGCGCCAGGTGCTCGACGGACAAACGCAAACGCCGCGGGCCTGAAGGCCCGAGCATGAGCCAGTTGGCGCCCCTCGGAAAGTATTCCTCGGGGAGAGTTTCGCTGAACAGCTCGTAGTCCAAGCGGAAGTCTTCGAATGCGACCCGCGTTTTGGGGACGCCAGTGGTCCCACCCGTTTCGAAGACAAAGACAGGCCGGCCCTCGTACGCTTTGGGTATCCACCGCTGGACCGGCCCGCCGCGCAACCAGTCATCCTGAAACCAGCCGAGCCGCGAGAGATCCTCAAAGGACCGGACCTCCTCGCGCGGATCCCAACCCAGCCGGCGCGCGTACTCCAGCCAGAAGGGACATCCGGTCGCCGGATCAAAATGCCATCGCACCACTTCGCGCACATGAGCGTCCAGGGCCTCGCGCGCTTCCTGCTCCTTTGAATCGAGCAATGCTTTTTCTGCCGCGCTCAATTTCCTGTCCCCGTGGCGGCGGCGGTAATGGCCCAGAGCTCGCTTCGATTCAGGATGTAAAGGACTCCATTCGCGGGCACCGGCGTGCTGTAGACCGAGCTGCCCATATTGTTCTCTCCCAGAACCTTCAACGCCTTGCCCTCCTGCAGGACGACCACATCACCGTCTTCGTCGCCGAGATACACTTTCCCGTCCGCCACGAGGGGAGAACCCCAGACCGCCGCGAGCATATCGTGCACCCAGTAAGGTTTTCCGGTCTTCGCATCCAGGCAGTGCAGAAAGCCGCTGAAATCCGGGATGTAAATCAGTCCGTCCTTGATGGCTGCTGTCGAGATCGTGCGGCGGATCTTGGCGTAATGCCACAGCCGCCCGGTGTCGGTGGCATCGCCCGGCTTGCTGGGATCGATGCCGTACATGTGCCCCACACCTTCGCCGTGCTCTGGATCCTGGCCCGTGGCTAGAAACACCCTGTTGTCGTAGAAGACCGGCGTGCTGATGGCATCGTTGCGGGTCTTGGGCCAGACCGCATCCTTGGGATTCAAGTCGAAAGTCCAGAGGTGCTTTCCGGTCAGCGCTTCGAGTCCGTAAAGCAGGCCATCGCCGCCGGGATAGAAGGCCTGGAGCACGCCGTTGACCATGCCGAGCGCGGGACAAGACCATTGTCCATGCAGGATCCTGTCTCCCGGGGATGCGTCCTCCCAAACGACTTTGCCCGTTTTTTTGTTCACCGCGATGAAGCTCGGGGCGCGCGGCGAAGGGATATTGACATGACTCTCATCGTGTCCGTTGGACGTGATGATGAAGAGCAAGTCGCCGTACATAACAGGAGAGGAGTTAGACATGTTGTGGGGGAACACCCCGAGCTCCTCCATCATGTCCAGCTTCCAGACAATGTCTGCGTCGAGGTCCGATTTGTACTTTTCCTCGGTAAACGGCCCGTCGTTCTCCTTGTCGAGGAATCCCTCCGTGTCCAGGCACACGAGCTCGCAACGATTGGTGACGTAGTAGAGCCGGTCTCCTTCCACCAAGGGCGACGAGCAGACGCCCTGAAACGGCCAGTCGTTGACTCGACCCGAGGCGAGCTTGTCCGACACCGCCTGCCAGAGGAACTTGCCGTCGGATTCGCGGAAGCACATCAGAATACCCTTGTCCCCGGTGATTGCGGGGTTTTTGGGATTCTCATTATTGGTGCCGGCAAAAACCTTCCCGCCGGCAATCACGGGATTGCCGTAGGACTGGGAGCCGAGATCGGCCTTCCACTTGATGTTTTTCCTGGTCTTGACGTTCCAGGAAACAGGGAGGCCCTTCATCGAGGAAACCATGTTGCGTTGTGGCGTCCCCCCCCACATCGGCCAGTCCTCGGACTGCAGGGGGGCCGTTCCGAGGAGAGAGAGCGCGATGATCGCACAGAGCCGCCCGCCGGCTGGAACCAAGAGCAAACACCTTTCAAAACCTTCGCGGTCCCTTTGCGCCCTTCGCGTCTTTGCGATGAAGCCTGAAGCCAACGTCAACCGCAAAGGCGCGAAGAGCGCGAAGAACTTTGTGAAGAAAGCAAGAATTACAAGGAGTCCATTGCGGAAACGTTCATTGGGCGTCATTTGAGTTCGGCGTGACTTTGATGTTGTCATAATAAATCTCGTTATGGGCGTACGCGAAAAATCCCGGACTTCCTTGCAGGTTTGGAATCGGATCGAGCTTTTCGATCGTCCACTGGTCCGGCTCCGCGCTTCCCCTGGGCCAGACCTTTCCGCGCACGCGCGCCTTGCCGTCGGCCATGTTCTCGACGCGAACCTTCATTGTGTACCACACGTTTCCCTTCCACTCAAACGGCACGCTTACGGACCGCTTCGTCTCGGGTTGCCAGCTTTCGATCCAGAGCTTCTGTGTATTTCCGGTCAGGACCATCGCGTAGCGCTGCGCGATGATGCCGATGTCGGGCAACTGCCGCCGCTTTTCGATCCCCAGGACATCCGCTTGCATCGTGTAGTTGGACAGATTCGAGGGACCCATGTAGGTCCGGCAGCGGCGCAAGAGAGAGAACTCGTTGGAGAGCTTTACGAGGACTTTGTTTCCTTCGACCTCCCGCACCTCGTACTTGCCGCCCGCCCCTATCCAGTGAGCGGGAATGCTCTTGGGCGCGAGGGATTCGAAGTCTTCATTCCATGGAAGCGGGGGAACCACGCGCACTCGCGCGGCGCCCGTGATCCCGCTTACCGTAGCGCGCACTTCGCCGGCCTGAGGGCCCTTGGGCGCAACATACTTGCCATCCGCGCTCACAGTCCCCTGGAGCCCGGCAAGCGACCAGGTCGCGCCCGTTTCTTCCCGCAGGAAATTGCCGGACGCGTCGTAAGTCCGGACTCTGAAGCGGGCTTCCTGCCCGGGGGCAATCAATGATTCTGCGGGAATGACCTGCACCAAAGCAGGCGTCGCGCTGGAGTCGGCCGCAGCAAGAGCCAGGTGGGAGCCCGGCGCCGGGCTCGGCCTCGGCACTCTGCGCGAGCCAATGCAGTATGTGTTTTTTGTGGACACCAGATAGACGCGGCCGTTGGCTACGGCAGCGGAGGCCAGGATCTCCTCTTCCCCGGCGATTTTGCTCAGCTCATCCACGTCGAGGACCTTACATTCCGTTTCCCCTGGCTTGAGGATGTAGAACTTTCCATTCTCCGTTCCCACGTAGAGTTTTCCATCCGCATAGACAGGGGAGGCTTTCTGAATCGTGCCCAGGCTGAGCTTCCACAGCTCCTTGCCATTGGTGCTGTCGAGGCAGATAAGGTTCGCGCCGTTGTCGATCAAATACAGTTTGCCGCCATGAAGGACCGGGGAAGGGAACTCGACCGTGAGCCCGTCGACCCGCCAGATCTCACCGGTCTTGTTTATGTCGCCCGTTCCGGAAGGGTCGAGCGCCACGACTCTGCCCATGACGTTGGTGTCCAGGTTCTCCTGGCCGTGACATGCGTAGACTCGTTTGTCGTCCACAACCACGGACGCGTTGATGGCCCGCTTGCTGAACGGGAAGATCCAGACCCTCTCGCCCGTCCGGGGTTTCATGGCATAAATCGATCCATCGGCTCCCCCGTCAACGAGCAGCGTCTTACCCGCGAATTCCGAGACAACGCCCGTCGGGTAGCACGTATCGTAAGGATTCCCACCCGGCTGCGAGACCCATATGACCTCGCCCGTCATCTTGTCGCACGCAATGTATCGGTGCGCACCTCGCGCCTGGCTTCCCCACCCGGAGGTGATGCCGCTGGTAATGACCAGGTTCTCGAAGATGGCGGGGGTTACTGTTCGCCCTCCGTGAGTTGTGATAATTCCGAACTCTTCCGCGAGACTATGCTCCCAGAGCACCTTGCCGTTGCGGTCCAGGCACATAAATGTCCCGCTGACGCCCATCACGTAAATTCTCCCCGTGGAGGGATCGCCCACAGGTGAAGCCCATCCGACTCGGTGAGGCGGCACATCACTGCCGTACACGTTGAAACGGCGCTCCCAGATCCTCTTGCCTGTGTTGGCTTCAAGGCACAGAACGCGCTCCTGCTCCTGTTCGCCCTCCTCCGCAGTATTCACCATGTAGAGGCGGTCTTCCATGATGATTGGAGCGGAGCGGCCGCCGAAGGGGGCCTTCCACACCAGGTTCTCGCCTTCCGGAGACCACGAAGAGGGTAGTCCATTCTCGTCGGAAACTCCGGTCTGGTGGGGACCGCGCCAGTTTGCCCAGGTCCCTGCAATCCGGATCTCCGCGTAGGCAAGCGAGATGAAAAGAATCGAAACCGCGAGAAGGCTTCTGTGCAATCTTGACATCGTCGGCACCCGAATCCTCAGTAAAGCATTGATCCAAGGCTTGGCCACGAATTACACGAAAAGAGGGTATCAGAGCAAGGCTTCAGCTAACGTAAGGGAATTCATGTAATTCGTGAAATCCGTGGCAAGTTTTTCTCTGTATCCGATTCGCTCCCCAGGTTCCGGTCCCAAGGCTGGCATCAGAAGGTAAGCGCATGGACAAGAACTCCTTCGTAGGCGGGGGACTCATCCAGGAATTTACTGCAATTCTAGGCCGATTTGCGACCGTTGAAGCATAGTCTATGGGCGATCCCGTTTCAAGGCTGTGCATGCACGCGGTCTGGCTCTGCTTATCACTTGTCATTGCGGACAAGCCATTCCCTTCGAAAGAATTCGGCCGCGCGGTTTGGATGAGCCTGCCCGTCTAGTGCCCATTCGCGCAAAGGCGAGCTGAACGAAAACGGCACCAGCGTTGGCGAAAGTGGCGGAGAGCGACAAGCGTCATTTCGCCAGGTTGGAGCACGGGGTGGTACGGCCCGAGCCCATTCCAACCACCCGGCGCTGGCTCACGCCAGCGTTGCCCTCCTTATCGAAGGAGGGGACCTTTTTGCCATCGACTTTGTGTCGCTGTGTTCGTCTATGCTTGGGAGACCAATTTCCAGCTATCCAAAATCTGGCAGCCTGTAGCCTTGACCGCTGGCGTTTAAAAGAACACAAAGGAGAATATCGTGAAAACGACGATTTGCAGGAAAGTCATTAAGTGCCACGACGGTGTGGCTCTCACCATCGATCAGTACGGCCCGCCCAAGCACGTTGCGATCCGCGCTGAAAGATTGCCGCGTCCTGATCCTTGCGGCTCCGATTCACTTCGATGCTGGAGGAATCGACCATTTTTTTCGCGATACCGAATTTGACCAGGATTGCTTCTTCCGTATAAGATGGGGAAAATCCGCGTATCAGTTAGGGAGGAAATCTCATGAAACTTCGTATCGCCGTTGCGTCGCTCTTGCTTGCCGCGTGTGCCGCAGCTCAAACCGAAAAGAAGCCCGAGAGCGCCGCCAAAACGGCGCAACCTGCTTTCGATTTCAAGGCGCACATGCAAAAAATCATGGACGCCTGGTCGACTCTTGATCCTTCAAATGCGGCCCCATTTTACTCACAGGAAAAGGGGAGTGTTTTTTACGACATTGCCCCACTGAAGTATGCGGGCTGGACGGCTTATTCCGAAGGCGTGAAGAAGGTCTTTGCAGACTTCTCAACCCTCAAGATAACGGTAGGAAAGGATGCGCGGGTCCACCCGCGGGGAAATCTCGCATGGGGTACCGCCACCTGGCATGGTGACGCGGTAATGAAGAACGGAGCCAAAGAATCGTTCGATGGCCGATGGACCGTGATCTTTCAGAAGGTGGGAGACGACTGGCTCATTATTCATGAGCACGTCTCGGTCCCGCAACAAGCGGCGCCGCCCAAGAAGTAGATCACAGAGAAAGGATTGGGATGGGATACGCGTGGGATATCTGGACAGGATAACAGGATCGACAGCGTCACTGATCCCGCCGCTTTCCTTTTGACGGCGGGGCCATCCTGTTATCCTGTCGATTCTCTGCGATCCTAGCGCCAGCCTTTGGAGTGTCTCGAGCCTGAAGCTACTCGAAGCTGGCTTTTCAGCTCACCGGGCTCGGTCCTGAAACTGTTGGTGACTGCCTGTGTCTGCTTTTTTTGGTTTTGCGACCAACGGCTTCACCTCCCAACTGCTCTCATCTGGTAATGCAAGATTTCGGTCCAAAAGGGCTCACGCCAGCGAAATTTTTTCGAAGCTGTCAAATCAAAGGGGAGTGAAACGTGTTGGGGAGAATACGAGACCAAGCGTCACCATCGCACCTTGCATTGTGTCCTGGAAGGGCATATGTTTCATCGGCTGGCAGAGAAAGGAACCCTGCATGAATCGAGCGGTCTCAGTTGTTCTTCTCGCACTGGCCGCAGCTTTTTCGGATTTTGCTCAGGAAAAGGCGGCTGAAACAAAACCGGCGGCAACAGCCGAGACCCGGCTTCCTTCGGCGGATGAGATCCTGGACAAGTATGTCGAAGCTTTAGGCGGCAAAGCCGCTTTCGAAAAGTTTAGCAGCCGGGTCGTCAAAGGAGCGCTCGAGCTGCCTGCCATGGGGATCACGTCCGGAGCCGAGATCTATGCCAAGGCGCCCAACAAGTGGCTGTTGAGCATCGAGGTCCCTGGTTTCGGGCTGGTTCAGCAGGGTTATGACGGCACTTCGGGCTGGGCGCGGGACCCGCAAACAGGGATCCGGGACTTGAGCGGCGGCGAATTGGAGTCCATCAAACGCGGCGCCGAATTCAACCAGCCCCTAAAGCTGAAGGCTCTCTTTCCCAAACTTGAGGTTAAGGAGAAGTCCAAGGTAGGAGACCGCGAGGTGTACGTGCTGGAGGCGACGCCGGCCCAAGGAAGCCCCGAGAAGTTGTACTTCGACACTCAGACGCATTTGCTCGTCCGGGCCGATATCGAGGCCGAGGGTCCCCAGGGTAAGACGCCATTTGAAATCAGCTTCGAGGACTATAAGGAAGTGGACGGCATCAAGCTGGCGCACACAGTGAGCCGCTCCAGCCCGGCGATGAGCTTCGTAATCAAGCTGGAAGAGATCAGGCACAACATTCCCATCGAGGACACCAAATTCCAGAAACCGGCGCCTGAAAAGCCACCCGAGAAGCCGGTGGAAAAGCCGGCCGAAAAGCCTGCGGCCGAAGAGAAAAAGACCCCGTGATCAGACCTCAGACCTCAGACTTCGACTTCAGACCACTCGCGAGTTGGTCTGAGGTCTGATCCCTGAGGTCTGAAGTCTGAAAGGGCATTGCGATGGACTTCTCGTATTCACCTGGGGAACTGGCCTTTCGCGACGAGGCGCGGGCCTGGATCGAGGAGAACCTTCCCGGTGACTGGGGGAGCGAAAAGTGGCCCATTCCTGAAGACGAGGAGGGCCAGGAGCGCGCGATGCGCGAATGGGGGAGAAAGCTGTATCAGGGAGGATGGGCCGGCATCACCTGGCCCAAGGAATATGGCGGGCGAGGCGCCACCCCGATAGAGCAGTTCATCTTTCAGGAGGAGATGGCGGCCTACAAGACGCCTCCCACCCAGAACTTGATCGGCGTCGGCATGGCGGGGCCGACTCTTATGGCCTGGGGAACGCCCCGGCAAAAAGCAGCTCACCTCGAGAAGATTCTCTCCGGCGAAGAAATCTGGTGCCAGGCATTCTCCGAGCCCAACGCAGGGAGTGATCTGGCGGCTCTCGAGACCACCGCCACTCCGCATGGCGACGGCTATGTTGTCAACGGGCAGAAAATATGGACGTCCGTCGCGCACCGAGCCGATTGGTGTCTACTTCTGACGCGGAGCGATCCGCAAGCGCCAAAGCACAAGGGGCTGACCTACCTGATCGTCGATATGAAGTCGGCCGGCATCCAGGTCAAGCCCTTGAGACAGATGACCGGCGACGCCGAGTTCAACGAGATTTTCTTTACTGACGTTCGGGTGCCCGGAGAGAACGTGCTGGGGCAGGAGAAGAACGGGTGGGCCGTGGCCATTACAACGCTGATGCACGAACGGGTCAACATCGCGGCCCTGCTGTACGCGCGCATCAAACAAACCCTGAACGACGTCGTCCAACTGACCCGGAGAGTGTGCCGCAACGGCCGTCCGCTCTGCGAAGATCCGATTGTTCGCCGGAAGCTGGCGCGCTTCTATGCTTCCGTTGAAAGTCAGCGCCTCAACAATCTGCGGATGCGCGCGCATCTGAAGGCGACCGACGACCCCGGACCGATCGGCTCGACGTTCAAGCTTATCTGGGCTTGCGCCAATCAGGAGTTGCTGGAATTGCCGGTGGACATTCTTGGACCCTATGCGGAGCTTCTGCCCGGCAGCGCCGCCCATAACACCAATGTGGATCTGTGGATGAAGCATTTCCTGCGTTCGCGGGCGAACAGCATCGAAGGAGGCACGTCCGAGATCCTGCGCAACATAATCGGCGAAAGAGTCCTTGGATTGCCCAGGTAACTTTGGCACAGAGGCATAGAGAACGAGTTTTTCTCTGTGTCTCCGTGCCTCTGTGGCTAAACTAGGCTCGGGCGAAAGCGATGAATCTGGAATGGACGGAGGAACAGAAGATCCTGCGGGAAAGCGTCGCCAGGTTTTGCAGAGCCGAAGTCCCCGTCGAAGCGATACGAGCCATGGCCGACGGCGCAGAAGGCCTGAGCGATCCATTGTGGCGCAAGATTGCGGATCAGGCGTGGCTCGGCGTTCTGGTTCCCGAAGAGCACGGCGGGCTGGGGCTTGGAGTCAGGGACCTGGCGATCATCCTGGAGGAGATGGGGCGCGCGTTGATTCCCGGCGTCTACTTTTCGACCGTGGCGTTGGGAACGCCCGCGATCGTTCTTGGAGGCTCGGAGGCGCTGAAGAGCCGCTGGCTCGAGATGCTTGCCGCCGGGGAGAAGAAGGCTACACTCGCGCTCCTCGAAGAGGACGGCCAGCTTGGAGCCGCCCATGTCCAGACACGGGCCACGAGGCGCAACGGCGGCTTTGTTCTCAAGGGAAGGAAGTTTTTCGTGCCCGACCTGGACACGGCCGACGTCGTGGTAACTTTGGCACGCGCCAAAGATGGTGTGACTCTGTTCGTCGTGGACACGAAAGCCAAAGGCGTTTCGATCGAAAAGAACCGGCTCGCGGACGCCACGAGCCGTTCCGGACAGCTCATCCTGCGCGATGTGGAGGCCGGCGCGGATTCCGTTGTCGGCGAAGAAGGGGAGGGGTGGGAGATCGTCGAACAAGTTCTGCTCGTGGCAAACGTGGGGATCGCCGCGGGATCGGTGGCTGCGGCCGAGCACGTCCTCGAGCGGGCTGTCAGTTATGCGCGCAAAAGAATTCAGTTCGGGGTTCCCATAGGGACGTTTCAGGCGGTCAAGCATCCTCTCGCGAATCTGTTTGCGGAGATCGAAAGCGCGCGGTCTGCCTATCACTATGCCGCCTGGGCGGTCGATGCCGGCATCGAGGACGCGCGGCGCGCTGTCGCGGTGGCGCGCCTGACCTGCACCGACGCCTATCGCAATGCCACACTCGTGAGCCTCCAGGCCCACGGCGGCATCGGCTTCACCTGGGAGTACGATCTTCACCTTCACCTCAAGCGGGCCTTGCACAACCAGTACTTTCTCGGCGTGCCTTCGGATTACGAAGAGATCGTGGCCTGCGAGGCCCTCGGCATCTAATCCCGCCCTTCAAGGGTCCAATCACCACGAAGACGCGAAGACGCGAAGAATCACGTCAACGGCGTCGCTGTGGTAGATGATGAACATGGTGGCCAACTTCGGACCGAACTATTTGCGGCCATTCGATCTGCTCAACCCATTCATTGCCCCTTTTGGGCTGCGAAACACTCATTTTGAGCAATCGTCGAGCCGGTTGCAGCACCATGCGCAATTAAGGAGGTCACTACAAAGGCACAAAGGAGCCTTTTGCCTTCGAATAGTCGGTCCTCTCAGAAGGAGCGGATTCGTAAGGACTGGAGGCTAAGGGCTCGCGCAGAAATAAATTCACATTTTGGCGCGAGCGCCGGGCGGGCAGATGCGAGGCGCCGCGACGAAGTCGATGTCGGACATCGTCGAGGAGCGGCAACAAAGCCGATACGCGCCCTTCGCCGCCGCGCCCCTTCGGGCTGCGGCCCGCAGGCCCGCTGGCTTTGTTGCTCGCTCCTCACATACCGCCCCGGGTATAGCTCGTCGCTCGCGCCTCGCCAGCGGGCCTGGGGGCCTGCAGCAAAATGTGAATTTATTTCTGCGCGAGCCCT
>WNGG01008736.1_pt1 | contig 12159 bp, 10 predicted proteins | sample 5400661 | NCBI WGS metagenome assembly WNGG01 (sample SAMN13153372, study PRJNA577476) | soil metagenome | isolation source: 100 cm soil or saprolite under Garry oak tree replicate 1 | place: USA:California | collected 2016-06-15 | reverse complement strand
ACTTCCCGGATCCCGTGACGCCGGCGATCAGGAGGTGCGGCATCTTCGCCAGATCCGCGACCACGGGATCGCCCTCGAGGTTCTTGCCGAGGGCGATCGGGAGGGCGCGCGTGGGGCGATGATATTCGGCGCCCTCGATCAGGTCGCGCACGTGAACCATGCGCGGCATGGGGTTCGGGACCTCGATGCCTACGGCGGCCTTCCCGGGGATCGGCGCCACGATGCGGAGCGAGGGGGCGCGCATCGCGAGCGCCAGGTCGTCGGCGAGCGCCGCGATGCGGCCGACTTTGACGCCCGGGCCAGGCGCCACTTCGTACTGCGTCACCACCGGTCCGACCGTACGTCCGGCGATCGAGCCTTCGACCCGAAACGTCTGGAGCGTTTCGATCAACTTCCGCCCCATCTGGTCGATCTGCGCCAGACCGGCGTCGCCGTCTTCGGGAGGAGCGGGATTCAACAACTCGATCGGAGGGATCAGCACGCCGGCGGGCACTGACGGTGGTTTGGGCGGCGGGACACTCTTCGCTTTCCGCGTCTTCTCCGCCAGGGAGCGGGGAGCGGGGAGCGGTTCCTTCCGTTCCCGAGGGGCCGCATCGTTCTCCTTCTTCGGAGTCTTCGGTGTCACGGCGGGTCCCGCTCCCCGCTCCCTGCTCCCGGTGCGGAGCGACACCAGCGGATGCCAGCCGACGGTCAGAATCCCCAGCGCCGAGAGGGCGAACAGGCCCACCAGCGTCCCACCGGCGGTTCCCACCGCCTGGTGGACGACATGGGCCAACAGGGCGGGCACCAGTCCCGCGAGCTTCTGTGTCGGGCTCCAGGCGGCGTACGCCGACGGAAAGCCGGCGCCCGTCACCGTGCCGATCCCATAGGGGAGGAGCAGGATCAGCCCCGCCCCCAAGGCTGCCGCCCGCCCGGCGGACAGGCTTCCGAGGCGCTCGAACGCCGCCAACGCCCAACCGATGCCGAGGACGGGGAGGAGCACCGAGCCCACCCCCAGCACGCGCCACAGCCGCGAGCCGATCTGGTATGCCGATGAGCTCCTGGCGCGCCTTCCGGTTCATGTGATGCGGCGATCCGCGTATACGGGGACGACGCCGAACCGGTCGGCCTGAGCGGCGAACGCGACGTCCTCGCTCAGATCGACGTCGGCGAGCTGGTGTGCCGCTTCGGATCCCTCCAGGGCATCCTGCCAGCTCGTGAGCTCGTCGGTCAGGGCGAGCGCCGTGCGGGCCGCGTCGTTCAAGGCGAGCTTGCGGAGACCCTTCTTGACGGCCTTGATCAACCGGCCCGCCGTGTAGGCGTCCTCGATGGCGAACTCCCTCTCGCGGCCGGCGCAGATGACCAGCAGATCGCGCGGCTCGAGCAGCACCGCCCGGACGCGCTCCACCAGCGCCTTGAAGTTCACCGGAGCGCCCACCAGCACCGGATCGCCGCCCTGTGCGGCGACCAGGGCCGGCGTGCCGTTGGTGGTGGCGAGCACGATGGTCTTTCCCGCCACCGCGGTCGCGGTCATCTCGCGCGGCGAATTGCCGAGGGCGAACCCCTCGATCTTCACGCTGCGGCGCTCCCCCGCGAGGACCACGCCGTCCTTTTCGAGGTTCGAAGCGAGGCGCACCGCGTCCTCCGAGGTCGCCGCGGGGATCACCGCCTTGGCGCCGTTGGCGAGCGCCGTGACGATGGTGGTCGTGGCGCGGAGCGCGTCGATGACGACGACGCCATGACCCGCGAGATCCCCCGCGGCGAGGCCGAGCGGCGTGAAATGCACGTCGATCTTCATGCGGGGGCGGGCGGCTGGAGGAGCTGGGGCTCGCGCTCGAGGAACTTCGTGTCCACCCGGCCTGCGATGAAGTCGGGATGGCGCATGACCCGACTGAGGAACGGGATGGTCGTGGTCACGCCTTCAATGATAAACGAGTCGAGCGCCTGCCGCATGCGCGCGAGCGCCTCCGCGCGATTATTGCCGTGCACGATCAGCTTTGCGAGCAGCGAGTCGTAGTAGGGCGGCACGGAGTAGCCGGCGTAGATATGCGTGTCGACCCGCACCCCGGGGCCCCCCGGCGGGTGGTACACGGTGATCGTCCCGGGGCTCGGCTGAAAGTTGCGGGACGGGTCCTCCGCGTTCACGCGGCACTCGATGGCGTGGCCGCGCAGCCGGTTCCCGTTCATCACGAACGACAGCGGCTCCCCCGCCGCGACGCGAATCTGCTCCTTCACCAGATCGAAGTTGGTGCACATCTCCGTGACCGGGTGCTCCACCTGAATGCGGGTGTTCATCTCCATGAAGTAGAACGAGCCGTCCTCGTCGAGCAGAAACTCGATCGTCCCCGCACCCACGTAGGCGATCGCCTCGGCGAGCCGCACCGCCGCATCGCCGATGTCGTGCCGCAGCGTCTGATCCACGGCCGGACTCGGCGCCTCCTCGATGAGCTTCTGGTGGCGCCGCTGGACCGAGCAGTCGCGCTCGCACAGGTGCATGATGCGCCCATGGGTGTCGCCCATGATCTGGATCTCGATGTGGCGCGGCCGCGCGAGATACTTCTCGAGGTACACCTCGTCCGAGCCGAACGCCGCCAGCGCTTCCTGTTTCGCGAGGGAGAATGCCTGCGGGAATTGCTCTTCGTCCTGCGCCACCCGCATCCCCTTCCCGCCCCCGCCCGCCGCCGCCTTGATGATCACCGGGAAGCCGATCTTCTCGGCGTCTTTCAGCCCCGCCTCCGCATCCTCGACCGGTCCGGCGGAGCCCGGGACCGTCGGGACCTTGAGCTTCTGCGCCAGCTTGCGGGCGGCGGCCTTGTCGCCCATCTGGCGGATCTGGTCCCCGCTCGGGCCCACGAAGGTGATGTTCGAGGTGCGCACGATGTCCGCGAATTCGGCGTTCTCCGCGAGAAAACCGTAGCCCGGATGGATCGCGTCGGCCCCGGTGATCTCCGCGGCCGCGATGATGCGCGGGATGTTGAGATAGCTGTCGCGGGAGGGTGCCCGGCCGATGCACACGTCGTCGTCCGCGAAGCGCGTGTGCAGGCTGTCGCGGTCCGCCTCCGAGTAGACGGCGACCGTGTGGATGTCCAGCTCTTTGCACGCACGGATCACCCGCAGGGCGATCTCCCCGCGGTTCGCGATCAGCACCTTCTTGAACATCAGGGCGTGATGTCGCCGCGCAGCCCGGCCGCGGCCGTAGTCCCGCCGAACGCCTGGCTCTCGCCCGAGTCCACGCCCGAGACCTTCAGCGCGAACTCGCTCGGATTCGTGGCGTAGAAGATCGCGCTCTCGTAGCTGACGGTCCCCTGCTGGTACCAGTACATCAGCGACTGGTCGAAGCTCTGCATGCCGTACTGGACCGACCCCTGCGCGATGAGGTCGGGGATGCTGAGGGACTTCGTGAGATCGCGCATGTTCTCCTGCACGGCCGCGGTGTTGATCAGCACCTCCGCTGCCGGCACCCGCCCCTTGCCGTCCTTGCGCGGCACGAGGCGCAACGAGACGATCGCCTGGAGCGCCGTCGAGAGGAGGTGGCGCACCTCGTCGTGCTGATGGGGCGGGAAGAACGAGATCACCCGGTTGATCGTCTGCGTCGCATCCGTGGTGTGCAGCGTCGAGAACACCAGATGCCCCGTGTCCGCCGCCTTCAGCGCGGTGTCGAGCGTCTCCATGTCGCGGATCTCGCCGATCAGGATCACGTCGGGCGCCTGCCGCAGCACGTGGCGCAATGCCGCGTTGAAGGACAGGGTGTCGTTCCCCACCTCGCGCTGCGAGATGTTGGCCAGGTTGTCGCGGTGCAGGAACTCGATCGGATCCTCGATCGTGATGATGTTGACGCGCCGGTTGGTGTTGATGTGATTGATCATCGCCGCGAGCGCCGTCGACTTTCCCGACCCCGTCACGCCGGTGACCAGCACCAGCCCCCGCGGCCGCAGGCCGAGCTCCTCGAGCACCGTCGGCAGGTTCAGGTCCCGGATCGTCTTGACTTCGTACGGAATGGCCCGGAAGGCGAACGCCACCGTCCCGCGCTGCTGGTAGACGTTGGTCCGGAACCGACCCACCCCCGGCACGCCGATCGCGAAGTCCGCCTCCTTGTGCTCGGCGAACTCCTTCACCTGACGGGGGGTCATGATCTGCTCGGCGAGCGACTTCAACTCCTCCGGCTTGAGCGGCGAGGAGTCGAGGGCCACCAGCTCGCCATTCACCCGGATCGTGGCCGGTCGACCCACCTTGAGCAGCAGGTCCGACGCATTGCGCTGGACCATGTGCGTGATCGCCGCCTTGAAGTTGAACGTCGCTTGCCCGGCTTGGGGTGCTTCAGGCATGAGGATCCACCCGGAAGAGGAGCTGTCCGAACTCGACGGGCTGGGCGTTCTCCACGAGCACCTCCCGCACCACCCCCGCCACTTCGGACTCGATTTCGTTCATGATCTTCATCGCTTCGATGATGCAGACGACTTGGCCCGTTGCCACGCGGCTCCCACCCTTCACGTAGGGGTCGGCGCCGGGCTCCGGGGCCGAGTAGAACGTCCCCACCATGGGAGATTTGATCTCCACCAGGTGAGACGGAGGCGCCGCCGCGGCCGCCGGGACCGCGGCGCCGGAAGCCCCCACGGGGACGGGTGCGTGCCCCGGCGCCACGACTACGTGTTGGCCGCTCTCGTTGGTCGTGTGCCCACTCCGGCTCACCCGCACCGACGACCAGACCCCGAACAAACCCCGACGGACCTCGATCGCACCAAGCTCGGGCGCCTCCCTCAGGATCTGCACCAGCTGCGCGATGATGTCGAGGTTCATGGCTCCCAAAGTTACACGAGCTCCAAGAGGTCCGTCAGGCCATCGCTCAGGAGCTCTGGCCCCGCCGGAGCGAGATGCACGTCGTCTTCGATGCGCACACCGCCGTCGCCCGGGAAATACACGCCGGGCTCGATCGTGACCACGGCGCCCGCGGGGAGGGGATCGGGGTTGATCTTCGAGAGGCGGGGCGCTTCGTGCACCTCGAGCCCAAGTCCGTGACCCAGCGAGTGCCCGAATGCCTCGCCGAACCCACGCGCCGCAATCGGATCGCGCGCCAGGGCGTCGGCCTCCCGCCCGCTCATACCGGCGCGCACGCCGGTGCGCGCGCGCTGCTGCGCCTCGCGCACCAATCCGTACAACACCTGCTGCCGCTCGGTCGCGCGCGCCCCCACCACCACGGTGCGCGTGATGTCCGCGCAGTAGCCGTCTACCTGAGCCCCGAAGTCTAGCAGCAGCCACTCGCCGGCCGCCACCGCCCGGCGGCTCGAGCGCGCGTGCGGCAGGGCGCTGCGCGGGCCCGACGCCACGATGGTCGCGAACGGATGCCCCTCGCTGCCCAACCCGCGCAGCGCCCCCTCCAACACGCCCGCGATCGCCAGCTCGGTCGTGCCCGCGCGCACCTGCGCGAGCGTTTGGCGCAACGCCTCGCCGGCCAGCAGCGCGGCGCTCCGGATGGCAGCCACCTCGCCTTCGTCCTTCACCGCGCGCAGCCGCTCTACCAGCTCCGTCGTCGGTATCCACCGCCACGCCTTGCCGGCCTGCGCGAACCGCTCCGCGTCGTGCACCGACAGCGCGTGGGCCTCGTACCCGAGCGTGGTCAGCGGCCCCAGCGTCGCGAGTTCCTTGAAAAAGCGATCCCACACGCTGGTGCTGTCGACTTCGATCCGCGCCACCGCACCCGCCTCCCCCCGCGCCTGCGCGTCGTAGCGGAAATCCGTCACGAGCAACACGTCGGCTCTCGTGACCACCACGACCGCGGCGGAGCCCGAGAACCCCGTGAGGTAGCGGATGTTGGCGTGCGACGTGACGACCAGCCCGTCCAGGCCCTCCACTTCCAGCGTCCGGACGAGCGCCTCCTGCCGGTCGCGCCGCCGGTCAGCCGCCATGGCGGGCCTGGAGAAAGCCGACCAAGCCCTCGAGTCCTAGCCGATAGCTCTCGGCGCCGAAGCCGGTCACCACGCCCACGGCGGCGTCGGCGAGCACCGAGCGGCGCCGCTCCGGCTCGCGCGCGAAGATGTTCGAGAGATGCACTTCCACGAACGGCACGCGCACCGCGAGCAGCGCGTCCCGCACCGCGAGACTCGTGTGCGTGAACGCGGCGGCGTTGATCATCAGGCCGTCCGCCTTGCCCTTGAGCCGCTGGATCGCATCGACCAGCTCGCCCTCGTGGTTGGTCTGCGTCCACGACACTTCGACGTCGAGCGCGCGCGCCCGCTCGCGGGTGCGCGCCTCGATCTCCGCGAGGGTGATCCGCCCGTACAGCTCCGGCTCTCGCTCCCCCAGCAGATTCAGGTTCGGGCCGTTCAACACGGCGATGTGCACTAGTGCCGTTCCCGCGGATTGCCGGGCGCGGCTCCGATACGGTAGGGCTCGATCGACGGGAACGGCACTAGGACTTGAGGCCCCTGAGCCAGGCCTGGAACTGATCGAGGTCGCCCTCGTCCTCCACCGGCGGCCGGAGCCTGCCGCCCGAAGCCCGCGCCGGCGGCGTCGCCCCTCCCTCGCCGGGCGTCCCGGATCCGCCCGCTCCCCCCATACTCCCGGCCCCCCTGCCCCCTTGATCCGTTGACTCGGAGGCGCTGAAGAACTGGTCGAATGAGAACCCGCCGCTCTGTTGCGGGGCCGGTGAGGGCGCCGGGGGCGCGGGGGGCGCCGGCTCCGGAACCGCGCCCGAATTGCGCGGGCCCTCGTCCCCGAACACCTCATCGAGCGAGATGGCGTCGTCCGCCGGGCGGGTCGCCTCGCCCGGAGACAGCACGCTCGGACGGGGGTCCGGCTCGACCTCGGAATGAGTCGGAGCGAACGCGTCGTCAAGCGGAGACCCGACCTGCGGACCCGATGCCACAGGCCCGGGAGCTCCCGGTCGACCGGCGAGGATGCGCTTCAGGAACACCTGCACGGTCTCGCCCGTCCCAGCCGCGTCGTGCCGGTTTCCACCGCCGGTCAGAGCCTCCACCCGCCCCCGTAGTCGCGCGTCCGCCGGCCGCTTCGCCAGGAGCGCGTGGTACACTCGGAGGGCGTCCTCCTGGTGACCCTGGCGCAGATACAACTCGGCCATTGTCTCGGTGAGCACCGGCTCGAGGCGCGACAGCGCCGCCGTGTCCGCCGCGCCATCGTCGTCCGACAGCACGACCGCAGCCGGCGGCGTGGCTGGCGGAGCCGAAGAGGCACCCCGCGAAGCAGCGGGCGCCGGCTGGGCTGCTGCGAAGGGGGGTGCTTCTTCGGCGACGACGGAGGGGGGGGGTCCGGCCTCCGCCACGTCATCGGGCATGATCAGCGGCAGATCGATCCTCGGCTCGTCGCCCGCCTCCGCTGTTTCAGACGGCGTGCCGAAAATGCCGCTCTCGTACTGGGTGTGCGCCAGCCCCTCGACGACCAGGTCCTGGGGCTTGAGCTCCACTTCCTCCTGCACCTCGATCCCGTCCGCTTTGGCAGCGCTATGGGCCACCGCGTTGAAGTCCAGCGTCCCGTCAAAGGTCTCGATGTCGGCGGGGGCGCCCTTCACGTCCAGCTTGGGGGAGGTTGGTTCTTCCGAGGCGTGGTCGATCACCAAGCCCCGCAACGGCTGGAACGGCGCGGCCGTCCGCGAGGTGGGAGGGGGGGAATGCGGGGCCGCGTCCGGGACGAGCCGCACGACCGGCTCAGGTGCCTGTTGCGCAGCCCGCGTCGCCTTGCCCTTGGTGCGCGTCAGCGCCTCCGCCGCATCCCCGTTCATCGGGTCGGCCGCCAGCAGCCGGACGAGCCACTCGGCGGCCTCGTCGAACCGGCCGCCGCGCTCGGCGATGTCGGCCAGGATTTTGAGTGCCAGCACGTTCTCGGGATCGAGCGCCAGCACCTTGCGAAACACGTCCGAGGCACCGGTGTCGTTCTTTTGATCGATCAAGCAGCGCCCGAACACGATGTGCGCGCTGACGTAGTCGGGGTGCAGCTCCAGCCCGGCGGTACACAGCTCGAGGGCCTTATCTAGTTCTCCTGCCTTGCGATAGGCGTCGGCCAGGGGGGCGAAGTTACGTCCCTTGGGGTTCTCCGCCCACCGCTTTTCCAGCTTCTCTATTTCGCTCGTGTAGGCCACAGCCTAAGTGCTTGGGGGAGTTGGACAAAGATAGTGTTTGCTCGGGCGCGCTGTCAATCGGAATCGCGCCCGCTCGCTTGAGTTTTCGCGTTGTCGTTTTTAGACTTAGGCCCCTTCTCACATGCTCTCCTAGGAGTTTTGTCGGATATGATGCGCGCGATGCGCGAGATAACGAAGCCTGTCTTCTGGGTCGTGGCGATCTCTTTTATCGGTTGGATGGCGTACGGGCAAATCACCGATATCGTAGGCGGGGGAAAGGATGTCGTCCTCAGCGTGGACGGCACGATCGTCCGCTCCCAGCCGTTTCAGCAGCAGTATCAGGCCAGCCTTGAGCAGTATCGACGGCAGCAGGGCGGCGGGCGGCTGACGCGCGAGGACGAGCGGCAGCTGCAGGATCGCGTCGCCGACCAGTTCATCCAGAAGATCCTGCTCGAGCGGGCGTACCGTCGCTTCGGCATCACGGTGTCGGACGATGAGATCATCCAGGCCGCCCGGAGCTCACCGCCGCCGCAGATCATGCAGCAGGTGCTCCAGGACCCGACCTTCCAGACGAACGGCCAGTTCGACATCACCAAGTGGCAGCGCTACATCTCGAGCGCCGGCTCCGAGTTCGCGTCTCAGGTCGAGCAGCTGTACCGCGACTACCTGCCACAGCGCAAGCTGGAAGACTACCTCACGGCGGACGTCTACGTTTCCGAAGCGAAGCTGTGGCGCATCTGGCGCGATCAACACGAGTCGGTGACGGTGGCCCTGCTCGCCGTGCACCCGGAAGACATGCCCGACACGCTCGCCCCGGTATCGGACGCAGAGCTCGAGCGCTACTACGCCGCCCACCAGGCCGACTTCAAGCGACGCGCGGCCGCCTGGCTCAGCTACGTCGAGCTGCCGCGCATCCCGAGCGCCGCCGACAGCGCGGCGGCCCTCGCCCACGCTCGGGCGTTGCGGGCCGAGATCGCAGGCGGAAAGACCAAGTTCGACGACGTGGCGAAACGAGAGTCTGCCGACTCGGGGACCGGCCCGCGGGGCGGTGATTTGGGGTGGGTGAAGCGGAACGGCTCCGGCTTCGTCGCGCCATTCGCCGCGGCGCTGCGGCGGCAAGCGCCGGGCGTCCTCAGCGAGCCCGTGCTCACCGAGTTCGGCTACCACCTGATCCGCGTCGACTCCGTCAAGGGCGATTCCGCCCGCGTCCACCACATTCTGGTTCCGATCGTGCTGCACGGCGCGCATCTCGACGCCGTGGATGCGCGCACCGACACTCTGGACCGGCTGGCCGCGGATCAGACGGACGGCAGCCACCTGGACAGCGCGGCACACCGGCTCGGCCTCCCGCTCGCTCACGCGTCGAAGCTCGCGCAAGGCGAGCGGCTGACGCTCGGCAGCTCCACCATACCGGACGTGAGCGTGTGGGCGTTCGAGGCCCGACCGGGCGAGACGAGCCCCGTCATCGACGCGGCTCAGGCGAGCTACGTGTTCCGCCTCGATTCACTAGAGGCGGCCGGCGTGCCGCCGCTCGCGAGCATCCGTGCCCGGGTGCTCGGCGCCGCACGCTTCGAGAAGAAGAAGGACGTGGCGCGCGAGCGCGCGGACCAGGCGGCCGCCGCGCTGCGCGACGCCGGCGATCTCCTCTCAGCCGGCCGGGCGCGGGGGTACCGGGTCGAGAAGCTGGGTCCGTTTACGCGCGTGACCGCGCCCGCGCAGTTCGCGCGTAATCCGCTCGTGCTGGGAGCAGCCTTCGGGCTGCGCCGAGGCGAGCGCAGCGGCGTGATCGCGGACGAGACGGGATGGTTCGTGCTGCAGGGCTTGGCCCACGTCGACGCCGATTCGGCCGCGTGGTTGAAGCAGCGCGATCAGCAACGCGAGACGCTGGTCCGGCCCGTCGAGCAGGCGCGGCTGCAGCAGTTCATCGCCGCGCTACGCGCGGACGCCAAGATCGTCGACCGCCGGAGCGAAATCTTCCGACCGGCCGCCGCCAGCGAGAGCTAGTCGCTCAGGCGCTTCGGGTCGCCCGAGGAAAGGGGGCTCGACGTAGGGGGCTGGACGCTGCGGGGGGGGGGCGCAGTCGGCGGATCGTCGCTCGTGACGTCCCTGAAGCTGCGCTTGAACTCCTTGATCCCCTGCCCCAACGAGGATCCGATCTCCGGGATCCGCTTCGCGCCGAAGACCAGCACCAGCACGAGCAGCAGGATCAGGATGTGGCTGAACGACAAGTCCCCGAACATAACGCGCCTCGCTTCAGAAGATCGACCGGGCGACGTAGTAGGCAATCGCCACGCCCACGAGCGCGAGCAGGGACACGTCGAGTCCGATCGGCCCGAGAGTGATCGATACCACCAGCAGGTCCATGTGGACCGGCCCGAGCGTGGGAGTCACCGACCAGGTGAAGATCTCTTTCGCCGGCCCCTGCGGCAGGAAGCGTCGCAGCAGGGAGTGGACGAAGCCGCCCAGCACGAAGCCGGTGGCCAGCACGCCACAGTAAAATAGCGGCCTGCGCGGGCCTTGCGCCACGGCTAGTCCCGTTCCAAGTGCGGGGGCGTCGGATGCGATCCGCAGGGCATTGGCGTCACTGGGAACGGGACTAGCTGCGCCGCTCCACGGCGTATGCGATGCTGTCGCGCAGGGCATCCCGCGCCGGCGAGGCGGGCAGAAGATCCAGCTCCGCGTCGGCTTGCTGCGCGAGCTCGAGCGCACGCCGCCGGGCATAATCCAGGCCCCCGGCCGCGGCCACGCATCGTACCACCTCCGCGACGACGGCGTCCGGCGGCTCCGGCGACGCCATCAGCTCGGCCACCAGGCGGCGGTCGGCCGGCGGCATGGCGCCGAGTGCCGCAATGAGCGGCAGCGTCACTTTGTGCTCTCGCAGGTCGAGCCCCGACGGCTTGCCCGTCACGGCTTCCGCCTCGGTGTAGTCGAGCAGGTCGTCGGCGATCTGGAACGCCATGCCGAGCTGCATGCCGAAGCGGGCCAGCGCCTCGCGGTACGCAGCCGGCCCCTGGAGCGCCCCGACTTCGCACGCCCCGGACAGGAGCGAGGCCGTCTTCGCGCGGATGAGCTGGTCGTACTGCTCCTCGCTGTACGCCAGCTTGTCGTGCGCTTCGAGCTGGCGCATCTCACCGATCGTCATCTCGTTCGTCACCCGGGCGAACACGCGCAACGGCTCGCGATCGTCGAGGCGGACCAGCTCGATGATCGCCCGCGAGTACAGGTAATCGCCCATGATCACGGCGACCTGGTGGGAGAAGAGCGCGTTAAGCGTCGGCATGCCACGCCGCAGCACCGAGTGGTCGACGGAGTCGTCGTGCACCAGCGTGGCGAGATGAATCAACTCGACGACGGCGGCGAGCGTCACGGCGCGTGGGTCGAGGGCGCCCGTCGCCTGGCTCGAGAGGAGCAGCAATGTCGGGCGGAACAGCTTCCCCTTCATCCGCACCAGGTGCTCGTTCACCTCGGCGATGATCGGGAAGTCGGCCGCGATGATACGTACCAGCTCGTCGGCGACGTGCTCGAGCTCCGCCGCCACCGGTCGTTGGAGGTCCCGCAGCGCGACCGGAACGACCTGCTGGCTCACGTTACTTCGCCTTGGCAAGCGCCTTGGAGCGCTCGCCCACGTCCCGGAAGCGAATGTCCACGGCGAACACCCGGCCGTACAGCTCGCGCGCCTCGACCCGCTTGCCCAGTTCCTCGAGCGCGCGGCCCAGCCAGTAGAGGATGCCCAGGCGCTCCTGGTCACTGGAGGCCGGCAGGTCGAGCGCGCGCCGCAGGATCGACTCGGCCACGACGTAGGCACCCTTGTCGATGAAGCACACGCCCAGCGCCTCGGAGCTTCTCAGTTTCCCGTCGGGCGACCGCAGCGCTTTCTGCAGCTCGGCAATCGCCTCGTCCAAGAGCCCCATCTCTTTGAAGGCCACGCCCAGGTCGTAGTGCGACTGGAAGTCGCCCTCGTCGATGTTCTCGTCGATCCCCTGCTTGAAGCGCGCGAGCATCTCCTGAAAGTCGCGCTCCTCATCCCCGGTCGGCTCTTCGTCCGCGACCTTCATGCGTGTGTCACGCACGGGGAGGTCATCTTCCAGTATCATCGCGCTCAGGTCCACGAA
>WNGG01007416.1_pt1 | contig 12159 bp, 11 predicted proteins | sample 5400661 | NCBI WGS metagenome assembly WNGG01 (sample SAMN13153372, study PRJNA577476) | soil metagenome | isolation source: 100 cm soil or saprolite under Garry oak tree replicate 1 | place: USA:California | collected 2016-06-15 | reverse complement strand
CGGAGCGGCGCTGGCGGCCGGCATTCTGCTCCGCCCGGATGGCGGCATCCTGCTGGCCATCATCGCCGCTTATCTCGGCTATATTTTGGTGCGCGGTGCTCCAACCCGCCACACCATTGCGGCGGCAGCGCTAGTCTGCGCCATTGCTGCTCTGCCTTTAGTGCCATGGACAGCGCGCAACTGGAGCGTCTTCCATCGCTTTCAGCCCCTGGCGCCGCGCTATGCCAATGATCCCGGCGAATTTGTACCCGTAGGCTTCAAGCGCTGGGCCAAAACCTGGATCATTGACTACAGCTCGGTGGATGACGTTCTATGGAAGGTGCCCGGCGAGGCTGCCGATCCCGGCAAACTGCCCGCACGCGCTTTTGATTCCAAAGAGCAGCGCAGCCGCACCGAACAGCTTTTCGCCGCCTATAACCAGCAACTCGACATCTCTCCCGAGTTGGACACGGAATTTGCGGCCCTGGCGCGAGAGCGCCTAAGGCACGCGCCCCTGCGCTACTATGTCTGCTTGCCGGCGCTGCGCATCGCCGGCATGTGGTTGCGACCCCGCACCGAGCTGCTCCCGCTGGATAGCCACTGGTGGCGCTTTCGCCAGGATCCTCACGACTCCGCCATTTCAATTCTATGGGCAGCGCTGAATCTGTTTTTTGTTGGCGCAGCCGTTCTTGGCCTGTGGCGTGTTTCCCAAATCCGCTACGCCGGAATGATGCTCGCATTCGTGCTGGCGCGCTCCCTGTTCCTGGCGACACTGGAAAATCCCGAGCCGCGATACACCCTGGAGTGCTATCCCGTAGTGCTGGTGTTTGCAGGCGCGCTGCTGGCGCCCAAAAAAGATTGGAGCCGTTAGGCCAGCGGCGTATCACTCATCCGGAAGCGTGTGCGGAAGTGCTCGGAAAGCAGTTCGATGGCGGATCGGTTGGCTTGCGGATCAGCCTTGGCCAGGTAGCGCATGGCCTCGACCAGCAGGCGTTGGCCTTGCACGTAGCGTGGATCTGAGTTGCGCGGTTTCTTGCGGCGAATGGGATTTGGTCGGACGGGGATGGTGAATACCTTGGCCATGATTTTTTAAGGACTCAGCAACTGTTGGTAGGCCGCTTGCGGCCCGCGCAAACGGATGCGTGCCATAGTCTCCCCTCTTTCAGAGGGCGGCGCAAGCTTTTTATTGTTGCCCGCGAGTATATCCCCCCTTCTACTCTGTTTCCAGAAGAGAAAATTGCAAACCGTTTAGTACGCTTACCCGCCAGGCCTGATGACCTTTGTCTTCCCGGTGGTCTTGAGCTTGAAGACGCTGTCCGCGATTTTTTGGTTCATAGTAATGTTGTTGTACTTGGCAAAGCGATAATCGCCAGAAGGCTCAAAGAACTGCTGCTGCACCGACACTCCCCGCCCCGGGTCAATCCACAGCACAATGCGATTAAACATGTTCCGCACTTTGAGCGCCTTGGGCGTCAGTTCCAGTTTGGCGGCGCGGACACCATTTGCCACCTCCGCGCCCTGGTAACGCACTTCAAAAGACTTGGGTAGGTCATGGCCGCGTCCCCCAAAACCCAGCACCAGAAAACTCTCAAATGCCTCCCGGTTTTTGCCCGCGTCATATTCCGTCAATTGCTCGATTTTTGGTTGATATACCCGCACCTTACCGTCGCTGAATAAAACCGATTTCTGTTCCGGCTGGCTGATGTCGGCGGCCATCTGCGTGTCTTTCCCCTGGCGGCGGAAGTACACCTTGCCTTTTTGGCTGTCGGTTTCGTTTACCACCTTCTGATACTGGTCCCATATGAAGTCTGCTTGTGCGCTCTTGAAGTTGGCCGCAGCAGTATCCATCTGGTTGAGGACTGCTTCCAAGCCAGCGTTGTTGGCAACATCTTTCGTGTTCTTAGAATCGAGTTTGGCCTGGTTATCCGCGGATGTCGCGACTAGCTCTTGCCCGAAGACAAGGGCCGCCAGCAGCAGCGCCACACCCAGCAAAATCACAAAGCCCCATCTCATAAGGGTTATTCCTGTCTTCCGGCCTAGGCTTACTCTTGTCCTACTTTCGCAGCTTGTTTTCGCGATTTTATCTTCGCACCCAGGCTTTGTAACTGAGCACGCGGCCATTCTTGTCGCATGCCGCCTGATAACGCACCAGATCCGCTTCCCCGGCGATGGGCTCGATCACCCGCAGCAGGGCGGCGCGGATCGCCGGGTCATTGCTGCCAACCGGGCACACCGTTCGCACGGAAACCACGTTGCCATCCATCTGGTAGATAAACAGACCGCTCTGGCCCTCTGGGAAAACAACTACTCCGCTTTGATGCGGGGTGCGCTCTGTCGGTTTGTCTTTGAAGTTCAGCCACAGCGGCGCCAGGAAGATGAACGCCAGAATGAGCGTGACCATTACGTCGTAATGCAAGCTGCCGCGCTCGTAGCTCCAGAGAATATAACCGCGGACAATTTCCCCGATCTTTCTCATCCCGCTCTCGCACCCTTCACGGTGCAGTCTAAGAGTCGAAGCCCAAGTTGGCAATCGAAGCTGGTGAGCACAAAAAAGCTGGCGCGCGGATGGGATATGACATTCAGTAAGGCGTCTCGCGGTCAGGGTTGTCGCGCCGTAATCCTCTCTTTGCCCATGTATGGCCGCAGTGCTTCCGGGATGAGCACGCTGCCATCCGCCTGCTGAAAATTTTCCACAATCGCCAGCCAGGTCCGTCCGATGGCCAGCCCGCTTCCGTTCAGGGTATGCACGAACTCAGTCTTGCTTTTCCCTCCCCGTCTCCAGCGGATGTTGGCGCGCCTCGCCTGGAAAGCCTCGAAGTTAGAGCAGGAGGAAATTTCGCGGAAAAGTTGCTGTCCCGGCAGCCACACTTCAAGGTCATAGGTCTTGGCGGCGCCAAAACCCATGTCGGCAGTGCACAGCGTCACCACCCGGTAGTGCAGTCCCAATTTCTGGAGAACGCTTTCCGCGTTGCCGGTCAGCAGCTCCAACTGCTCATACGAATCCTCGGGACGCGAGAATTTCACCAGCTCAACTTTTTGAAACTGGTGGTGGCGGATGATTCCGCGCACGTCTTTGCCGTAAGAGCCGGCTTCGCTGCGGAAACAAGGCGTGTATGCGGTGAGCGAAAGCGGCAGGCGCGCGGCGTCCATGACTTCGTCGCGGTACAAATTTGTCAGCGGAACTTCGGCGGTTGGGATCAGCCACAGGTCGGTGTCGGCGCATTTGAAGAGGTCGCCGGCAAACTTGGGCAACTGCCCGGTACCGTACATCGAGGCCGAATTCACCAGGTACGGCGGCAGCACCTCGGTATATCCGTGCTCGCGGGTGTGCAAGTCGAGCATGAAGCTGGCCAGCGCCCGCTCCATCTTCGCCCCCATCTCCCAATAAACCACAAAGCGCGCGCCCGAGAGTTTGGCGGCGCGCTCGAAATCCAGGATCCCAAGCTGCTCGCCGAGCTCCCAGTGCGGCTTGGGAGTAAAGTCAAATTTTGGTGGTGCGCCCCAGCGGCGCACTTCCACATTGTCCTCTGGGCCTTCGCCCACCGGCACGCTGTGGTGCGGCAGGTTGGGGATGCCGGCCAGCACTCGCCGCAATTCCGAATCGTATTCTTCTGCTTGCTTCTGCAGCCCTTCGATTTGTGTTCGCAGCTCCTTGGTTTGCGCTATCAGTGAGCTGGCGTCCTGCTTGTTCTGCTTGAGCCGGGCGACTTCTTCGGATGCCCGGTTGCGCTGGGCTTGCAGTGTTTCCACCTGGGTGATGGCTTGCCGCCGCCGCTCTTCAACTTCGCCGAAATTGTCCAGCACCGCAGCCGGATTCAAGCCGCGTTGGCGGAGTTTTTCCTTCACCAGCGGGAGATGGTCGCGAACGAATCCGAGGTCGAGCATAAGACGAGTTAATCTACCGGAAGGCCCAGCGAGTGTCACGCCAGGAGAGCGCAACCTTCAATCGTGCAGGCTCATGTCGTACACTGGGATGCGATGAGAGCTAGATTTCTACGCGCCTGCTCACTGCTGCTTGTTCCTCTGCTGCTCTGCGCGACGAGCGTTGGCAGCGCCTACAATGCTCGCCCCAAACTGATCGTCATTATCGTGATTGATCAGTTCCGCGGTGACATGCTGGAACGCTACCGCGGTCAGTTCGGCGACAGCGGCTTCCGGCTCTTTCTCGATCGTGGCGCGGTCTTCACCGATTGCAACTATGACTATGCCAACACGCGCACTGCACCCGGACACGCAACTTTGCTTACCGGGGCCTATACCAGCGGGCATGGCATTCTCTCCAACGAGTGGTGGGACACAACTACTAAGCGCATAGTTACTTCTGTATTCGACGAGGCCACGAAAATTGTGGGTTCCGGAGAAGCCGCCGGAGCCTCCCCGCACAATCTGCTGGCAGACACTTTAGGCGACGAGCTGAAACTCGCCACCTACGGCAAGGCGCGCGTTTTTGGCACCGCGCTCAAAGACCGTGCCGCTATTTTGCCGGCCGGATACTCGGGTGACGCCGCCTATTGGATTGACCAGGACAGCGGCGCGTTTATCAGCTCCACCTATTACATGAGGGAGCTGCCACCGTGGGTCAAGGACTTCAATGCCGGCAGGCGCGCGGAAAAGTACTGGAACCTGGATTGGAAAGACCGTTCCGGCAAGGTCTTGCGCACCACCGTGCCCCAAAAAAAGAAAGCTGGCACTCTAGGAGGATTTTACGAGATCGTTGGCGCTACTCCCTTCGCCAATGATTACCAGCTGGAGTTCGCGCGCGAGCTCATCGTCAACGAAAAACTAGGCAGCGGTCCCGCCACCGATCTTTTGGTAATCAGCCTTTCCGCCAACGACATTCTTGGCCACAAAGTTGGCCCCGATTCCGCTGAAATGCAAGCCATGGCGCTGGCGCTCGATCGCCAGCTCTCCGACTTCTTCGCCTCCCTGGGACGCCAGTTTGGCCTGGCTAACGTCTGGCTTGTGCTTTCCGCCGATCATGGCGTAGCTCCGCTTCCCGCCTTCGCTTCGCGTCTGCATATTCCCTCGACTACGCTGGATCGCGCCGCTATGCGCGCCCAGATCAATGCCGCAATCGCCTCCAAACTTTCGGGCCGGAGCGCCGAATACGTAAGCGCATTGGATTGGCCACAACTTTATCTCTCCGAACAAGCTTTCGCCTCCGCCAACGTCAAGGAAGCCGATGCCGAACGCCTTGCCGGCGAAGCTCTCAAGCAAACCGGCATGCGCGCATACTTTACCCGCTCCCAACTCGCTGCTGGCGAAGTTCCCGCCGACGAGCTGGGCCGCAAATATCTGCATAGCTACTCACCTTATGGCGGCTGGTATGTGCTCGGTGTCCCCCAGCCCTTTGCGGTCTCCATTCGCAACCAGACGGACCACGCCACTCCCTACACCTACGACACTCACGTGCCCATGGCTTTTTATGGGCTCGCTTTTCAGCCGGGCGCCTATCGCAGCCATTGCGAAACCGTGGACATGGCCGCCACTCTGGCCTCGCTGCTCGGAATCAACGCGCCTACTCATGCCGTTGGACGCGTGCTCCGGGAAGCGCTCACACCCGCCTCCTTCAATCGCATCGAGCCCCCACGATGAGCGCGCGGCCCTCCGGCTTGTCACCTGAAAAAGCGCCTCTGAAAGGCGTTCCCGACTTGAGCGTGATTTTTGCCGGCCTGAATCTAAAAAATCCGGTCATTGCTGCCAGTGGCACTTTTGGTTATGGCGTGGAGTTCGCCGACATCGTTACCCTCGACCGCCTGGGCGGCTTCGTGGTGAAGGGACTTTCGCGCGAGTCCATGCCCGGCAATCCACCCCCGCGGCTGTTTGAGACCGCCGCCGGCATGCTCAACTCCATCGGCCTGCAAAACATTGGCGCGCGCGCCTTTGTGGATGAAAAACTCCCCAAGCTGCGTCGCATACAGAACATCACCGTCATCGCCAACGTCTTTGGATATGCCCGCGAAGACTACGAGGCCACCATTCGCATTCTCAATGAAGGCGAGGGCATCGCCGCCTATGAGCTGAATGTTTCCTGTCCCAACACCAGGCGCGGCGGCGCTTTGATCGGCAGCAACCCGGTGCTGCTGGAGGAAGTGGTCTCGGCGGCCAAAAGCGCTTCTACCCGTCCCTTGATTGTGAAGCTCTCGCCCAATGTGACCAGCATCCCGCAGATGGCACGCGCTGCCGAAAACGCCGGCGCCGATGTGGTTTCACTGGTCAATACCTTCGTTGGTCTTGCGATTGACGCCAAAACCCGCCGGCCGCGCATCTCCAATGTCACCGCGGGACTTTCCGGCCCCGCCATCAAGCCCATCGCGCTGCGCATGGTTTACGAGGCGGCACACGCGGTGGATATCCCGGTGATCGGCATGGGCGGAATCTCCACCGGCGAAGATGTCATCGAGTTCATGCTCGCCGGCGCCGTCGCGGTCGAAGTAGGCACGGCAAACTTCTGGGATCCGTGCGCGACCGAAAAAATTGTTGGCGAAGTGGAGCGCTGGTGCCTGGAATACCGCGTCAGCAGGCTCAGCGATTTGATCGGCGGATTACGCACCGACTAGGCGAGGCCCCCAGTCCGCACCCCTTTGTGCCGCATCCGTCCTCGATCTGGTCACAGAAAAATCCGCAATCAGCCGATTGTCAGAAATTCACTTCAGGGATTCTCAGGATTGTCCGGAAATTTTGAGTCTCAAATCTTCCGGAATGCGGTCGCGGATTTCCGGCGGCAAGTGTTCGTGGACTCGCCGCGCGCCCAGTTTGGCTGCGTCCACCATCACCATAGGCGCCGGGGTGGCCACTGCCACCGCCAGCCAGATCAGCCCCGACAACAGGAAACCGGCCAGCGCCGCTATCTCCAATATCAATGCATGTCGTGGCGCAAAATGATGGATAACCCCAAACGCCAGCAGGAAGAGCACCGCAGAAACGCTGGCTAGGACAATAAGTCCCACGTCAATGGTGCGGTGCAGTCGCTGTCGCGAGCCGCAGCCATAGCATTGCGCCAGGTGGGCTTCGTAATCGGCGCGCATCTCTGGAGCGATGCCGGAGATATCGTATCTCCAGCCAGCCAGGATGCCGCCAACCACTTTATCGGTGCATTGCTTCATCGAACCGTTAAAACCGAATCGGCTCCAACGCCTGCGATTGCGACGCCAGCATTAGCCGGTTATGGATCAAATTGCAGCGTGGCGCCAGCGCCTGTTCGGCTGCGCTACGCGCCAGCTCAGGATGGTTATTGTGCGCCGAAAGGTGCGCCAATACTACAAACGCTGCAGCTCCATCATAATCTTTGCTGAAAAATTCCGCGAGCGCCTCATTGGAAAGGTGGCCTACCCGGCTCATCACCCGCTGCTTTACCGCCCAGGGATACGGGCCCCCTCGCAACATCTCCAGATCATGATTGGATTCAATAATGAGCGCGTCGCAGCCGTGCAGGTGATCGCGCACGCTCGCTGGCAGGTATCCCAAATCCGTAACCAGGCCGATTTTGACGCCTTCCGCGCGAAACGTGAAACCCACCGGATCGGCCGCGTCGTGCGGTACCGTGAATGGGGTCACGGCGATGTCGCCAATCTGAAAGCAGCATCCCGAAGAAAAAGATTCCAGCCGGCCCAGCTCGGGCGCTTGACCATCATCGCCGCCCATGGATTCCGCCCAGCCCTGGTGGGCGGCTTCAGTCATGTACACCGCGATGCCGAGCTTTCGCGCCAGCCGTTGCAGCCCGGCAACATGATCACTGTGTTCGTGGGAAATAATGATGGCGCTGAGGCCGCATGGATTTTCGCCCGCAGCCTGCATGCGGCGGAACGTCTCGCGGCAGGAAAGCCCGGCATCCACCAGCAGCCGCGTAGTCGAACTGGAGACCACCGTGCAATTCCCTTCGCTTCCGCTCGCCAACACCGTGACTGCCACTGCCATGTCCGGCAGCATAGACGCATAACAGTTTTTGCGGGAGTAACTTGTTAGTTAATCGAGTGAATTGCTGATTGGATTGAATCGGGGAATGACGCGGGAAATGCCAGATGCCCGATTTGAATTATTGTCTGCCCAGCACATTCGCCATCATGCGGCGCATGAACATGCCGCCATAGGCGCCCACCAACGCCGGCGCCAGCGCCAGAAACGCTTCGAAGGTTTGCGCCCGGTAAGGCGCCTTGTAATGACCAAAGATGGCGAACCCTTGACCGGCAGGAATAAATAACGCGATCAGCAGCGCCCATTGCCACGGACGCTGCGGCCGAAGAAATCCCAGCAGCATCGAAAACGCCAGAACCAACAACGCGGTGAACAACAGGTCCTCGAATTTGATATCAATGAAAGCGGCGAATGTCCCAAGCAGCGCGCCCAGCACCCACCAGCCCCACGGCGTGCTGCGTTGACTTGCACGAGCGTTGCCGCCTACCATGCGGGGTCTCACCATGCTTCCCGAAACCATCTCTCATTATCGCATTCTGGAAAAATTGGGCGGTGGTGGCATGGGAGTGGTGTACAAGGCCGAAGACATCAAATTGGGCCGCCGCGTGGCTCTCAAATTCTTGCCCCAAGAGCTCGCCAGCGACCCTCAGACCTTGGAACGTTTTCAGCGTGAAGCGCGTTCGGCCTCCGCGTTGAACCATCCGCACATTTGCACTATTTACGAGATTGATGAATACCAGGGCCAGCACTTCATTGCCATGGAGCTGCTGGAAGGCGCTACCCTCAAGCACCGCATCGCCAGCGGCGCCTTGCCATTGGAGCAATTGCTGGATTTAGGCACGCAAATCGCCGACGCGCTCGATGCCGCCCACGCCGCGGGCATCATCCATCGCGACATCAAGCCGGCAAATATTTTTGTGACCCGGCGCGGACACGCCAAGGTACTCGATTTCGGGCTCGCCAAGCTCACGCCCGAGCATAGCCGCGTCTTGGAAACCGCCGGGCCCACCGCCCTCAGCGCCGGCGTAGCTGAGGAACATCTCACCAGCCCGGGTACCGCCGTAGGCACGGTCGCATACATGTCTCCCGAGCAGGCGCTGGGTGAAGAACTCGACCGCCGCACCGATCTTTTCTCCTTCGGCGTGGTGCTTTACGAAATGGCAACCGGCACGCTGCCTTTCAAGGGCAACACCTCCGCCGCGCTTTTCGATGCCATCCTGCACAAAGCTCCGACCTCGCCGGTGCGTTTGAATCCGGAATTGCCGCTCGAACTAGAAAATATTGTCAACAAGTCGCTGGAAAAGGACCGCAAGCTGCGCTACCAGACCGCCTCCGACATGCGCGCCGACCTTTCGCGCCTGAAGCGCGATACCGATTCCGGACACACCCAGGTGAGTACCCGGATCATTCCCACCGCCCCGGAGCGCTGGTGGGGTTGGCAAAAATTAACCGCCGTGGTTGCGGCGCTGCTGCTATTGCTGATAATGGCCGGCATAGCGTGGTGGCGCAACCGCCCGGGCAGCTCTGGCCGGCAAACTTCCGGGCAAACTACCATCGCAGTCCTACCCTTCCAGAACTTGGCCGCTGACAAAGCAGTGGACTTCCTGCGCCTGGCGCTGCCCGATGAAATCGTCACCACGCTCAGTTACATACCCGCGCTCGCGATTCGGCCATTTTCCACCACCAGCAAGTACGCAGCCGGCGATTTTGATCTGCAAAAAGCAGGGCGCGAGTTGCGGGTGGCTGACATTGTTACCGGCCACTACACTCGCGAGGGCGATCGGCTGCGCGTCACCGTGGAAGTGATTGACGTCGAAAATAACCAGCTTCTCTGGCGCGACAACGTGAATGTCGCCGCCGCAGACATGATTGGTTTGCAAGAACAGGTGGCCTCTCGCCTGCGCCAGGGACTTGTGCCCGTGCTGGGCGGCTCGGCGCCTGCGGCCGATACTGCGACTAAGCCCAAGAACTCAGAAGCCTATGATCTCTATCTCCGCAGCCTGGCCATTCCCCACGATCCCGCCCCCAACAAGCAGGCGATCCCGGTGCTGGAGCGCTCCGTCGCCCTCGATCCCAATTACGCCCCCGCCTGGGACGCGCTCGGGAACCGCTATTACTACGACGCCCAGTATGGCGGAGGTGGAGAAGAGGCCTTCAATCGCTCCGATGCCGCCATCAATCGCGCGCTTACTCTTGACCCGCAATTCATCAGCGCCGCCGGCCATGCTGTAGTCATCCGCGCCGAAACCGGCGAGCTCAACCAGGCCTATGATGCGGCTCATGATCTGGTAAAACGCCGCCCCGATAATGCCCAGGCCCATTTTGTGCTTGCATATGCCCTCCGCTATGCCGGCCTCATTCAAGAAGCAGCCGCCGAGTGTGAAATTGCGCACCGTCTCGATCCTGGCGACTACACCCTTCGCTCTTGCTCGATCCCTTACCAACATCTGGGAAATTACGAGCGCGCCATGGATTACATTCGCCTGGACTCCGGCTCGCAATGGTCTGCCAACAGCACTGCGGATATTCTGTTGCGCCAGGGCAAATTCAAGGAAGCGCGAGATCTGCTGCCCAATATTGCTGGGGGCAGAGCGACCCTGCTGCGGGCCTGCCTCGAAAACCGCCGCTTGACTCCGGAAGAAGAAAATTCGCTCCGCATCGATACCTTAGAGCGGCTGGCTATTCGCGACCCTGAACCAAAGTATTTCCGCGGGACGAGGCTGGCTTATTGTGGGCATCTGGACGGAGCCAAGCAGCTCATCCGCCGCGCCATTGCCGAGAACTACTGCGCCTATCCGGTCATCACCACCGATCCGCTGCTGGCGAAGCTGCGCGCCGATCCCGCCTATCCGGCGCTGCGCTCCGCAGCTATGGAGTGCCAGAAGCGTTTTCTGGCGCACCGTGAACAGCAGGCTCACTGAATGCCGGCGCTCAATACTTGTAAAATCCCCGCCCCGATTTCCGCCCCAGCCAGCCCGCGTCCACCATCTTGATTAGCAGCGGGCACGGCCGGTACTTGGGATCGCCCAGTCCAGCCTGCAACACCCGCATGATGTCGAGACAAACGTCCAGCCCCACAAAATCCGCCAGCGTGAGCGGCCCCATCGGGTGCGCCATGCCTAACTTAAAAACTTCATCGACCGCCTCGGCTGTGGCCACGCCTTCCATTACCGCGTACATGGCTTCATTCAGCAGAGGCATAAGCACGCGGTTGGAGACAAAACCGGGAGCATCGTTCACCTCGACCGGGGTTTTCCCCAGTTTTTCCGCCAGCGTTTTGATCGTCTGATAGCTCTCCTCCGAAGTCGCCAGCCCGCGTATCACCTCCACCAGCTTCATCACGGGAACGGGATTGAAAAAGTGCATCCCTATGACTCGCTGGGGACGCTTAGTGAGTGACGCTAGCTTGGTGATGGAAATCGAAGAGGTATTGGAGGCGAGAATGACCTCGGGAGGGCAGATGGAATCCAGCTCGCGGAAGACTTCGCTCTTGATCTCAAACTTCTCGGTGACCGCTTCTACCACCAAGTCGCAGCCGCGCAGTGTCTGCCGGTCAATAACACCGTCAATGCGCTTGAGAGCGGAGTCGCGCTCCTGGGCGGAGATTTTGTTTTTGGCCAGCTCGCGCTCCAGGTTTTTGGCAATTGTCTCTAGCGCGCGCTGCACAAAGCGCTGTTCAACGTCACACAGCACCACCTGATATCCGCTCTTGGCAAAGACGTGGGCAATGCCGTTGCCCATGGTGCCGGCGCCGACCACGCCGACGGTTTTGATTTCCATGGAATCCCTTCCTGGCAGAGTCTTTCGGAGGGGCTGACTTTCGCCGTGCCGTAACAAACAATTTTATACTGGCGGCTTTAGCGGTTGAGGAACAGGGTTGAAATCCCGGCAGGCTGCGACCATCACGCCGCGAATTTCAAATAGAGTTTTGCCGTTTCTGACTGCCACGGCCGGGAAAAAATCTTGCGAACAAGTTTTTGTACCAGGGTTGCTCCACAATGCGCAGCAGCATGCATGTAATATTGTCATCGCCGCCCTCGTTTTTGGCGGCTTGAATCAGTTCCTCGCAGGCGCGATCCAACGAGTGCGCTGTGCCCACGATTTCCAGGATGCGATCTTCGCTCACGTGGCGTGTGAGCCCGTCGCTGGCCAGCAGCAGTACGTCGCCGGGCATCGCCATCATCTCGTCAATATCCGGCTCAACTGTTTCTTCCGAGCCCAGCGCCCGGATGATGATGTTCTGCCGCTCCGAAGTCCGGGCCTCTT
>WNGG01023696.1_pt1 | contig 12160 bp, 8 predicted proteins | sample 5400661 | NCBI WGS metagenome assembly WNGG01 (sample SAMN13153372, study PRJNA577476) | soil metagenome | isolation source: 100 cm soil or saprolite under Garry oak tree replicate 1 | place: USA:California | collected 2016-06-15 | reverse complement strand
CCGACGCCGCCGGCGTTCTGCTCGCCGCCGGACCGGCCGTACCCGAGGGAGACGGTGACGGCGCCGTCGGCGTGCCCCGGCACCACCAGCACCGCGGCGTGGACCGGCGGTCCGTGCAACCCGAGGTCCACAGCGTCGTGCGTCTGGACGCCCAGCTCGCGGGCGGTCTTGGGGCTCAGCAGCGCGGCGTTGTCCCAGGTCAGCTTGGTGACGGGGTCCGGCGTCTCCTGCAGCCAGACGTTGTTGGCGAACCGGCCGTCGTAGAGGCGGTAGTCCGGGACCACGTTCAGCTCGAGCCCCGGGGCCGCCACCTCGAAGCGCGCCGCTTGCGCCGCGGCGGCGACCGCGTCCACCCGCAGCTGCGGCGACTCGGCGGCGCTCGCGGTCCCCTGGATGAATCCGTCGGAGATCCACTTCTCCCAGGCGTCCTCCGCGTCGGTGCGCGCCGACCGCCAGTGCTCGCGCAGCAGCGTGTAGGGCGACTTGTCGCCCTCGCCGAGGAAGGCGGCGAGCACCTGCGCCTCGGTGATGCCGTTGAAGAGCGGCTGCACCAGCGGCTGCAGGAACGTCACCGTGCCGTCGTGGGCGCGCGCGTCGCCCCACTCCTCGAGCGGGTGCGTGGCCGGGACGAACCAGGCGCAGCGCTGCGAGGTCTCGTCCTGGTAGAGCCCGCGGTAGATCGAGTTGGGCACCGCATCGAGCGCCTTGGCCAGGTTCAGCTCGTACGGCGCGGTATGGACCGGGTTCGCCGCGGTGACCACCAGCGTGTCGATCGTGCCGGAGCGGATCTCGGTCGCCAGCTCGCGCAGGCCCTCCGCGCCCGTCTCGGGGTCGTGCAGGAGCGGCTTCTGGTGGCGGACCGCCTCGCTCGACAGCGACGAGTTGATCGCGTGCGCCAGCGCGTGCACCAGCGCGAGGCTGCGCGGCCCGGCCATCACCACGCCCTGCCGGCCGGCGCGGGAGAGGTCCCTCGCGAGCGCGTCGACGAACCGCTGCTCCCTGGGCTCGAGGCGCGCCTTGGCCCCGAGCGCCGCGAAGGGCGCGAGCGCGCCGCCGCCCGCCCCGAGCTTCGCGGCCAGCGCCAGGGCGACCGGGGCGAGCTGCGAGGGCCGGATGCGCAGCCGGTGGTCGGCGTTCATGCCCGTCACGCTGAGCGCGCACTCGATCGCGTACAGGCGGTTCATCCCGGGTCCGGGCTCGCGCCTGTCCGCCCAGGCGCGCATCGCCGGGATCGAGCCGGGCCAGGGGTAGAGCGGGTCGGCCTCCAGGCAAGCGATCACGCGCGCCTTGGAGAGATCGAAGCGCGTCTCCACCGCGCTGCCGAACGCGAGCCGCGCGCCCTGCAGGGCGGCGTCCTCGGAGACCGCCGAATAGCTGCGGAAGCGCGCGTTGGGGAACAGCTCCTGGATGCGCGCGCGCAGCTCGCCGATCAGCGGCGAGGACCCGGGCTCGAGCAGGAAGCGGAGCCCGGCCCCGCCGTCCTTCGCGCGCAGCGCATTGGCGCGATCGTGCTGCGCGGCGAGGAACTCGCGCCAGGAGCGCGGCCGGCCCTTCTCCTGCAGCACCGCCGCGCGGTTCGGATCGTAGAGCTGCAGGATGGACGCCTGCTCGAAGAGGCCGGTCGCGCCCAGGCTGGAGGGGTGCTCCGGATTGCCCTCCACCTTGGTCGCGCGACCTTCGAAGGCCGTGACCAACAGTCCCGTGGCGCGGCCGCCCAGCGTGGACGCGGTCGCGTAATGGAGCGGCCGGCCGGGCACGATCTCCTCGGGCTGGCGGGTGTAGGGCAGGATCTGCTCGGACGGCTGCTTCAGGCATCCCGCCGCGCCGGCGAACGCCATCGACGCGCCGAGCAACTGCACGAACTCGCGCCGCGAGGTGCCGCCGATCTCGGCGGCGCCGGGCGGGAACTCGCCCCCAGGCTCCAGGCCGCGCTCGCGCTCCTCGAGGCTCCTCCACTGCGTCCGCGCCGGCGCGGGCTGCTCACCGGGGGATCCGACGATCGGAAGCTTCAGCGATGGCATGTCGTGCAGCTCGTTCGCGTGGCCACGTGGTATTCCGCCTTGAGCTGCTCGCCCAGCGCGAGCTGCTCCTTCTCGCCGCCGGGCGTGAAGGTCATGCTGGTGACCTCCTCGCGCGGCCGCAGGAAGCGTTCCGGATTCCGGTGGCAGTCCAGGCACCAGCCCATGGTGAGCGGCGCCCACTTCTCCACCTGCTCCATCTGATCGATGCGGCCGTGGCAGGTGACGCAACCCACTCCTTGCTTCACGTGGATTGCGTGGTTGAAGTAGACGAAGTGCGGCAGCTTGTTGACCTTGTTCCAGACGATGGGACGGTCCGAGAAGAAGCTCTCCCGCACCGGCGCCAGCTTGGGGCTCTTGTTCCAGATCTGCGAGTGGCAGTTCAGGCACACCGAGGAGGCGGGGACGCTGGCGAAGCTCGATTTCTCCACGGTGGTGTGGCAGTAGCGGCAGTCGATCCCCTCGTCGCCGACGTGGTGGCGGTGATCGAACTGCACCGGCTGGTCGATCGGATCCTGCTGGCGGGGACGGGCGGTATCCATCCACCCGCGCGGCCGCCTTGGCAAGCGGCGCGAGGGGGTGTGTCCGGCAGCGCGCAGTTGCGATGCGTACGCTCGTTCCAGGGAGACATCTTCTTGCCTTGGTCCTTCGGGTCCTGGGGCATGGGGCCTCCTGCCCGCGCGGGGCGGACGGAGGTAATCTGGGGATGGAGGTGCCCCATGCCCACGCCCGTCTCTCCGCTCGACGGACGCGCCACGCCCTCCGCGACGGCGGCCTATGCCCGCGAGGCCGCGGCGGCGAAGGGCCACTTCCGCGAGGCGCTGGGCGTCACCGTGTCCTCGCTGGGGATCGGGACGTACCTCGGCCGCGACGACGACTGGACCGACGCGGCCTACGTGGACGCCGTCCGCCGCGCCCTCCAACTCGGGATCAACGTGGTGGACAGCGCCATCAACTACCGCAACCAGCGCAGCGAGCGCGCGGTCGGACGCGCGCTCCGCCAGGGCGTGGTGCCCCGCGAGCGCGTGCTGGTCTGCACCAAGGGTGGCTTCCTCCCCTTCGACGGGTCGCGGCCCCGCGATCCGCGCTCGTTCGTGGAGGAGACCTACGTGCGGCCCGGACTCCTCCGCTGGGACGAAGTGGTCGACGGCGTGCACTGCCTGTCGCCGCGCTTCCTCTCGGACCAGATCGATCGCAGCCGTCGCAACCTGGGCGTCGCCACCATCGACCTCTACTACGTGCACAATCCCGAGACGCAGCTCGGCGAGGTGCCGCGCGAGGAGTTCCTCCGCCGGCTGCGGGCGGCCTTCGCCGGGCTGGAACGCGCCTGCGACGAGCAGCGCATCGCCGCGTACGGCACCGCGACCTGGAACGGCTACCGCCTCCCCGAGGACGACCCGGAGCACCTCTCGCTCGACGACGTGCTCGCGTGCGCGCGCGAGGTGGGCGGCGCGCGGCACCGCTTCCGCGCCGTGCAGCTGCCCTACAACCTGGAAATGGACGAGGCGGCCTCGCTGCCGAACCAGCGCGGCCGCACGCTGCTGCAGGCCGCCGCCGAGGCGGGGATCGCGGTGCTCGCCTCGGCCCCGGTGCTGCAAGGCAGGCTCGCCCACCTCTCGCCGGCGGAGCGCGCGCGCCTGGCCGGCCTCGACACCGACGCGCAGCGCGCGCTGCAGTTCGTGCGCGCCACGCCGGGGATCACCTGCGCGCTGGTGGGCACCAGGTCGGTGGCCCACGTCGAGGAGAATGCCGCGGTCGCGCGAATCGCGCCGGCTGCCTCGAGCTGACCTCCGCGCCGTGAAAAGCACAGCGCCGCCCACTCCTGGTATCCCTCCGCGCTGGTAGAGCCGGTCGACGTAGCCGCCGCCGGTGGAGGCGCCGACGCCCACTCCGGTCGAGTCTCCCAGGGCGAGGCAGGTGAAGCGGGACGCGTCGGTCACGGCCCCAAAGCTATGTCTCGCCCGGTCCGCACGCCGGTGTGGGCGGCCCGCGCAGGAAGCGCGGAAGTGTGCGCGGCGCGCCTCTCGGGCATTTTCAGGACGGACGATGGCCCGATGCTAAGCTCGACTCTGATGCTCTCCGGTAAAGACCTTCTCGGCCAATTCAAGGCAGCGGCCTGGAACGGGCCGGAGGAGGTCGAGGCTTTCCTCGCCGCGGCGGAGTCACCCGCGCCGCAGGACTTGCTCAAGCTGCTCGAGGTGCTCGCCGGAAAAGCGCCCGACGCCCAGGCGCACCGCGCGCGCCTGGGCGTGTTCGCGCGGCTGGTGGAGAAGAACCCGGACAAGTCGCTGTTCGTCCCCTTCGCCCGGGCGCTCAAGGCGGGCGACGCCGCGCTGCGGACCACGGTCATCGCGCTTCTCGCGCGGGTCAACTCGCCCACCGAGCACGGCGAGCTGGTCGGGCACCTGCGGTCGACCGATGCTTCGCTCCGGCAGGTCGCCGCGCGGGCGCTCGCCCAGGTGGGCGCGAGCAAGACCACCTTCGAGCTCCTCACGCGCGCGGTGGGCGAGCGCGAGTTCCCCGGCCGCGCCGAGGCGCTCGACGTGCTCGTCTCGTTCGCGCGCGCGCAGGCGGTGCCGGCGCTGCAAGCGGCGCTCGGCGTGGGGACGCAGCAGGAGAGGGTGCTCGCGCTCAAGCACCTGGGCGACCCGCGCTGGATGGGCAAGGACCCGGCCCCCGCGCTCAAGGTGATCGCCGGGGCCCTGGACGGTCAGGCCGAGCCGGTCACCCTGCAGGCGGTCGCCTCGTTCGCGCAGCTCTGCTCCGAGGAGGACTACTGGGAGTTCGTCTCGCGGTTCCTCGACAGCGAGTCGGTGGGCTTGGCGAAGGCGGCGGTGGAGGGGCTGCGCCGGTTCGTCTCGCTGCGCAGCATCGCCGCCCTGGAGCGCAAGCTGCGCGTCGGGCCGCGCGCCATCCGCCTGGCGGTGCTCAACACGCTCGAGGCGATCGGAACCGACCCGGTGCTGCCGCCGCTGGTCGACGCGCTCGGGCATGCGCACGTGGCGGTGCGCAACCGGTCCGCCGAGGTGCTCAAGGCGCTCAGCATGCAGGGCAAGCTCGACGTGAGCCGCACCGTCATCTGGCTCCTGCGCTCGCGCGACGTGAACGTGCGCCGCATGGCGACCGAGGTGATCCGCAGCGTGCCGGACCCGGACTCGTCGCTGTGGCCCAAGCTGATGGCCCACCTGCGCGACGAGGATTGGTGGGTGCGCGAGCGCGTGATGGACGCGCTGGTCGAGCTGGGCGGCCTGCACCTCACCGCGCACATGGTCGGGTACCTCTCCGACAAGTCCGAGGTGGTCCGCCGCTTCGCGGCCAGCGTGCTGGGGCGGATCAAGGACCCCAAGTCCCTGCGCTCGCTGGTGCAGACCGCCAGCACCGATCCCGACTGGTGGGTGCGCGAGACCGCGATCGAGGCCGTCGCCTCCATCAAGGACGCGCGCGCGGTGCCCTACGTCCTGCACATCCTCGGGCAGGATGCCGAGTTGCAGCCGGTCTGCCTGCAGGCGCTCATCGACATGGAGGCGAAGTCCGTCGCGCCCCAGGTGGCGCCCCTGACCGGTTCCGAGAACCCGGACGTGCGCCTCCTGGCGGTGAAGTTCCTGGAGAAGTGTGACGCGTCGGACCATGCCGCGCTGGTCGGGAAGCTGGCCGACGATCCGCATCCCCGCGTGCGCGCGGCGGCCCGGGATCTGCTGACGCGCTGGCGCGTGGCCGCCTCGGGCGGCTCGGCCCCGGTGCCGCTCCTCGACCGGCTGCTGGTGCAGCTGGCGCGCTCCGAGGGCGACGACCTGATCGTCGCGCCCGACCGGCCCGTCTACATGAAGAAGGTGGGGCGCACGACGCCCGTCACCGAGCAGGCGCTCACCGCGGAGCAGGTCCGGTCGGTGCTCCTGCCCCACCTCACCACGGACCAGATCGTCGCCCTGCAGGCGCTGCAGGACGTCGACTACTCGCACGAGGTGAAGAGCGAGGGCCTGCGCTTCCGAGCCAACGTCTTCCACCAGATGGGCGGCCTCGGCGGCGTGTTCCGCCGCATCAAGGGGGAGCTGCCGGACATCGCCACGCTGGGTCTGCCGCCGGTGGTGCGCACGCTGCCCGATCTGAAGAACGGCCTGGTGCTGGTGGGAGGCCCCACGGGCTCCGGCAAGTCGACGACGCTGGCCGCGCTGATCGACTCGATCAACCGCTCCTCCTCGCGGCACATCATCTCGCTCGAGGACCCCATCGAGGTGCTGCACCGGCGCAAGATGAGCCTCGTCAACCAACGCGAGATCGGCACGCACAGCGAGTCGTTCGCCGCGGCGCTCCGGTCGACCCTCCGGGAGGACCCGAACGTCATCCTGGTGGGCGAGATCCGCGACCTGGTGACCATCGAGTTCACGGTGATCGCGGCGGAGACCGGGCACCTCGTGTTCGGCACGGTCCACACCGTCAGCGCGGCCACGACGGTCGACCGGCTGATCAGCGCCTTTCCGCCGGGCCAGCAGGAGCAGGTCCGCTCCACCCTGGCGGACAGCCTGCGCGCGGTGGTCTGCCAGTACCTGCTCAAGACCCGGGACGGGAAGGGGCGCGTGCTGGCCATGGAGGTGATGCTCAACAACGAGGCGGTCTCGAACCTGATCCGCAAGGGGAAGTCCTTCCAGATCCCCTCGGTGATCGCCACCTCCCGCGAGCAGGGCATGCAGCTGATGGACCAGGACCTCATGCGCCTCTACAAGGAGGGCCGGATCACCGCCGAGGACGCGTACATGAAGGCGGTGAGCAAGAAGGACTTCGAGGCTTTCCTCGAGGAGCAGGCCGCGGCGAAGTCGCCGCCCATCCGCGCCGCGCAGCCCGACACCGCGCCGCACCCGCCCCGGCCCGCGGTGAAGCCGGCCGTGCCGGGGCCCCGGCCCGCCGCCAAGCCGACGGGGAGCTGAGATGGCGCGCTTCGACTCCTTCCTGCGGCTGGTCGCCGAGCAGGGCGCCTCGGACCTCCACTTCCACGCCGGCAACGTGCCCATCATCCGGCACGAGGGGGATCTGCTGCCGCTCCCGTTCCGCACGCTCTCCGAACTGGAGACGAGCCGCTTCCTGCTGGAGATCATGACCGAGGAGCAGCGCGCCGAGTTCGAGAGGAAGCGCGAGATCGACTTCGTCTACGAGCTGCCCGGCGTGGCCCGATTCCGCGCCAACGTGTTCGTCCAGAGCCAGGGCTTCGGCTCGGTGTTCCGGGTGATCAAGAACGAGATTCCCACCCTGGACGACCTGGGGATGCCCGCGGCGGTGAAACGGCTCACCGAGCTCAACAACGGCCTGGTCCTGGTGACCGGGCCGACCGGGTCGGGCAAGTCGACCACCCTGGCGGCGATGGTGGACGAGATCAACAAGACCTCGCAGAAGCACGTGATCAGCATCGAGGACCCGATCGAGTACCTGCACACCAACCACGAGGCGGTCATCACCCAACGCCAGGTAGGCAAGCACGCGGAGTCGTTCGCGGCGGCGCTGCGCAGCGCCCTGCGCGAATCGCCCGACGTGCTCATCGTCGGCGAGATGCGCGACCTGGAGACCATCGGCCTCGCCATCCAGGCGGCGGAGACGGGCGTCCTGGTGATCGGCACGCTGCACGCGAACTCGGCTTCGAAGGCGATCGACCGCATCATCGACGTGATCCCGGAGGAGAGCCGCGAGCAGATGCGGTCGACGCTGAGCGTGCTGGTGCGCGGGGTCATCTCGCAGCACCTGGTCAAGCACGCGAGCGGCGAAGGGCGCGTCGCGATCCTCGAGATCCTCCTGCAGAACTACGCGATCGCGCACCTCATCCGCGAGAACAAGGTGTTCCAGATCGACGGCTACCTGGACACCGCCTCCAACGACGGCTCCGGGGCGCAGAGCCTCGACTCGTGCATCGTGCGCTACCTCCGGGAGGGCCTGATCACGCTGGAGGAGGGGCTCAAGGTGGCCAACCAGCCCGAGTCCATCAAGGGGCTCGCGGTGCAGATGGTGGACGACGGCTAGCGTGGACCGCGCCGCGTACGAGAAGGCCCGCGCGCTGGAGAAGGCGGGAAAGGGCGAGGAGGCGCTGCGCGCGTTCCGCGAAGCCGGAGCGGTGGACGACGTGGGACGGCTGCTCGCGGCCGCCCGGCGGCACCGCGAGGCGGGAGAGGTGCTGTTCGGCTCGCTGGGAGTGCGGCCCTCCCAGGCCGGGCAGCTGGAGCCGTCGCTCAAGAAGCGCGCGCTGAGCGCGGCCATCTGGCTGGCCAAGGGAGGCGAGGCGCAGGTCTCGGTGGAGCTGTTCGTGGCGCTGGGCGAGCGGCAGCGCGCCGCCGACACGCTCCAGCGAGCCGGGGACCAGATCGGAGCCGCCCGCGTGCTGGCGGGCGAGCGGCTCGAGGCCGCGCCCTCGCTGCTTTCGCAGCCGCGGCAGGGCGCGGTGGGCGGAGCCGCGACCAACCTGCTCGCGGCGCAGAAGCTCGAGTCGGGAGGGAAGCTCGACCTCGCCTTCGAAGCGTACGTCCAGCTCCGCAGGAACGCCGACGCCGCGCGGGTGGCGACGCGGCTCGGGCGCGGCGCCGACGCCGCCCGGCTCTACGCCGACGCCGGGCTCCCGCTCGAGGCGGCGGAGTGCTACCTCGAGGTGGGCGATACGGGGAAGGCGCTGGACAACCTGGTCCGCGTGCCGCGCGAGGATGCCCGCTACCGCGCCGCCGCTCTGCGAGCCGTGAAGCTGGCGAGCAGCCTCGACGCGCTGGGGATCCAGCTCGAGCACTTCGTCGGAGCCTTCGTCGCCAAGGGCCCGCAGGACGACGCCGAGACGGAGGGGTTCTACCTGCTCGCGCGGCTCTACCTGCGGCACGAGAGCTGCTCGCGGGCCTCACTGCGCAGTCGCGCGCCACCCCGATGGTCGCGGCGGCGGTGCTGCAGGATGCCGCCCACCACCACCGCAAGGCGCTTCCCCGGTTGCCCGACCTGGGCGATCTGCCGGGGGTGGACGCGGCGGGGACGCTGGCGCCTGCGACGGTCATGCGCTCTCCCACGCTGGAGCCGGCCGAGGCGGGCGCCGAGGACGGGCCGGCACCCGGAGATGCGTTCACGCCCGGCGCGACCATCGCGGGCCGCTACCGGTTGGAGGAGAAGATCGGGCAGGGCGGCATGGCGGTGGTGTTCCGGGCACACGACCTCGAACTGGACGAAGACGTGGCCCTGAAGGTCTTCACCTTCCGCACCACCTCGGAAACGGGCATCTCGCGATTCAAGCAGGAGCTGAAGCTGTCGCGCCAGCTCGTGCACCCGAACATCATCCGGCTCTACGACATCGGCCTGCACGCGGCGCACCGCTACATCAGCATGGAGCTGCTGCGCGGGGAGAGCCTGAAGGAACGGATGCGCCGGCCGATGCCGTTCCCGGAAGCCGTGGATTACCTGGTGCAGGCCTGCCGCGGGTTGCAGGCGGCGCACGACGCCGGCGTCATCCACCGCGACGTGAAGCCCGACAACTTCTTCGTCACCGACGGCGGCGTGCTCAAGGTGATGGACTTCGGCATCGCCAAGCACCACGCGACGCCCGGCGTGACGGTGGCCGGGTCGATCGCGGGAACGCCGCAGTACATGTCGCCCGAGCAGATCGGCAACTTCAGCGCCGTCACCCACGCGACGGACCTGTACGCGCTCGGCGCGTGCGCTTACGAGATGTTCACCGGGGCGCCGCCGTTCACGCATGCCGAGCTGGTGCCACTGCTGATGATGCACGTGAACCAGTCCCCGGAGCCGCCGCGCAGGAAGAACCCGGCGGTCCCCGAGGACCTGGAACGCGTGATCCTCCGTCTCCTGGCGAAGGATCCTTCACTCCGCCACCCCAGCTGCACCGCCCTCGCGGACGAGCTGACCCGCCTCCAGCCACTCCCGCCGGCGTAAGGACGCGGTTGGCAAACAAATGTCACCACCGAGAACACAGAGGACACGGAGTCGTATTTTGAAAATCGAAACTCCGTGGGCTCCGTGCCCTCCGTGGTGCGATTGCTTTGGCGTCTAGATGCTCAGGGTGCCGGTCCGGATGAGGTAGGCGAGTTGGGCGCGCTGTTGCGAGTCCAGCACCGCGTGCATGCGGGCCAGCGCCTTGAGCACCGCGTCGCGCAAGCGCTCGGCGCTCTTGACGCGCAGGGCGCCCGCGTCGGCCGCCTTCAGGGGGTCGAACTGCTCGAGCCCGAGAGCGTCCGCGAAGCCCGAGGTGACGCGGCGGTCGTCGACGGCCGCCTGGGCGCGCTCGGTCTTCAGCTCGTCGAGGATCTTCGCCAGCTCCTCGACCTGCGCCTCGTTCAGGTTCAGGCGGTAGGCGAGGAACCGCAGCGGGCGCCGGACGCCGAACGCGCCGCCGCCGCCGAGATCGTCACCGTCGCCCCGGTGGAAGCTGAAGCCTTCACCGGACGGACCGTGGCCGACGTGATCACCGCACGCGCCGCGACGGCGCGCGTTCCGCAACCAATGCAGCATTCCTGGGTACATGGTCTTTCCTCTCTCGCCGAGGCAGTGCGCTCCCGGCGGGTGTTGCAGGCGCGTGGGCACCATGCCTCACGCACCGTGGAACCTAACCCGGCCCGCCCTGCAGTCAACGTCGAGGTGCGTCACGCCCTTACCGCGGACCACTTCGGAGCAATTCCGCGCAGGGTCGCGCCACCTGCCGAAATTTCGAGAACGACAGATGGCTGCGATACTGGTTTTCCCGGAGGCTGCGCTCCCCGTTGATCACGCTGCACGACATCCTCGAGCGCGCGCGCGCGGCTGGACAGAAGCTGGCTGCCGGCGAAGCGCTCTGGCTCTTCGCCGCGGTCACCCGGCTGGCGGCCGCGCAGAAGGCCACCGTCCGCTCGCGGCTCGTGCACCTGGACCCATCGGGATCGATCCAGCTCGCCCGCTTCGACGAGAAGCGCGCCGACGACGAGCAGGGCTACCTGGCGCCGGAGCTGCTGGAGCGCGGCGCTCCCGCGAAGACGGAGCCGCGCGTGCAGGTCTACGCCGCCGGCGCCCTCGGATACGAGCTGCTCACCGGGCAGCCTGCTCCGGACCCGCGGAAGGGACCCGGTCCGGAGCTGACGGGTCCGGCCGCCGACCTGGTGCGGATCGCGATGGCGCGCGATCGGCGCGAGCGGTTCGGCGACCTGCAGCAGCTTCGCGAGGCGGTCGACGGGTTGCAGCGGCCCGCCGGGGCGGACAGCGAGCGCCAGGCCTTCGCGGCGCTGGTGGGCCGGAGCGAGAAGTGGGCGGGCGTGCCCGAGATGGATCGCGCCGCGCTGGCCAAGCTGATCGAGCACGTCTCGCACCTCGGCCGCCAGATCGACGCGGTGCGCAGCGGCATGGCCGACGTGCAGCGCGACCAGCAGGACGTGAACACGCGAGTCGGCACTCTGGAATCGCGGGGGCCTGGGCAGTCCGTGGTGGTGAGATCGGGCTCGGGATTTGCCGCGGGCTTGCTGGGGGGCATCCTCGGCGCCGCGGTCGCGGCCGGCGCGCTGTTCGCGGCCGGGCTCTTGAATCCGTCGGCCATCCGTGCGCTCGCGGCGCACCGGACGGCCGGGCGCGCGCCCGCTGCGGTCGAGCCGGGGCCGGCTCCAGCGGTGGCGAGCGTCGTGCCGGCGGCGGCGCCGGCACCGACCACGGCCTCGAACACGATTCCGACCTCGAACGCGACCCCGACCCCCGTCCCCGCCTCGAACACGACCCCGCCCGCGCACTCCGCCCGCCCCTCGCCCGCCGACCTCGCCCGCGCAGTCGCCGAGGCGCAGGTCAAGCGCGGCGATCTCGAGCTGGAGCGGGGGCGTTACGAGGCCGCCGCCGAGGAGTTCCAGCAGGCGCTCACGAACGACGCCGCGCTCGCCGTGGCCTGGCGCGGGCTCGGCATCGCGCACCTGATGCGCCACGACGAGGAGTCGGCCCGCAGGGCCTACGAGAAATACCTCCAGCTCGCCCCGGCCGCCCCCGACGCCCGCGACATCCGCAAGGCGATCGCCGAGCTGAACGCGCGCGCCAAGATCGGCGCGGGCGTGGAGAAGTAACCGCTTCACGCAGTGAGCAGACCCTGGAACTGCTGGGCGAAAAGCGGGCCGCGCGCCTCGTCCTCGTGCTTGAAGTAGCAGTACACGTCCTGCTCGAATCGCGCGCCG
>WNGG01012536.1_pt1 | contig 12160 bp, 19 predicted proteins | sample 5400661 | NCBI WGS metagenome assembly WNGG01 (sample SAMN13153372, study PRJNA577476) | soil metagenome | isolation source: 100 cm soil or saprolite under Garry oak tree replicate 1 | place: USA:California | collected 2016-06-15 | reverse complement strand
TGGTCATCGCCTTCTCGGTTGCAGGCACCGCGTCTCTGGTCATCCTTTGGGTCACTAGGAAAGCCAGGCAAGGACGGCCTGTGGCACGCCCACGATTCACGAACGGCCAAGAAGGAAGGCCCGAGGCCTCTCAGTAGGGGAACAGGAAGGCTACCCTCCCACCCTCGGAAGGCGACGGAGACGGATCGATGCCTGAGGACCATTTCGGAGAGGACGTGGCGGGGCGGTACGACGACCTTCGCCGCGTACGACTGGCCCGTTCCGCCAGGCGGCATGGATCCGCCAAGTCCATACGACGCGACCGACTGGCCGGCTGGCGTTGAAGGCTGTCTGGCTCTGGGCTGAGGTTGAAGGAGCGTGTGTGCTGGACGATGCTAACCCGCAAAGGGCGGATCATCGATGGCGCAAACGGCCGTGATGCGCGCGATCGTCCCGGAGTGGGCGTTTTGGCGCGAGCGGGGCGAGGAGCCGGACCTCCCGTTCGGGAGGGCCCTTGTAGGCATGGTCCTCGACCCGAGCTGGACCCATCGGCGAGTCGAGACGATTCAATTTGTGGGCGCCACGCGAGTTCGCCGGCGTATCAGCGTTGATATCTCTCTCCCCCAGCAGAGATCGAGGACTCCCGCAAGGGGCGCTGGTCGACGCGTGAGCAATTCGGAACGGAGGCCAGCCGAGGTAGATGGTTCCCCCGTTGGTCTTCAGCACCTCGTCCCCGTAGGCGCTCTTAAGAAGCAATCGTTGGTTGCGTTGGACGTTCGAGATGAAGCTGGATCGAGCCTGCCGGTATTGAGCAAAGTCGACAGCGATTGGGCCACTTGGTCGATGGTGGTCGCGCTGGCGGAGGGGATTGGGCACGGTCGCGGCGCTCGGACAAGGGAGGTTTGGGACGCCCTCCGGCGATTTGCGTTCGCGGGCTCACCAGCGGCCGCGACTGGGGAACTGAGGGAGCTGAGGCAGCGGTTCCGCGGAGGCTGGCCTCTGGCGGGCCGCCCAGGAGAAGCCTTTGACGAGCTGCTTGGATGGCTCGTCAGCGAGTTCCTACTTTTCGTCCCTGTTGCTGCGGAACCGGGTCGGCGAAGGGTGCTCAAGTATTCGTACGACGACGCCGTGCCTTGGCCCCCCGAAGGAACGCGGATGGAACGAGCGGCTTGGAGCGTCGGGCTGGGCGTGCCGCGGTTCGCCTTTGATCTATCGGGTCATGGGCTGCAGCCTCCATACCATCTCGAGCTGCAGGCCCCTGATGGCATCGAATGTGCCCCTGGCGCCCACGTTGAGGTGAGGTCCGTCCGGGGCTCTGAGAATCGCGGGCACACGCCCAAGACCGAGTGGCCAGCGGTGGTCCATCTCGTCTTGTCACGCATACCAGAAGGATCTAGGGTCCGGGCGCACGTGAGTCTTCACGCAGCCTTTTCTGGCGCTATCCAGGCTGCGGTCTTAGCCACAGTGATCGCAGCGGTGGTGCTCGATGCTGGCGCGCTGCTCCCCGCCAGAGTGGGGGCCGACAGAGGTGGTGGCGCAGCGACGTTGCTCCTCGCCGTCGTCGGCCTGGGATCTTTTTACGCCGGACGTCCGGGCGAGCATGTTTTCGTCTCCAGGATGCTGTTCGGGGTCAGGATGCAGGCTGTGATGGCGGGGGTGCTGTCGTACCTAGCCGCGATGATTGTTGTCCTGGCTCCGGGCGAGGTACGAAGCGCTTGGCTCGTCTTGGGGACCATTGCGTCACTGTCAGCGGCAGTGAGTATCGTTTCGTTTGTATCCTTCGTGGCTCGGCAGCGCCGATGGGATGGAGCACGCAGGGAGCGCGAAGGAAGAGATGAGATGGAGAGATTGGAGGCGACGGATGGCGTCAGAGTCTGAGCCACAGGCGGACTTGGTTTTCGTCTCGCCGGAGGAGTGGGAGAAGAAGCCGAAGGGGTTTCACATTCGCAGCGCTGAGGGCCACGGATTGCCGCAACCCGCCTTTGTCAAGTCGGCGGAGGAGCTTGAGAAGCTCTGGGCAGACCTTCTGCTCCAGGTCCAGGACAGGGTGCAGGCGCCAGCGCCAGCGCCGGGGATGGATTTGAGGTAGCTCTGGGGCTCTTGCGATTTTGCCGGTTGGATCGAGCGGCTGATGGAGGGATCAGCAGGGGAGATCTATCCGATCCCCCGAAACCCCATCCGCTTCGAGCTGCTGCGGATGTTCGAGGTGCATCTAGACGCGGCCGGTGGATCTCTTCAAGACCCGGGAGCTCCGCGCGATTTCATTGCGAGCTTAGGCCAACCTCTGAGCGCGGCGCTTGCAGGGTCGGAACTGGACTGTCCGGTCATGCCTTGGGCCGGGACGTCCTACCCGTCGTGAAGTCAAACACGCCTCCACAATTCGTCCCGGCGTGCAGAGCCGTGCCGGCGGAGTTCACCGCCAGCGATCGGACGTCAGGGCAGGTGAGCCCAGAATTGAACGTATTCCATGAGGAGCCGCCGTCAGTGCTCAGGAAGATTCCGTCTCCGCCGGCTAATACCAAAAAAGCTTGAAGCGACTCGCGCCGCCTTCCGATACAAAGATTGCTCCGGCGCTGGAGAGACGGCGGGCGGAAGAGCCCAAGCTCCTCGACCCCTGGACGCTCCGGGGTCTTGACGTAGACGACACGGCGCCCCCTTGACCGTCGAGTCATTACGGGTTTGACCTTGGGGACAGGCATGTCGGGAGTCGTCGGGTATGGTCGTTGCCGTGCAGGCTGAGCCCAGGAAACTGCTGCTCGATGTTGGATCGACGGCCCGGGAACTGTTGGAGGCTGACTTCCGCGATTGGATGGTTTCCCAGCGCGTGTTCATCTCGAGCGTGATGGATGAGCTCCGCGAGGAGCAGCGAGTGGTCGCGGAACGAGTGGGGTCCCTCGGCGGGCAACCCGTCTGGTTCGAGACCTTCGGAGGCATGGATGACGACCCCGAAGCCGCCTATTTGAACGAGGTAGCCTCGTCCAGCATCTACGTCGGCATTCTGGGACGTCTCTACGGAAAGCTTCTTCCCTCGAGGTATTCGGCCACGCACGCGGAGTATCTGGCCGCGGAAGAACGGGGCCTTGGTCGGTCCCGGCGCCGGAGCCTCGAGAACAGGAACCGGTACTGCTCCTCGGCGAAGTCGGTGACCTCGTCCACCCCGATGAAGTGATACTCGGCCCCCTGGAAGTTTCGCTCCGCCCCGGCGTCTTGAAGGTGGCGAAAGGTCAAGGTGGCCCCGGAGGGGAACCGCCACTGGTGCTCGGACTCCCTGAAGGAGGCGTCGGTGTCCCCCAGCCACTCCTTGGACCGATCAAGGAGCGCCCCGGGCTGGGCAGCATCTGGAAGCTCTCCCGAACGAGCAGGGCCGCGTAGTCGGCGACGTCCACGTACTGCAGGGCCCCCATGAGCAAGGCGGTGGACTTGCCCCCGCCGGCCGCCCCGCCGTAGAAGGCCGTACTAACTCATTCACCGGATCGATCGTCGGAATCGGTCATGACAGCCCGAGAATGTCCGGCTCGCACCAACGGGACCTGTGTCTATCATCCGGACGGGATGAAGCTCGAGATGATGACCGAGGAGGACGTCGAGCTCCGGATACGGGAGGAAACCGATCCGGGGATGATGGCCGAGCTGGGCGGTCCCCGTTCCAGGGAGGACATCGAGCGTGCGCACGCGAGATCGCTGGCCTTAGCCGCCGAGGGAGAGTGCTGGCCGCTCAAGGTGATCCCCGACGGATCCACGTCTCCCGCTGGTGAGGTGGCGATCTTTCCGTCATCCCATGACGGCGAGACGGTCTACGAGATCGGTTGGATGATCTTGCCCGAGTTTCAGAACCGAGGGATCGCCAGCCAGGCCGTGAGGGAGGTGCTGGAAAAGGCGCGGGCGGAGCGGAAGTTCGGACAGGTCCACGCGTTCCCCGCGGTAACAAACGGGCCCTCGAACAAGATCTGCGAGAAGAACGGCTTCACGAACCTGAGAGAATGTGAAGTCGAGTTCGCCGGACGCAGGCTCCGGTGCAATCACTGGCGAATCTACCTGTTCTGACGTACAACTCCGATTTCACGCTTCCGCTCCAGTAGCGCCCTGGCACTATAGGAGTGAGGGGGTATCCACTTAGCTCCACAAGCCTCAAGATGTTGTGGTGGAGCTGGAGCGGCCGATCTGGGGTCGGGACTACCGCGAACGTGGAGCGAGTTCCTCGAGTGGTTCCCGGATGATGCGGCCTGCCTCGCGTTCCTGAAGAAGCTCAGGTGGCCAAAGAGCTACCTACGAGCAGATCACCCGGCGAACGCTCTGAAACCCACATCTTGTGGTAGTGGAGCTAGATGGATACCCCCTTAGGAGTGTTGAGCACCCGGTCCACGAGCTGCCGACGTGCCTCCCCAAGCGGAAGCAGCGACGCCGGTGATTCCACCCGGTCGATCGCCTTTGTCGGCGGGGTCCTCGCCCATATGCCAGTCCGCAGAGGGCTCATGAGCGGGCGTCCCCTCGCGGCGTTGGCACTCGCGATGTCACTCGGAGCCTGTACCGGTGGGCCTCATCCGGTCACCCCAACGACGTCGCCTCCCCCAGGGTGCGCCGAAGCAGGCGACCTCGTGTCCGCGGCAGGGCCCCTCGTGCACGCCAAGCCACGCTGCGGGTCGGCGTTCGACGTGTCGGTCGAGCGCAAGATCCCCGACGTGCCACGGAGACGGACGATTTTTGCTCATTGGGTTCCAAAAGAACGGCAAGGTTCGGGGCCCAGCGTGATCCGGCTAGGGCACCGCCTCGGCGAAGATGTCGGTCGGGCCGTGCTGGGCCTGGGGCTCGGCCAGGGTGAAGGCCGCCTCGAAGCCGTCGCTCACCGGCACCAGGCTCTGGAAGTCGCCGAGGTATCCCGCCCCCACCGGTGCGGCCGTCCGCATGTCGAAGGGGCCGGCCAGCCGGCGGATCGTCCACGTGGTGCCGCCGTCGAAGGACCGGGCCACCCACAACCGGGTCAGGAGCTGGTTCGCCCCCGGGGTGTGCCCGGTGAAGTCGTACCAGGTCAGGGCCAGACCGGCTTTCGCCGAGACCGCCAGCGTCGGCTGGAACACCTGAGCGGAGCGGTGGATGTCGCTCGGCGCGGACCAGGTGCGCCCGGCGTTGGAAGTGGACGTCACCCACACGTCGCCGGCGTTGACGCCATGCGTCGTGCTCCAGGACAGATGGGCCGAGCGATCGGGCCCGGCGGCCAGGGAGAACACGCAGCAGTGGACCTCGTAGACCGTGCTCTGGTGGTCGGGATCGACGATGTTCGAGAGCAGATCGCGAGCCACCTTGACCGCGGGGGACCAAGTCCGCCCGCCGTCGGTGGACCGGGTGGCGTACATGGTGAGGACGCCGGAGCCGGTCAGGAACACGGTGAGCGGAATCTCGCCGAACACCGCCAGGAGCGAGCCGTCGGAGAGCACGACGAGGGGGCATCGGAGGCGAGCGCGGTGGGGGCCAAGCCCGCCGGGTCCCTCATGAGTTCTTCACCAGTGTGTCAGGTCGGAGCTATCGAGGTGTCAAGAACCCCGCGGCCGTGGTTCCTATCGCAAGCGGTCAACCGCGTACTGCGCCCGGAGGGCGTCGAGCCTCTGCAGGTCCTCCACACTCGTCGACCGGGTCGCCATCTCGAACGGGCGATCGTACGCCAGCTTGGCGTGCGAGTGCTCGAAGTCGTAGTCGAGCTGGACGCTGGAACCCCAGCGCTTCAGGTTCACGCCGACCAGGCGCTTCGGCAGCGCGTAGATCTTGAGTTTTTTGGCCTGCGCCAGGCCACTCAGGAAGGCGTCTATCTGCACCCTCAGGGGCAGTGCGCCGTTCTCGAAGATCTTGGGCACCGCCGCCTTGCTGACCAGGTACGCGTGTGTGCCCTGGAACATCCGTATGTCCACGTGCGTCGTGTGCTTGGTGACCATGCTGGGCCGGGTGGTGCGGCAGCCCAGCAGCAGGAAGTCCCAGCCGGCCGGCACACCCTGCAGCGCCTTGTTCACGGAGGCCAGCAGGCGGCTGGGCAGGATCGCGTCGTCCTCCATCACCAAGTATCGCTGGCTTGCGGTGGTGGCCGCGTCGTACAGGATGTCGAGCCAGGTGCACAGGTGGCTGAGCGCACACCCAATGCCCGCCATCGACGGCATCTCGGCGTGCGTCTGGCGGAACCCGCGGCGTTCGACGGCGGCGAGCCTGGCCAGCGCCGGCTCGTACACCAAGGCCCGGGCATGCGGCCAGACGCTCGCTGCGTCGACCGCACGGAACCGCCGCAGCTCTGAGGCGGTCAGATCGCTGCTGTCGAACTGCTGCAGGAACGACTGCAGGCGAGCTTGGTGTCGTTCGAGGTTGAGTACGTAGCAGATCATCCGTCGGTCAGTCCCATGCCTTCGTCCCGGAGGACCTGCTCCACGTGTCCGAGGAACTCCTCGCTCTGCTCGGGGGGAAGTTGCATCTCGGGCAGGGCCGTCGAGCACGTCCTCCGAGGTGACGAACGCTCGCTCGCGGCCCCTGGCCACGATGGCCTCCGTGGCTTCGTTCCTGGCTTCGTTCAGGCCGTCGGCTTGCGGCGGGTCGGGCGGGACATCGGAGGCGAGCTCGGTGGGGGCCAAGCCCGCGGGGTTCCTCATTGAGTCTCACCAGTGTCCCAGGTAACCGGGACACGGACCGGGCCTCAGCTTCTGGGCGAGGCCGTGGAGCTGTACTCATGGACCCCACCCCGGCCAGGTGGACCCGCCTCGTCTTCAGCTCGATGAAGAACAGGATGTAGTACATCTTGAGCAGCAGCGTCTCGACGGTGAGGAAGTCTCAGGCGATGATGCCGGAGGCCTGTGAGCGGAGGAACTGGCCCCACGTCGGTCCCCTGCGAGGAGCAGGAGAGAGTCCGTTCGCCCGAAGGATCGTGGCGATCGAGGTCGCGGAGAGGCGAAAGCCCACGCCGAGCAGCTCGCCCTGGATCCGCCGGTAGCCCCACCTGGGGTTCTCCCTGGCCATGCGCAGGACCAGGCTCTTGGTCTCCGGGTCGATAGCGGGCCGACCGGGACGCCGGTGCGGCCTCGTCCACTTCCTGGCCACGAGCCGACGATGCCATCGAAGGAGCGTCTCGGGTCGGACGGGGAACGAGTTCCATGCTTTTCGCGGGAGCAGCCTGCTCGCCGCGGCCAAGAACGCACGGTCCGAGGTCCGGTACACGGGGCGCTTCACCTGCCGGCGCAGGATCGCCGCTTGGTGACGAAGCACCCCGTTCTCGAGTTCGGCCTCAGCCCCTGAGCGTTGGTCCGAGTGCACCAGGCCGAGCATTCGTCGCAGGAGGAGGTGAGGAGAGACCGGATCACGGCGCGGCATTGTCTCTGATCGGACCGCCGTTGCAGCCCTCAGGTCGCGATCGGGTTTCTGGACCCCACGGGTTCAAACTACGACCAAGCGGCTGACCAGGGGATTCACCGCCGGACCCGATTGTTGAACCCTTCACCCTCGGCGCCGTGGTCTACGATGCCTTGGGCGCCGCCACTGTCAGTTTCCCCTGCGCCTTGCGGCTAGAAATTACTTCGTCGATGATGCCGTATTCCTTAGCCTGTTCGGCCGTCATGATGAAGTCCCGGTCGGTGTCCTTGGCGATCTTGTCCACGGGCTGGCCGGTGTGGAAGGCCAGGACCTCGTCGAGCAGCTTGCGGTACCGAAGGATCTCCTTGGCCTGGATCTCGATGTCCACGGCCTGGCCCTCGGCGCCGCCGAGGGGCTGGTGGATCACCACCCGGGCGTGGGGAAGCGCATACCGCTTTCCCTTCGAGCCCGCGGCCAAGAGCACGGCGGCCGCCGAGCCCGCCTGGCCCATAACGATGGTGGACACGTGGGACCTGATGTACTGCATGGTGTCGTAGACCGCGAACAACGAGTTGATGTCCCCGCCCGGCGAGTTGATGTAGAGGTTGATGTCCTTCTCGGGGTCCTCGCTCTCCAGATGAAGGAGCTGGGCCATGATCAGGTTGCCGATCGTGTCGTCGATCGGCGTGCCCAGGAACACGATCCGCTCCTTCAGCAGGCGGGAGTAGATGTCGAAGGACCGCTCGCCCCGGTTCGTCTGCTCGATGACGGTGGGAACGAGGTAGTTCTTCTCGTTCATCTTGGGGCCCCTGGCTATGGGGAAGGTCGTCCTCCGGGCTCTCCCGGGGCGTCCCTCGAGGTTGCATCGGCCGCTTCGACGATCAGGTCAAGGGCCTTGGAGCGGATGATATCAGTCGGGTTGCACCTGGACCCCTTAATCTGGCTGGCAGCCGGTCCTCTCGAGATGAGCTGCGTGAACCCTTGAATCCCCTTGGTCGAGACGTAATGGCCAAGCCGAGTCGCAAGCATCAGTGTCATCGATGCGACGCTTCAGGTCGAGAGGTTCGAATAGCACTGGTAGCCTGAGCCCGGCAGGAGCCTATTCGAACCCCGCCACACAGGAGGCGATTGCCCGACTCTGGGAGCTAGGAGCTAGCTCGAACGACGCTTCCCGCCTGTCCCATACGGACGCTGGTTAGTGGGTTTCGTGGAAACGCCCAAGTCGTTCGCCTTCTGCTGGACTGCCGTAGGGGTCCGCTTGAGGTGGAGCCCCATCACTCGCGTGGGAGTGTTCTGGCGGATCTCCTTCTTGAGTTGGGCCACCTGATTCGGAGTCCGCTGCTTGCCACTGTTCGCTGGCGTCTTCGCCATGATTCCTCCTTTCGAACACAGGTTCGATTGGAGTATAGCCCAGAACATCAGCGAGTCGAACGATGCGCATGACGGCGTGACCCTCGTGGTCCTCGTCTGGTCAGCTCCAAGGGTTCCTTCGTCGGCATGTACGCTCGATCGCGCAGCAGCGGCGTCCGACAAGGGAACGGACTGGTTGACGTAGATGGAGATCACATACTTCATGTGGGGGTACCAGCCGCACTTCAGGATCGCGGTGAACGTCGCGCTCGAGGGTGCTTTCCGGGAGATCGGCTTTCAGGCGGAGGCGGAGGCCTTCCTGCACCAGCCGTTCAACGAAGCCGGCGATGCCATCTGACGGGTTCCACTCCGTCGACGGAGACACGAAGGGGCAAGGCTCTCGGCCCCATTGGATGTGCACCGTGCGTCCCCAGGGTGCGACAAGATTCGACCGGCCAGTGCGACAGGATTCGACCGGCCTTTTACACGGGGCCAGTGACGCCTACCCGACGGTGAACTGGAAGTGCATACCGGCCGCGTAGTGCCCGGGCACGTTGCACATCGCTGTGTAGGTTCCAGCCGCCAATGTCACCGTGAGCACCTTCGTCTGTCCGGGGGGAATATCGCCAATCTCCGGCCCGTTATCGCCGCCGAGGTGATTTCCCTCGCTCACCCTTCCCGGTTCGTCGCCTTTTGTTCCGGTTGGGTCGCCTGTCACAATGACGAACTCATGATGGATGCTCCCGTTGTTAGTCACAACGAATGAGACGACACCGGTCTTCAACACGGTCGCACTTGGATGCAGATACATTTCACCTTCGTCCACCGTGACTGCGCGAACAGCCTGCGTTGCGACCTGTGTCGGTGCGGGCACGGACGTAGGTGCTGCTGCGGTGATCCTTGCCTCGAAGGCTGTACGATCGAGCACAGTATCAAGCAATAGCGTTGATGCGACAAGCACGAAAGTCACGACCATTGTGATGGCGATCGTCTTGAACAACGTATCTTGTCATGGGTCGGTAGACTTCATGAATCTCTCCTCACTCAATCTCGGGGCGGGAAGCGACACTGTCCTGTGACAGTTGAGGTGCGTCGTGTGCGCTGCCGACCGCGAACGAAGCCCCACATGCATCACACCGCCATTGGAGATTGCCCATCGTGCCGCTCCAGACGTCCGTGAACCCTTTCAGGCGTTCGTGACCCGGCTTGACCTTCCAGTCCGGCTCCATCTCGCTCGCGTAGTCGCCCATTCAGTCCTCCAGATCGGCGCTTCGTGAATGAATCGACATCCGAGAGCCCTTAGGCGCTGGCAAGGCCGTTTTGCCGTGGCGGCTGGAGCATCGCTTGGACGGTCTCGGCCAGTTCATGCCGATCGGCAAGCTCGTCCAGCACGATCAGGTCGTCTTCCAGGAACAGCTTGAACGGACCGTGGTCCCCGCCACCGGCGATGCACACCACCGGCTTGCCGCCGCCCAGGTAGTACGACAACAGACTGGTGGAGGAGGTGCCCTCCAGGAGGCTGTCGCTGGCCAGCCAGAGATCCAGCACGATGAGATCGGCGGCCCGAGCGAGGGCGCAGGGGGGCACCTCGGGAGGCCACGGTGTAGTCGGGGGCCGAGGGGCCGGGGCACACGAGGACCTCATGTGCCGCTTCCTCGATCCAGCCGGCCATCTGATCCCGGAGCTCGCGGTCTGGCTCCACGAGAAGCACCACGCTTCGGGTCATGTGAGTCCCTCCCTATGAAGGCCGATGTGGTTTGGGGGAAGCTCATCACCCGAGTCCGCGTGAGGAGAGGGGCCGGCTGTCCCGGGATGGGCAGGCCGTTGGACCCATGCCTTCAACGGCTCCCGTCCCCATCCTGCCCTCATGTTCCTCCGCTACTACCTGGAGCTACCCCTCCCGTTCGAGGAGGTGGAGGAGGCGATCCTGCATTCGCCGCCAGGTTGGATCCCGGGTGTGGCCCGGGAGGCCGAGGCCCGGGGTGAGCTGCTGCTGGCGGAGGTGGGATTCGGACCCCCCGGCCACCGACTGGAAAAGCAGGTCCAGATCGAGCTGGGGAAACCGTTCCGGCTCGCGTCGAAGACCGTGCGGCCCATGGAGTGGCGGGCCACCGGAGCGGAGTCCCTGTTCCCGTCGCTGGAGGCCGATCTCGAGGTCGCTGCCCTGGGCGGCGCCCGGACCCAACTCTCCCTGAGCGCTCGCTATCGGCCGCCCCTGGGGCCGGTGGGAAGAGCGATCGACAAGGCCCTGCTTCACCGGGTGGCCGAGGCCACCATCAAGGACTTCCTGGACCGCCTTGGGGATACGCTGACGGCGGCACCATCGGCCGGCGCAGCCTGAAGGGCTGGCGATCGCTAGCACCCCAGAAGTCAGTTCCGGCTCGCATCCGTCTCTTCCCGACAGGTACCAGAGTTGGATACACAACCGATGGCACGGTCGAATCGCCGGACGGCAGACACCATCCGACCGTTCGCCTGGATATCTTCGTGATTCGGCTCGACGGGTCGGGGCTCCGGGCGATCGCTAACAGAGCTCCCGCTGAACATTGGCGTGCCTGAGCCCGCTCCGCCGCCGCTGGCGCGGCTTCGTCCTGTCCGCTGCGTCGGGGCCAGATGTCCGAGGCCTTCATCGACCAGCCGGGCGACGCGACCATCAGGAAAAAGCTTGCACCGTTTGCCTCCATCTGGTCCGCTTGAAAGGCCCATGTAGGAGACCGATCCTCTTGTCCAGGAAAGCGGCCGGATCCCGTTGATTGTCCCCCCCACCGACGCTAGCATCCGCCGGCCATGGCATCTAACCTGCGATTTCGCTCTGAACCGGGCACCTGCGGGGAGTACCTGGGGCGGTGGCTCTCGCACATCCACGAGCGGCACGTCAGAGGAATGGTTTCAAAGCGGCCTCGATCTCTGACGCGACGCAGGGTCCGGGCCCCAATCTCGCCCGGATGACGCCGTCCCGATCGAGGACGAATACCCACGGCTCAGTCTTCAGCCGCCACGCTTTGAACGCGGGGGAACGCGTCTCGAGCGTCGCCGGTGGGGGCTTCAGGTCCGGGCCGGGAAGGAACTCCTCGACGTGGATGAAGTTGGCCCGATGGGGTTCGATATCTGTGAAGGCGATCAGGACCTCGTCGACGACCGGGCCACACAATCGGCTCTCGCACAACAGAGGGGTGGCGAAGACCACCACCGTCGGCTTTCTGCTCCTCAGCGCCCGGTCCAAGGATATGTAATGCATGTGGTCGGGAGGTGTCCTTGTACAGACCTCCTTCAGCGCATGCTCGGACCGCGCCACCGGCGTTCGAACGGACACCGCCTTGGCTCCGAGGGGGTCGACGAGGGGGGCCGACACGACGGAGAAGGGCTGGGTACCGACGGCCGGTTGGGAGGCGGTCCTCGCCACCACCGCAGCCGTCCACGTACCCGGGCCCGGTACGTCGATCTCCGCCACGTAGGTGCCCGGAAGCGGGCTCCTCGGCGACCGGTCGTGGAACCGCTGATATCCCGTGAATGC
>WNGG01008206.1_pt1 | contig 12160 bp, 12 predicted proteins | sample 5400661 | NCBI WGS metagenome assembly WNGG01 (sample SAMN13153372, study PRJNA577476) | soil metagenome | isolation source: 100 cm soil or saprolite under Garry oak tree replicate 1 | place: USA:California | collected 2016-06-15 | reverse complement strand
TGCTCGTGAGCCCTTGTGCGTCGTCGACCCTCACGGCGAAGATGAGGAAGCCGGTGTAGTTGAGCGGGATGCTGTAGGAGAATTTCGACACTCCATAGACGGTTGTGTTCACGAGGCGGCCGGACGCGTCTCGGACCGTCCAGTTGTACGTGTAGTTCGCCGGACCAGGGGTCCGATACACCATCGCAGTCGCTATCGCGACGTCGCCGCTCAGGTAGGCGGCCTGGTTCAGGACGATGGTCACGGTGATGGCAGCGGCGGGCTTGATCGTGGGTGGCGTCGCTTGGACGGAGGGAGATGCGCAGAGGACCGACAATAGTGCGACGGCGACGACCAACACGAGGGCGTACGCCCTACGGGGCGAAGTCGGCGACATGAGTCCCATCCCGTCGATCCGCGGATTGAGCCTCGGACGGACGCGCATCATGTCTGACCTACTTAATCATTTGGTCGGCCGATTGTCCGACACACTCCAGTGCCTATCGGTCTTGAACGGGCGGCCTCTGACGATGGTCAGGGAATTCCGATCGGGATCACGGGCCGGCAGCCGGCGCGGTTCCTTGGAGCCTCGCAAACAAGCCTTCGGCCCGAGTCCGCCACGACGCCGCATCGCCGCCGCGTCCTTGCGCGTCATAGAGTCGGGCGAGCTCCTCGTACCGGGTCGCGAGGGAGTACGGGTTGTCGAGCCGGTTGATGATCTCGACGGAGCCGAGCAGCTGTTCCTCCGCCTTGGCCCAATCGCCCCGCTTCGCAAACACGAGGCCCATATTCGCCCGCGCGGTGGAAACGGCAAGGGGATCGCCAATCGTGGTGGCCAAGGCGAGGGCGCGCTCCGCGCTCGACGCGGCCTCCTCGACGGCCTCCATGCGGAGGAAACTGTCGACGGCGTTCGCGAGCGCATAGGCGGCGAAGCGGATCTCACCGGTCGCGAGGGCGATGTCCGCGGAACGAGCGAAGGTCGCTGCAGCGGTCCTCGGATCCCCTTCGCGACTCGTGACGATCCCGAGGTTGATCTGGATCACGGCATCCTCCCGCGTGGCCCGTCGGACTGTCGCGGCCGCCTCGAGGAGCCGGGCCTTCGCGCCGGGGATGTCGTCGCGCGCGATCAGGGCGACCCCCAGATCCGTGAGTGCGCGCACCCGTTCCCTCGAGCCATTCGGGAGGACGTCCGTCGCGCGACCCAGATGGGAGATCGCGGCATCGAGATCCCCGAGCTTGCGTTCCACGCCACCGAGGGCCCGAAGGGCTTCGCCCTCGATCTCCGGCGACTGCACGGCGGCGGCATCGCGCGCGGCCTCCTCTAGGACGGCGCGCGCCTCCTTGTACGCACCGAGTCGGTTCTCGATTCGACCGAGCTGGATGCGGGCCCGCAGTCGTTCCAGCTGCCCGCCGGATGCGCCGATCCGCTCGAGGGCCGCCCGGGCCTCGGCGAATTTGCCGAGGAACACCTCCGTCTCCACGAGGATGCCGTCCAGGCGGGGGCTCCGAGGGACTCGCAGCAACGCCGCCTCCAGGTCTCCCGCGCGGGCACTCTCCGCGAGACCGGGCCCGATTTCCACGAGCCGGATCCTCGCCGTGTCGAGGTCGCCCGCCTCGATCCGATGGTACGTTTCCTCGAGGCCGTCCTCCCGGAATTGCCAGTAGGCCGCGGCCCGGGCATGCGCATCCCTCCGCGCCGCGTCCCCGATGCGTCGAAGGAAGAACTCTTTCACGAGGTCGTGGATCAGATAGCCGTCATCCCGGTGATGGAGCAGGGCCCTGCGAACGAGGCGGCGGAGCTGGGACAGGGTCGCCCCGAGGGCCTCTGGGGACCGGGCCGGCCGCCGCAGGACCGCGAACGTCCGCAGCAGTTCCTCCGACGAATCGTCGAGGCCGTCCAGGACCGTCTCGAGGACGTATCGTTCCGTCTCGACTGCGCCGGCGTCGAGCCCGCTCGCGGCGAACATCTCGAGGGCCAAGGGATGTCCGTGGGTCGCGGCGATCACGTGCTGGATGCCGTCCGCGTCGATCGGGGCGCCCCGGGCGCGGAGCAGTTCCCCAGACGCGGCAGCATCGAGTCCTCCGAGAGGGACCTCGAGCACCCGCCCCGCGACGAGATCCGACCGTTCGTAGAAGGTCGGCTGGGTCCGGGTGGCAATCAGGATCTTCGTCGTCCCGGGGACTTCGAACAGGGCCCGGAGGAGCGCATCCGCCGCCGGAGATGCGTGCAGATCGTCGATGGCGACGACGCATCCGGAGAGGTCTCCGCGCAGGACCGCGACGGCCTCGGTCGGGTCGTAGGCGGGCCGCGTGATCACGGCCTTCAGTCGTCGACGACCTTGGCGGGCTAGGAACTCAGAGAAAGAACTCAGGAGTCCGTGGGCGTCGTCGTGCGCGTACACCCGCCGAACGAACGTCGGCCGCGGCTCGTCCGCCAGGAGTCGTGCGACGAGCGCTGACTTCCCGATCCCCGCGACCCCGATGAGGACCGCGACCGAGGGAGCCTCTGCGGCGAGCCACGCCTGTAGCCTCTGCCGTTCCTCCGTCCGACCGAAGAAGGGTCGGCTCGGGACGGGGGCCTTCGACGCCTCCGGTCGCGGGAGCTCGATCACATCGGCCGCGAGGACCTGCTGGACGGCCTCGGACTCCCGGAGGCCCGATCGACGCAACGCCTCGATCGCGTCGGACCCGAGGACCTCCCGGACGCCTTGCGGCTCGTTGAGCTGAACGGTCCGGGAGCGCGCGTGCTCGCGCATGCGGCGTGCGATCTCCTGGCCTGTATGGGTGAGCTCGTACACCTTCCGCCGGGAGCGAGCATGGGCGACGTGAGCCATCCGTTCCTGCACGCGGCCGGCGGTCTTCAGGCGCTTCAACTCGAGGGCGACATGGGCGCGGCTCAACGCCAGGGCGGCCGCGATGCCGTCCTGCGTCATCTCGACCGGGCACTCATAGGCGTCCGCGTGACGGAGAAACCCGGAGAGGTGGACGAGGACTCGCTCTCCCACGGTGACGCCTGACACTCCCTCCGCCCCTCCGGGTCGGGTAAGGGTGGGATGTTACTTAACCCTGTAGGCGGAGAGCCGCAGCTGTCTTTCCCCGGGGTTTTCGGGGGTCGGAAATGCCCGATCGAGGACCTGCTCGATCATGCCTGGCAGGCCAGCCAGGTCGCGCACTTCGGCATCGGGCTTCGGGTCCGCGGCAGTTCGGTGGATGCCCCCTCGATTCACCCAAATCGTGTGGATCCCGAGACGTGACGCCCCCGCGACATCTTCATTCAAGGAATCGCCGATGTGGACGACGTCCTCGGGGCTCGTTCGAAGCGCTATCAAGGCCGCTTGGAAGATCTGCGGCCGCGGCTTGTACGCACGGACGGACTCCGATGTGATCACCGCATCGAACCGAAGGTGGTTGCGTCTGAGGATGCCTTCCAGGAAGGCGTGGTCCGCGTCCGAAACGATTGCGCGCGGGACGCCGTCGAGCACCTTCAGGACTCGAGGGACTTCCGGATACGCCTTCGCCTGCCGCCAACGGGATTCCAGGGATTCGACGTAGGGTCTCGGGTCCGCCTCGATGCGCTCATGGCGGAAGGCTTTGCCGAGGCTCTCCTGCGTGAGCTCCGACAAGGTCTTGAAAGGTTCCGAGTCGGCGCCGGAGTACAGATACCTGTCCCACGTGGCCAGGAGGGCGTCCGGTCGCAGGGTCGGCCGATGGGCCTTGCAGATCGCGCGAGCGATTCTGATGAGCACGTCCCCTCGTTCGTCGATGATCGTGCCAAAGGCGTCGAACGTGATCGCCCGTACCATGATGGTGTGTCAACGTGTCAATGGACCTTATCGCTTCCGTCCCCGCCCGAAGTCACACACCGGGCGGACCGGGCATTCGTTGCAGGACGGCATCGGGCGGCACAGCGCCTTTGCGTGGGCGACGAGGAGCGCGTGGTACTCCCGGTACATCGCGAGGTCCCGCGGCACGCGGGCTTCGAAGTGCCTCTGGACGACGTCGTACGCGTTCGTGTCGAAGAGGCCGATTCTCCGGCCAATTCGAATCGTGTAGGCGTCGACGAGGAAGACGGGATGGCCGCCCGCATACAGCAGGATGGAATCCGCGGTCTCCGGCCCCACGCCGTCTTGGGCGAGCAGGTCGCCGCGGACTACGTCCGTCGGTCGATCGAAATATCGCGTCAGGTCGCCATCCGATCGACTTAACAGGTGGCGGCAGAAATCACGGAGGCGTCGGGGCTTGGTCCGATACAGGCCCGCGATTTTCACGCGTCTCCGAATGACCGGCACAGAGGCCGCCGCGAGCGCGCGCACTTCGAGGAGGCCCGCCGCCTTCAGGTTCCGAATCGCCTCAGCGACATTCCGCCACACCGTCTGCTGCATGAGCAATGCGCCGACGATCACCTCGAAGGCGTCTTCCGCGGGCCACCAGTGTTGCAGGCCGTAGTGGTCGAGCAGGCGGCGATAGATTTCGAGTTCCCGGTCCAAGGCGAGGACGATGCGTGCGCGGGCCATGAGGCTTCCCGTCACGGCGGCCTTTAATCGGGAAACGTTCCATCCGGGCGCATGCATCCGTTCTTGGCCACATACGCCTCGCCCGGTCTCGACGAGATGATCTTCCGTGCCCTGAACCTCGCGGGCGCGGATCCGATCCTCGACCGGATTATGATCTTCTCCACGATCCTCAGCGGCGTCTACGTGATCTTCCTGGTGGCCGTTCCGCTCTGGTGGCGGGGCCTTCGGACCGCCACGTTCGACGTCCTCCTCCTTCTCGCCATCACGATCGTCGCCACGGAGGCGATCAAGTTCCTCGTCGATCGACAGAGGCCCTGCGACGCGCTCCCGAATGTGAACACGCTCGCGGGTTACCGTTGCGCCGCGGAGTTCGATCCCGCCTTCCCGAGCGGACACGCGTCGCGGGCCTTTGCCGTCGCGGCCCTCCTGGCGATCCGCTTCCGCTGGCGGCTCGGCATCCCTGCGGGCGCCTTCGCCGTCCTCGCGGGAATCAGCCGGATCTATCTGGGACTCCACTGGCCCTCCGACGTACTGGGCGGCGCCGCGGTGGGGATCGGGTTCGCGCTCCTCATGGAGATCGTGAGCCGTCGCGTGGAACCCTATCAACGCATTCGAGCGCACATCGTCGAAGCGATCCCCCATCTTCCGCGGCGTTCCCACCGCGGCTAGGTCAGGAGAGCTTTCGACTTCGTGATCACGTCGTCGATGGCCCGCACGAGGGCCGGGGATCGCCTCTCCGACATCGCGACGAAGAACATCTTCCCGGTGACCTCGCGTACGGCCAGGATCCCGCCCTCCGATTCGACGGTCACATGGGTCGGGGCGCTCGCCTTCATGGTCGAATAGATCACCTCGAGGGCGCCGAGCAAGGTCGCCGCCATCGTCGCGAAGTTGTCGACCTGCGCGTCATCCGGGAGGACCCACGCGACGGGGACGCCGGATCGGGAGACGATCGCGGACATCCGGGCGCCGGTCCGGGCGTTGAACTCATGAAGCAATTTCCGGAGCGCTTCGATCGCCACGGCCAGGGACTCCCTCCAAATCGCCTCGCGATACGGCCCTCGTTATTTAGCTCTTGTTCCAAGGAGCCCGCGTTCGATCTTCGCGGCCCCGGAAGATATATGCCGCGTCCGTCATCTTCTCACCGCGATGGAGGAGGGGGCTCGCCTCGTGCTCACGACGAGTGCGGGCTTGCGGTCCGGAGAGAAGGTCCTGGTCGTCATCGATGAAGGGACACGGTCCGTCGGAGAGGCGTTCCTCACCGCGGCGAAGGGACTCGGGACGGACCCGGCGTTGCTCGAGATCCGCGCCCGCGCGACGGACGGCGAGGAGCCGCCGGAACCCGTCGGGACCGCGATGGCGGCCGCGGACCTGGTCCTGCTCGCGACGACGCGTTCCCTGACGCACACGCACGCGCGCCGTTCCGCGAATCGAGCCGGCGCCCGTGTCATCTCCATGCCGGGGATCGAGGAAGGGATGCTGCGGCAGGGAGGGCTCGCGACGGACTGGGCGAAAATCCACGAGGTCGTGCGCCGGATCGCACGCCGTTTGCGGGGCTCGCGCGAGGTCCATCTCACCTCCGCCGCCGGCACGGACATCTCCTTCTCCCTGGAGGGGCGGGATTGGATTTCCGAGGATACGGGACTCTGCACGCGGAAGGGGACCGTCACGACCCTCCCGGCGGGAGAGCTCTTCATCGCGGTCGTCGAGGGGACCGCCTCGGGCCGCCTCGTCGTCGACGTGTATTTCGAGGAACGCCTCCGAGGGCCGGCCACCGCGCAAATCGCGGACGGCTACGCGAGCCGAATCGTCGGCGCCCAGGCGGCGGTCGACGTGATGAACCGCGGCGGCAAGGACGGACGCGCCCTCGGCCGTTTCGGCTTCGGCCTGAACCCTCAGGCTCGGGTCACGGGGCCGCATCTGGAGGCGGAGAAGGCGGTCGGGTCCGCGCACCTCGGTTTCGGCGACAACCTGGTGATTGGAGGGAAGATCCACCCCGGGGTCCTTGTGGAGTGCATCCTCTCCGAGGTCCGCGTCGAGGTGGACGGCAAGGCCGTGATCGAGAAAGGGCGACTCGTCGAGTGAGTCAGCGGTGGTATAGCACGCTGTAGAAGCGGTTCTCCTTCGCGGTCTGTTCGAGCCGCCCGAAGATCGCGAGCTTGTACCCGCACTTCTTGCACTTATTGTCCTTGTCGAGGTACCAGCCGGTGATGTCGAAGCCGTACCGTTTGATTGCGATCGCGCCGCAGCCGGGACAATACGTGTTCTCGAGGCGATGGCCCGAGACGTTCCCGATGTAGACGTACTTCAGGCCCTCCTCCTTCGCGACCGCGCAATGCTTTTCCAACGTCTCGACGGGAGTCCAGGGGAACTCCATCATCTTGTAGTCCGGATGGAACCGGAGGAAGTGGATCGGCGTGTCGGGGCCGAGGTTGTCGTACACCCATTTCGACAGCTTCCGCGCGGCCCCGAGGTCGTCACCGACCTGGGGGACGATGAGGTCTGTGATCTCGATGTGGATCTTCTTCGTGTCCCGCGTGTCGAGAATGGTCTGGAAGATCGGCTCCGCGTTCGGGATGTTGATGTACTTCCGGACGAAGTTCGTTTCTCCGGATCCTTTGAAGTCCACCGTGACGCAGTCGAGGAACTTCGGCATCTCCGCGACCGTCTCCGGGGTGTCGTAGCCGTTCGAGACAAAGATGTTGATCAGCCCGGCCTTGCGCGCGAGCATGCCGATGTCTCGGGCGAACTCGATGAAGATTGTCGGCTGATTGTATGTGTATGCGAGGCCCTGGCACCCTTGTTCTAAGGTCATGCGAACGACATCTTGCGGCTCGACCTCGATGCCTTCCACTTTGCGACGCTGCGAGATATCAGCATTTTGGCAGTACCTACAATTATGTAATGTAACACCATTAGCAAGATAGGTGTGAGATTGAATACACTCGAAGCTGTAGACTGGCTCGGCCGATCCCTCCGACCGGATGGATTTCACCTCTTTCCAACCGAGTTCAGGCGCGGCATCGACTCTCGTCTTGAGCAGTCGTTTGTTTCCCGAGATGGCGTCGGAATGAAATCGCCATGCGTGGAAGTCCACGACCGGCGGCTTGACCGGGGCACTGGTGGTTTCGGCCAGCGCAACGGATGCTAGGACCTTCACTCCGGGCCGTAGCTCTTTGACCACGCACCACCCGGAATTCGTGAGGACCGGATGATCTCCGGTTGCAAGGAGTGGATCGGTTAGCCCATCCACCGATACCCTGAAGGTCTCGCCCTTTCGTCTCCCTGCTCCCGTTACGGTTCCGAGAACCGGATCGAGCTTCTGGTTTACCGACCAGAGTGAATCTCCTTGGCGAATCTCCTCCACCACGCGAGTATCACCATCGGCCATCAGAATTTCAGTCCCCGCGGGATGGCAGAGCCAATTACAACCGGTCGTCGCGATGCTGAAAATCTTCGATCCTGGTCGGTAGTGCGAGACAGGTTTCTTTTCGATTGGGTCTACATGTCCAGTGATTACGCGCCCGTACACGTAGAGCCACAGCTTCCCTTCGTGCACACCGCGGATCCCACAGAGCCCGACCTGTCCCTCGCCGATTTTGCAATACCGGGCGCACGCGGTGCACATGATCTTGTTCGTCCCTTCGACAGGCTTCCAGAGCTCGGCGATCTTGCCCATCGCCTTGCCCGGTGGCTCGCGAACGTCGAGGACTTCCTTCTCCGAAATCATCGTCCCCGGTACACTGCCCCTCTCGAAGCAAAATACTTTGTGAATAGGTTACCGAATCACGGAAGAACGGAAGTGTTCCCAGCCCTTCCCCAGGAGGGGTTCCTTCCCGGTTTTCGTGATCAGGACGTTCCCACCGGAGGCGGCAACCTTCCCGATCACTGTGAGGCGCTGGCCGCGAGGCGCGGTTGTAGGCCAACGCTCGAGCAGCGACCCGATCGCGTCCGCCCGGACCGTGGCGAGGAGTTCGTAGTCGCCTCCGTAGTATAGCGCGACGTCCTTCGCGACCGCCGGCGGGAGTGTGGTAAGCCCGCGGTACAACGGGAGCGCATCAAACTCGATCTGGTACGCGAGGCGAGTCATCGAGGCCAGCTGCGCGAGGCTCGCGCCCAATCCGTCGGAGAGATCCATGCAGCTCGTCACCGCTCCGGACTCGGAGAGGAACAAGCCTTCGGCAATCCTCGGATACGGTCGCAGCAATTCGGTCAGCGCGTTCGACCGAAGGGCGGTCGGCTGCTCCAGGAGTTTCGCCGCGTGTCCCGCGCGGCCTAGGTCTCCGGTGACGACGATCACGTCGCCGGGCTTCGCGCCGGTCCGCAAGAGGATCCGGTCCTTGCGCACGCGGCCGAAGGCCGTCCCCGCGATGGAGAGGACCGGCGATTCCTTCGTGTCGCCCCCGAGGACGGCGATGCCGAACTCGCGCGCGCATTCCTCGATGCCCTGCGCCAACCCGCGGAGGAACTCGACGTCGGTATCGGCGGGCATCGAGAGCGCCGCGACGAAGCCGAGGGGTCGCGCTCCTGCCGCCGCGATGTCGCTCAGGTTCACCGCGGTCGCATACCATCCGATCTGCGTCGGCGTCGCCCCCGCGGGGACGTGCGTCTTCTGGTTCACGACGTCCGTCGTCACGACGAGGTAGTCGTCGCCCCATTCCACGACCCCGACGTCATGGCCGAGGCCGATCGGCTGCCCGCGGTCGTAGATCCGCGAAAGGATTTCGATCGCTCCGCGCTCGCCGATGTCGGAGAGCCGCGTCACGAGCGGAGTGGATGGGCCCTCGCCGTAAGAAGGCTCCGGGCTCGCGGTCGATTTCGGAGACCGGTCTCACGGCGGTGGCGGTGGCCGGGGCTGTCGGGCTCGGCGGTAGGCCACGGCCCCGATCGCGAGGACCGCGACGATCACGAGGACGATGCCGATCAGGAGGAGATTGCCCCCGAGGCCGCCCGCCGAACTCCCGGCGGAACGGATCGTGATGTTGCCCCACATGTTGGCGAGGTCGTCGCCGGGGCCCGCGGTGCGGTCGCTCCGATAGGGGAAGGTCCCGGTCACGTTGGAGACCGTGAAATTCCACAGGACCTGGTTCGCGAAGTTCGGCGATCTAGGTTCCGAGCCGTCCGCGCCCGAGTTGTTGTTGTAGTCGATGAACCACCGGTGGGTTAGGCCATCGATGGAGGTCAGGTTCAGGGTCACGTTGTCGCCCACCTCGACCTCGATCAGGGGACCGGGCGTGGTCAAGGAGGTGTTCGTGGATCCCCAACCCGCGCTGCGGCTCCCGTACAACTGGTACGTCAGGTTCCGTCCGGCAGCCGCAGGGGTCGCAAAGGCGGAGGCGGCGAACAGGAGGCACGCCAAGCTCGCGGCCACCAGGATCCGTCGACGCAGGGTTGACATAGGCATCCCATCCGATGGCCGGCCCACGGGATGTCTTCCGACATAAAGGCATCGGTCTGAATGGCCGGGTGGTCCGCGAACTGACGTTCCGCAGGCGTGGCTTTTTCGGCGCTACGCACCCCGTTCGGACTTCCGGAGGTGCCGCCACGCATCGACCTTCATGAGAACGGCCTCCGTCATGGTCCGGCCCGCGGCGTCCTGGAGTCGATGGTCGGCCCCAGCGATGATCTCAAGGTTCACGCTCGTCATCGACGCGACCAGGTCTCGCAACAGAGGCAGGTCGGTCCGGTCCGACTCGAATCCCACCAGGACCAAGGTGGGGACCTCGAATTCCTCGAGGCGCTCCAGGGCCATCCGCCGTTCCGGTTGTCCCGTGTAGCTGAGGCCCAGGAGGATCGCTCCGGCGCAGAGTTCATCCGTGGCGGCGGCCACTGCGGCCCACGCGCCGAGCCCGCGTCCCGCGACGAAGACGGTGTCAAGACCGGCCATCGTCCGCGCGTAGCCCATCGCCTCCCGCAGATCGGCGATTTCGTCCACATGACCGCCCGAGGGCTCCGAGCCCGCGTCTGCGAATGCGAAGTTGAAACGCAGGGCCCAGAGCCCCTGGTCTGAGGCGCTCTGCGCGAGCGCCGCGAGGAGCAGACTCCCCATGTCCTCGCTGCGGCCGTGGCTCATCACAAGGGAGCCCCACGCCCTTCCGATCGGAGGGCGCAGTCGGCCTCGAAGGGGGGCCGTCGCTCCGTCGAAACGCACGTCCCGTTCGACCTCGTCGCTCATTCGGGCCCGGTCGGCGCCATCCGATGAAGGTAGATAAGGTTCTCCGAGTTGGAAGTCTCCTGTGGGAATCAGGCTCCCGCGGCCTTCAGGGCGGGCGGTCTCTTCGCGGTCCATGGGACCTGGATCTGACCGAGGATGTTCCGCCATTCCGCGGGCATGGGCTGGCCCGAATCGTCTCGGCGGTACCAATCCAGCACGGAGTCGATCTTGGCGTCCCCCCCGGACAGGGTGACCATGAGCGCGTTGCGCACACTCGCAGCGGCCTCCGCCGCCACGAGATTGTCGAACACGGCGGCATACGGCACTTGCGACATCCACCACACGACCAGGTAGGCGTTCTTCTTCATGTCGTCGAGCTCCTCTTCGTTCGCGGATTCTTCGGAAGGCAGGTGCAGAATCGTCCCCGGAGTCGTTCGGTTCGTCGCCATAGGAATTCGCGGTCCGTGGAATCGATGTCCCACGCGAGCGGATCGTGGTTCCCATCCGAATGCACGTGGGCCACGGCCCGGATCAGGCCGCGGCTCGCGGCGCGCCGGATCACCTGGTACGTCGCGGCGCGGGACAGTGCCAGGATCTCGAGCAGGTCCTGGGCGGTCGCCGGGCCGTGGTGGAGCAGGTAGTCTCGGAGCGTCTCGTACGTCCGCGCGCTTTGTCCGGATTCGCGTCGGGTCGGGATCATCCGTTCCGACACGGACATGGCGCCGGTCCTAGATTGCCTGCTGAGATGCACGATTGCCTGCTGAGATGCACCCTTGCGGGAGTGCAATTGACCCGAACACTTTGGACGGGGTTGTCGTGTGACGTGCTCGGAGGGTTGATATGGCCATCTCGGAATGGCCGTCGACGGACACAAGAACCCGCGCGAGCCGAGAGGGAAACCGATCCCGCGCGAGGGAGAGTGCGCGGGGCGGGATTTGAACCCGCGCTATTGGCTTGGCAAGCCAATGTAACTACCAGGCTATACTACCCGCGCGCCTTTGGGCGTCAAGCCTGAAGGGGACTAAAGGCTTTCCGAGCACCCTTCTCCAACAGGGCAAGAGGACGACGTCCGCCGGATTTTCTCAGAGGCCGCGGCCGCCGCTGACCAGGTAGGCGATGCCGAACCCCGCGAGTGCGGACGCGATTCCGATGATTGCCATCTGCGTCCCGCTGCGGCCCGGCCGTCCGATCGTCGTCCTCGCCTTCCACCAGCCGATCGCGAAGAGGGCTAGCGTGCTCACGACGAGAGATACCGCGGTCCCTAGGAGGATATCCCGGCCGATGACGATGAACGGGATGAGGGGGATCAGCGAACCGAGGATTGCCGCGATGCCGACGAGGACGGCGCTCCGCCGGGCCTGCGTCGGATCGACCGGGGCCAAGTACAGCTCGTGGGCCATCATCAACTCCAACCACGCCTTCGGTTTCGAGACGATCTTCTCGAGCATCTCGTCGAGCTCGGCCCCTTGGAAGTCCCACCGCTCGAGGATGTCCCGGACCTCCTGACGTTCCA
>WNGG01007414.1_pt1 | contig 12160 bp, 10 predicted proteins | sample 5400661 | NCBI WGS metagenome assembly WNGG01 (sample SAMN13153372, study PRJNA577476) | soil metagenome | isolation source: 100 cm soil or saprolite under Garry oak tree replicate 1 | place: USA:California | collected 2016-06-15 | reverse complement strand
GCGCGAATCCCAGGATGGAGTTCAGGGGCGTCCGCACCTCGTGGTTCATCATCGCCATCAGGCGTGACTTGGCTTCGCTGTCGCGCTGTGCCTCCTGGGCGCGGCGCTGGTCGGTCACGTCGCGGACGATCGTTACGAGGCGAGCTACTCCATCCTCGGTGACACGGATGATCGACGCTTCGATGTCGCGCCTGCGTCCGTCCTTCGTGACGAGGGCCGAGTCGACGTGCATCACGGGCTCGCCTGCATTGAACCGGGCCGTGAGCGAGCGCTGGATCTCTTCACGCTCGGCCTCCGGCACGAGATCGAAGAGAGAGGGTACGGCCCGCAGCTCCGCCTCCGTGTACCCCGTCATCTCTTTATAGGCGTCGTTCGAGCTGACATAGCGTCCTTCCTGCGTCGTGACCAGCCCCTCGCCGACATCGCTGAGCGCCGCCAGCAGCGAGGCCTGGCGCGCAGCCTGCAGCAGGCGGTCGGTGACGTCGGTCAGGATCACGGACACGCCGGTGAGAGCTCCCTCCGCATCGCGGATCGGGCTCAGGACTCCTTCCAGGTACCGGTCGGGGTCGCAGAGATGGATCAGTCCGGTCACGGCCTCACCGGCAAGAGCGCGCGCGAGGTATTCGACGGCTTCGGGACGCCCCTCGAGGACCTGGGCCAGGTCGCGGCCCACCATCTGGTCTGGTGTGACGTCCAGGATGGAGAGCCCGCTGCCCTGGGCCAGGGTGATCGCGCCCTTGGTGTCGGCGGCAAGGAGGATGACGTGCGCGCTGGACACGACCGCCTCGAGCCGCTCGCGACTCTCCTTGAGGCGGTCGCGCATCGAGAGGTCGCGTATGAAGCACGCGACCAGGCGCGCTTCCTCGGGCAGGTCTGTGACGGCGATCTCGATCGGAAACTCCGTGCCGTCGGAGCGCACGCCGGTCGCCTCGAAGAGCTTGCCGGCGTACTCGGCGCTGTTGGCCTCGCGGCCGGCGCGGGCCCACCGCTTGAAAGCCTCGAGATGCTTGGGCGCGAGAAGGGTCATGGCCGAACGACCGATCACGTCATCGTGCTTGCGCTGGAAGGCGCGCTCCGCCGCCGGGTTGAAGTCCACGATGTTGCCGTCGACGTCGAAGACCACGATCGGGTCGGGCGCCGACTCCATCACCGCGCGCGTGCGCTGCTCGCTCGCCTTGATGCGCCGGGCGGTGCGCGCCCGCTCGAATGCAGCCGCGGTGAACGCCGCGACCATGTCGAGCGTCCGCGCATCCGTCTCGTCGAAAGCCTTCGGCCGCCTGGACATCAGCTGCACCACACCGATCACTTCGCCGTTGTTCGTGAGCGGCGTCGAGATCGCGGCCCCGAACCTGCCCTTGCGCGCGGTCTTGCCATGCGCCCTCGGGTCGTTCTGGAGGTCAGCCGACCGCTGGGTGCGGCCGCTGCGATAGCAAGCACCCGCCAGGCTCTCGTCAATCGGCACTCGGAAGCCCACCTCGAGATCGATGACGCCGGCGATGGCGCGCACCACCAGCTCGTCGCCCTCGGGCAGCAGCACGGCCACGCCGCAATCGCCGACGAGGCGCACGACCCGCTCCGCCAGCGCGCTGAGCATGCCCTGCAGGTCGTGCTCAGCCGCTGCGATGTCGCGCTGGGCCTCGATGATCTCGCTGAGCCGCTGCTGCTCCGAGCGGAGGATCGCCTCGGCTTTGCGCTCTTCGGTGAGATCGACGACGTGCGTGAGGATGTACGGCGGCACGCCTTCTTTGCGGATCAAGGACGTCGTGACCCGAGCCCAGATGTGGTGGCCGTCCTTGTGGATGGCCCGAAGACTTGCGGTTATGACAGTTGAATCCGGCGCACTGGTGAGCCGCGACAGTGTCGCCACTGTCGGGCCCAAGTCCTCGGCCACGACCTGGGATCGCGCGTCGAGGCCTACGACCTCGTCCGCTGAGTAACCAAACAGCTCGGTGTAGGCGGGGTTGACGCGCACGATCACGCCGGTCATGTCGGTCATGGCCATGGCGACACCGGAAGCATCGAAGGCGCCGCTGAAAAGCTGCTCGCTCTCGCGGAGGGCGTGCGCGGCGCGGGCCCGCCCGATCGCTTCGCCGGCAAATCCGGCCAGCAGCTCGAGCGTGGCCGGTGTGCCCTCCGGAAAATCGCCGCTCCGCGGCGACTGCAGCTGCAGGCCGCCGATGACCGAGCCCTCGTGACGGATCGGCGCCATCAGCAGCGAGCGAATGCCCGCGGTCTCGAAGATCTCGCGGCCGCAGCGATCATCGATCAGCACGTCCGAAGTGGACTGCTGCGTGCCGTCCTGGGCGCATCCGTTTACGGGATTCCCCTTGAGCGGCAAGCGCCTGCCTTCGAGCTCGACGCCAAAGCCGGCGCATGCGGCGATGAGGACTTCGTCGCCTTCGATCATCTGCACCGCCACGCCCGGTGCGCCGGTCAGCTCGAGCGCACGTTCCGCGACGACGCGCATGGCCTGGTTCGCGTCGAGGTCGAGCGTGCCGAGCTGTGTCTGCAGCTCGATGAGCGCTCGCAACTGCTCGGCGTCCTGACGCTGCTTGTCTTCGGCGGCTTTCAGTCGCGTGATGTCGATGGAGCTGGTCACCACCACTTCGACCTCGCCGTTGTCGTCGAATACGGGCACGGCGTCGATAAACGCCCAGCGGCGCGTGGTGCTGCCGTAGCCGACGATGGTTCCACGCACGGGGGCTTTGGTCTTCAATGCGCGCGCGAACGGCCGCTCGTCGGCGGGGATAGGGGTGCCGTCCTCGCGGACAAGAGATATCGCGCGCTCGCGCACGCCGTTGAGGAGCTCGCCGCCGAGGGCCGCCTCGGCCGCGCTGTTGTGCTGGATGGCCCTGCCGTCGCGGCCGTAAACGACGACCATCACCGGCAGTGCCTCGTAGATCTGGGCCACGCTGCGAGCGTGCCGCTTAACCTCGGATGCGAGGCGGGCGCTCTCCAGCGCCGGCGCCACGATCGCCGCCAGCAGCGAAAGGAACAGCGCATCCGCGGTGTCATAGCGGTGGTCGGTGTAGCTGAGCACGGCCAGCGTGCCCACCGGCCGGCCGTCCACGAGCAGCGGCACGGCGACCTGCGCCGTGATGTTGTGCATGCGCCCCCACGGCGTGGTCTTGCCCGAGGTCTTGTAATCGTTCAGGACCACGGGGTGGCCGGTCTTGAACGCGCCGCTGATGGCCGTCGGTGCGTTCACTGCGATCAGCGCCTCCATGTCCTCGCCCGTGCCTACGGTGGCGAGCAGCAGGAACGAGTTCGTGGCCGGCACGTACCAGCGCAGGACTGCGCCTTCGCCCCCCGCGATCTGGCGTGCCCGCTCCACGACCAGGTTGGCGAGCCGGTCCGGATCGCTCACCCCGCCCGCGGCCACGGCCACGTCGTGCAGGGCGGCCATCGCGGCCGGATGCAGCTCAGGCCCGATCGTTCCCTTCCCCACCTTGTCCTCCACCCCGCTGTCCGGAGTGTATTATATTACGTATCAACCTATATTGCAATTCAGTCCACGGCGACGACCGCGTGCGAGCAGAGTGCATCAAGCGAAGGATTAATCGGTCTTGATTAACGAAGAGAAGGCCGCCGCACGCGCCGGCCGGCCGCGCAGCCGGAAGGTGGACGGAGCCCTGCTGGACGCTGCCCTGGAGGTGTTCCTGGAGCGCGGCTACCACAGCGCGAGCCTGAGTGAGATCGCGCGACGGGCCGGTGTTGGCACGCCCGCGATCTACCGGCGGTGGCGAACCAAGGCTGACGTCGGCGTCGACGTCGTCATCCGGCAGGCCCAGCCGGCTCCCATCCCCAACACCGGTTCGATCCGGGGGGACCTGGTTACCTTCGTACGTCAGCGGATCAAGATGTTCGGCGGCCGGTTGTTCCACTACCTCCTCTTTCCGCTGGTGACAGATCCGGGGCTCTCGGCGACGGTGCAGGCCAGGTTCCTCGGCTACCGGCAGCCGCTGGCGGAGCGGATTCGGGCCGCGGTCGAGTCCGGGGAGCTCAGGCCGGACACGGACCCGGACCGCCTGATCGACGTGCTGATGGGCCCGATCGTCATGCCACTCCTCTTTTCCGCCCCGTTCCCTTCCGGTTCCGATGCCGAGTCGATCGTCGACCAGACCCTGGAAGGATTCGCGGCTGCTGGCGCCACACCTCGGGCGAATCGATCGCGAACCAGAGGATCAGCTCGTGGTCGCTGAGCGAGGCGTCGTCCTCATCGTTGAAGACTCGCCCGAGCTGGCCGAGCTGATGGCCGCGATCGTGGAGCGCGAGGGCTTCACAGGGATCGCCGCCGGCACCGCCGCCGAGGCGCGCGCCGCCTATCACCGCTACCGGCCGGTGGCGGTGCTGCTCGACTGGGTGCTGCCCGACGCTCCAGGTACCGAGGTGTGTCGCGAACTGCGGGCGCAGGATCCGGGGCTGACCATCATCTTCGTCAGCGGGCGCAACGACGAGACGAGCGTGGCTCGCGGGCTCGACGCAGGCGCCGACGACTACGTCGCCAAGCCCGTGCGTGAAGGCGAGCTCATCGCCCGGCTTGACGCGCAGCTGCGGAAGACAACCCGCTTGCGCAGCGCCTTCACGGCGTTGCCTGTGGAGGCGCCCGCGCGGAAGATGCGATTCGGCGAGGTGGAGATCGACACCCTCGCTCGGGGTGTCAGCGTGAGTGGGCGGTCCGTCAAGCTCGGTCCCCTCGAGTACAGGCTCTTCGAGTACCTCGCGCGCAACGCGGGCGTCGCCGTATCCCGCGATCAGATCCTCAGCGAGGTCTACGGCATCGACGCCGACATCGGGACCGAGCGCATCGACCTTCTCGTCAGACGCCTGCGGCTGAAGCTCGGGGACTACCCGGATACGGGCGGTCACATCATCGCCCATCCGGGTTATGGCTACCTGCTGGAACGGCGAGGCTGATCGGGCTGAGATCCGCGTCGGCCGGCTCCTGCATAACCCGAGACAAAAAGAGTCCGACCAGGTCCGGGTCCCACTGCGTGCCCGACCCGCGCCGCAGCTCCGTGATCGCGTCCGCGGACGACATGGCGTGGCGATAAGGCCGGTCGCTCGTCATCGCGTCGTACGCGTCGCAGATCGAAACGATCATGGCGGCCTGGGGGATGTGCGTGCGGGCAAGACCGTCGGGGTAACCGGTCCCATCGAAGCGCTCGTGGTGGTGCTTGATGATCGGTACGACGTTGCATGCCGATCTCAGCGGACTCGCGATCTCCAGGCCGATCGAGACGTGGCGCCGCATCAGGTCGACCTCACGCCAGCTGAGCGGACCCGGCTTGAGCAGCACCGAGTCCGCCACACCGATCTTGCCGATGTCGTGCACGATGCCGCCGAAATAGATGGCGTCGAGCGCCATCTCCGAAAGCCCCGCCGCCTCGCCCAGCGCCCGCGCACCGCGAGCCACCCGCTCCACATGAGCCTCCGTTCCTCCGTCCTTGGCCTCGACGATCTTGGCGAACGCCGCCATCACGTGCTCCGCGTCGTCGAGCTTGTCGTAGACCTCCTTCGTCTTGATCAGCGTCACCACCCGCGCCATGAGCTCGTTCCTGTCGATCGGCTTGGCGAGGTAGTCGTCGGCACCGAGCTGCAACGCGCGGACGCGGTCCTCGACCGTGTTGAGCGAGGTGACCAGGACAACCGGCAGGAGGCGGTTGGCGGGGTCGGACTTGATGCGCCGGCATACCTCGAATCCGTCCATGCCGGGCATCACCACGTCCAGCAGGACCAGGTCAGGGCGGCGGGCGGTGATCGCATGGAGCGCTTCGAACCCGTTATGCGCCAGTTCCAGGTCGCACCCGGTGCCGCTCAGGTAGGCGGCCAGCAGCTCGAGGTTCATCTCCTGGTCGTCGACGGCGAGCACCCTGGCCATCGCAGGAATTGCAGCAGGGCGGTTTTTCGCCCCGCTGTCCCGGTCCCGTCTTTCCCGCGTCATGACGGCGTCACCCGCCCATCGCCGCAACCGATTCGACCCGTTTGGCGCCAAACCCGCGCCTGATACCAGAAGCAAGGGCCTGTTTGGCGCCAACCGTGGCTTCTCCACGGGGCCGCCGGCGTGTCAGGCCTGGTACTGCTTGAGCAGGTCGGCGAGCTGCAGCGCGTTGGTGGTCCCGTAATTGCCCGAGCAGTTGTTCATCAGCGCGTGCACCTGCTTGGCGGTGCGCGCGGCCTCGGCGATGCGGGGCGCCCAGTCGGCCAGCTCGTCCTCGTCGTACAGGTAGCGAAAGCGCTCGTTCGGCGGGATGTTGGGCTTCTCCCAGAGATCCTCGCGGCGGCCGTGAAACCTGAAAACAGCCAGCTCGGGCGATGTGACCGCGGCGACCGGAGGCACGGAGCTCTTGAACCCCTGCGGCTCGTCGACGACGACGTACGGGATCTTGTGATCGGTCAAGAAACGCAACGTGCGCTCGGCGTTCTTTTCGTTGAACCACGACCCGTGGCGGAACTCGACCGTCAGCTGCATATCGCCAAGGCGTGACTTCGCATCGAGGATCCGGTCGCGAGCCTCGCTGGACGGAAAGACCCACCGCGGAAACTGCAGGAAGATCGCGCCCAGCCGGCCCGCCGCTCGCAGCGGTTCCACGCCCTGCTTGAACGCGTTCCACACCTCGTCGTACAGCTCGGCCGGCAGGTCCTTGCCGTAGATGCGCGCCTTCTCCTTCAGCTTCTCGGGCAGCGCCTCCCGGATGTCCTTCGGCAGGCGCTTGACCTCGCTGGGCTGGCCGGTCATGAGCGCGTGCGCCTTCACGTCCATCACGAAATCCTTCGGCGTCCGCTCGACCCAGAGCTTCGACTGCTGCTCGCGCGGCAGCGCGTAGTACGTCGCGTCGACCTCGACGACCGGAAAACGGGTTGCGTAGTAGCGCAGCCGTTCCTCCGCTGTGGTCGCGCCATCGGGATAGAAGACGCCCTTCGCGACCATCGTCGGGTCGGTCCACGACGCGGTGCCGGTGCGGACCTCCCCACCTCCCCCGATGCGAACGGGATCCGCGGCCGCGTCCATCACAGGTCCGGCCAGCTTCAGGACCGGCTCGAACCCAGGGTCGTGTCGGTTCACCGCAGCGGTTCGAAGACGGCAGCTCCCACCATTGCGTCGTCCGCCACGAGGTCCGCGATCGCCGCGCGCTCGATCTCGGCCTGGCTCTTGCCGCGGTCGCGCTCCAGCACCTTCATGCGCTTGTCGAACTGAGTGCTCGCGAAATCGAGATACGTCTCCATGCGCTGGCCGAACGGCGCATTCTCCTCGTCGTAGCCCTCCCAGAACTCGCTGATCACGCCCATCGTCGGCGGGAGCAGCTCGTTCATGTGCATGTTCATCACGTCCCACCCGACAGGCGATTCGTTGATGAGCCGGTCCAGCAGGAAGACCCCATACCGGATGTGACGGCTCTCGTCGCGCGACACGAGCCTGATGCCTTCCAGCAGGCCGGGCATCTTGCCGTTCGCCTCGAGCGATTCGCGGAAGCCGTGATATCCGGTCTCCGCCAGCACGCCCTCGATGATCATGTTGTATGTGACGGACGCGCGGATCTGCGCCTCCGTCGAACGGTCTGTCTTCAACGCGTCCAGCGCCGCCGGAAGTTCCACCAGGAACAGGCGCCGGTAGCTGGGCGTCATGAACTTCTCGAGGTCTTCGTGGATGCCGATCACGTCCAGCCAGCGCCGGAAGAACTCGACGTGCTTCGCCTCCTCCCACAGAAAGGAGGTGAGAAAGATCTCCTCCTCGATCCTGCCTTCTTCGGCGACGGCCATGATCAGCGGCAGCAGGTCGCTGGTAACGCCCTCCTCGCCGGCCTGGAAGAGCGCGACCGTACGGAGCAGGAAGTCCTTCTCGGTGGTGTCGAAACCGGCCCAGTCCGACACCTCGCGCGAGAAGTCGATCGCCTGGGGGTCCCACGTGCCCAGGCGCTTGGCTTTCTGAAAGAGCCTCATGGGAACCGAATCCCAGTCGAGCCCGCGGTCGGTGATGGTCGCGTAACGGGCCCTTTGAGGCGGGGCGCTCAAGGCGACTCCAGTGTATGCCGCACTCAAAATTCCCAGCGCGTCGGCGAGCCGGTGAAATCGTCGTGCGCGATGCCGAACGCCCACACCGGGTCGACGCGGAAGCATGAGTTCAGCGCGGGGTCGAGCACGTCGATCGAGTAATCGGTCTCGTACTTGGCGTTCTCCCAGGCCAGGACCTTCGCCAGGGTGTCGCCGTCGTCGACTCGCGTCGCCAGGCCCTCTACGACCACCGGGTTGTGCGCGTCCTCGGTGGTCACCACGCAACGCGTGTTGACGATCAGGTTGCGCGATTTTCGTGAACCCTTGCTGCTGCTGAACCAGAACGCGCCCTCCTGCCACATGCCCCACACGGGCATCACGTGCGGACGGGGCTGCGGCCACACGGTCGCCAGCCAGTAATTGCGCGAGTTCATCAACCGCGTCTCCGCCCAGCTCCACAGCAGGAGCCCGGTGCCCTCGTTCTCGGACAGCAGGCCATACCCCGGCATGTACGGCCGCGTGGCTTTCGGCGTTGCCATCGAACCTCCTCGCTCCCCCTATGCTCCCAGCATGGCTCCGACGATCCGGCTCGGAAAGATCTTAGGGATTGACGTCGGCCTCAACTGGAGCCTGGTCTTCGTCTACGCGCTCATCGTGTGGACGCTGGCCACCGACGTGCTGCCGGCCGACGTGCCGAACCAGGGCGCGCTGACCTACTGGGCGATCGGCGCGCTGGGCGGCGTGGCCTTCTACGCGTGCCTCCTCGCCCACGAGCTCGCGCATGCGCTGGTCGCGAAGCGTTACGGCGTGAAGGTGTCCGGCATCTCGCTGTGGCTGTTCGGCGGCGTGTCTCGCCTCGACGGCGATCCGCCGAGCGCCGGCGCGGAGGCGCTCATCGCCGCGGTCGGGCCGCTGACGAGCTTCGTGATCGCCGGCCTCGCGCTGGGGTTGATGTTCGCCACCGGGGCTTCACCGCTTGTGTCGGACGTCTTCGCGTGGCTCGCTTACGTCAACGTCGCGCTTGCGCTCTTCAACCTCGTGCCGGCGTTTCCGCTCGACGGCGGTCGCCTGCTTAGCTCGCTGTTCTGGTGGCGGCAAGGGACGCGCCAGCGCGGCGTGCACAGCGCGGTCCGGATCGGGCGCGTGCTGGCCTACGTGATGATCGGCCTCGGCATCGTGCTGACCTTCACGGTCAGCGTGGTGAACGGCATCTGGCTCGCTTTCATCGGCTGGTTCCTGCTGAGCGCGGGGTCGCAGGAGGAGGCCGGCGCGGTGATGAAGGCGGCCCTCCGCTCGGTGCCGGTGTCGGCGGCGATGAGCTCGCCGGTCGTCACGATCCCCGACTGGCTGACCATCGGGCAGTTCCTGGATTCAGTGGCGCCAAACCACCGCTTCACGACCTACCCGCTCCACGATCCGTCCGGCGCCCTGACCGGGGTGGTGCGACTGGGAGACCTGGTCAAGCTCGGCCGGGAGGCGGCCGACGGCCGGCTGGCCAGCGTCGCCAGGCCCATCTCGGAGGTCCCGACGACCCGCCCGGACGAGGCCCTTTCGAGCCTGATCGAGCGAATCGGGGCCGCGATCGAGAACCGGGTCCTGGTCTTCGACCAGGGGCAGCTGGTGGGCATCGTTTCGCCCGTCGACGTGGCCCGTTTGATCACGGTCCGGCAGGTCTCCCGGTCGTAGACTGGGGCACCCCCCAGTAATCCCTCTCCCTTCAGGGAGAGGGTCAGGGAGAGGGCGTAAGGATCAGAGGAGCCAGATGAGCCAGAAGGTCAAGAAGAGCGATGCGGAGTGGCGACGGGAGCTGACCCCGGAGCAGTACCAGGTGCTGCGGGAGAAAGGCACCGAGCGGCCGTTCACTGGCGAGTACTGGGACACACGAACGCCGGGCCTGTACCGCTGCGCCGGGTGCGGAGCGGAGCTGTTCGTCTCGGAGACGAAGTTCGACGCCCACTGCGGCTGGCCGAGCTTCTACGAGCCGGCGTCGCCCGCCGCGGTCGAGGAACATGTCGACACCGGCCACTTCATGGTGCGGACGGAGGTCACGTGCGCGGAATGCGGTGGCCACCTGGGCCACGTCTTCGACGACGGCCCTGACCCCACCGGGCTGCGCTACTGCATCAACTCGGTTTCGATCAAGCTCGAGCCGAAGGAATAGGCCGGCGCGCCGGACATGATCTATAGCGAGCTGGCGGAGATGACCACCGCCGAGGCGCGCCGGGCTCTCGCCGGCCTGCCGAAGTGCGACTACGACGTGGTCGTCAAGCCGCTGCGCTATCGCTCCGAGCCGCACCTCGCGGCGCTGTGCGACTTCGACAGCCGCCGCATCATCCTGCAGGTCCCCAAGCCGTTCCATTCCTTCAAGGAGCGCGTCTATCACGGGGCTCGCCGCAAGCGCGGCAAGGGCATGCACTTCTCGTGGCTGTCGGAGAACGTGGTCTTCAGGTCGAGACGTGATGTTCTTCGCTTCCTCTACTGCCACGAATGGCTGCACTGGTACCTGCACGAGGAGCTCAAGAAAGGATCGGCGGCCGAAACCGCGTGCGACCGGTTTGCGCTCCGCAACTTCCGGCGGCAGCGCGTGACGACTGAGGACGCGAACCTCGCCCTGGTGCGGAGGCGGGCGGCCTGAGGGGATTCCTCATCGGCCTCGTGGTCATCGTGCTGGTTGGCACGACGGTCCTGACTCTCCGGCCGGGCGGATTGCGCCGCCAGATGCGTTACGCGGCGCGCAGATTCCGGCTTGCGATCGTGCTCGGCGGCGTGTACGTCCTTTGCTCGGCGATCGCACGCATCGTCTTCTCCGATACGTTCGTCACCGACTGGGGGCTGCCTGCCCTGGCGCTCGCGCTGGTCGTGCTCTTCCTCATCTTCGGGCAGAACCCGCCCGAGCCGGTCAGGTCTGGTCGGTCCTGACCTCGGCGCCGTCCTGGGCCCACCGCGTGTGATACGCGCCCTGACGATCGGTGCGGCGATAGGTATGCGAGCCGAAATAATCGCGCAGCCCCTGGATGAGGTTCGCCGGTCCGCGCGCGCGGCGATACCCGTCGTAATACGCGAGCGACGACGCGAATGCCGGGATCGGCACGCCGGCGTCGACGGCGTGCTTCACGACGCGCCGCCACGCTTCTTGCGACGACTCGAGCGCTTCCTTGAAGAAGGGCGCGAGCATCAGGTTGGCGAGCTCGGTCTGCTCCGCGTATGCATCGCGGATGCGATTCAGGAACTTGGCGCGGATGATGCAGCCGCCGCGCCAGATGGTCGCGAGCGACCCGAGGTCGATGGTCCATTGGTACTCTTTCGATCCCGCGGCCAGGTGCTCGAAGCCCTGCGCGTACGCGACGATCTTGGCCGCATACAGCGCCTCGCGCATGTCGTCGACCAGCGACGATCGTTCTGACGCTGTGACGTTGCCGCGGGTCGGACCCGTCAGGATCGACGAAGCGGTCACGCGCTCGAGCTTCTGGCTCGAAAGCATCCGCGCGAACACGGCCTCGGTGATCCCGGTGAGGGGCACGCCGAGCTCGAGCGCGGACTGGCTCGTCCACCGGCCCGTCCCCTTCTGCTCCGCCTCGTCCTCGATCTGATCGACGAGCGCGGCCCCCGCACCGTCATCGCGCTTGGCGAGCACGTTGGCGGTGATCTCGATGAGGTACGACTGCAGCTCGCCCTCGTTCCATGCGCGGAAGATCGCGGCGAGCTCGTTCGCGTCGAGCCCAAGCGCCTGCCGGAGGAAGTCGTAGCTCTCGGCGATGAGCTGAATGTCGGCGTACTCGATGCCGTTGTGGACCATCTTCACGAAATGGCCCGCGCCGTCAGGACCGATGTAAGTGCAGCACGGCACGCCATCGACCTTGGCGGAGATCGCTTTCAGCATCTCTTCGACCCGGTCGTACGACTCGCGCGGCCCTCCTGGCATGAGGCTGGGTCCGTGCAGCGCGCCCTCCTCCCCGCCTGACACGCCCATGCCGAGGAATCCGAGTCCGCGCTGCGCGGCGGCGGCCGCTCGGCGGCGTGTGTCGTGAAACAGCGAGTTGCCGCCGTCGATGAGCGTGTCGCCCGGCTTGAGGATCAGCGACAGCGCGTCGATCGCCTCGTCGACTGGCGCTCCCGCCTTGACCATGATCAGAATCGCACGCGGCGGTCGCAGCGCCTTCGTCAGCTC
>WNGG01009534.1_pt1 | contig 12162 bp, 7 predicted proteins | sample 5400661 | NCBI WGS metagenome assembly WNGG01 (sample SAMN13153372, study PRJNA577476) | soil metagenome | isolation source: 100 cm soil or saprolite under Garry oak tree replicate 1 | place: USA:California | collected 2016-06-15 | reverse complement strand
GCGAGTGATCGTCGACGCCAACGACTCAGTAGTCACATACGACGGTGCCGGCACCGTCGTATGTGACTACTGAGTCGTTGGCGTCGACGATCACTCGCCCAATTCCACCCACGGACCACCCAGCTCCGTATGGGCTGGTTCGTTCATTGATCACGAGCACTCTGACGGGAGCTGTGGTCTCGCTGACAGAGCCACTCCAGATACCTGTAACGACGAGGGTGTATCTGTACGCACCTGTAGTGAGTGTCGAATCGTCGAAGGCGATCGCGTAGCGATGAAGCGCTCCATCAGGTGGCGTGAAGGTGGCAACCGTGGTTCCGTTGGTGAGAGTCACGTAAGATCCATCAGGGCGGCGAAGCTTGGCAGTGAGCTGATCCGCCGGCACAGCAGAAAGAGTCGCCGCGTTGAATTCGACGACGTGCCGACTCTCGACTTGTCCACTTGAGTAGAACAGCGTGGCTGCCCGTGGCGTATCGAGTGTCCAATAGGCGGGTGTGGTATAGCTGGTCACGTTATCGAAGCAGGCGATCGCACACATGCCGATATTGCGGTTGTAGCCATTGTGTATGCTGAGGTCGACGAAGGGGGGCGGTGGTGGTGCAGTCTGAATAGAGGTCTGATTCCACGTATATACGACATCCACGTAATCACCCACGAAGGTCTGGACGGTGGCTGTAATTGTGTTGTCGCCTTGGGGCAATGTGATGGTGACATCTGCGGTGCGAAAGTCGACGCATGGGTACGGAGCTGACTGCCATTGGCCTGTTGCCACGGTATTGCCATTCAGTGTAATTGTCGCGACATCCAGGAAATGCTCGTTGGGATCCGTGATGCAGAATTCCGCATGCACGGGCAACTGCCATCCAACCGGATAGCTGCTATTGGCCGCCGGCGTGAGTGTTAACTGTGCAGATTGAGCAACCAACGGAAGAGTGCAGAAAGAGCCAACCGCAACAACGAGAGTGAAGCAACGGGCCGACACGCGCACACGACACCTGGAAGAAGAGGTCGCTGAGTTACTAGGCACGCGTCGTGCCGGGTCACCTGATCACTAAGTGTCGGAGCGGAGCGACCTTCCCGAAACCGCAACCGCGAAAAGTCCAGCAATTCTTCCGCCAATTGTTCCATTGTCCGCCGATTGTTTCACGGACTCGTGCTCAATGTCGTGGTCTCTGAAACAATTGGCGGAATTCTTGGAAATGCCGAAATTTGGAAGGATCGTGTCTTCAACAACTTATGCAATGAAATTCCGCCAATTGTTTCACCGGACGGATTCACGCGGAAAATGCGCTCCTGTCGCCCCGCCTTTCCCGCGCGCGTGCTTGCTCGACCTTCTCCATGAACCGAAAGTCACGCCAGACTTTATTCTTCCTCGTGCGAAGCGAGATGCCACGCGCCGAGAGCCGGCGCCATAACGTCGCACGACCGATGCCAAGTACGTGGCAAGCTCGGCCGGCATGCCATCCATTGTCATCGAGTGCTTTCATGATTTCACGCATCGAGGGATGTTGCATACCGGCCTACGCTTTGGAAGATTGTGCCTTTGCCTCGCACGCCTTGGTGCAGATGAGACAGATGAACGTGCCGCAGTCCGAACAGGGATAGCCTTCCGACGCCCGCTCTTCATTCCCGCAGGACCGGCACTGCATCCCGTCGTGTTCTTTGAGCTTCGGTTTTTCCATAGCCTCAAGATAGCACCTCTTCAAGGAGCCATCGATGCTCTATCGCATCAGCGCCGCCCTCCTGCTCCTGGCGACACTCGGTCACACGTTCGGGGGCATGCTGGGAACCGCGAAGCGCGGACCTCGGGCTGGCGCCGACGCCGACCGGGTCTTTGGCGAGATGAAGTCCGTGCATTTCCAATGGCAGGGCGCTGACACTACGTGGTTCAAGTTTTGGCTGGGGAACGGTCTGTGCGTCAGCGCGGCGTTTGTCGTGCCCATCGTGGTGCTGTGGGTGCTGGGCGGCCTCGACGCCACGCAGATGCACGCAATGCTGCCGATCGCGTGGGCCGCATGCGTCAGCCTCGCGCTCACCTCATTGCTTGGATTCAAATACTTCGGTCCGCGGGCGGGCGTGGGGTTTGGCGTGATCGCGATCCTGACGGGAGTCGCGAATCTCCTGGTGTAGCGTTGATCGAGAGTTGACGATCCAACCCAATCCTCTCGCCAGGGGTTCGCAGCGCCATTACGTTCCCGGCATGACTCCGCCGCTCCTGCAAACCGCAGACGATCTGCTTGGCTTTCGCGAGCCCGGCAAGACGGCCGAGTTGGTACGGGGAATGCTGTTGGTGCGGGAACCGCCGAGCACTGCGCATGGAAGGTCCGCCGCCCACCTGCTTTTCCGGATCATGGAGCATGTCCAGCAACACGATCTCGGAGAGGTGTTTGCCCAGGACACCGGCTTCCATATCGCTTGTGATCCCGACACGGTGCGGGCTCCAGACGTCGCGTTTGTCACGCGCGATCGGCTGAAGCAAATCCCCGAGCGCGGGTATGCCCAGCTCGCACCGGACTGGGTTGCCGAGATCCTCTCACATGGGGACCGGCCGGGTGAGGTATTGGAGAAAATTGGGCAGTGGCTTGCGGGCGGTGTCCGGCTCGTCTGGGTGATTGATCCGCAACACCATCACGCCATGGTCTACCGCGCTGATGGCAGCGTTTCGATGGTCGGACCGAATGATGACGTGAGCGGTGAAGACGTCATCCCCGGATTCCGGTGCCCGCTCCGCGAGATCGTCTGACCGCGCGGTCCTCAGACATTCAAACTGTACGCCTTGATCTTGTTGATGAGCGTTGCGCGCGAAATCCCGAGCTCCAGCGCGGCCCGCGTGCGGTTCCCGCCATGATGCCGCAGCGTCCGCTCGATGTGCTGCCGTTCCACCTCCGACAGCGACTGCGCCGTGTAGCGCCGGTCGGTCATGGCGCGCTGCCGCAGATCGGGCGGCAGCTGCTCGACGCCGATCGTGGCTTGGCCGCGCGCCAGGATCATCGAGCGCTCGAGCACATTGCGCATCTCCCGGACGTTGCCCGGCCACTGCGCCGATAGCAGCCGGTCCAGGACGTCGGTGCTGCAATCGCTCGGGCACCCCGGCAGCTCGGCCTTGAGATCGCTGATGATCCGCGTGATCAGCTCGAGCCGATCCTCGCGCGTGCGTTCGCGCACTGGCGGGATCGTCAGCGGCATCACGTTCAGCCGGTAGTACAGGTCTTCGCGGAAACGCCCGCCTTCGACTTCCCGGACGAGGTCGCGGTTGGTCGCCGTGATCAGCCGGACGTCGACCGTCAGCTCACGCGTTCCGCCCAGGCGCCGGAATTTCTTCGTCTCCAGCACGTGCAGCAGCTTGGGCTGCAGCTCCAGCGTCAGTTCGCCGATCTCGTCGAGGAAGATGGTCCCGTGATCGGCAAGCTCGAACAGCCCTACCTTCCGCTCTTTCGCGTCGGTGAACGCCCCCTTCTCGTGGCCGAACAGCTCGGAGTCGAGGAATGTCGCGGATAACCCGCCGCAGTTGACCTCGACGAAGGGTCCGGCCGAGCGTGGCGAGAGATTGTGGATCACCCGCGCCACCCAGCCCTTCCCCGTCCCGCTCTCGCCCTGAAGCAGCACGGTGGACCGCTCGCTCGCGGCCAGCAGCTCGATCTGGCGCGCCAGGTCCTGCATCGCGGGCGAGCCGCCCAGAGAACCGATGCCCTCGTCCTGGTGGGCGAGCGCCCGGAGCCGCGCGTTCTGCCGCGACAGCCGTACCTTCTCGGCGACGCGCGCGATGGCCGCGGAGAGATGCGTCATGTCCACCGGCTTCGTGAGGAAATTCTCGGCGCCGAGCTGCATCGCTTTCACCGCGGTCTCGATGTCCCCCTGGCCGGTCAGCAGAATCACCGCCGCGCCTTCCCGGCGCAGCCACTCGAGTACGACGAGGCCGCTGGAGTCCGGCAGATGCAGGTCGAGCAGGACCACGTCGGGCCGCACCCGATGGAACGTGTCCATCGCCTGCTCCCCGGTGCCGTCGCGCCACACCTCGTAGCCGATGCGCTCGAAGTAGTCGCCGATCGCCCGCAGCACGGCGGCATCGTCGTCGACCAGGAGCAGTGTGTCAGCCATGATGCGCCGTGAAAGCGGGTCCGACGAGCACCGCGAGCGCGCCGGGCAGGAGCCGAGCTTCAAACGGCGTCGCGCCCGTCACTTCGCCGTCGAGCTGCACGGGACGCGGCGCGCCGTCGGGAACCTCGACACGCACCGTGCGGCCCCGGGCCCACCAGATGCGGCGGCCTTTTCGGTCCCCATTGCCCACGAGCAGCTCGATCACGGCACTGGCACTTTGGAAGGCGCCGTCGGCATCGAGCGCCACGACATCGAGCCAGCCGTCATCGGGCACCAAGCCGCGGCGCAGGTTCAGAAAACCGGGCGGCAGCTTGCCGCAATTCAACACCAGCAACATCGCGGCACGGACGTCGTGCGTCGTGCCGTCGACCGTGACGCGATGGCCGGCGCTGCGCACCGACGTCAGCGTCAGCGCGGCGCGCGCGAGATAGGCGCCCAGTTTCCAGCGGCGCTTGGCCTGGAGCCCGGTGTCCGCCATCAGCTGCGCGTCGAATCCGGTGCCCGCGGCGACCGCGAAGTAATGCGGCCCATCGGGCCGCTCCACCACGCCAAGATCGATCGGCAGGCGCCGGGCATTGAGCAGCGCGCGCGCCGCGCGCGCGGTGGACCGGGGCAGCCGCAGATTGCCGGCCAGCACGTTGCCCGTCCCGCCCGGCACCAGGCCAAGCGTGATGCCGCTGCCCGCGATGCCGGCCGCCACCTGCATCGCCGTCCCGTCACCGCCGTGACTCACGAGCACGTCGAACCCCATGGGGCGCGCCTCCTCGGCGATGCGCCGCGCATCACCGGGACCCGTGGTCGATCGCACTTCGACGCTCCAGCCGCCGCCCCGGAGAATGTCGCTGATCGTCGTGACGGCCCGCGCGTGTGCGCGCGCCGCGAACGGATTGGTGATCAGCAGCGCGCGCGTCATCTAGTAGCGCCGCTCCCAGAACATGTCGAAGCCGACCTGGCGCGATACGGCGGTCGTGTTCAGGTCGGGATCGCCGATCGCGCAGTTGCGCACCGGCTCGAAGCTGGCCTCCGTCCGCCACTCGGGGCTGAATCGGAACTGGAGCGTGGCGCCGAGGCTGTTGGTGAAGCGCGCCTGGCGGCTGCGCGGGCAGAAGCCCGCGTTCAGAACCAGGAACGTCTTGGCGCCGATGGCCCACCCCGCGGCGAGTTGGGCGCCGGAGAACGGGTTCGCCGGATCGCCGGGACGGATCTCGAAATAGTCGAGCGGAATGCCGAGATCGGACACGACCGTGCGCTCGAGCTCACCCGCCAAGAGCGACGCCGCGACGCCGCGGATGTAGGCGCCCTGGCCGCCGCTCAGCTCGAACGTTGGTTTGCCGGTGACCAGGTACGAGATCAGCTCCGCCTGCGAATAGTCGGCATGCTCCGCCTGCAGCGTGAGGCGCGGCAGCCGTAGCGTGCCGCCGATGTGTGCGAGCACCGTGATCTGCGGCGGCTGCCCCGGTCCCGGCAGCGGATGGACGACGTGGCTCGCCTGGATGTCGAGCGCGGCGTCGAGATCGGGCGTCCCGAAGTACTGGACCGTTCCCTGGGTCACGACGAACTCGCGCGTGACGGGCCCGATGATCAGCCGATAGGTGCCGCGCGGCGCCTGCAGCGTGCCGCTCAGGAGATAGTTGTTGCGGACCTTATTGACCGTGACCGACCCGGACAGCTGAATGTTGGCCTCGTTCGACCGCAGCCACACGTCCTCGCCCATCCTGAGCTGCAGGTTGTTGACCTGCAGGCTGTCGAAAAAGACGCTTTCGAACTCCGGGCCGAGGCGCTGCGTGCGAATCAGCGACGTATCGATGAGGTCCTGTACCCACGGCTCGTCGAGGTTCACCACGCGCTTGTTGACGAGATCGGCGAAGTGCAGCACGCCCGACGTGACGGTACCGCGTCCCGTCAGCGTAGCGCCGAACACGGGACCCGTCAGGGCCACGCGTCCGCTCGCCGTCAGGGCGAGATAGCCGCGCAGATCGAGTGCCTTGAATTCCGACGTCGTGATGTTCAGCGCGAGCACCGGCTTGGTGAGCCGCTCGAGCCGCATGAACCCGGTCAACTCCGCCCGGCCGCGCTCGCTCGTCGCCGTGATGCTGTCCACCCGAATGGTGTCGCCGCGCAGCGACAGGCTGCCGTTCAGGTTCGTGTAGCGCACATTGAGCGCCGGAATCGTGGCCGCCGCGCTGCCGATCTCGAGTCCCCCGCGCAACCGCGGCGCTTCCCACGTGCCGCCGATCCCCAGGTCGGCCGTAAACACCCCTTCGACCTCTCGCACCGTCGTCGTGACGGCGGCCAGCACTCCCAGGTCCACGCTGTCTGCGCGGGCCTGCACCGACAGCGTGTCGGGCAGCTGGCGCTGCGCGACCGGCGCGAGGGCGAGGTCGAGCGGGAGATGGGCCGTGACGTTCAAGACCTGCTGCCCCGATCGCCACAGATGCAGCTCGCCGTTCAGTCTGTGGCCCCGATAGTCGATGATCCCGTCCATGAACGGCGCGCGGAATGAGCCGAACGCGGCATTGGAGAAGGCAAACGCGCCGCTGTAGAGCGGATTCGCGCGCGTCCCCGTCGCCGACACGGTGGCGGTCACGGCACCCGCGACGCCTAGCGTGTCGCTCTCCATCAGGGCGTAGACGCCGGTCAGGGGGAAGCTGTCCAGGGCGACGCGAGCATTGATTGGCCCTCGTGCCGGCAGATCACCCGTGACCAGCACCCGGCCCGCTCCCGCGGCGCTCTTGAGCGCCGCCGAATCGACGTGCAGCACGGAGTCGCCGAAGGCGAGCGCGGTGGGACGCTCCAGGAACCAGACACCGCTCGGCAACAGCACCGCGAGCGAATCGACCACGGCACGCTGCGTCGGACCGCCGCTCGGTCGCGCATAGCGGCCGCCGGCTAGGAACGCGCCCAGGTCACCCACGCGCGAGCGCGCAAACCAGGTGAGCGAGTCGCGCGTGCCGCGGGCGTGCGCCGCCGCGGCACCGAAGCCGAGCCGCCCATAGCCCAACGAATCGACGTTCGCGTCGAGCTCGAAATTCGAAACCGGGCCCGGCTGATAGAGGATCGTGCCCTCACCCTTCGGCATCTGCCAACCGCGCCAGCGGAGATCCAGCACGTGCGCGTCGCCGCCAACCGACATCGAATCGAGCGCGCCGTCCAACGTGAGCCGCACTTGCGCCGAGCCTTTGAGCTTGTCCTCCCCCGACGGCGCGACGTTGGGGCCCGCCAACCAGGTCACGAGCGAATCGAGGACGCTGAGACTGTCCGCATCGAAGTCGAGCGCCAGGGTGCCGCGCTCCGGCCGCTCCCAGCCCAGCGATCCGGCGCCGCGGGTCAGTAACCCCGGCTGCTGCAGCCGCAGCGAATCGACGTAGAGCCGGGCGTCGGCGAAGCGCAGCTTCGTCGCGCCGCTGTCGATGATCGTGCCGGCGAAGAACGACGGCGCGAGCGCGACCGACAATGTGCCCGTGGGCTTGGTGACGCTGTCACCCGCGACGGATCCGGAGGCGGCGAACGTGAGCCGCGAGGGCGGCGCGTTCCCGCGCGTCAGCCAGCGCTGCAGGTTCAGGTCCTGCGCATGCAGCGTGAAGTCGCGGACCCCGAAGCCCGGATGCTCGTTGCGCGCGCCCAGGAGCAGCGTCCCGTCGCCCCGGACCGCCCCTCCCCCACGGTCGCCCAGCATCGCAAGATCAGCATGCGTCTCGACGCCGGTGAGATCGCCCTTCATGCGGATCGTTCCGGCGAGCGTGCCGCGCAGCGGGAAGTTGGCGACCCGGCCCGTCAGGCCGTCGAGCGACAGCGAATCGGCGCGCACGTCGGCGAAGACACCGAGGACGTCGGTGCGGAAATCGAGACCGACGACCCCGCGCACGAGACTCGCGGGCCGGTCGCCGTCGTGATGGCGCAACGTGCCGCTGAACATGGCGTTCTTGAGCGTGCCGGTCAGCGTACCGGTCGCGTCCAGCTCACCCTGCAGATCGAATCCCGGCACGAGTCGCCGCACCGTGCCCAGATCGATGCGGCCTGCTTCCACCGCGAATGGCTGAAACGCGAGGTCTCTGCCGCCGACATCGATTTCGCCCTTCCCGAACACTTGCGACTCCGGCCAGCCGGGCACGAGCGAGTCGCGGAACGACCACTGGGTCTCGATCTTCAGCGCACTCATCGGCCCGTCCACGATCGTCCGGCCATTCAGGCGCCCGTAGAACGGCAGCGAATCGATGTACACCCGCGGGAAATCGAGTGAGAGATCGTGCGCGACCAGATCGCCCTGGCGCAGCGCGACGAGCCCCGAATCGGCGGCGCTGAACGCGGTGACCTGCCCGACGAGCCGGCCCTGTCCGAAGCTCAGGTCGAGGGGCCGCAGCTGGATCTCGAGCACTCGGCCCCCATGCGAGGCCAGCGTGACGCCGCCGTGCAGCACCGCGTTCTCGGGGAAGCGCGGATCGAGGAAGCGGATGTCGGTCAAGGTCGCCGAATCGGCGCGCATCGCGAGGTTCCAGAGCAGCGTGTCACGCGGCCACTGCACTGTGCCGCGCGCGCGGAACTGGGTACCGGGGAACCGCACCCGCGAGAGGTCCACGTCCAGCGTGCGGCCGTCGATCGTCACCGTCCCCACGACGTCGGCGATCGACAGCTTCGGATCGCTGCTCTCGGTCGCGAGGCGCAGCACGTCGATGCGGATGCCCTGCTCCCGCGGCGCCTGGATCCGGAGCGCGGCGAGCCGGGCATTGAGGTGCTCGAAGCGCCGCACCCGGTAGCGCCCGTCCTCCCCGGAGAACTCGATTTCCTCGTTGGCGTTGCTCACCTGGCCGTGCTTCTGCAGCCGCAGCGTCAGCGAGCCGTCCATGATCTGCACGTTGCGGAGCAGGATCAGGGAGCGCGGGCCGGCGGGGCCGAGCGGCTTCACCCGGACGGTGTCTTTTTCGCCGAGGCGCAGCAGCTCGTCGAAGTTCGTCCTGCCGTTGGCGTGCTGCACGATGTTGATGATGGGGCGCTCGAGCCGCACTTCCATGAACACCACGCGGCCAGCGGCGAAGTCGATCGGGTTGTAGCCCAGTTCAGCGCGCGGCAGCCAGGCGACCAGCGTCGAGTCGGGATCGAGCAGCCGCACGTCGGTCAGCACCACACCGGTGAGCAGGGATCCCCGCACCTCACCCACCTCGATCGATCCCGCGACGCCGCTCTCGACCACGGAGCTGGCGACCCGGGCGAGCAGCGTGCGGCCGGCACGCGTGCCCACGAGCGCGTTGAGCGCGCCGAGGAAGCAGGCGAGCAGTCCGACCAAGGACCAGAGCGCGACACCGAGCGAGCGGCGCATCTAAAACGCCTGCCCCACGGCGATCTGAATCACGACCTTCTGCCAGAAGCTCTTCTGCGCCCGGAGTGGCGGATAGGAATCGCGAATCTTCACGATCGGATCGGGAGCCGGCGGCTGGTACAGGAGCGGTCCGCGCTCGACGGGATAGCCGTTATAGGCGGCATCGATGCGCACCGGGCCGAGCGGCGTCGCGAACCGCACGCCGACGCCCGGCGTGATGCGCATGCCATGAATGGTCGTGAGCGAATCGCCCCGCTCCCACACCTGTCCCGCATCGACGAATAATCCCAGGCGCATCCGCTGCGCAAAGATCGGCGACGGAAAGCGCAGCTCGGCGTTGAGCACGACGGTCGTGTTGCCGCCCGTCGGCGCGGTGATCACGCCGCGCCACACTGTATCCCCGGCCAGCCGCGTCGCAACCGGATCGACCGCAGTACTATCACGAACGCGAATCACGTACACGCGCGGCCCGAGCTCGTTACGGCCATAGCCGCGCACCGAGTTTGGACCGCCGCCGTAAAACCGCTGGTCCGGCGGCACATAGGCGACGGGCGGCCCGGTGAGCTGAATGTTCCGCGCCAGAATCGCCCCGCCGCGGATCCGCCAGGCGAACACGGTCCGGCGCCCGATGGGATAGTACTTGGCGACCTCGATCTCACCACGGTTGAATTCGTAGGGTGCCTGCGAGCCGACGAAGTGGGACGCGTACAAAAACGTTACCGTGGTAATACTGCCCTCGGAGGGATCGAGGATGCTGTTGACCCGATCGCGCACGACGCTGACGCTCACCGCGCCGAATTGCCGGCGGTCGCGGAGGAACTTGCGGCTCGCCTCGTCGCACAGCCGGAACAGGCTGCAGTAGATCCCGTCCGCCGCGGTCGTCCGGCCGACGGAATACGAGTAACCCAGGGTGACCGGCAGCCGCCCGCGCGCGTTCAACGTGACGTCGGCGTTGCCGCCGACCGCCTCACGCGTGTAGACGCCGAACTCCGACCGCCGCTCGGCGACGAAGCCGAGCGTCGCCACGTGGGAGCGCGACAGGAACGCCGGCTGCCGCAGCGTGATCCCGAAGGTGTAGTTGAGCGTGTCGATCGTCCACGTGCCGGCGAACGGGTTGCAGAACTGCTTTAATCCCGTCGTTTGTGTGGGCGTGCCGGCGCCGACCTTGGAGACCCGGGCCGACAGATCGAGCGTGCGCGCCCCGCCGAGGAAGTCGTGCGCCGCCCAGCCGCTCTGCACGCGGAAGCACTCTACCGTGGCATACCCGAGGCCGAGCCGCACCTGGTGGGCCGGGCCTTCCTGCACCTGGATCAGCGCGCGTACGGTGGAGTCACGCTGCACCGTTTCCTGCGGGGCGACCGAGTCCACCAGCACGACGTTGACCGAATTGAACACGCCCATCCCATAGAGGTCACGCTGCGTCTGGTAGAACGCCTCCTGATTGAACGCGTTGCCCGGACGCACCGACATCACGCGCCGGACCGTGCCGGTGTCCACGTGCCGCAACCCGCGCACCATCACCTCGCCAATGCGCATGCGCGGACCAGGTTGCGCATCGAGCTCGACTTCGGCGTTCAGGATCCCCGCTTCCGAATCGAAGTTTCGCAGGACCTCGGCGTAGGGATAGCCGCTGTTGCGGAGCCGCGCGAGGATCGTGTCGGCCGACGCCTGCATCAAGAAACGATTGAACGGATCTCCGACTTGCAGCGGCAGGTCGCGTTTCAGTCGAGCGACGTTGAAAATGCTGTCCAGCCCACGCACCTCGAGCCGGGCGACCCGCACCGGCTCACCTTCGTGGATCCGGAACGTCGCGTAGACGTCACGCGCGGTGCGCCGCACGGACGTATCCACCACCGCGTTCATGTAGCCGCTCTGGCGATAGAGCAGAATCAGCCGGACGACGTCGCGCCGAAACTCGATCTCGTTGAAGTAGCGCTTCTCGCCCAGGCCGAGCCAGCGCACGATCACGTAGCGGGCCCAAGCACTCGATTTTGTGGTTGCGATCGCGCTCTCGAGCGTGTAGTCGTCGAGCGCCCGGTTACCGACGAACGACAGACCCCGAACTACCCGCTCCTGCTCTTGAGCGGCGAGGACGGTTGTCGCCACCAGGGCGGCGAGCAACAGGCAAGGTATGACGCGCAATTGACGTGGTTTGCCAATCTCGGCTATGTTGCGACACTTGCACCGCACTGTCAACCTTTTCGACACCGCGAAGAGCACCCTGTTCCTGTGTTTGCTGGCCGGCTGCAACCCATCCGGCGAGCGAGGGCAGGTCCGGGGACCGGTCTACTACGAGCGCGACGATCCCCGCTCGCTCGACCCGGCACTGTCCACCGACGTGACCACCGGCGAGATGATCGCCCTGTTGTTCGACGGACTCACGCAATTCGATGGCGACGGCCGGCTGCTCCCCGCCCTGTCCGACCGTTGGACGGCAGATCGCACAGGCCGGCGGTACGTCTTCCATCTGCGAGCGGGTGTCAGTTTTCATGACGGGCGCCCCGTCGTCGCGGCGGATGTAAAGCGCTCGTTCCTGCGGGTGCTGAACCCCCAGACGCACGGCGGCCGCGTCTGGCCGTTGCTGCCAATCGCAGGTGCCGGCGATTTCGCAGACGGACGCGCGCGCGAGGTCCGCGGCATCGAGGTTCTCGGGGACACAGCAGTCGCCTTCACACTCACCGAGCCGCTCGCCGTGTTCCCGAAGTTCCTGGCGATGCCTGTGGCGTCGGTCGTTCCCCCCGCGCTGCCGG
>WNGG01008444.1_pt1 | contig 12162 bp, 8 predicted proteins | sample 5400661 | NCBI WGS metagenome assembly WNGG01 (sample SAMN13153372, study PRJNA577476) | soil metagenome | isolation source: 100 cm soil or saprolite under Garry oak tree replicate 1 | place: USA:California | collected 2016-06-15 | reverse complement strand
ATGCCCCATTCTATAGGATTGTGGTTATGGAGCGGGATGAACTGACACCCGAGCAAAGGGAGGGTTTGCGCACCCCGACAACCACTACTGATCTCGAACTTGCCCCGTTGTTCATGTTCTGGTTTATCGATCCGACAGCCCCCAATCGTGGGCCAAGGACACTCAAGCAACTGATCGATGTGGGCGCCCTCAACGCCAGTCATGGCTGGTCACATGCCTACGTCGATGAAGTGGTCTTCCCGCTTGTCCTGCAACCGTTGATGAAGAATGATTTGGTAGCTGCAATGCTCGCGGCATGTGAGGCAGGCTTTGCAATGACCCAGGCTATGCTGGCAGCAGTCGACGAGGGGCTTGGTGTCTGCCTGCACGCATTTAAACCAGAAGGGGTCAAGGATGTTATCAAGGCGCCTGACTACCTGATCCCGATCTGGGTCTTAGAGGTGGGTTACCCGGCGGAGGACCCGCTCACTGGCGGGCAGCGTCCCAGGGAGCCGCTTGCGGAGACATGCTTCTGGGGTTCCTTCGATAATCCCATCGAGAGCGACCCGAAGGTAGTTGAATACCTGCGGGAAAAGAAGATGATTCAAGCCGAAGCTCCGGCTCCCTGGCGCATGCAGGAAGTCGCGGCCCTTTCGCGCATGTTTGGACTACCTGAGTAAGCGGCGAGTAGGCCCTGGTGTTGAGCAGAGATGAATATAGAAACAGTAGAGCAGCTTGCTGAATATAGGACTGTGCAAAAATGGCTGAAAGGTGTTCACCATCAATCCCCGGCGAGCACCACGACCGACGCGGACCGTCTCAGTACGCTGCTGAACGAAAGAGGGAGATGTGTGGAAGCGCATCAAATTCAAAACCCGGCGCACTTACTCAGCTCTGATCGATCAGGCTGAAGAGCAGCTATTCGGCGGCGGTTCCGCAGGCAGGCAGCGAGGAAGCATTATCAGGAGCTTTTTCATTCATAATGGAGTGTCCATGCAGGCCGAGCCCCTGCGCTAGCCTATCTTTGTTCATGCGCCTGTGGCAAGTGGCCAGGCACAGGTTCACGTGTACATGAATGAGCATATGTCAATTCTAAACACATGAGGAGGTGTGTTGTTATGGCTATTGCGAGGCCGCAAATCTCAGCGGATGCCCAACAGCAGTTGCGCCGATTTTTCGAAGAGACGCCCCCAGTTTCCAGGCTTCTCACGACGTTGCGCAGCCGCAGAGTAGCATTGGGCTATAAGATTGAAACCGGAGAAGAGGAGGCGCATCCAGTCACCGGACGAGTAATGAAGCAAGAGCGTGGGCCGCTTGCCTTTGCCTCTGCCGAACCTGTCATGCCGCTTTCGGAGACGGAGCAGGCGATCCTCTGCTGGGCCGGTATCGGACCCAACGGCATGGTCAACTGGGACATCGCTATTCACGGCGGGTTCCACGAACTCGCCTGGTTATCTGGACGAACGGCAGCCAGTCCAGGCAATTCCTTCGCGACGGACCTCATAGTGATCAACGATAATGGTGTGTCCCTATACAATCCAGGCAAGGAACGCGAGAAGCGCGTGGAGATTGAGGGGCCAGAGGATTATTGGAAGGTGATAAATTGGTTCGAGACGGGGACCCAGAAGATATCAGACTCCCGACCTGACATCGACTGGTCTGTCAGAGCACCAGGAGCACCACATGCTTCCCTCTTTGGCCCATACCAGTACAACGTCAATAGGCCAGGTACTGCCTGGTTGATACCGATTACTGATATGGGCTGGCTCTATTTTAGCGTCCTGCTCAACCTGTTCGATGTCTGGCACCTGTTCCCGCTTGACGATGCCACGCAGCAGCCTGCCGGTGTTGGCCAGTGGGTCCGCGAGGGTCAACTAGAGATGCCTGTACCTATTAGCTCGCTGGAGAGATTCCTCTTCCAGGTTGAGACCTATCCTGCTGGCTCGATGGTCCAGAATATCCGCCTGACAGCAGAGTCGATGGGCCTGGGTGCATGGATATTCTGCGGGTTCTTTGACGACATCCTCATGGGTGCCTACCCCGATATTGCCAAGGGCTTCGGCTTTAAGTGTGAGCCACTCAACCCGAAGGCACCTGCAGCTATGGGGGCACTCAAGATATTCGGACTTGAGGGCGTCAAGGAAGGAACCTATGTCCCTTCACCGCGCTACAAGAACGGTGCTGAGGTCATGAAGCAGATGTTAGAGGAGAAGTACGGGCATGGGGCAACCATGGCGAACGACGACTCCAACTGGGTCCTCACTCACGGTGGCCCCTTCAAACCGGAGGTCATACGCGAGATCGTCAAGGACCCTGCTGTACATGTCTCGGACTGGGCGGTCGAGGCAACCATCGCCTACGTCGACTACTGCGTTGACCGGTACGGGCAGTGTCCAGTCTATAACAACTCCCTGGAGTGCAACTTCGGAGTGGTTGTCCACCACCTGGATCCCGCTTTCTATGAAAAGTACTACAGTGATAGCGGCATCACGGAGCAGACCAGAGAGCACATGAAAAATTGGCATTAGCCAGGCTGGTCTATACGACCCGTTCGCCTTTTTTGCGTACTTTCCGTAACTGGCGGCACAAGGCCCATGAGTAGAGCATATTTACTCATGGGCCTCAATTGGAATCGTCTATCGGGTGGGTAGGGATGTAACCCGGTTTGCTGAACGCCCCTTGCTTTATCCTCTTGCGAGGTGAGGAGTTTGATCTCTTTCACTCTGCTACGCGCAAAACGATTTTTCCTCGCGTCCGGTGCGTCTCGCTCAATTCATGGGCTTTACGCGCATCAGCAAGCGGTAGCACTGTATCAACCGTGATATGCACTTTCCCTGCGTCAATCAGTAGAGCAATCTGGCCTAGGTGTGCAGCATTGGGTTGCACAAGCATTCCTTGCACGTTGACGCCTGCCGCAGTCTGTTCTGCGGAGCGTCGGCCAAATACAATCGATACTAGCGTTCCACCCTGCTTTATCACACGCAACGAACGTTCACGTGCTTCTCCGCCCACTGTATCGAAGACAATATCCACATTGTGGACTGCGGTCTCTAATACTGTTGTCGTGTAGTCAATGGCTTGATCGACACCAATACGGTGCAGAAATTCGATATTGTGAGTAGAAGCTGTCCCTAAGACATACGCCCCTTGCGACTTGGCGAGTTGGACGGCAAGGTGACCGACTCCGCCTGCGGCACCCAGGATAAGGACCGTCTGCCCGGCAGGTAGATGTGCTTTCTCGAATAGTGCCTGCCATGCTGTGAGTCCTGCCAGGGGTACGGCGGCGGCGTGAATATGGTCAATAGTTGCAGGCTTGTGGGCTAGATGGGCAACTGGTGCAGCCACATATTCTGCATATGTAGCTCCTGCCTGTGGAAAGCGTATCATGCCGTAGACGGCATCGCCTTCGTGGAACTCGGTCACATCAGGGGCAAGAGCTTCGATAGCGCCTGATACGTCCCAGCCGAGAATCATAGGGAGCATGGCTCCGGGTCTGGCTGGTCCACTACGGGTTTTCCAGTCTGCCGGGTTGACACCAGCCGCGTGAACGCGTAGCAAGACCTCTCCTGCTGCTGCTTCCGGACGTGCAACATCCTCATATACCATTACTTCTGGACCACCATAGGTATGGATCCGTACGGCCTTCATTGTAGCCTTCTTTTCGTCGCTCATGCGATCTCCCTTTCTCTGTTCGCTTCGATGCGTTTGATTGCTTGACGCCCACAAATTGCATGGCGGGTAGGCTCTACCCATGGAGTCGAAGTCGGTAAACACATTATACACCGCATGATGCCGACCGGTGTTCTGCCGACTTCAGCGGAAGGGGTACTATCTCGGCTTATTTGCTTGAGGGAGTGAAAAACCAGGAAGAAATGGCTACACACTGTTTCCCATGATGAAGCATTTCATCGTTAAATACCTGAGTTTGGCCGGAGGAGCCATGCGCCAGAGACGCACCATCAAGGATGAAAAAGAGTTATACTGGGATGTTCGAATGGAGTCTGGTCAGGTTGTCGAATCTGATCTACCATATTCAGAAGACGATGTTGTTGAGCCTATTCAGTTTCAGCCAGTCGGTGTTGGCAGTGAAAAGAACGCTTTTCCTCACCTATTTGTTGATTTACGTGTTTTATATTTGAAGGGTTAATATATATTAGATTCTATGAGATGGCCAGCGTGACAGGCAGACACGGAAGGCCACTTCTACTTTTCCAATGGAAGGATGCTTCATTTTGCAAAGAAAATAAGGAATACCTCCTTCCTGGCGCTCAAGGCCACAAAGCCTTCCCAGGCTCATGGAAAGAGTAAGTAAAACAAGCATATCGCGCCTTTTCCATCAGAGTTACTTGGTCAGGCGAAACCGTGGTAACATAAACATAGTAGAATGCACTGCCAACAATGCATTCTACTATAAATCGACGGAACCGACGGGCATCGACTACGCTGTCGCCAATTTTATACCTCTTCCTTGCCCCTTCCGGAAAACTGTATCAAAAGCTCCAATACCTTCTCGCTGAGGATGAAAAAATTCAGAGAAGCACTCCTCCTATTATACAACATCGCAGGCCAGGGCCAAGAAACCCGGCATATGGTATACCCGCTTCAGAATGGCCGACTGTCCTAAAACGTGTGCTTGCTAATAAAGAACCTCTCCGCAAAGTCGCAGATGACTATGGCGTTTCATATGAAACGATTCGGCGTGTTGTTCGTGCTGAGCGAATACAAGGTGTACGGTAAGAACCTTAATTGTATGTCAAGAAACCAACAGTGCCCCATCTTACACTCGCTCATTGAAATTTAGTAATGTAACGAGGGTTGCAAAGTACTCTTGTAGTAGTCGATGGGTGAAGATGTAGCCTCCACCTACTTTTCTCAGAAGAATCTGCTCAGCGGCGTAATCGAGAAAATGTGCATACTCCCAAGGTATAGACCCGGCACGCAAGAGGAACCACCGTAGAGCAAAGTGCTGGATAAATGCCATTCCACCATAGTGAAGTCCTGAGTATAGCCCGTATATTAACCCTAAATATAGCCCGAAGTCTAGCCCATTCACTAGACCAGAAGCTAATCCGTTAAATAGTCCAAAGCCTATCCCAAAGCCTGTTCCGCTAATCAGTCCAAAGCCTAATCCATTCACCATCCCGACGATCAGCCCATTGCGTATAGAATACCAAATGCCTTGATTAGGTCTGATACGTTGTTGCTCATCTAGCATTCTACTATCCCACCCACTGCCCACTCTAAGCACTAGAATGCTGATTAGTATGCTAATTAAACTGCTAAGTAGAGTACTAAGCAAAGTTTTGATGAGCCCATTTGATATCACGCTAATGCGTCCATTGAGCAGAGCAACAATTAATCCGTTGAGCAGTGCTCCTACCAGTCCAATTACTAACCCCCATTGTACGCGCCTTAATGACCAGACAACGATCTCTGTAGGCTGTATTTCAGCATTCGACTTACTATCCCCTATCGCGATTCCAAACCCGATAGCCAATCCACTTAGCAGCCCTACGATCAATCCACTTATTAGAACGTCAATCAATCCAACGGCTAGACCAACAACTAGGCCAACGATTAGTCTAACAATCAGCTCGTAGAGCCGTCGTGATCGAGTGCTTGCTAGCCAGCTGGGCTGAATGTGCTCGATATAAAACACTGTTTGGCTGTGTTGTATCAAATGTTGTGCTAGCCAAGCTAGCCAGTGTACAGTCTGCTCAGAGGAGTAACGGATTTCGGTACTTCGACGTTGGAGCATTCGCTGGACGTAGGCTGCAAACACTCGTCGCCGTAGCATTGTAATCGATTCCGCTGTTAAGAGGTTACTTATAGGCTGTTCACGATAAGCTTGTGTTAAAACAGTGAGCATTAGTGGTGTCTTGGCTAGTTCTCGCAGCATCAAATCATTGTGTAATGCGATACGCAACTCTGCTGACTGTCCAACTGCGCTAGCCAAGTAATGATCAATCTGTTGCGCCGTTAGCGGCTGCAGAACGACGGCGTTGTGTAGCAGTAAACGCTTTTTCTGGACAAAATAATCAGTGCTCCTACTGCATACCACAATAGATACCAAGCCATGTTCCTGTCGGTAAGCGTTGATGGTATCCACACATGCCTCACGATGCTCTGGTGCAACTTCATCCAGCCCATCGAGAAGAGGCAATATTTGATCATCATCTTCCCACAACTTACCGAGTTTGTGTGGTACTTGGTACTTAGTATTCAATTCTTCTACGAACCAGTCTGTCAAAGACTGCCTCTTCACAGCCCACGATGATAGATTAAATACCACTGGCATGGGGTAAGTGTCATCTTTTTGAGCACGATCTAAGAGATCACGTGCTAATTCCAATAGTAGTGTTGTCTTGCCAGCACCAGGTTCACCAAGTATCAGCAGTTCGCCATTAGCATCATCGTAGACCTGTATGATGCTGGTACCAGATGGAAGCGGGCGTGGTGGCTGATCTGGCTGTTGGAGGACAAGGTGCCAAGGATTGACAGTAACATCGGACTGCTCAAGTAATCCCGGTACGATAAAGGTGGCGTCATGGAGAGACTTCTCTAATACACCCTTTATCCAAAAGGCATGCACCCTATTTAGCAAGCGGTGGCGATTTTGAAGACTTAATTTAGGTGTAGATACGTAATTAGCAACTTCTACTGAGCGTACTCTCTGCCAAATAAACAGTCCCATAAAAACTAATGTAACTATGCCGAATAATGCACCTATAATTGGAAGGTAGGGTGTGGCTACCTTAGATAACACTAGTATCCCGATGGTAACTAAGATAACAACCAATAGAGAAAGTAGCCCCCCTATAATGAGGATTAACCTAATCGAGTTTGTTAAGAGTCCACTATTAGAACGGTGTGTTTTTTCACGACGTGCAAGAGATGGATCCAAAGGTAGTAATTGTTGAAAGATAGGAACTTCTTCGGATTTATCGATGGTGATTTCTGACCAATAGCGAATTAAAGCAAGTAATAAGGACCGTTTTTCTGTATCCTCAGTAATTGCTCCCGCTTCAGCCACGTTTTTGAGAAACTCTTGAACTTGATTGACGTCGAAATTGCCTATCCCCGAATTTTTGCGGAGCAGTTCTTTATGTTGCTTCTGAATTGCTTCAAATATTTGCTCCTCAGTTACTACCTGTTGAGTCATGTGGTATTCTCCCCAAAATCTGATCCGAGATGTGATCAAGTTCATTAACGGCTAATAGTAGTCGCTTGTCAATGCTACGTAGATGAAAACGACATTTACTGAGAAGCGCACGTGTGAGATAGTTTACCGTTCCTATTTCTGGTTCTTCCATACTTGCCTGAAAAGAGTTCTGCAATATAATTAGTTCTATGACCCATTTCGGACCTTGAATATTCCCATTATCAATACGAAAACGTTCGTCTTCTAAAAATTGCATTTCATCTGCCGCAAAATCTTTAATATCATCAATCGTTGGTATCACATGATACTCCCAACTAATTTTAATAACTTCAAAATCTTTTTGCGTTCTCAGTAACTGAAGCTGTATTGTTACCCAAAGTCCCTCTAATTGCAATTCTATTTGATGTAGTTTGTTATGCACACTTTTCAACTCACTCACCTTTCTCTGGCAAAGATGAAGTTCATTTAAAGCTTCTAAGAGATCTGGAAGAAGGTACATGGCGACTCCTTTGACAGAGCGAGTTCGTGCATTTTATTTTGTTTTATTATCTGGATTATCTTTCTCTAACTTTGCATTTTTTATTTGCCTACTATATGCTGTACCAAAGTATGAGCTTAAAACACAAGATGTTGTAGGCAGAGCTCAGTTGGTTGACAATAATCAAAAACTGCAAAGATAGAGATATTTCAATGCTACACGAATTAAATCAAATATCTTTTCTTCACAAAGGCTAAATAGTCCCCCCTTGCTTAGTTCATCCACATCTTTCAGGCTTTGCCGATGATCTCGAAGACAAGGCCAGATCAAGATATGCTTACAAAGCCTTCTCGTTGAGAGGCATTGGAGCTTAAAGCTGCACTAGCACAGGCGTTGCAGAAAAGCCATTTTAGCAGGTACATGGCAACTTAAGCTTACTTGCATCTATCGGCGCCAATCTAATTGGGTGACTTGTCCTTCAGCAATATCTGCCATTTGAACAGTACGTATTGGTACTCGGCTCGCTGTGGGACATGTAAGATTGTATACTCCTGGTGCTCGCAGTGCCTTTGCTACATAGATAGTATGTCCGTTATAAGTCCGAGTAACAACAGGTACTTCCATTTCTATTGTTTGCGTCCAATAATTTATAACTATAATTTGCTTATTAAGCATTTGTTCTATAGTAACAATAATTATTGCTCCCGTGCCTGATTTGTACTGCAAATCGTTTTCGACTTCTTTTTGGAACGTGGCTAATGCAGCCTTGTCTTTATCAATAAAGGAAGCTAAAGGGGGATTGGGAATGGAAGGAAGTGATGTTTGAGATGCTTTTCTGAAAGCAACAACGATTTGAATAAAAGCAAATAAGACACCAAGCACAATAAAAATAGCAGAAAATATAGAAGCCGAGCCTACAGAAGGATTAGGGGCAATTAGGACATTTAGTATGTAAATTACTCCAAGTCCCAAAATAAGGAGAATTACAATAATGAAAAAAGATAGACGAACTAAATCTCCTAGAGAAATCTGTTTATCTTGCCATCTTTGAGGTTGCATTTGAATTACAAAACCTCCTTTATTCTCATTAGAGAACGAGTATAATGAGTTTCATAAGTTGGAAAAATTCTATTCTGACTTCCTGTTTCTATTTTCGCATTTATCGAAATACTGAATTTCCATTTTATGCAACATTAACTGATAAAGTCAATATATAGTTGTTAAGCAGCAAAACGCATGTCATGCTTTATGGCTATATGGCATCGTTCAAATTAAGCGTATTTTACTTGATAGTTTGAACAATCCAAACAGCCAAAAATAAACTCTAAGAGGGCTTCCTGAGCGGCTTCAGACTGTTCAAATTGTCAGGTTAATTTGAACCTTGCCTTAACATGATAAACCGAGTTTCGTCTGCTATGGTGATCGGTTGGTCTATCTACTCGCGCTACATATAGTAACTTCTCAGAACCACGAAGTGACATCACTGTTCGGATTTATAATACTATGTACCTTCCATTCTGTCAATCTTCTATATCTTAACCCACATTCCGCAGTTTCGGATAACGCTTATCCGATTATTATCTGTTACATCTTTTGTCACTTTGTAGGAGAAGTGAGGAAAAGCAAAAATGAATTAGTACTTCGCTAAAATAGCCACAGAGGTTGGGCAATGCAGGTACACCATGCATAACATCATCGTTCCACTGGCGCATCACGATTTTCCGAAAAAGTTCGTACCCAACTCCGGAATGTGGGTCTTAATGAAAATATTTTTGAAATATGCCCTATACTTATTCTGCTCAATAAGTAAAGAAGGAGGATATCCTTTCCAAGAAGTTATTGAAAGAAGATGGCTGCAACCAAACACAAATAATAAGCACGCAGTTCACTGGCAAAATCATACCGAGAAAGTTTTCAGTAGGGTACTGCGAAGTAAGCTAAATGCAACTTGTTCCCAATAATAAAGAATTTAGTGTATTTTAATACACTAAATTCTGCTAATAATCTATAGGAACCGACGGGCTTCGAGTACTCTGTCGCCAATTTTATACCTCTTCCTTGAGCCGTCAGGAAAACTGTATCAAAAGCTTCAATACCTTCTCACTGAAGATGAAAAAGCTCAGAGAAGCACTCCTTCTATTATACGACATCAGAGGCCGGGGCCGAGAAACCCGGCATATGGTATCCCCTCTTCAGAATGGCCGACTGTTTACAATCGTGTGCTTGAGAAGAAGGAACCACTTCGGAAAGTTGCAGATGAGTACGGTGTCTCACATGAGACGATACGTCGTGTGATTCATGCTGTTTGGCGGCGCTAAGAGGCATGTTTTAGAGTAGATGACTCAAGTAGGCGGGACAAGTAACGGTATGTCTGTCACTTTCCCTTTTTACTTTCGTTCTAGATGGACGTTATTAATAAAGTAGACCTTGGGCTATTGAAGATTTTTAATCTTGTCAGAGTAGTATTTCGTGATATCAACGCAGAAGTGCATAAGGTGCAGTTTATCTATATACTGGCCGGTATAGATAAACTTACTTGTGGTAGCATGAAGTGTCTTTGTGCAGAGAGAGGTGTCTAAGGGCATGCAGCTTTGATTTTGAGACTATGGTAGGGATTGCTCATCTCTTAGCTGCTAGAACCATTTACAGAGGCGGTCCAAGGAGTTTGTAAGCACTGTTATCCTGCTCAATATACTTGAGAATGTTTTAAAAGGGAGGACTTCCAATGAGTTTTACTCCTGATCAATCGATGAAGATAGATGCAGATGGGTGGGATGTAATTGCGAAGCAGTATGCCGAGTGGGTTGAGGGAAATATTGGAGTACAAGGGCGAGCATTTACTACGATCGTGAGGGATAATGTCCTGGCCACTCTAGGGGATGTTCAAGGCAAAGATCTTCTAGATCTCGGTTGTGGTGAGGGATATCTTGCACGAGAGATGATACATCGAGGAGCACATGTCTGGGGTATAGATGCTGCCCCGACGATGATCGAGATAGCTAAGTCAAAGGATCCTCTCGGTAGCATAAAGTACATTGTGGGGGATATTACAAAGGACCTGCCGTATGAAAATGACAATTTCGACCTTGTTGTCTGTAACATGGTATTGATGGATTTAGAGGACATAGCATTCACAGTGAAAGAGGTTGCACGAGTTCTTAAACCAAGGGGTCGATTTATTTTCTCTGTAGTCCATCCGTGCTTTTTCGATGCGCTGGGTGATTGGACAGATATTGGCTCTCCTCATCCTGCACTTCATTTTAAAGAGCGTTATACAGAACAAGTTAGGTACTTGAAACGGTTAGTAGGGCTTCCTTCAGAGGGTAAGGTAGCTCATTACAACCGCCCCATCCAAGATTATGTAAGGCCATTGATCAAAAATAGTCTTTGTATTTCGGATTTTATAGAAACAAGCTTCTCTCGCGAGTACTTGGAGGCCATTGGGTTTTTTGAGGAATTTTTGCGTTATCACCTGACTGCTAACAATCTTATCATAGGAGCAGCTAAGTTACCGGTGCACTACCTTGATTTGCCACGTTAGACCAAACCCTTAAAACTTTAAGGACTAGCTGATCTTTAGCCCACAAACCAAGGCTGGATCTAGATATGCGCCCTTGAGAGGGTTTTGAGTTGTTACCCCTAAACAAGGTGATTTGGTAATTCGCCTCAGTTAACGTTATAATTATTCGAATAAGTTAAAATTCTTGTATGAAGAATAGCTATGCAGACATTCATAATGCCCGAAAGTAATAGCATTTTTTGTGTCGACGAAGAGGCCTTTTTCATAAGAGCTTGTAATTAATGAGAGGATAGACATAAGCGGCCCTGAAGTCTCCTGAAAATGATCACTGAAAACGAGTAGACACTCGCTGAAGTAATCCCTTGGATCTATCAGCATATAAATTGTGGAGGTTTTGCATGATCAATCCTCTTTGGGATGCGGTTGAGGCTTTAGTATCAGCTATAAATGTCAGAAATCGAACTCCAGGTCATAGTGTAGATGTCGCTTATTATGCTGTAGAGATAGCTAAGGCAATAGGTATCGTTGGACAAGCCCTAGAAGAAATCAGGTTAGCTGCATTGCTTCATGATATCGGACAAATTATCTTCCCTGATAGTCTCATACAAAAGCAAGGAGAACCACTTAATGAGGAAGAGCGAAAGTGGATATACGCACATACATACAAAGGTTTAGAATTTATAAGCAACTGGCCCTCTCTTAAGTTTGCTGCTCCCTTTATACTTTATCATCAAGAATGGATAGATGGTAGTGGCTATCCATACGGTATTAGTGGTGAAGCTATCCCTAAGGAAGTACAAATAGTATCAATCGCAGACGTTTACGAAGCATGTCGTAAGCCAAGACCTTCGCGCAATCGCCCAGGGCTATCACATGTTGAAACGATAGAAGAAATGAAAACAATGCGAGGCAAACGCTGGAGTACTGACCTTTTCGATTTATTCGTCAGTGTTTCTAAGAATTGGGAGTGACTCAACTGGGCAGTTAATTTTCTTGCTTGTTTGGAAGTCATTTCTATCTAAG
>WNGG01022175.1_pt1 | contig 12163 bp, 12 predicted proteins | sample 5400661 | NCBI WGS metagenome assembly WNGG01 (sample SAMN13153372, study PRJNA577476) | soil metagenome | isolation source: 100 cm soil or saprolite under Garry oak tree replicate 1 | place: USA:California | collected 2016-06-15 | reverse complement strand
GGCGATGCGCCGCTAGTCCTGGACGGCGCTGATGTCGGGCGCTGCGGGGTGCTTCATGCCGACGATGTGATAACCGGCATCGACGTGGTGAATCTCGCCGGTGACGGCGCGGGACATGTCGGAGAGCAGGTAGACCGCGGTCTCGCCGACTTCGTCGGTCGATACCGTGCGCTGCAGCGGCGAATTCAGTTCGTTCCATTTGAGGATGTAGCGGAAGTCGCCGATGCCCGACGCGGCCAGCGTCTTGATCGGTCCCGCCGAAATGGCGTTGACGCGAATGTTGTTGGCGCCGAGGTCGGCGGCGAGATAGCGCACCGAAGCCTCGAGCGCCGCCTTGGCGACGCCCATCACGTTGTAATGCGGAATCCATTTCTCGGCGCCGTAATAAGTCAGCGTGAGCATCGAACCGCCGTTCCGCATCAGCTTCTCCGCGCGCCGTGCGACCGCGGTGAAGGAATAACAGCTGATCTGCAGCGTCTTGTTGAAATTATCCGGAGTCGTGTCGACGTAACGTCCGTCGAGCTCGCTCTTCTCGGAGAAGGCGATCGCATGCACGACGAAATCGAGCGAGCCCCAGGCCTCGGCAACCGCCGCGAAGACCCGGTCGAGCGTCGTCTCCTCGGTGACGTCGCAATGCCCGGCGACGAGACCTCCGAGCTCGGCCGCGAGCGGCTCGACGCGCTTCTTGAGCGCTTCGCCCTGATAGGTGAAGGCCAGCTCCGCACCGTGCGCCCGCGCCGCCTTGGCGATGCCCCAGGCGAGCGAGCGGCTGTTGGCGACGCCTAAGATCAATCCGCGCTTGCCCCGCAGCAGACCGCCGCCTTCGACCATGACGCGCCTCGAGCACCGATGCTGGGATGGCGATCGCGCCGGATCCGGCTCGACCAATGCCGTCCTGCGGCTTAAAGGAAATGCAGAGATTCCCGGGTTCCACGCCTCGAAGCCGGAATCTGCATGGTTCGGCCTCCTATGACACAGCGTTCCCCGCCCTTCAAGCGCGGCCGGATGCGCCCTGCCGGCGGCGGGAATACCGGGAATCCTCGGGTGTTCTTCCACCATGCAGCGATGCAATGCGACCGGGATTCGCGATCGAATGATCGCCCGGTGGCCCTCGCGAAATCGCGGCGATTCCGCGCAGGTCGAGGAGAAGGGGATTGAGCGCCTTCGCGAAGGACCTCGAGGCGACGATCCCGGCGTTGCGCCGCTACGCACGCGCGCTCACCCGCGATGCGGAGATCGCCGACGACCTCGTCCAGGATACGTTGGTACGGGCGCTGCGCTCACAACATCTGTTTCATGGAGGCGACGTGCGCAGCTGGCTCTATACGATCCTGACCAACCTCAACCGCAACCGGCTGCGCTCGCTGGCGCGGCGCCCGGCGCTCTCGCCGCTGGGCGATGCCGACGCGCCGCAGATGGCCGGGCCGGAGGCGGGCGGGCGAGACATCGAGCGGGCGCTCGCCGCGCTCGTCGAGGATCAGCGCTCCGCGCTGCTGCTCGTCGTGCTGGAAGGCTTGAGCTATCGCGAGGTGGCCGAAGTGCAAGGCGTGCCGATCGGCACGGTGATGTCGCGGCTCGCGCGCGCGCGCGCGCAGATCAGATCCTATCTCGACGGAGAGCGCCCCGCGCTCCGTCGCGTGAAATGAACGAGGGCCGGAGCCAATGATGGATCGTGAATCGCCCGTCACCGAAGACGAGCTCCACGCCTTTGTGGACGGCGAGTTGCCGGCGGATCGGCAGGCGGCGGTGGAGGCCTGGCTCGCCGCGCATCCGGAGGATGCCGCCCGCGTGAGCACTTGGCGCGCGCAATCCGAGTCGATCAAGGCGCGCTACGCCGGCATTGCGCTCGAGCCGGTTCCCGCGAGGCTCGAGCTCGCGCGCCTGCGCCGCCTGGAGCGCCGCTGGACGCGGGCGGCGGCGGCCGCGGTCATCGCCGCATTTCTGATCGGCGGCCTGTTGGGCTGGTTCGGACGCGAGATGGTCGAGGGCGGATCCGTGCTCGGCAAGACGCTGACCACGGATGCCATCGACGCGCACAAGCTTTACGTCGTCGAAGTGCGGCATCCGGTCGAAGTGCCGGGTGCCGAGGCCGCGCATCTGGTGCAATGGCTCTCCAAACGGCTCGGTTACGATCTGCGCGCGCCCGATCTCGCCGCGATCGGGCTGAAACTCGTCGGCGGCCGGCTGTTGCCCGGACCGAGCGGAGCGGCCGGGTTCCTGATGTACGAGGGCCCTTCGGGGGAACGCTTCACGCTCTATAGCGCGCGCTGGGACGCGCCGGAGACCGCGCTGCGCTATCGCGACGCCGGTCAGATCGCGGCGTTCTACTGGGTGGACAGCAACAGGGCCTACGTGATGAGCGGGCCCGCGGACCGCGACCGGCTGCGCATGATCGCGCAATCGGCCTACGACCAGCTCGAAACCCGCGGTCCGGGGAAAGGCAGCAGCTGAGCGGAGCAGATACGGCGAGACGATCGCGTTCGGGTCCGAGCAGGCCGCGATCTCCTCCCTCCCCTTGAAAAGGGGAGGGATGGGGTGGGGATCGCGATCCCCTCCCGACCGCCAATCGAAATCGGTCCTTGTCCGATTTCGGCAGATATATTTTGGGCCAAGTCGGAAACATCCAACTTGGCCGAGTCGACCTCCCCCTTTCAGGGGGAGGTGCTGGGAGCGAGCCTCCAAACGTGCGAGCTCACTGCACCCAATAGGTTGGGGTTGTCACTCACCCCGTCGTCTTGCGCGGATCGTAAGGTTTGGTCTCGCGCCAGCGCCGCATCATCTCCTCGAGCTCGGGGTCGGGGCGGTCGGGGAGCACGATGCGCGTGGTGACGAAGAGATCGCCGCGGCCGCCGCGGATCGGCAGGCCTTTGCCCTTGAGCCGGAACGTGCGGCCGGCATCGGCGCCGGGCGGAATGGCCAGCTCCACCGCGCCTTCGAGGGTCGGAACGCGAACCTTCGTTCCCAAGACGGCCTCGTAAAGCGTAATCGGCAGCTCGAGGCGCAGATTGGCACCCTCGGTCTTGAACAGCGGGTGCGGGGCGATCCCGACGCTGATCAAGGCGTCGCCGGCGGGACCGCCATGTCCGGGCAGGCCCTGGCCTTTCAGCCGGATCGGCTGGCCATCGGTCAATCCTGGGGGGATCTTGACGTCGACGTCCTTGCCGGTCGGCAGCCGCATGCGTTTCATGGCGCCCTTGGCCGCCTCTTCGAGCGTGATCGTCAGTGCGGCCGCAATATCCTGGCCACGGTGGATCGCGTCGAAATCCTCGGCCTCGGCTGAGCGCCGCCGCCCAGTGCCGGCAGCGGTGGCGCCGAACATATCGCCGAGGATATCTTCGAACCGGCCGAATCCTCCGCCGCGGCCCGTCGAGCGCCGGAACCCCTCGGGTCCCCAGGTGAAGGTCTCGAAATGGCCTTCGCGTCCGAATCCGCCCGGTCCGCGGCCGGCCCCCGCGGTTTGGAAACCGTGGAATCGCGGCTTGCCTTCGGCATCGATCTCGCCGCGGTCGAACGCCTTGCGCTTCTTCTCGTCGCCGAGCAGTTCGTAGGCGGAATTGAGCTCGGCAAACTTTGCCGCGGTCGCGTCCTTCTTGTTGGCGTCGGGATGCAGCTTTTTCGCCAGGCGCCGGAAGGCTCGCTTGATGTCCTCCGGACTCGCCGACTTTTGCACCCCCAGGACCTCATAGGGGTCGCGCATCCAACCGCTCCGATTTCTCGAGAAAAAGCGAGGCATCAGCCCCCGTTTGGCTCCAATGTGGGGGCGGTTGGCGGGCGCCGCAACATGATCCGGCAGCGCCCATGGCATGGAGCAACGGGCTGCTTCGATCCGAACTCAAGAGCGCTTCCAGGGTCTCAGGTTGCGGACATCCCACCTGTCCTCATGCATGCGGCAGGCTTCCCCCTGGAGCCACGACTCATTGCCCTCGAGCACATAGCTCACCAGAAAACCGCGGCAAGGAACGCCGTCCTGGGTCGAAGCCGATGGGAGCGCGATGACGGTCCCGCGCGCTCCGGTCCTGGGATTTTCCCATGGCACGCTTACGTCCTTGCCGCTCCGGGTCAGGGCCTCGGAGGCGGCCGCCCTGGCGAACGCCAAATCTCCCTCCGGAGGCATCCCGCCGGCTGGCGGCTCGCCGGAGGGGTCGGTCCGAGCGCCGGGCGGGGTCGTGGCCGTATAGGTCGGCTTCTCCGATTCCTTGTCCTTGAGCAGGGATCCGAGCTTGTAGCTGCAGCCCCCGGCTGCCAAACCCAGCGCGATGGCGAGGACAAAGCTGGTCGCCCGCGCAGATCGATGCCATAGGCTCCGCCTTCGACTATAACGAGGCTTGAAGAACGCTCGTCCGGTCACGGGCCAGCCCCAGGGATGCGCCGCGCAATGTCGCAGACGATAGAACGCCCGGCTTGGTTAATGTCCGGTGATTTCATGGCCGCGGACGATCCGTTCGCTTTGCTCGCTGCCTGGCTCGAGGAGGCGACGCAGTCGGAGCCCGTCGATCCCAATGCGATGGCGGTGGCGACCGTCGACGCCGACGGGCTTCCCAATGTGCGGATGGTGCTGCTCAAGGATTTCGACCGGCGCGGGTTGGTTTTCTACACCAATACTGACAGCCAAAAAGGGCGGGAACTCGACTCCAACCCCAAGGCGGCCCTGGTTTTTTACTGGAAGTCGCTCGCGCGCCAGGTGCGCCTGCGCGGCAGTGCCGAAAAAGTCGAGGACGCGGAAGCCGACGCCTATTTCGCGACCCGGCCGCGGTTGGCCCAGATCGGCGCCTGGGCGAGCAAGCAGTCGTCGGCGCTCGAAAGCCGTCATGCGTTCGAGAAGGCGGTGGCGCTCTACACCGCCAAGTTCAACATCGGCACCATTCCCCGCCCTGCCAACTGGACGGGCTATCGCATCGTGCCGCTCGTCATCGAGTTTTGGTGCGCCCGGCCGTTTCGGCTCCACGACCGTCTGGAATTTCGGCGCGGCGGACCGGCCGCGCCGTGGACCAAGGCGTTGCTCTATCCCTGAAGATGCCGCGGCGCCATATGAGATGCTCATGCCGAACACACCCCGCCGCACCTTGCTATTGACCGGCGCCAGCCGCGGCATCGGCCACGCGACGGTGAAGCGATTCTCCAGCGCGGGCTGGCGGGTCATCACCTGTTCACGCCACCCGTTCCCGGAGGAGTGCCCCTGGGAAGCCGGTCCCGAGGATCACATTCAGGTCGATCTGGCGGATCCGCACAACACCTCGGTCGGCATTGCCGAGATCAAGCGCCGGCTCGAGCACGGTCATCTGCATGCGCTGGTCAACAATGCCGCTATTTCGCCCAAGGCCGACGGCGGCTCTCGGCTGGGCTCGATCGAGACGACGCTGGATGTTTGGAGCCAGGTCTTCCGGGTGAATTTCTTCGCGCCCGTCATGCTTGCGCGCGGGCTGATCGAGGAGCTCAAGGCGGCCAAGGGATCGGTCGTCAACGTGACTTCGATCGCCGGCTCGCGGGTGCATCCGTTCGCGGGCGCCGCCTATGCCACCTCCAAGGCGGCGCTCGCTTCCTTGACCCGCGAGAAGATCGTCGCGCAGATTCCGCTGCATCGGCTCGGCACGCCGGACGAGGTCGCGAAGATCATTTACGTGCTGTGCACCGAGACTTCCTCGTATGTGAACGGGGCCGAGATTCATATCAACGGCGGCCAGCACGTGTGATCCGCTGGCACCTCTCGGCGGCACGCCGGAAGGCTCCAGGCTGGTGCGTGGGACGTGGGAAAAATCTCGGCGCCGCCCGCTGCGGCCAGACCGGAAGCCGCGAGACCGGAAGCGACGCCCCTCCAGGCGAAGTAGCTTCGGTTTGCGCCGGCTGCTCTACGAAATCGCCTGCTCGGCGATCTTGGCGTGCGCCTCGGGATCGGGTGCGACGGGAGCGTAGGCGGGATTGCGGGCGGCGCTCTGGTAGCGGACCGCGGCGGCAACCGCCGAGATGCCGATTTCTCCGTAGTGTTCCTGGAGATCGGCGCGGTCATGGCGGGGCGTCGGCGGCGGACGTTCTGGGTTCATTGCTTTCCTCCGGTACTTGTAGTTGCGCCCCGATTGTCCGGCGGGCTTGATGGGCGCCGACTGGGGCGGAAATAGGCAGGAAAAAAGCCGCATTCTGGGATTTATCTCGGTGTTTCGGTGGTCTGCGTTTCGAGGCCGCCCATGGCGGATGAATGGCGGATGATAGGAAGAACAAGGTAAAGCGTTCTTTACCAACGATGTGCCAACTTGCGTGCGAGGATAGCGCCCCGGGGGTGAGGCTTTCCTGCAACAGTTCTTGACGCGATGCGGACGAACTCGCCGGGGATCTGGTATGGCGACTTGGTTTCGGCTAACACAGCCCACCGAAAGGTCGCCATGATCTCGGTCAAAAGGGGGACACGGAAAACGATGATCGGACGTGGGGTCGCCTTCGTTCTGCTGGGCGTGGTCGGCTTGGCCCTCGGCGGGTGCGTGGAATCCACGCTGGCGCCGGCTTCGGATGCCAATCTGAAGCCGAGGGACCGGCAATTGCTGGCCAATGCGCCCTATGCCCAGGCGGCGATTCCCGAAACATATCAGCGCCATATCGTCGGCTATCACCGCAGGGAGGCGGCCGGTACGGTCGTCATCGATTCCGACAATCGGTTCCTCTACTACGTGCTGCCGCAAGGCAAGGCGATCCGCTACGGGGTCACCGTCGGCGAGGAGGCGCTGGCGTGGTCGGGCGTGGCCAAGATCGGCCGCATGGAGGAATGGCCGTCATGGACGCCGACCTCCGAGATCAAGCACCGCCTCGCCAATATTCCGGATTTCGTCGCCCCCGGGCCGCATAATCCGATGGGTGCGCGGGCGCTGTATCTCTTTGAGGGCAGCAGGGACACGCTCTACCGGATCCACGGCACCAACCAGCCGGAATATATCGGCCACGCCATCTCTTCGGGCTGCATCCGCATGACCAACGAGGACGTGATCGACCTGTTTAATCGGGTGAAGATCGGCGCGCCGGTGGTCGTGCTTGCGGTGGGGCACGGAGATTCCCCGCTCACCCCCGAAAGCCCGCGCGTCGCCTATCACGGCAGCCCCAACAGCTGAGCCGGGGACCCGCGGCGCCGAGCAAGCGGGCCGGGTGCCGGTTCAGGCTGCGAGCAGCCGCTCGCTCTGCGCCCAATCGAGCGTCTGATCGAGGGCCCGGGCCAGCCGATCGAACAGCTCGTCGATCTCCTGCGTCGTGATGACGAGCGGCGGACAGATCGACACCACGTCGCCTGCGACCGCGCGAACGATCAGCCCGTTGTCCTCGGCAAAGCGCACGCAACGTGCGCCGACGCCGCACTCGCGGTCGAACGATCGCTTGGTCCGCTTGTCCGCAACCAGCTCGACCCCGCCGATCAGCCCGATTCCGCGCGCCTCTCCGACCAGGGGATGCGCGCCGAGCGCGTGAAGCCGGGCCTGGAATTGCGGGGCTTTTGCCGCGGCTTGCTCGATCACGCGATCGCGTGCGTAGATCTCCAGGGTCTTGAGCGCCACGGCCGCGGCGACCGGATGCCCCGAATAGGTGAAGCCGTGGCCGAACGTGCCGATCTTCCGGCTTTCGGTCAGCAGCGCCTCGTACATGGGTTCGGGTACCAGCACGGCGGCGATCGGCGCGTATCCGGAGGATAATGCCTTGGCTACCGAGATGCCGTCCGGCCGAAACCCGAGCGCCTGCGATCCGAACGGGGTCCCCAGGCGGCCGAACCCGCAGATCACCTCGTCGGCAATCATGTAGACGTCGTGTTTGGCGCAGACCGCCGCGATCCCTTGGAAATAGGTCTGCGGCGGGACGATCACCCCGCCCGCCCCCATGACCGGCTCGGCAATGAATGCCGCCACGGTTTCCGGGCCCTCGCGGGTGATCAGCTGATCGAGCTCGCCCGCCAGCCTGGCGGCGAATTCCTCCTCGCTCTCGCCATCGGCGGCGAAGCGGTAGTGATGCGGGCAGGCGGTATGAAGGATGCCGGCAATCGGCAGGTCGAAATCGGCGTGGTTGTTCGGCAGGCCGGTGAGCGAGGCGGCCGCGATCGTGACCCCGTGATAGGCCTTGATGCGGCTGATGATCTTCTTTTTCTTCGGCCGGCCGAGCGCGTTGTTCATGTACCAGACGAGTTTGATCTGGGTATCGTTGGCCTCCGAGCCGGAAGCGCAGAAGAACACCTTCGAGGTCGCAACCGGCGCGATTTCCTTCAAGCGTTCCGCCAGCTCGATCGCCGGGTCATGGCTCTTCCCGGTGAACAGATGGCCGAAGGAGAGCTTGCGCATCTGGGCAGCGGCAGCCTCGACCAGCTCTTCATTGCCGTAGCCGAGCGCCGCGCACCACAACCCCGCCATGCCCTCGAGATAGGCCTTGCCGCGGTTGTCGTAAACGAAAACGCCTTTGCCCCGCTCGATGACCAGCGGCCCGGTCTCGCGAAACACCGCCAGATTGGTGTAGGGATGGACCAAGGTCTCGATATCGCGAACGGCGAGGTTGCTGAGCATGGCACGATCTTCTATGCGAATGGCAGCCGGCGATATTTGCCGCGTCCGAACGAAGCACGGGACCCCAATGGGAGCAATCGCCAAGGTGTTCGCCGCCGCTGCGGCGCCTCGCGCGCAACGCCGTGACGGGCTTCCGGTATACTCGCGCGGGTCTCCGGCTCGGGCCGGCCGGCGAGCGCTGCCCCCGAGCTGCTCACCGTGGGGACGCAAAAAGGCCACCCGTTGGGAGGAAACATCATGTTGGGCTTGATGCAGGATTGGCCGCTGCTGTGCCATCGGGTCATCGACCACGCCGCCATCAACCATGCCGACCGGCAAGTGGTCTCGCGTTCGGTCGAGGGCGAAATCCACGCCACGACCTATCCGCAGGTGCGGGCGCGGGCGCTGCGGGTGGCGCAACGGCTGGCCCGCGACGGCATCGGGATGGGCGATCGCGTGGCCACCCTCGCCTGGAATACGTGGCGGCACCTCGAGGCCTGGTACGGCATTCTCGGGATCGGCGCGATCTACCACACGGTCAATCCGCGCTTGTTCGCGGATCAGATCATCTGGATCGTCAATCATGCCGAAGACCGCGTGATGATGACGGATCTCACTTTCGTGCCGCTGCTGGAAAAGCTCGCGGATCGGTTCGAGTCGGTCGAGCGCTACGTGATTTTGACCGACGCCGCCCACATGCCGAACACCGCGTTGCGCAACGCCGTGGCTTACGAAGATTGGATCGCGGAGGTCGACGGCGATTTCACCTGGGCGAAGTTCGACGAGAGTACCGCGGCCGGCATGTGCTACACGTCGGGCACGACCGGAAATCCCAAGGGCGTCGTCTATTCGCACCGCTCGAATGTCCTGCACTCGATGACGGCGATATCTCTGGACTGCATCGGGCTTTCCTCGCGCGAAATCGTCATGCCGGTCGTTCCCATGTTTCACGCCAACGGCTGGTCGCTGGCGTTGAGCGCGCCGATGACGGGCGCTGCGATGGTCATGCCGGGTCCCAAGCTGGATGGGGAATCCATCTATCAGTTGCTCGATCGCTACCAGGTCAGCTGCACCGCGGCGGTTCCCACGGTATGGCTCATGCTGCTCCAATACCTCGAGGCGACCGGCGCGAAGCTGCCGTATCTGAAGAAAGTGGTGATCGGCGGGTCCGCCTGCCCGCGGGAGATGACGCGCAAGTTCCAGGACATCTACGGCGTCGAAGTTTTTCATGCCTGGGGCATGACGGAGATGAGCCCGCTGGGAACCGTGTGCACGCTCAAACCCGCCTATGCGGATCTTTCCGGCGAGGCGCGGCTCGACGTCCAGCAGAAGCAGGGCCACACCCCGTTCACCGTCGAGATGAAAATCACCGACGATGCCGGCCGAGAGCTATCCTGGGACGGCAAGACCTTCGGCCGTCTCAAGGTGCGCGGACCCGCCGTCGCCAAGGCGTATTTCAAGGGGGAGGGCGGCGAGATCCTCGATGCGGAGGGTTTTTTCGACACCGGCGACGTCGCCACGATCGACCGGCACGGATATATGCAGATCACCGACCGCTCCAAGGACATCATCAAATCGGGCGGCGAATGGATCTCCACGATCGATCTGGAGAACCTGGCAATCGCCCATCCCAAGATCGCCGAGGCGGCGGTGATCGGCGTCAAGCATCCCAAATGGGACGAGCGGCCGCTGCTCATCGTCGTGCTGAAATCCGGCCAATCGGCCGACAAAGCGGAAATCCTAACGTTTCTGGAGGGCAAGATCGCCAAATGGTGGATGCCGGACGACGTGGTTTTCGTCGATGAGATCCCCCACACCGCCACCGGCAAGATCCAGAAGATCACGCTGCGCGAGCGGTTCGGCGATTACGTGCTACCCACCGCGACCGCGGCGGAATGAGCGGATGGCTTGGCGCGAACGTGGTTCGGCTCGAGCCGGATTAACTGCCGCGGCATATCGCTCATGATCCGTCCGCGCATTCTCGAGGAACCGCTCTCCCGTCTCGCGGTCTGGTCGCGACGGGTTGCCGTGTTCTCGATCCCGGTCGTGCTGCTGGCGATCACCATCGTGCGCTCGGGGCTGTTGGAGCTGGTGCCGGCCCTGGCGACGTTCGGCGGTGCGCTGGCTCTGGCGGTCGTCGCCATCGTGCTCGCCTTCGGCGCCTTCATCGTGATCTGGAGGGAGGGCCTAAGGGGGGGCGGCCATGCGGTCCTCGCGCTGATGATCGGGATCGGGATCCTGGCCTACCCGGCTTATCTTGCCACCCGGGCCTATCGCCTGCCCGCCATCAACGACGTCACCACCGACCCGCTCGATCCGCCTCGGTTCGAGGCGATCGCGCGGCTGCGCTCGCGCGAATCCAATCCGATCACGTACGCGGGGCTGCGCGCGGCCGAGTTGCAGCGCGCCGCCTATCCGGATATCGAGCCGCTGCTGCTCAACGTGACCCTGCAGGAAGCGTACGATAGCGCGCTCGCGGTGATCACCAGGCGCAAATGGCGCATCGTCGACGCCCGCCCGCCGCAGCCCGGACGTCGGGACGGCCTGATCGAGGCGGTGGCGCGCACGCCGATCATGGGTTTTCGTGACGACGTCGTCGTCCGCGTCCGCCCAGCCCAGGAGGGGGCGCGCGTCGACGTCCGCTCGGCTTCGCGCTATGGCCGCAGCGATCTCGGCGCCAACGCCTCCCGGGTTCGCGCGCTCATCGAAGACATCGATGACGCTGCCGGAAGCGAGGAGGAGAAGCGGAAAAAGGCCGTTCCGGCCAAAGCACCGGCGCCGAAGAAACCTCAGGGCCCGACCAGGCGATAGACGCCTCGGATCGAGGGCTCGCCCTCGGTCGCGACGAGCCTGCGCGCAACCAGATCCTCGAGATGCGCCAGCACCGAGAGCCCGGCCGCGCCGACGAGGCGCGGATCAAGTCCGATATAGATCGCGCGCACGATGGTCGGGATGTCGGCCGCGCCTTTGGCGAGCCGGTGCAGAATCGAAGCTTCGCGGGCCTGCCGGTGTCGGATGTAAAACTGAACGAAACGCCGGGCATCGCGGACGGCGCCGCCATGCCCGGGAAAGTACGTGGTCTCCGGGCGCTCGGACAGCCTGTTCAACGACGCCATGTAGTCGCCCATCGCGCCGTCCGGAGGCGCTACCACCGGCGTCGACCATGCCATCACGTGATCGCCGGAGAACAAGATGCCGGCTTCCCTGTAGGCATATGCCATGTGGTTGGCGGTGTGGCCCGGGGTCGCGACGGCCTCTAACGTCCATCCGGCGCCGGTGACGCTTTCTCCGTCGGGAATGGCGAGGTCGGGCCGGAACGCGAGATCGGCGCTGGCCTCGAGCCGGTGATTTTCGCCGAGATGCAACGGGCGCGCGGCGCGATGCGGCCCTTCGGCCACGAGGATGGCGCCGGTCGCCGCCTTGATTCGGGCCGCGGCCGGGGAATGGTCGCGATGCGTGTGGGTGACGACCACATGCGTGACCGTCTCGCCGCGCACGGCGTCGAGCAGCCGCGATATGTGCTGCTCGTCTTCTGGCCCCGGATCGAGGATCGCGACGCGGCCGCGCCCGACGATGTAGCTCACGGTGCCTTTAAAGGTGAACGGGCTCGGGTTATCGGCCAGCAGCCGACGCAGGCCCGGCATGATCTCCTCGATCCGGCCCGCCGG
>WNGG01007692.1_pt1 | contig 12164 bp, 8 predicted proteins | sample 5400661 | NCBI WGS metagenome assembly WNGG01 (sample SAMN13153372, study PRJNA577476) | soil metagenome | isolation source: 100 cm soil or saprolite under Garry oak tree replicate 1 | place: USA:California | collected 2016-06-15 | reverse complement strand
CCTTCTTAACTCTGGCCCGTAGTGGTCTGGACTGGTGAAGCATCCAGGACGTACCTATGGACATCGGTCGTGCCGCATTCGCTCCGAACGTAGGTTGTGTTTCAAACCTGAGTCTGCTCAAGTCTTGGGCCTGGAAGTCAAGCTTCCAAACCTCCACCGGGACCTGTCCCGGTGCGGGTACTTGACTCCGATGTAATCACACTGTGCCAGTTGGAAGTATTCATAGCTTCTTCAAGTACGCGATACGCCAGATTCACACCGCTCACTCGTCGATAGTCACTACTGGCACGAAAATCGGAAGGAGGACGAAAGTGAGCAATGCCTTTTTGTAGCGCGGCAAGTACACGCTGGCCATCTGCAGGACTTGAGGCTACGGGTTGGCCCTCGAGTTCTTTTTCAACAGCTTGTAGACGTACCGGCTCCATGTTGACTCCACCCAGCGCCAGCCGGACACGCCGGTAGCAATCATTGGCAATCTCCACCAGTGCGGCGGCATTGAGGAGCGCCACATCGGTAGCGGTACGCCCTATACGCATGAATGACGTACCACAGCCGGTGGCAGGGTGAGGGACGATCACTTCTACAATCAGTTCATTGGAGCGTCGCTCCAGTTCCAGCGAACTATAAGATACGCTCCGCTCCTGTTTACCTTTGAAGGTGACACCTGAAAGCGCTAATCCAGGGCGGTCGATGGTTCCTCCCTCGAGATCGATCTGCATCCTGGAACTAGAGCGCAAGACGACCTCGGCATCCATTACTGCCAGAGCAGTGAGCAGGTCGGCTTGCGAGGCAACGCCTGCAGCAAGCGTACCGCCAAGTGTGGCGCTGTTGCGAATCAAGCGCGAGGGCGAAGATGCCAGAGCAGCTCGTGCCAGCAACCCCATGCCGAGATTTTTGAGTACTGGTGTATCTACCATACTTTGCAGGGTCGTCATTGCGCCGGTATGTATTCCACGAGCATCCTCGGTGATGTACGCCAGACCCAGATCACGTAGATCGACTACTGCCTGGATGCTGTCATTTTGCAACCCAAGTAGGTACGTACCACCTGCCAGGGGCACAGTCTTGATATCTGTACGTGCTAATAAGAGCAGCGCATCGTCGATATCTTCCGCCCAGTGATATTCGAGAAGGTTGAGCAGCATTGTTTTTATCTCTCTAGCGACCCCACCAGGGCGACCGCATGAAGGTGCGCGTTCACGACGCCCCCAGCATGTATAGTCCCACCAGGGCGACCGTGTAGAGTGCCGATTTATCGAGCACGTGGTTGCCCTTACATGTAAAGTCTGGCCTGTCTACTCTACCCCTTCTGAGAGGATGCGTCAAGAAATACGCCCATTGTTCCCAGGGAACGGTGGAAATCCTCCACTACCTTCATCCTTACCTTTAGACAATGCTCTGTAGTGGGAGGAGTGTAAACGTTTCGACGTCGATCAATCCTTGATCGGTGAGTTTCAGGGACGGAATAACTGAGAGTGATAGGAAACTGAGCGTCATGCAGGGATGGTCGAGGGTACAGCCGAGAGCGGCAGCAGTGGCATCAAGCGCTTGCAGTTGTTGCACCAATTCAGCAGCAGGCAGCGGCGAGACGAGACCGCCGAGGGGAAGCGGCACACTGGCACGTACCTCTCCATCAACTACTATGGCGAAGCCTCCTCCCATCTCTTCCAATGCCCGTGCAGCCTTGAGGATGTCGCTGTCATCGACGCCTGCAACAACCAGGTTATGAGCATCATGCGCCACACTGGAAGCCAGCGCCCCACGTTGTAGACCAAAGCCTTTGACCAGGCCCAGACCAACACGGCCACTCGCGTGATGTCGTTCGATTACGACCAGCTTGAGCAGGTCACGGGCGGAGTCTGCAACGATTTCGTCAGCACGGATGGGCGCCTCCTCTTGCAAATGCTTTGTGGTGATCTGTCCAGGCTCTATGCCCACTACTTCGACAAGACCGGGCTGGCCTGTTATACGCAGGTCAGCTTCTTGAATGTCGCCGATATGCACCGTCCCGGTGGCGCCAGGGGAGGCAGTGGCAGGTACATCAACGAGCAGCTTGCCATCACGAGCGACTAGCAGGCCATCTTTGTAAACCGATTCCACTTGAAATGCCTCTAGATCATCCAGTACGACCAGGTCGGCGATAAAGCCAGGGGCTATGGCGCCACGATTGTAGAGCCGGAAGTACTGTGCCGTATTATAGGAGGCAAGGCGTATCGCTTCGACCGCATCCAGCCCCAGTTCGATAGCGCGACGTACCATCGAGTCGATGTGCCCGCGTGTGGTCAAATCCTGGGGGTCGCGGTCATCTGTGACAAAGAAGACGCGCGGGGGATGCAATTCTTTGACGAGGGGAAGCAGCGCATCCAGGTTGTGGGCCGCCGAGCCTTCGCGAATCATGAGCCACATGCCCAGGCGAATACGCTGGCGAGCCTCTTCGAGCGTTGTACACTCGTGATCGGACATGATGCCTGCAGCGGCATAGGCGCAGAGGTCACTCCCGCTGAGTCCGGGAGCATGTCCATCGACAACGAGTCCATGTTTGAGTGTGGCATCAATTTTCGCCAGCACCTGCTCATCAGCATGGAGCACCCCCGGCATGTTCATCATCTCGGCGAGGCCCAGGACGCGCTCATCTTCGAGCAGTGGCAGCAGGTCATCGGCCATCAGGACACGATAAGGACTTTCATAGGACGAGGCAGGAACGCAGGATGAAAGCATGATGTAAGAGGTGAGTGGAAGCCCACGCCCTGATTCGAGGACGTAGCGGATGCCTGCGACTCCCATAACATTCGCAAATTCATGGGGATCAAGCATGACAACGGTTACGCCGCGCGGTGTGACGATACGGGCAAACTCGGCCAGGACGAGCATAGTACTTTCAATATGCATGTGACCATCGATGAGTCCGGGAGTCAACCAGCGTCCCTGGAGATCTCGCTCCTGCTGCCCTACATAGCCCTCACCGGGAGCGCTTATACCAATAACGAGGCCGTCAGCGATAGCAACATCAGCAGGGTAACATTCGCCGCTGCACACATTAACGAGGCGCGCATTACGTAACACAAGGTCTGCAGGCACTTCGCCACGCGCAATTTGAATGCGCCTCTGAAGTCCGTTCATTGTAACACCTTCTCTGTGGGGAGATATATATCTGCATTTTTGAATTATTGCCGCATATAGTACCAAAAACTTATGCAATAGTCGAGGGCTTTATCTCTTCACTTTTTGTGCCAGGCAGGAGGTCTACTGGTCGAGTGGACACGATGCGACATGCCGGTTGTAACCCACCCTCCCAACCCGGCGTATACTCTTTAATAGGCAGCCTGGGTAATCAGCGTTCAATTTACAGAAGGAGGAAACAGCATGAACGGCCTTGGCTCATCACTGGCGAAGCTGATGGCGCTGGCGACCGGCGCGATACTCGGCGTTTTATTATCTCGTTGGTACGAGCAAGCGCGCAGCGCCCGAGTGGAGCAGCAATTTCAGCGCGATAAAGCGCACTATTCCCGTGGGCTTTCCCCCGTAGAGCGGCAACGAGAGAATCAATCGGAGTGAGATAGTTTATCGATCAATTGTCGCGCAACATGTAGCCACTCTTCAGGTGTATCATCAGGTACCGAGCAGCCGTTTGCCAGAATCAGCCGCCGCCCTTTGGTCTGGCTGATGGCAGAAATAATTTCATTTTCAAGCTCGGTCTCGCTGCCCTTCGTGAGCGGGCCGCGTTCCCAAAGGCCGCCCATAAGACATTTGCCGGTGAGCGTTAATGCTTCTTCCAGGCTGGGTCCTGTCAGGCGATCGCTCCAACTCATGACGCTGACTGGATAGTCCACAAAACTATCAAAGTAGAGCATATCCCCTTCTTGCGTTGGGTCGGCATGCACGTGGACGATGTTGAGCCAACCTTTTTGAGCGCCCTCTAAGGCATGCAAATCATAGGGGCGCGCGAGGCGTTCATATTCCTCGCGCGTAAAATCGACGTTGGTGGCGCCCATGCAGGAGAAGAAGATACCACTGGCGCCCGCGTCGATAGCGGCTTCCATCAGCTTACGCAGGTTGGCTGCTATGGTGCCCAGCCCCTCCTCAAATGGTTCGGGGGCTCTGCGGGCCTCTGCAATGGCTAGTTGTTTGCCCATGAAGCGAAAAGCGTAGGTAAGCGGGCTAAACAATGTCAGGATGAGAGGGTAGTCATTGCCGAGTTGGGAGCGTAGTGCCTGGATACACAACAACTGCTGCTGAAACATGGGCGTATCCAGATCCAGGCGAGGCAGGAAACGCATTTGCTCGGCCTCAACAAAGGGTTGTTCCGGGGCAGGATAGGGTAAATCAGGCATTATCTTAATGATATCCAGGTTGAATTTCTGAAGAAAAAACTCCAGTGTGAGTTCAGCCATGCGTTGGCCTGATCCTTCAGGTTTGAAGTGATGCCAGAAGCACAATGGCACTCTATCTACAGGCTCTCCCTTTACTGCTGCGCGAACGCGCTCCCCAGGTGTCATAGTATTCATAAATAGTTCCTTCTCTTTAAGAAAATTTGCTAGCACGGCCCGGGACTCCACCCGCCTTCTCAAGCATTATATCACCTGTCACTAAGGATACAACTTTTCATTTTCGAGACGATGCCAGGTTACAGTCGTGTATAACCAGGGGTACACGATGGCAGAAATACCACTTCCAAGAGTTTAACCAGATGCCCAATTTTATTCAACTCTTGTATAATAGAGATATGTGCAATTCCACGATCATCATCGTCCTCAGTAGATAACTCATAACTAGAGCAAGAAAGGAAGTTTGCGATGAACTGCACTAATTGCGGAACTCCACTTCCACAGGGAGTAGCCTACTGTCCTACTTGTGGAACCCGAGCACCTACTTATTACTCCTCTGCTGAGGCAGCACCCGATGCTCCTACCATCGCGTCTTCATCTGCTGGCGCAGCATCGCGGTTACCGCCCACCGACTATGGTAGCCCGTCGTATGGAGTAGCCTCACCATCCCCGTATAGGGCGCCACTAGCAACCCCATACGACCCCTACAACGCTCCCCCGCTCACACCTCCTCCATCTCCACCTCCACCACCACGTCGGGGTATTCGTATCGCCCTGCTGGTCGGTGCCGCTCTGCTCGCACTGATCATCGTTGTTGGCGGTGTAGTGGTACTGCTGCGCCCAGGAGCGCGGACCTCGTCTCCCACCTCACCGACACGTTCCCCTGCCCAGGCCACTGCGACGGCTGTCGCACAGGTCAATGCCATGGCGACGGCCACTGTGGTAGCACGCCAGAACATCTACATCAATGCTACCCAGGGAACTCCCTTCCTCAATGATCCCTTGAGCACCCAGGACAGCAACAATTGGGATGAAGATCCGGGTTGTGCCTTCAGTGGAGGAGTCTATCACGTCAGAGAGTCAATAGCGGGAGACTTTCATATCTGCAATGCGGGGTCGACCAACTTTGGAAACTTAGCCCTTCAGGTGCAGATGGTGATTACTCAGGGTGATGGTGGAGGCGTTTTCTTCCGCTCTGACTTCCTGGGCAACAACGCTTATTATTTCTTCGTCGACGTGAACGGGTCATACCATCTGGAGGTATGGAAGAACAATAGCAAGCTCGCAGAGTTGACAAGCGGCAGCAGCCCAGCTTTCAAAACGGGTCTGAACCAATCCAACACGATTACCGTGGTTGCGAAAGGTAGCAATTTCTATCTGTTCATCAACAGGCAATATGTCGCCAGCGCGAGTGATACGAACTTCACTAGTGGTCAAATTGGCCTGATTGCTGATGAGGACACCCATTCGACAGATGTGGCCTACAGCAACCTGCAAGTTTGGAAACAGTAAAGCACCTGTTCAGAAGGGGATAGACAAAAATATATCTTTTGCGAGCATCTCTATTTAGAAGGTCTTGGCACCCTCTACTATAGAGACAAGCGCCAGAGTAATCACGAAAACGAGGATGATAAGGAGCAGCAGTACTACCCAGAAGGTGGCAGAACGTCGTGATAGACCAGGTGGCGATGACGTATGAACTTCACCTGGCGCCTGGACGCATGGAGTGGGGGATTCGTGGCTGGCAATAAGACCTTCTTCCAGGCAAAGAAGAGGCGTTTGCCCATCCGCTTCAGGCTCCTCTAAAGTTGATTCTCGCGAGTACGCTGCCAATGCAACAGGCGCGGGGTGCAGCGGATTGGCAGGGTGGGGGGAATCCAGGTCACCTATGGGTACTTCCACCTTTCCTACGGCAGGGAGTGCGAGGGTAGCACGATTATACTTGTTTGCAGCGGCAGAGATCGCTCTCGCCTGGGCAGGAGCGTTTATCTCTCTTTGCCGCTCTCTGCCTGCCAACTTGCGGACCGGATATGAATGCATCGCCATATGCAATGCCGCATCATATGCTTGCGAAAATCCGATAATGTTCGGGTAGCGTTCCTGAGGCAGTTTGGCCAGGGCTCGCAGAAATACCTCGTCCAGTTCACGGGGGAGGGAAGGATTGTAGACGCTGGGTGGAGCAGGTGGGGTGGAACGATGATGGTGAAGCAGTTGACTTGTTTTTCCTTCAAAAACAGCCCGGCCCGTCACAAGCTGGTAGATCATTACTGCCAGTGCGTATTGATCAGAGGCTGGTCCAACCTGGATAGAAGAAGCCAGGGTGGGATCATCAAATTGCTCGGGCGCCATGTAGAGAGGTGTACCAACTGAACGATAAAGAGAGCGCCCACTGCGGTAGAAGGCAGCTAACCCAAAATCGGCGAGCAGCAGGTGGGGAATGCCATGAGGAAAGATCAGAGATAATTGGCCATAGCGCCTGATATTGACTGTGCCGCGCTCGACACGGATCAAAAAATTCGTGGGTTTAATATCGCGATGAACGATGCCATGATCATGTGCGTACTGCAATCCAGCAGCAGCATGTGAGAGATAGTGGCCCGCCTCCTCGGCGGAGATAGGCCAGCTGAAGCCAAATTCCTGGGTGCGGCGCTGTAACCAATTCCACAATGAACCCATGGGTAGATAAGGCATAACAAGATAGGTAATTGGTTGGCCGCCCGGCTCGATGACCTCCTCGTCAAAATGATAGAGTGACAAAATATGTTCATGATTCAGGCCTGCAACGGCTCGGGCCTCGCGCTCGAAACGCATAGCAGCTTGCTTGCCTTCAGGTGCATCAGGAACAGCGCGCAGGTCGCCGCAAATGACCTTTATTGCAACTTTGTGCCCGATGCGTAAGTGTTGTGCCAAATAGATATCGCCCATGCCACCGCTTTCGATGAGTTTGAGTAGACGATACCCACCGAGAGTCTTCCCCATCAACATTTTCATTTGTTCTTTCCTTATTGAAAAAAGCAAAAGTAGGAGTATAGGTGTCAGGCCTGGTCAGGATACTCTCGAAGAGATGTGGAGAGATTTGCACACCACCATGCCCATCACACACCGGATAGCAGATCTTTCTAAAATACAGTATACAAGGGCGTGCCAAGCCTTCTGACACCAGGCCTGGCACGGGGAGCAGATCGATTTTTATGTCAGGCGACGCCGAGTTGACGTAAAGCATCGTAGGCAGGAGCAGCGAACTCCGGGCGCGTCTCCGCGAGCTGGCGCAGGGAGGCGGCAGCATCGACATCATGGTACTGCGCTGCAAGCTGGCAGGCGATGCGCACAACGCTATCACGCGGGTCACTCAAGGCTTCACGCACGAGCATGCGACTGCGCATGTCCTGACCAGTAGGATCAAGACGTCTCAGTGCTTCAAAAGCCTGGGTGCGCACGTATGGGTCGAAGTCCCCAGCGGCGCGGATGATAAAGTCAAGCGCACTGTGATCATTCAATTCGGCAACCGCGCGAATAACTGCCGCGTAGACAATACTGCCAGGGATATCAGGATCTCCAGCAGTCAGGCTGTCGCGACGTTTGGGGCGGGCGGCCCGCGACCCGAGATCTACGGTCCGGCTGGCAAATTGAAGTAGAGAACCTGTAACACGCTGGTCGCCCAAGCGCCCCAGCGTTTCACAGATACTTCCCAGCCGTAGAGCCTGTTCGCGATCGGTTATGCGCGAAACCGCATCAAGGCGCACAGTAAGCATGGTGACAGCGCGCGGCTCACGCAATTCACCAAGTACTTTCACACAAGGGACGAGAGCTTCTTCATCAGAACCAGCGAGAGTCTCCAACAAGACGTCCCGGCCAGGACCGTTCATCCAGTGCTCGACATCGGGCATCATTGGCACGCAGGCATAGACAGGCTGCACAATGCGAGGGTCTTGCATGACACCACGCGCTATGTCTGTCCAGTAACGACCGAGCAACATGGCGAGGCGATGTACTGCTATCACATTGCGCCAGTTTGGTGTACTGCGGGCGCTATCAAAAAGGGCCGTGGCCAGTGCTGGCAAATCACGTTCGAAAGCGATTGGCAACGTATCTGCACCTGCACTGCTCATGCTATCCTGGAAAACCTGGCTGGCAATCATTACCGCCTGTTGGGAAAGGCGTGGGGCAATTTCTTGTCCTCCTCGAATGTAGCGTTCCAGCGCGATGGTGCGGTATAGCGGGACGGCTATATAACTTTCAAGGCCAAGGGCACGATCGAGGCCGCTGGCCAGCAGGAGTTCCTGGAAGCTGGGTCGATTCAACGTTACACATGTCTCGATGATATCGACCTTCGCCCAGCCTTCGGCTTCCGTGAGAGCACTAATAAGAGCCTGGAGTGAAGCAGTGGTAGCCTGTTTTGCCAGTGACTGCGTTGCATAAAGCGATGAATTACCATCGGCAGCCAGTTTACCCAATGCCTCGGAGAGTTCCGCCGACTTGTAGTTGCCCAGCATAAGGATGGCATAACGCCTGGCACGACCAACCATAGATTCGGCAGGATTCGCATTGGGAGGAAGATCGGTTGTGTCATCCTCTTTCATTACTTTCAGCCAGACGGGGACCAGATTGCCAGCCCGGTCTATTTCCAGAAGGGTGGCCGTCAACGGCGGAGCCCACTGCTGTACCGGGCCCACATTGAGTAGTGGCATTACCCGCGCGACGGTATCCTGTACGGAGACTCCGCCCCAGCGAAGATCGGTCACCAGTGTGGTCATTTCGGTGCGCAGTTCGCTTAGCCGCTGTTTCACTTCTGGCGCATCGACATCAAGGGCGGGCATTGGGTGCCGTACGGCAAGATGTTCAACATTGCCAGCGCGGCCCTGCTGTTTTTGCGCAGCTGGCGTCATCGTCATAAGGCCCGCTTTAGCAGGAAGTATTGGCGGGGTCGCCGTATCAAATGTTGGGGATTCGCCGAGGCGCACTTCCCCCATCCCAGGTTCTTGTTCATCGCTATCGATATAATTAGTAGGTTCCAGGCCTGTATCAGACATCAAATTTCTATCCTTCTGCTACACGATTCTCTGAGGGCTATTCTCAAATAGTTCTGATGAACACAATAGCCGTATTATAGGGCTCATTGTACCTTTCTCTGCGTATACGGTCAAGAGCGAAAAGTTCACATTCAAAACAGGCAAAAACGTTGCAACATACGCTTATGCGGTTACGTAGAATACTAGAGAAAACCAGGACAACTTTAGATAGCAACGGCCATATTCAAGGAGCCATATAGATATGCAGAATCAAGAGATGCAGTTCGCCGACCCTGAGTGGCGGCGCCCGCAACAGACCAACTCTGGCACGAGTCAGCAGGAAAGTTTCAATCCGCAGCCAATCAATGTCGATCGCGCCCCGCAGCCATTCAATACCGACCCACGCGAGCAGTTGCAGGAAGAACGCGTATATAACGAGGCAGGTTCCTATGGTGATTTTGGCGCGCAGAAGATTGGCGCTCCCCAGTCCAGGCAAAGACAAAACAGGCGGCGCAGCCCCTGGTTGTGGGTGATTGTCTTACTGGTTATCATGGCACTCCTGGGCGGCGGCCTGAGCTTGCCTCGCGGCGGATACAATTTCAGCAAGGTCGAACCGGCGCACACTTTTTCGGTCGGCGCGCTCCCAACCGTTGTGATCAATGACGATGTTGGCACCATCCATGTCCACACAGGTAGCGCAAATAATAACGTGGTTGTCCAGGTCACCGATGTGAGCCGGGGCCTGGGGAACAATCCAGCTAATGGGCAGGTGAGTTACAACCAGGACAGTGCGAACAATACGGTTACTGTTAACGCGAACAGCGGCCCTGGCTTCTTTGGCTCCAATAGTGTCGATATCGAAGTAACGGTGCCTACGGATAGTAATCTACAGATCAAGACCGATACGGGCGAGGTCGATGTCACCGGGATCACCGGCCAGATGTCATTGTCGAGCAACACCGGTTCTATCCACGCGGTGCAAGATTCCCTGACCGGGCAATCCATCCTGCATACCGATACCGGCTCGGTTACATTTGAGGGTACCATTGATCCTAAGGGGTCATACCAGTTCGAAACCAACACGGGTTCGGTCGATGTTACCCTGCCAGGCAACTCATCCTTCCACTTGGATGCTTCAACCGATACCGGCTCCATCAACTCTGATTTCCCGGGTGTGAACGTACAGCACGGCGACTTCACCGGGGCAAGCGCTCATAGTGACGTGGGCAATGCGCCAGGTGCAACGGTGACGCTGAAGGCTGACACAGGATCGATTAGCCTGCACCAGGGACCATAGCCTCCAAAGTGATCTATGTGCTTATTTGTTTGCCTCGTTAGTATACTGGATACATGCGGTGTGGTGTAGAGGAGAGGCAGATAATGTCAGTAGAGACGCATTTTTATGATTTAACCTGCCAGGTGCGAGATCTTATCGGCTGCGGAACCGTCAACCTGCTCATCGGCTGTCCCGAGCCGAAGTTGCGTCACCCCTTGCTCGATTTGTTCCCTAACAATAGTTATCGCTATATGGGATGCAACGGCTTGACAGGCATAGATCTTTTACTGGTTGACGAACAGGTACGCGCTTTGTGTGACTTGGCGGTGCAGAGCGGACAGGTACAGAGCGCCAACCACGTGTGGCTGCATTTCGGAGACATCCCTATACAAAGTATCGCCGCGGCGCCTCTCGAGCGTCCGGGAGGTGTGCTGGGGCTCTTTCTGTTGACCGATCCACATGCAGGAACCTTTAGTCATGGCGAGTACCTGTTACTGAGCAGCTACCTGGCTACAGCGGCAAAGAGCGTGGAACAGGTCCTGCGCAAGCTGCATAACGCGCTGCTTCACCTTTATCTGAACAGGGCAAGAAACGATGCGCCGGTGGAGCTAAAAGAGGCTCTCGTTCACCTGGAACAGCAACTGCAGAGGCGGTCACATATTTTTTCATATACAGACCAGCCAGCAGAAAAAAGCCAGCGCCCGGAAGCAGCAGAGAAGCCTGCTGCAGTGGGTGGGGTAATCATCGCCGCAGGACAGGAACCCGGCGATGAATTTATTTCTATCATCAGTCATGAACTGCGCATACCACTCGCGTCTATTAAAGGCTACGCGGGACTCTTACAAGCATACGGGACAGGTGAAAATGCCGTCCCGGAGATGACAGCGGCACGCCAGCAATCATACCTTAATACTATTATGGAGCAAGCCGATCACCTGGAGGTTCTGATTGATGATCTCCTCAATATGTCGCACATTCATGCAGGACGTTTAGCGCTGCGTTTCACACATGTTGATGTGTCTCAACTCTGCCAACAGGTGGTCGAACTGGCCCAACAAAGGATGAGCTTGCTGGAGAATGCTATCAAGTATTCGCCCGAGGGAGGCACGATAGATGTCCTGGCCCATTCAGCCCATATCTCCCTTCCAGCCAGCTATCATTCATCCGCTGAGTTTGAGCTGAGAGAGGAGGCTGCGCTGCCACAGGGAGCTCCTATGTTACATGTTACTGTGCGTGACCAGGGAATCGGCATCGTGCACGAGCAGTTGACACTTCTCTTCAAGCCTTTTAGCAGGTTGGAACAGGTTGGAACAGATCAAGTTCCTGGCGCTGGTCTCGGCCTCTATATAGCGCGTAAACTTGTCGAGGCGATGAATGGGAACATTACACTGTACAGCAGCGCAGGAGAAGGAACAAGTGTGACGTTTACGCTGCCTGTGGTCGGTGCTGGTGGTGAAATAGCGCCCTGAGGAGTCTGTTAAAACTTTTATGTAAATACTATGCGATCATCTCGTACCGGAATTATAAATTTGGCACTACTGCGACTGTATTGCA
>WNGG01007408.1_pt1 | contig 12164 bp, 15 predicted proteins | sample 5400661 | NCBI WGS metagenome assembly WNGG01 (sample SAMN13153372, study PRJNA577476) | soil metagenome | isolation source: 100 cm soil or saprolite under Garry oak tree replicate 1 | place: USA:California | collected 2016-06-15 | reverse complement strand
CGCGCGGATGAGTCTCGATCCCGCCCTGCGCGACGGACTGCTCGCGGCCGTGCCGAGCCTGCGCGCGTTCGCCATTTCGCTGTCCGGCAATGTCGACCGCGCCGACGATCTCGTGCAGGAAACGCTGCTGCGCGCGCTTGCCCATATCGATTCGTTCGAGCCCGGCACCAACATGTCGGCCTGGCTGTTCACCATCCTACGCAACCTGTTCCGCTCGGAATATCGCACGCGGCGGCGCGAGGTGGAGGACGGCGACGGCAGCTACGCCGATGCTCTCAAGACCCAGCCGGCGCAGGAAGAGCGGGTCGAGTTCCAGGAATTCCGCGAGGCGCTTGCCAAGCTGCCGGCCGACCAGCGCGAGGCGCTCATTCTGGTCGGCGCATCGGGCTTCTCCTATGAGGAGGCCGCCGAGATTTGCGGCTGCGCCATCGGCACCATCAAGAGCCGGGTCAACCGCGCGCGCACGCGGCTCGCCGAATTGATGTCGATCGAGAGCATCGACGAACTCGGGCCGGATAACGCCACCCGGGCCGTGTTGATGGGATGATCGAGCAAGGACGGCGGGGGCAGCAAAACAGCGCGCCCGCATCGCTCCGCGGTCACTCCGGCGCGATGCTCGTCTCCAAGTCGTCGCGGCCGCCGTCGGCGCGTTCTTGATACGACTCAAGCACGAACAGGCGGATCGCCGACGACAGGTTACCCAGCTGCCGGCGCCCGTCGATTGCGGCGATCAGATCCGAGATCGTCGTCCGGCGGGACACGGCGATCTCCTTCAGCCCCGACCAGAACGCGTCCTCGAGGCTGACACTCGTCTTGTGCCCGCCGATGACGATCGATCGCTTGACGACGGTCGAGATCATACCCCGGTAACGACCGGGGTCCACCGCCGGTTCCCGCCGTTGTGCTGCCCCCGCCCCGGATCGAAGCCGAAAGCCGGAACATTTTACCGCCGCAATCGCACCTGCGATCAGGCGCGACGCGAGCGCCCGGCAAACCACGCGATCACGAACAGCATGATCGCGGCGGCGAGCGCCGCAAGGCCGTGCTTGATGTGGACGCGCGGCGAACCTGCCTCGAAGCCAGGCACGAAGGCCGGCAGGGATCCGGCCGGAACGAGCCAATAAATGCAGGCGATGACGAGAAACGCCAATCCAACGACAATTGCGCCGGTTCGCATCGTCACCCGCTCCCGCTCTTGCCATGCCGACAGGCCGGCTGCCGGGTCGCACTAACGACAGCCGCTGAAGATTTTCAAGGCCGCCCAAACGCGCCTGGGGGGTCGAGCGCGCATGCTGCCCGCGCGCCGGGTCGCCGGCGACAACCGGCGGGCAACAATCTCGCGCCTGGGCCGCAAATCCTGTATAATTATAAGCTTGCGTTGCGGAGGGGATCGCGCGTGCGGGCCACCGGGTTGATGATCGGAACTTGTTGCGCTGGGGTTGCTGCTGTCCGGCTGCGACCGCTGCGGCGACTGGTATTCGCCGTTCGAGAACCCGTTCAAGCCAAGCCCGCATTCGTGCCGCGACGATGGGATCAAGCCGAAGTAACGCGCACGCGCGTGCGCCCCGCTGTTGCCTCTTCCGTCGTTACGTCGCCATGCTGAAAGCCGCCTGCTGCCTATTGTCCGCCGTGACCGCGCTGTTGTTGGACACCGGTGCGCCGGCGGCGGCTCAGACGGTGCCCCCGGTCACGGTGACGCCGGAGCTGATCTCCGCGGCGCAACAGGAAGGCAGGGTCGTCTTCTATTCGTCCGCCGACGTTCTCGTCGCCGAAGCTCTGGGCAAGGCGTTCGAAGCAAAATATCCCGGCATCAGCGTGCAGATCGAGCGCTCGGGCGCCGAGCGCATCCTGCAGCGGATCAATCAGGAATATGCCGCCCGCATCCATGCGGTCGATGTCGTCGAGACGAGCGACATCGTGCATTTCCTCGGCTGGAAGCGGCAGGGCTGGCTCGCCCCATACCTCCCTGCCGACGTGGCGCGCTGGCCGGCGCATGCGCGCGACCCGGACGGCTTCTATGCGACCCCGCGCGCCTCGTTCGCGGTCGTCGGCTACAACACCAAGGCGGTGGCGGCGGAGCGTGCACCGTCGACCTACGCCGAGCTGATCGAGCCCCAGTGGCAGGGCAAGATCGTCAAGGCGCATCCGGCCTATAGCGGCAGCTGCATGACCGCGACCGTTGCGCTCAGCCGTGCGCTCGGCTGGGAGTATTTCCGCAAGCTCGGCCGCCAGCGCGTCATGCAGGTGCAATCAGCGAACGATCCGCCCAAGAAGCTGGCGCTGGGCGAGCGCCCGCTCATGTTCGACGGCAGCGAATACCTGGCGCTGCATCTCGTGGCGCAAGGCGCGCCGGTCGCGATCGTCTATCCGCGCGAGGGCACGCCGCTCATTGCCGGCGGTGGCGCCCTCATGCAGGCCGCGCCGCATCCCAACGCCGGACGGCTCTTCGCCAGCTTCCTGTTCTCGCGCGAGGGCCAGCAGCTGCTGGTCGACAGGGGCCACATGCGCTCATTCCACCCCGACGTCCAAGAGCCGGCGGACCGCCTGCCGCTGTCGCAAATAAAGTCGCTCGTCACCGATCCGTTGGAGCAGGAAAAGGCGATCGAGGAGGTGACGCGCAAGTACGCGGAATATTTCGGCACGTAAGGAAATCGGACGGTGGCGCCTCGATCACGAGCCGCTTTGCTTGGGCCGCGTGATCCGGATCGCAAGCAGCCAAGCGATCACGAGAACGGAAAAGAACATGGCGAGAAATACCGGCAGGCTCGCGGCCGGAACGGTTCGCTCGATGTAATATCCAGCCGCCGCCGCCAGCAGCTCGCCGACGATGACCAGCACGACATACACGATCAATAGCTGCATGACGCCTCCCCTTCCCGGCCGCCTTGCTAATTCAGTAGCGGCCCGCGCATGGCGCGTCGAGGCGAATTATCCATCGCAGCGCCGCGCGCGCCGGTATAGGCTGCCGCCCCATCCCTCCCGGAAAAGGAAGATGCGCCCATGAGGTTTCGACACGCTGCCCTCGCTGCCGCCGCGCTGGTCATTGCTACGCCGGCCTGCGCCGCCAAGCTCGACCTCTCGACGATCAAATGCAAAGAATTCGTGGACAGCAGCAAGGATGAGATCGGCTACATCCTGGCGTGGCTCGACGCCTATTACAAAGAGGACGACGACCCGCCGATCATCGACACCGACAAGCTCATCGCCAATGCCAAGAAGCTCGGCGAATATTGCGCCGCCAATCCCACCATCGGCCTGATCACCGCCACGGACAAGCTGTTCGGGAAGTGAGCGGCCTGGCCGTTTCCCGACCGGCCCTATTCCGCACTGCACAAAGATCTTGCCTCGGGCCTGCTGGGCCACAGCGTCCGAGCGCCGTCGGAGGTAAGATAGTGCCCCAACGGGACCCAAAAAATTTCTTTGGGAAGCTCGGAACCACTGGCGTCGGCGGCGCGTTGTTTGCGTGCCGGACAAGCCCCCAATACCCCTTCCCCCGTCCGGCTCCCTGCCCCGGCTCCCCGTGAGACCGGGGCATTTCTTTTTCGCGATCCAGTCCGGCCGTCCACGCGGGATCGGACTCGTGGTACCCTTCGCCCATGTCCAGGCCGGTAAGCCTGATCATGCTCCAGTTCCTGGCCTGGGTGGCGGAGCGCCCGCGCACCCGGGCGGACGTCATGGAGGCGTGGCGGAGCTGCCCGCATATCTCGGTGTGGGAGGATTCCGTCATCGAGGGGCTGGTGAAGCTCGAGGGCCGCGGCGCCATCGCGCTGACCCCGCTCGGCCAAACCGCCCTGATGGCGAGCCGCGAAGGCGCCGGCGCAGCTGGCGAACCAGCACCCGCGTCACGCCGAGCGCCGTGACCCCGCATCCGGCCGCGTCGACACGCGGCTTTCCCGCCGCGCGGAGCTTTAACCTCCCGCCACGCCCTGGGTACCGACGTACAGCGAATAGACAGACTGGCTCGCGGCCATGAACAGGCGATTGCGCTTGGCGCCGCCGAAGCACACATTGGCGCAGCGCTCGGGCAGACGGATGCGGCCGATCAATTTGCCCTGCGGCGAATAGACCATCACGCCGTCGAGTTCTTCGCTGCCCATGCCCCAGCCGCACCACAGGTTGCCGTCGATGTCGACGCGGAAGCCGTCGGGCGTGCCCGGCCCCGAGTCGATGAAAGTGCGGGGATTGGCGAGCTTGGTGCCGCCGTCGGTCACGTCGAAGACGAGGATCAGGCGGTTCGGGGTTGCGCGCGACTCCACGACGTAGAGCTTGCTTTCGTCGGGCGAGAACGCGAGCCCGTTGGGTCCGCGCATATTGGGCGCAACGACCGTGGCACTGCCGGCGGCGTCGACCCGATAAACGTTCTGCGGCAGTTCCGGCGTGGCCTGGTTACCTTCGTAGTTGCCGCCGATGCCGAACGGCGGATCGGTGAACCAGACCGAGCCGTCCGATTTCACCACCACGTCATTGGGCGAGTTGAGCGGCTTGCCGTCGAAACGATCGAGGATCACCTTGATCGAGCCATCGTATTCGGTGCGGGTCACGCGCCGCCGGCCGTGCTCGCAGGTGACGAGGCGGCCCTGGCGGTCGCGCGTGTTGCCGTTGGCGTTATTCGACGGCTTGCGGAACTCGCTGACCCGGCCGGTCTCCTCCTCCCATTTCATGATCCGGCTATTGGGGATGTCGCTCCACAGGAGATAACGCCCGTCGCCGAACCAGACCGGGCCTTCGCACCAGCGCATGCCCGTGGCGATCCGCTCCACCGCCGCGTTGAACAGGCGATACTTGGCGAAGCTCGGATCGAGTATTTCAACCGACGGGTCGGGATATCGCTCCGCTTTCTCCCAGCGGCCGAACGCACGCGGGGTTGCGGCTGCCATTGCGAGCGCCGCGCTGCTGGTCGCCATCATGGTGCGTCTCGTCGGGTCCATGCGCTGCTCTCCTCGTCCTGGCAGGCTGTGTGAGGGATGCCCGTTGGGCAACGGGCAGGCAGGCTCGGCGCGAGTATAGGGGCAGGCGGACGCCTTTGCGATGAGGATTGCCGCCATGCCGGTCCGACGTGGCCAAGGCAGTACCAGGCGCCTGGCGATCCGCCGAATGCAAGGGGTTTCGGTTAACCGACACTTTTCCAGATTGTCGAAAGCCCCTCGCCGACCGGACTCTGTTTAGAACTGGGCAACGCCCGCGGGCTATCGAGCCTCACGGGGAGGTCCGCGCGGTGCATGCCGCGTCTCGAACCACCAGGAGAAAGCAATGCCGAAAGTGCTTCACGTCGTCCTCGCGGCCGTCTTCGCGACGACCCTCGCCTCCAATGCACTCGCCCAGAGCCAGAAGAAGGTTTCGCACCTCAAGCCGTTCACGGCCGAGGAGAGGCTGGTATTCGACCGCGCTTCAGCCAACACGGGCGGGCCGGCGGGCGGCGGCGCGGGCGGCGCCGAGTAGGCCGCGTACCCGAAATTTTTGCTGAGGGGTCCCGGGCGGCCGCGAAGCCGCCGATGGGTGCTTGCGGCGCCGGCGCGATTTTGCCGCTCGTTTCGTGCTGGTCCGGGCGGCCGGCAGATAGCTCTCCATCAGGTCGCGCAGCGATTCCAGCGAGGTTCTGATCTCCTTGAACGTCCGCTCGGCCATGCCGGCGCTGCGGCGGTCGCTACGCCTGCTCACTCGTTTTTTCGAAGCCATCGACGTCCCCTGCGCATATGCGTTGCGGCGCCGCCCATAGCAGCACCGTACGATAATGCCAGCGACGGCGCGAAGGTTCCGCGCCCGATGCGTCACGCAGGGGACCCGCGGCAGGCCGCGGAAGCGCAGCCACCCGGCTCTTCACCCCGCAGCCGCGACACGAAAACACTCCGCAACTTTTTTCGATCGTGCCGGAACCGGCCGATCCCGGGGGCGTTCTTGCTCTGTCGGACGCAGCCCCCCATCCCCCTTCCCCCCAGCGTCCGGCAAACGAATGCCCCGGTCCTCCGGCGCTGGAAGCGGAGGGCCGGGGCTTCGTTTTTCGCCGGCGAGCAACGCGAGCGCATTGCATTGCGCGTGCGGCCGGGGGAAGCTGGGCGACGCCGCCGATTCTGCCGCCGCCTCAGTTCGGCCTTTCGGGCCTGCCATAGCGCGATCCGGCAAGGTGCGGCGCCGACGCACGTCGCACCCGAGGTACGCGCCGCCATGGCGTCCCAAAAACCAGCTGGCTCCGCGACCGGGCTGCGTGTTCTCGTGGTCGAGGACGAAGTCATGATTTCGATGCTGGTCGAGGACATGCTGACCGAGCTTGGCCATCACGTCGTCGCGCAGGCGACATCGCTCGCGGAGGCGGCAAGCCTAGCGGCGCAGGCGGACTTCGACGCCGCGCTGCTCGATGTGAACCTGAACGGCGAGAGAGTCGACGCGATCGCCGAGACCTTGGCCAAGCGGGGCAAGCCGTTCGCGTTCACCACAGGCTACGGCGAGCGCGGCATTCCGCTGGACTTCAAGGATCGGCCGTTGCTGCCCAAGCCCTACCAGATGGACCAGCTCAACGAGATCCTGACCCGCGTCATGCGGCCCGCCTGACGGCGCCCTGTCAAAATTCAGCAATATCTCACGGCTCCGGCCGCGATTTGATCGCGCGAGCACCGCGACGTCCAAACCCGCGCCAAGTAGTCAAGGATTCGCTCCGCGATGGTAAGATACAACCGGAACCGCGGTGTCGCTGAGGGGTAACCACGGAACTTATCGGGGGAACCGCGCGCGCCCCGAAGAGCTTATCGATATGCGGGTGGCTCGCTATGCCAGCCCGTGAGGCGCCGCGGACGCAAGGGCGATGACGAATGCCCCAGGCAATATCGGCGGCGAGGTGCGGCTCGGGCGGAGCACCCTGACGGTCATTGGCCGGCACCTTGGCGCAATGTATGAGGATGTCGTCGCCGACGACATGCCGCAATCGTTGCGCACGGCGCTTCGGCGTCTGCGCGCGCATGATGAGGATGCGCAGCGGCGCGAAGACCCAACGGAACATCGAGATTGAACGCGGGAACCTCCGCATGGGGGGCGGGAACCCTCATGCCGGGTCGGGCAATCCCGTCCCGCCATAAAGCCAGGCGAGATCGTCGTACCAGTTCTCCGATGTCTTGGCGCGCATGATGGCGTTGCGCACGAGCGCATGCGCGCCGGACGGATGGTAGACGTGCTCGCCCATGGCGCGCGACTGCAGTTGCACCCGCGCGGTACGCACCACGCGTCCCTCCGCGTAAGCGGTGAGCGCCTTTCCGATATCGTCGGGATGGGCGTCCATCATATGCGCGAGACACACGGCGTCCTCCATGGCCATGCACGCGCCTTGCGCCATGTACTGAAGCATCGGGTGGGCGGCATCGCCGAGGAGCGTCACCTTGCCGTCGACCCAGTTCTCCACCGGCTCGCGATCGCACAGCACCCATAATTTCCAGTCGCTCCCGTGCTGGATGATCTTCTGCGCCCGCTCGTTGATGTGCCCGAAGCCTTGCATCACCTCCGCCATCGGCACCGGCTTGCCGGCGACCGGCTCCGGCGCATCGTTGTGGCAGGTGACCACCAGGTTGAACACTTTCCAGTCCGACAGCGGGTAATGGACGAGGTGGCACTTCGGCCCGGCCCACAGGGTCGCGGCGTTCCAGCGCAGGTCTTCCGGCATGCGTTCGGTCGGAATGACCGAACGATAGGTGGTGTGACCCGAGACGCGCGGCGGGCCGTCGCCGACCACCTGCTTGCGCACGTTCGACCATAGGCCGTCGGCGCCGATCAGCGCCGATCCGCGTATCCGTTCCCCGGAAACGAGCCGAATCGTCACGCTCGTGCCGTCCTGCTCGTAGGAGAGGACCTCGCTGTCGACGCTCAGCTCGATGCGCGGCTGCGCCCGGCAGCCTTTGAGAAAAACGCCATAAAGATCGCCGCGATGGACGACCGCATAGGGATTCTTGAACCGGGCGCGAAACTCCTCGCCGAGATCGATATGGGTGATCTCCTCGCCGCTGAGCGCATCCATCAGCCTGAGCTTGTCGATAAAGACCGCCATCGCCCGGGCGGCTTCGCCGACCCCGAGATAGTCGAAGGCATGAAACGCGTTTGGCCCGAGCTGAATGCCGGCCCCGATCTCGCCGAGCACCGGGGATTTCTCCAGCACGCGGACCGAAAAGCCTTTCTTGGCGAGCCCGAGCGCCGCCGCGAGGCCGCCGATGCCGCCGCCGGCGATCAGGATAGGCGCGTCACCCTTATTCGCCATGCCTTCTCCTCCATGGCCGTCACGCAACGTGCCACAGGACTCGCCGCCGAATCAAAATGGCAACGCCTTTGCTGCACTGCGGCGTCTGGCATTCCGAGAGGTAATTCCCGGAACCGCATCACGCGATGCGCGTTGTTGGCGCGCCGGATCGCGGGATGGCCCTCTTGAACGACGTAACGACAGCTTCGGTCGGGACTCCGCGCATCGCGGTTCCCGAACGATGGCGCGTGCGCACGCGGTTGAGCAATCCGGCGATCATTTTTGCCCTCGTCTCCCTGCTGTTCGGCGCCGTGGTGCTGGTCTGCACCCCTCCCCTGCGCGGCCCCGACGAGGCGGCCCACTTCCTGCGCGCGTTCGGCATTGCGCAAGGCGATATCGTGCCAAGTCTTGCCGACGAAGCAGGTCGAAAAGGCGTTCGACTACCGGCACGCCTACACCGCGACTTCGATTTCTTCGAGGCCAGCCGATACACGACCCGGACCCCGGGCTTCACCTACCGGCAGATCTTTGCCGCGCACGCGCAGCGGAATTCCGATCCGATGGCGGCGGACGAAGACGGGCCGGTTTTCGTTCTTTACAGCGGCTCCGAAGGCTACAGCCCGATTCCCTACCTGCCATACGTCGCCGCGATCCTGTTGGCCCGCGCCGTCGATCTCGACTTCCTCGGCATGCTCTATCTGATGCGGCTGTTCGGCCTGGTGGCGATGACCGCCGTGGCGGCCTATGCGATCGCGGTGGTGCCGCGGCTCAAATGGCCGTTCCTGGTGATCGCGCTCCTGCCGTCCGCGCTGTACAGCCGTGCGGTGCTCAGCGCCGATGGGGCCGGCCTCGCCTATGCCATGGCGATGGTGGCCCTCGCCCTGCGCGCAACGCTCGCGGCAGCGGCCGATCGTCCGTGGCAGCATTCCCTGTGGATGGCGCTCAGCGCGCTCAGCAAGCCGCCGCAGCTCGCTTTCATCCTGCTCGAAGCGATGAAGCGGCCCCTGCGCGACCTGCCGCGCCATTGGGCGAGCGCCGCGATCGTCGTCCTGCCCGGCGCGATGTTGTCGCTGCTGTGGGCCGTCGCCGGCTCGACGGACGTGGCGGCCTATCGGCTCACCGAAGGCATGGGGCTGCCCGCCGAGCATTTCGATCCTGTCTGGAAGCTGCGCTTCATGCTGGCGGAGCCGCTGCTGTTTCCCCGGCTGATGGCAAATACCTTTACCGATTACGGCGTCCAACTGTGGCGGCAACTGATCGGCGTGCTGGGGTGGCTCGACACGCCGCTTACCGGCTGGGTTTACCCGGTGCTGAGCGCGCTCCTGCTCGCGTCCTGCCTCGCCTCGCTCGAGCTTGATCGCGCGACCGGCCGCCGCGTCGCTCTTGTGTGCATGCTCGGCGTGCTGGGTTATTGCTTCGCGGTGTTCCTCATCTTCTTCCTGGTATGGACGGCACTCGACGCCACGCAGGTCGACGGCGTGCAGGGGCGCTATTTCGTCGCCGCGCTGCCCGTCCTTGCGGTCGTTCCCGCCGCGCTGCTGCGGCGCGGACTAGCGGCAAGAAGCCGGACCGTGATCGGGCTGGCCGCTGCCGCCATTTCCTGCGCTGCAACCATCGAGGCGATCCTGAGGGTCGATTGGAACTGGCGATGATGCATGAGCGCGCCGCGGCGCAGGCGCAAACCTGAGGATTCACCCATGTCCAAATCGTCCGCCGCGCTTGAACGTCACGCCCCTCCCATGCGCGCCGCCGCACCGAGCGAAAGCATCCATGCCTGTCCGGCTTGCGGCCCGGCGACCATCCACCGCTATCTGTATTCGAAAAATCGCTGCGACATCCTGCAATGCGCTGCCTGCGGGCTCGGACGCACGGAAACCGCCGCGTTCGATCCGTCCGCCTATTACACGAACGGCTATTTTTCCGGCGAACAAACGGACGGCTACGCCGACTACCTTGGCGCCGAGCCCGTCTTGCGCCGCGAGTTCGTCCGCACGCTCGCGTTCATCCGCCGTTATCGCCGGTCAGGAAAACTTCTGGAGGTCGGCTGCGCCTACGGCTTCTTCCTCCAGGAAGCCAAGCGTCATTTCGAGGTGTCGGGCATCGAGCTTGCCCGCGACGCGGCAGCCCATTGCCGGCGCAACGGCCTGGCGGTCGACACCGGCGCCGCCGACGAGATCAACCTCAACCTGCGCGGCCCGTTCGATGTCATCGTGCTGCTCGACGTGATCGAGCATCTGCCGGATCCGCACGAGACCCTGGCGCTGCTTGCCGGCCGCCTCGCGCCGGGCGGCATTATCGTGCTCACCACCGGCGACTTCGGCAGCCTCACCGCGCGGGCGCTCAGGTCGACATGGCGGCTGATGACCCCGCCCCAGCACCTGTGGTTCTTCACCGCCGGCAGCATGGACCGCCTGGCGCAGCGGGCCGGGCTTGCGATCGAGGCGCTCGATCATCCCTGGAAGATCGTTCCACTCTCGCTCATCGCCTACCACCTCGGGCGCATGGTCGGGAGTCGCGTCAAGCTGCCGGCGGCGAGCCGCACCGGCGTGCCGGTAAATCTGTTCGACGCCATGCGGGTGGTCTTGCGGCACCGGGGCGAACGATGAGCCCCTCCCTCTCGGCGTTCCAAATCGCGGTGCTGTGCGCCTATGCGGGCGGGATGGCGCTCGGCCAGTTGCTGTTCAAGTTGGCGGCATTGCGGGCGCCGGCCGAGGGGGCACTGCCCGACCGCCTCTTCGGCCTGGCGCGCAACGCCTATTTCCTCGCCGCGCTCGCGATCTACCTGGCGCTGTCCTTCCTGTGGGTCTGGCTGTTGCGGTTCACGCCGCTGTCCCGCGCCTATCTGTTCGTGGCGCTGTCCTTCGCCATCGTGCCGCTGCTCGGCGGCGTGCTGTTCGCCGAGCCGATCTCGCTGCGGCTCGTCATCGGCGTGATCGTGATCGTGTGCGGGTTGGTGCTGGTCGTGGCGTGACGCGGGCCCCGGCCGCGCCGCCGCCGCCCGCCGGCTCCGCTCCCCCCGGCGCCGCCTCCCGGGCGCGATCCCGCATCGCCTCGCCGATCGCGAGCGCGCGCGCGAGCATGGTGAGCGACTCCGTTTGCGCGCGCAGCTTGAGGTGCAGGTTGAGCAGAACCAGCAGGCTGATCACCACCCAGGTATAGATGATGAGGTCGACGCCACGGCCGATGCCGGCCAATTCCGCCAGCACGCTCGCATGCGACGGGTTCCACACGAAATAGAGCCCGGCCGCAGCGGCGACGAGCGAGAGCACGCTGACAAACGGCGAGCGCCGCCGCTCGACAAACGCGTAGAGCAGGATGGCACAAAGCAGGATCGTCAGCAGCAGTTGCGCGATCATGAGTGCAGCCGCCGCGCGAACAGGTCGAGCAGGATGACGACGAGTTCGCTGGCGCGTTGGCCCTTGGCGAGCGAGTAGCGGCTATATTCGATCGTGACCGGCACCTCGACGTAGCGCAGGCCGCTGTCGGCGATCTGGTGCAGGATCTCCGAGGCGTGCGCCATGCGGTTCTGCCGCAGCCGGATGCACGCCGCCCCTTTGCGCGTCATCGCCCGCAGGCCGTTGTGGGCATCGGTCACGGCGAGCCCGGTCGTGATCCGCGTAAACCAGGCGGCCGCGCGCAGCATCAGGCGCCGCACGGGCGGCAGGTCGATTGCTGCACCGCGGAAGCGGCTGCCGAGCGCGAAATCGGCTTCGTGGGCCGCGAGCGCATCGAGCAGGCCCGCCACGTCGTCGGCACGATGCTGGCCGTCGGCATCGAAGGTGACCACGTTCTCGGCGCCGCGCAGCAGGGCGTATTCGATGCCGGTCTGCAGGGCGGCGCCCTGCCCGAGATTGATCGGGTGCCGCAGCGCCTCGGCCCCGGTGCGCGCGGCCATGTCGGCCGTCCCGTCGGTCGAGCCGTCGTCGACAACCACGACGCGGTATGAGCGGGC
>WNGG01009404.1_pt1 | contig 12166 bp, 9 predicted proteins | sample 5400661 | NCBI WGS metagenome assembly WNGG01 (sample SAMN13153372, study PRJNA577476) | soil metagenome | isolation source: 100 cm soil or saprolite under Garry oak tree replicate 1 | place: USA:California | collected 2016-06-15 | reverse complement strand
GGGCACCAGCGACCACGGCGCCGTGCTGGGGCACCGGGAGAGGGTTGCGCCGCCAGCAGATACAGCCGCTCCCAATACGGGACACCGTGACCCTGCCGTCTGCGCCCAAGTTATTACCAATGATGTCAGGCGCGTGCGAACGTGCGCAGAGCCCACGGTGCCGCCATGACCATAGGCTCAAGCAGCACCCCCGGGTGCGACACGTCGAGAAACTCGCCGATGGCACCGTCCGGTGGACTACCCCATCCGGCCGCCAGTACTGCGCTCCCCGCTACCTGATATGACCTGGACGGTTTAGCGGGAGCCCACGTCAGGCGTCGAGAACCTGGCCGGCTCGCTCGACGACGGGACCCTCGCAGCTCCACGGGAAGTTGATCCAGCGGTCGGTGCGCTTCCAGACGTAGTCACACTTGATCACGGACCGGGGCTTCTCGTAGATCACGGCCGAACGCACGTCCTCGACGTGGTCCTTGATGAAGGTGTGGACAAGTTCGATCGTCCGGCCCGAGTCGGCCACGTCGTCGGCGATGAGCACCTTCTTGGCCGAGAAGTCCACGGCGCTCGGCACCGGCGGCAGCATGACCGGCATGTCGAGCGTGGTGCCGACACCGTCGTAGAACTCGACGTTCATCACGTGCAGGTTCTTGACCGCGAGCGCGTAGCCCAGGGAGCCGGCCAGGAAGAGGCCGCCGCGGGCGATCGACAGGATCAGGTCGGGCTCGAAGCCGTCGGCGGCGATGACCTTCGCCAGCTCACGCGACGCCTCGCCAAATCCTTGCCAGCTGAGATTCTCACGCTCGTCGTTCATGGCCGCCTCACCATCTCCAATCCTCGTAGATCATCGTGCCATGCATGCTGAACCGGGCGGCCGCAGGCTGGGCGGCGGCCCGCGCGTGCAACGTTCCGCTGGTTTACGGTGCTCTTAGGTGATGTGGAGCCAGTGGTGTCCGATCCTCTCGACGAGCTCACCGCCCCTGACGTCATCAGCAGCGGCGGCGAGGACTTCAGCGCTTTCGCGGTAGCGCGGTGGCCCGGGCTGGTCAGGCTGGCCTTCGGCCTGACCAGCGACCGGCGAGGGAGGGGAATCCGGCTGCGGCGCGCGGGGGCGGCCGCGGCCGGCCTGGGCCTCGCCGCGATCATCGCCGCGGTCACGGTGCTGCCATCGCCGACGGCACCGGCACCGGCACCGGCACCGGAAGAACCGCCGCTTCCGGTTACCGTGCCCGCCAGCGGCACGGCCGGCCCCGGCGGAGTCTTCGCCAGCGGCACCGCCGGCGGGCACGCCTGGCGGCTCGCCGTGCAGGACATCGCCGACCCCGGATACCGCTGCATCCCGGCGATCACCATCAACGGGACCGACGCCGACCCCGTGTACCCCAGCCCGGGGAACGGCGCCGACGTGGCCCTGGGCGCCGCCGCACCGGGCATCGGCTTCGCGTTCGTGCAGGTGCCCGCAGCCATCGAGGCGCTCGTCGTCGACGTCGGCTTCGCCTTCCGGCTGGGCCGCCCACCGCGGATCACCGCGGTCGGCGCCCGCCCGGGCTGGCCGCGGCGGCGGCCCGCCACGGGGAGCGCCTCCCCGGACTGGCCCGCCGTCTACCAGCTACCGCCGGTCAGCAGCGGGCGCGCCGCCACGGCCACCAGCCCGCAGACCGACGGCATGTGGAACAACGTGGGCCCGGCCAGTACCGGTGCGGCGCCGGAGGTCCTCGCCTCCAGCCGGGGCTAGCCGACCTCGCGCGCCGGGCCCGGGCTAGCCTCGCGCGCCACGCGCTCGAGGCGGCTCCGGTAGCTCTCCCACCAGGCCTGGTCGCCCGGCGCCATGTTGTCGTTGCCTTGACGCAGGCCGGTGGCGCCGTCGATGAGCTCGCGGACGATGTCGGCCTGCCCGGCGTGCCGGTCGGTCTCGGCGATCATGTGGACCAGGATCTTGTGCAGCGTCACCTCGCTCCGGCTCTCCGGCCACCACGGCACATGACCGATGGCGTCCAGCGCGAGCGCGCCGATGGTGGCGTCGGAGTGCGCCCAGGCCCGGCGGCACAGGCCGGTGATCTGCTCACGCGACTCGTCGGCGGCGGCCCACATGTCCGCGTTGGGTTCGGCGTCGTCCTCCAGCCACGGCAGCGGCTCGCCGAACGGGCGCCCGAAGCAATCGCCGAAGTACCCCAGTTCCACGCTGGCCACATGCTTGATCAGCCCGAGCAGGTTGGTGCCTGTGGGCACCATCGGGCGGCGGATATTGTACTCCGAGAGCCCGTCGAGCTTCCACAGCAAGGCCTCGCGGGCATCCTGCAGATAGCGGTGCAGGTCCTTTTTAGGATCCGATCCGGTCATCAGTATCGGGCGTTTCCCTCTCGGAAAATGTCGGTGGTGGTCGCTAGTGTGTTCGTATGTCCCGGTACCGTCTGCTTCCCACGCCCGCCCAGGAGGCAGTGCTGCGGGACCACTGCGCGCACGCCCGATTTGTGTGGAACCTCGCGGTCGAGCAGCATTCGCACTGGCACCCAGGCCGGGTGAGCGCGCCGGGTTACCTGGAGCAGTGCCGCCAGCTTACCGCCGCCCGCGCGGACCATCCGTGGCTGGCCGAAGGATCTCAGATGGTGCAGCAGCAGGCTTTGCGGGACTTCGCCCAGGCCATGACCGCCTTCTTCGACCCGCAGAACCCGGCCGGCAGGCCGACGTGGCGCAAGGCCGGGCGGGACGAGGGATTCCGGATCGTGGGATGGCGCGGGCGGCAATGGAACGTACGGCGGCTCAGCCGGAAAACTGGCGAGGTCTGGGCGCCCAAGGCCGGGTGGGTGAGGTTCCGCTGGTCCCGCGCGGTGCCCGAAGGCGTGAAGTCCTACCGGGTGACGATGGACCGCGCAGGCCGCTGGCATATCGCGTTCGCCGCGATCCCCGAGCCGATTCCCGCACCGGGTAACGGCGAGGCCGTGGGCATCGACCGGGGCGTCCTAGTGTCTGCGGCCTTGTCGACCGGGGAACTGTTGCACGTGCCAGGCCTGACCGCGCGGGAGCGGAAGAGGCTGCGGCGCCTGGAGCGTAAGCTCCCCCGCGCCCGACGCGGCTCGAACCGCCGCACGCGGACACGCCTCGCCATGGCCCGGCTCAAGGCCCGCGAGACGGACAGGCGCAAAGACTGGGCCGAGAAGGCCAGCACGGACATCGCGCGGCGCTTCGACCTGATCAGGATCGAAGACCTCCAAATCAAGAACATGACCCGATCCGCCAGAGGCACGCGGGAGAACCCGGGCCGCAACGTCGGCCAGAAGACCGGGCTCAACCGGGGCATCCTGCGGTCCGGGTGGGGCCTGCTGGTCGCACTTGCGCCGGCTGGAAATCTCCGCAGATCGTATATGGTTCGGCTAGCCCGCCGACCCATGACGGAGGCACCTCGTGACCAGGACCGCCAGCACCGCCGACGTCATCGTGCAGTCGCTGATCAGCCACGGCGTCGATACCGTCTTCGGGATACCCGGCGTGCAGACCTACCCGTTGTTCGACGCGATGGCGCGCGCGGGGCTGCGGGTGATCGGCGCGCGGCACGAGCAGTCGGTCGCCTACATGGCGTTCGGCTACGCGCAGGCGACGGGCCGGACCGGTGTCTACTCGGTGGTGCCAGGCCCCGGGTTCCTGAACTCCAGCGCCGCCCTGATCTCGGCCTACGGGGCCAGCGCCCCGGTGGTGTGCATCACCGGGGAGATCCCGTCGGCGTTCATCGGCCGCGGCCTCGGCCACCTGCACGAGCTGCCCGACCAGCTGGCGACGATGCGCTCGCTGACCAAGTGGGCGGCCACGGTCGAGCACCCCGGCCAGGCCAGCGAGCTGACCGCGCGGGCGTTCTACCACGCCAGGTCGGGACGGCCGCGGCCGACCGCGATCGCCGTCCCGTGGGACGTGCTGGCCGCGCCGGCGGGCGCGGGCAGCGCCGTGCCGCCGGTGCCCGTGCGCCCGCCGGAACTCGACCGCTCGGCCATCGCCGAGGCCGCCCGCCTGCTGGCCGCGGCCGAACACCCGATGATCATGGTGGGCGGCGGGGCCCGGGAGGCCGCCCGCGAGGTGGCCGCGCTGGCCCGCCGCCTGCAGGCGCCCGTGGTCTCCTTCCGCGCCGGGCGCGGCATCGTCGACGACGACGACCCGTACGGCTTCACCAGCGTCGCGGGCTTCCGCCGCTGGGCCGGCACCGACCTGCTGCTCGGCATCGGGTCGCGGCTCGAGCTGGCCTGGTTCCGGTGGCCGGGGCGCCCCGCCGGGTTGCGTACGATCCTGGTCGACATCGACCCGGTGCAGGCGGTCCGCCTCCAGCCTGAGGTGTCGATCGTGGCCGACGCGCGGGAGGCGGCCGCCGCGCTGGCCGCGGAACTGGGCGGCAGACCCGGCACCGGGCCCGATCGCGGCGCCGAGTTCCGGGCTATCAAGGAACAGGCGGCCAGCGAGTTCCGCGACGTCGGGCCCGACCTGGACTACCTGGCCGCGATCCGGGCCGCGCTGCCCGCGGACGGCTTCTTCGTGGAGGAGATCTGCCAGGCCGGCTTCGCCTCCTACTTCGGGTTCCCCGTGCACGCGCCGCGCCGGTTCATCACCTGCGGCTACCAGGGCACGCTCGGGTTCGGCTACCCCACCTCGCTGGGCGTGAAGGCCGCCTTCCCCGACCGGGCCGTGGTTTCTATCGCCGGCGACGGCGGGTTCATGTTCGGTATCCAGGAACTGGCCGCCGCCGTCCAGCATGACCTCGGCGTGGTCGCGGTGGTGTTCAACAACAACGCCTTCGGCAACGTCCTGCTCGACCAGAAACGCCTCTACGAGGGCCGGGACGTGGGCGCACGGCTGCACAACCCTGACTTCGCCGCGGCCGCCGAGGCGTTCGGCGCGGCTGGCTACGCCGTGCGCAGCCCGGGAGAACTGGAGATCACGCTGGCCAAGGCGCTGGCCGCGGGTCGCCCCGCCCTGATCGAGGTGAAGACCAGCATCGGGGACACGGCCGCGACACCGTGGAAGTACCTGATGCCGGGATGGAACTCCACGCCGTTACGCCAGCCTCGGCGGGAAGCCTCCGGTCGCCACCGGGCCCCAGCGCGCCGGCGTGACGCGCAGCAGCGACTTGCCCTGGCGCACCATGGCCTGCCGGTACTCGTCCCAGTCCGGGTGCTCGCCGGAGATGGACCGGAAGTAGTCCACCAGCGGCTCCACCGCCTCGGGCACGTCGAGCACTTCGGCGGTGCCGTCGACCTGTACCCAGGGCCCGCCGAAGTCGTCGGATAGCACCATCACGCTGACCTGCTGGTTACGCCGTGCGTTGCGGGTCTTGGCGCGCTCGGGGTAGGTCGCGACCACGATCCTGCCCTCGGCGTCGACCCCGCAGGTGACCGGGGACGCCTGCGGCCGCCCGTCGGCCCGGACCGTGATCACGATCGCGTGGTGCCGCGCGGATATGAAGCCGATCAGTTCGTCTCGGCTGACCGTGGTGTTCACCGCTATCTGAGGGCTCACGGCACCACGGTAGCAACGGGCACCACCTTGACCAGCAGGAGGTACGAGCAAAGGATGGACGGTATGTCCGAGCTGCCAACGTGGGCACGCGACGCGCTCGCCGGGATCTACGATCCCTGCTGCCGGGAGAAGGGCATTTCGGTCCTGGACATGGGCCTGGTGCGCTCGGTCCAGGTCGAGGACGGGGTGGCCAGGGTCGAATTGCTGCTGACCTCGGGCTGGTGCCCGTTCGCGGCCAGCGTGCTCACCGAGGTGAAAGAGCAGATCCTGGGCCAGCCGGGGATCAGCGACGCCGACGTGTCGATCGTCTGGGACGAGGCCTGGACGACGGACCGGCTGTCCCCCCGGGCGCGGGACATCCTGCGCTTCCTCCCCCCGCCCGCGGCCGTGGCCGACCGGGACTCCTACATCCGCGCCCACCTGCCCGCCAAGGAGTAGCGATGATCGATGATGCCTTCGTCTTCGACTGCGTGGCGCACGTCTTCAACTTCGACCCGAAGAACGCGTTCGGCAATCCGGGGCTGATGTTCGACAACCACCTGTACGCCTTCCACAACGCCCTAACCCCGGACGACCAGCCCAGGCTGCCGCCCGAGGAGTTCCTGCGGCAGTGGACGCCGGCCGACATCCGCAAGATGGTGTACGAGGAATCCGATACCGACATGCTGGTGGCGATGCCGCTGCCGCTGACCGACCTGTTCCACGACGGCCTGTCCCCCTGGGAATCCTGCGCCGACCTGGCCGGCCGCGACCCGGACCGGACCGTCTTCTGGGGGTCGGTCAACCCGCTGGAGGGACGCAAGGCGCTGGACCTGATGGAGCGCCAGGTCGGCGAGTTCGGCGCGCGCGCGTTCAAGTTCTACAACGTCCGCTACGACTACGGGTCGCCGTACCCGTGGCGGATGGACGACCCGAACATCGCCTTCCCCATCTTCGAGAAGGCCCAGGAACTCGGCGTGAACCTGATCGGCGTGCACAAGGGCGTGCCGCTGGGCCCGCAGCCGATCGAGCACACCCAGACCTGGGACATGGACGGGGCGGCGGCCAACTTCCCCGACATCAACTTCGTCATCTTCCACGTCGGGCTGCCGTTCCTCGACGAGACCTGCTGGCAGCTGATCAGGTACCCGAACCTGTACGCGTCGATCGCGGCGACGATCAACTTCCTGGTCCGGGCGCCGCGGATGTTCGCCGAGATCCTGGGCAAGCTGCTCTTCTGGTGCGGCGAGGACAAGATCATCTACGGCTCGGAGGCGCCGCTGTTCCACCCGCAGTGGGCGCTGCGCGCGTTCATGGACTTCCAGATCCCCGAGGACCTGTGCGCCGGCTACGGCTACCCGCCGCTCACCGACCAGGCCAAACGCAAGATCCTCGGCGAGAACCTGCTGCGCCTGCACGGCCTGGACCTCTCGGAGGTCAAGGGCCGGCTGGGCGCCAGGAGCTAGGCAGCCTCGGGCGCGGCACCGAGACCGGTAAGCCGGCCTGCCTGACTGGCGGCCAGCATTCCGGGCGGCCAGGCAATTATGTCTTGACAAGCGGGGATAATCGCAACAATTATCGTCTTAGCGCAGGTAGGGCGGGCAGGCCGCGATCTTGAGATGTCGCATGGCCCGCCGGCGGGACGCGCAGGCTGTCGAGGGAGCGACGGCCGCGGGGCACTGCGTGATTCACAAAACAAGGCAAGGGGAGGGGCCTAGCTATGGACCCAGTAACATTAATAGTTGTAGTGGCCATAGTGGCGCTAGTCGTCTTCTGGGTGCGAAAGCGCAAGCGACGCGCCACTGAGACCCTGGATCTCACGCTGGCCGTGGTCGGCTACGAAGCGTCGGGCAAGACCGTGTTCATCGGCAGCATGTTCAACGAGCTGAGGGTGCCCGATGCCAGCGGCATCTTCCTCGATACCAGCCCGGAGAACGCGGGCAGGCTGGCCGCTCTCTACAACACGACGGCGGACACCGACAAGAAGTTCCCTGATTCGACCAATAAGGGAGAGCTGATCGAGTGGCCCTTCACGGTGAAGGCGAAGTCCGCGACGGGCGTCACGGAAATCGGCAGATTTTCTTATCTGGACTTCGCCGGCGAATCGCTCCGCGAGTTGTATACGGCCGCACCCAATCCCGAGACACAGCGGCTCCACGACCGCTTCAAGAGTGCCGACATCCTGATGGCCGTGCTGGACGGCCTCCAGGTCAAACGTTTCCTGGAGGGCCGCCCGCTACCCGGCTTCCGCAACGACCTGAGCACGCTGCTCTCACTTCTGTCCAACCACACCAAGGCCGTGAACCTCATCCTGACCAAATGGGACATCCTGGAAGACCAGTACACCTTCCGGCAGGTGGTCGAGCGCCTGCTCCAGATCACCACCTTCGCCAATTTCGTAAAGGCGCACCGGGTCCTCGGCGTTTGCCGGCTGATTCCAGTCAGCTCGGTGGGACCCGGCTTCGTTCACGAAGTCGGGGACTCGATGCGCAAGGTACCCGGCAAGGTGATCAACCCGGTCCGGGTCGAGATCCCGGTCGCCTGCGCGCTTCCCGACGCACTCACCGCGCAGCGGCGCAAACCGGAGGCGGCCGGGCATTCGACGCTGCTGACCTGGGCCAAGGCCATGAAACTGAACCTGGGGGTGATCCAGATCGACTTCAGCTCGTTCGGTGCCGCGGCGGCCGTGGTGACCCCGGCGCAGAACACGCCCGCCGCCATCAGCCAGCTCGTCCGGTACTGCACGGCCAAAGTGGGCCGGCTGGAGAGCGACTTCCCCGAATCCGACCTGGTCCGATTCGTCTACCAGCAGGGGATGTGATGGTGGCGGCGCGGGCATGGCCCTACGCGGTCACCAGGGGCGCCGCGGCTGGCTATCAGGCCATCGTGGGACCGGGTTTTCTCGCGGATGCCGGGCAGGCCTATGTGCTCGAATACGCGAGCAGGGAAGAGATGTCCGGGGCCGATGCCATCACGGTGCGCGAGGTACTTGGTGTCACCCGGGAGCCGTTGTCGCTCGCCTACCGTGTGCTGGAGGCGCGAGCCCATCGCTACGGGCTCGGCGGCGACGGTGTCCTGGAGGACCGCGCGGGCCGCGCCATCCGGGTCTTCGAGGGGCTGGTGCTGCAACTTCCCGCGGAACGAGTGCCATCGCTCGGTCTCACGACGGCAGACTTCGACGCGGTCACCGCGGTGACGGCCCCGGCGTTCCGCAAGCTGTGGACGGCTGAGAGCCGCGTCGAGCCGGAGACCTCGGCCGCGATATCCGTCGGAGGGGCCCGCTCCGACGGCAGGCCCCTGGACCTGCGGGTGGCGGAACCGTACGTGGTGCCGGGCAGCACCGCTAAACATGCCGGCCAGCGCCGCATCCCGCCGGACGGCCGCCCGGCGGCGACCGGTGAACCGCGTCCCCGGCGCGCCCGCCTGATCACGGCCGCCGTCTTGGCCTGCCTGCTGGCCGCGCTCCTGGCGTGGTTCCTGAACCGGCCGTCACCGGCTTCAGCTCAGGTGACCGTCCAGCGGCTTTGCTCGGATCTCAGCAGCGGCGATACCAGCGGGGCCTATCAGCAGTTCTCGGACGCCTACCGTCATGCGACGAGCCTGCCCGCGTTCGGCTCGAGCTTGCTGGGGTCCAGCGCCAGCGGCAGCTGCCGGTCGACGACCGTTGCCGCTGATCACGCTACGCTTACCCTCCAGCGGGCCGACCGCACCGTCAGGATCGTCACGCTGGACTTGCAGTCCGAAGCCGGCCAGTGGCGGATAACGACGATGGAGGTGAGCCCTTAGCCTCACTGGTCTCGCAGGGCGCCGGGCAGCAGCTCCGGCGGGAAGTCCTGGTAGGCGACGGGGACGAGCCAGCGGCGGATGGCGGCGGTGCCGACCGAGGTGTAGGCGGGGGCCGTGGTGGCGGGCCACGGGCCGCCGTGGTGCTGTGCGGCGACCACCGCGACGCCGGTGGGCCAGCCGTTGCAGACGACCCGGCCCGCGATGTGATCGAGCACCGCGACCACCTGGCGGGCCAGTTCCAGGTCTTCCGCTGACGCCGTGTCGACGTGCACCGTTCCGACGAGGTTGCCTGCCAGCGCGCCCAGGACCGGGAGCAGGTCCTCGACCGACGGGTAGGTGATGACCAGCCCGGCGGGCCCGAACCGCTCGCGGGACAGGACCGCGATGTCGGCGGCGAACTCCTTCAGGGTCAGCTGGAACACCCGCGGCGTGGCACCCCACGGTCCCGGGCCGGGCTGCCCGGCGGCCAGCTCGGTGACGCCGGGGTGCTCCGCGGCCTCGGCCACCGCGTCCTGGTAGCCGGCGAAGATCCGGCCGGACAGCATCGGGCCGCCCGCCGAGGCGCCGACCGCCTCGCCGACCGCGGACAGCAGGCCCACGTCCACGGGGACGAACAGCAGGCCGGGGTTGGTGCAGAACTGCCCGGTGCCGAGGGTCAGCGAGCCGGCGTACCCGGTGGCGATCGCGGCCGGGCGGGAGAACGCCGCACCCGGCAGTACCACCGACGGGTTGACCGAGCCGAGCTCGCCGTAGAACGGGATGGGAACCGGGCGCTCGGCGCAGATCCGGGCCAGGGCCAGGCCGCCCGCGGTCGACCCGGTGAACCCGGCCGCCGCTATCAGCGGGTGCCGCAGCAGCCGCAGGCCCGCCTCCACGCCGTGCACCAGGCCGAACGTGCCAGCCGGAGCCCCGGCGGAGGCCAGCGCTCCGGTCACGATCTCGGCGCACACGTCGGAGGTGACCGGGTGAGCCTCGTGCGCCTTGACCACGACCGGGCACCCGGCGGCCAGCGCGGACGCCATGTCCCCGCCGACGGTGGAGAACGCGAACGGGAAGTTCGACGCCGCGAACACGGCGACCGGGCCGATCGGCCGGTCGATCCGGCGCAGGTCCGGCACCACGCCCTCGGCCGGCGTGACCGCGGCGTCGAGGTAGCCGCCGTCCCGCAGCACGGCCGCGAACAGCCGCAGCTGCCCGGTCGCGCGAGCGACCTCCCCGGTCAGCCGCTCGCCGCCGAGCGCGGTCTCGGTGTCGGCGATCGCCGCGAGCTCGCCCGCCCGGGCGCCCAGCGCGTCGGCCACCGCCTCCAGCGCCTCGGCCCGGTGGCCGAACGCCGCCCACGCCGGGGCCGCGGCCGCCGCCGCGGCCACGACCGCGTCCACCCCGGCGTCCGGGGTCTCGGCGACCGGTTCCCCGACGGGTTCTCCGGTCCTCGGGTCAAACCCCTGAATCATCAGCCCTCCTGGCTACGTGGGGTTGGGTTCTGGATTGCGGCCGGGCCTGGCCAGGAAGCCGAAGTCGCAGCCCTCGTTGGCCTGGGTGATGTGCTCGGTGTACAGGGCGCCGTAACCCCGCTCGAACTTCGGCTGGGGGGGCTGCCACCGTTCGCGACGCTCCGACCAGGCCCGTTCGGGAATATCCAGGGACAGTTCGCGGGCTGCCACGTCCAGCGTGATGAGGTCCCCGGTCTGGACCAAGGCCAGCGGTCCGCCGACGAATGCCTCGGGGGCCACGTGCAGCACGCAGGCGCCGTAGCTGGTGCCGCTCATCCGGGCGTCGGAGATCCGGACCATGTCGCGGACGCCGCGGGCCAGCAGGTAGTCGGGGATGGGCAGCATGCCGTACTCGGGCATGCCGGGACCGCCCTTCGGCCCGGCGTTGCGCAGCACCAGGACCGAATCGGGCGTGATGTTCAGCGCCGGGTCGTTGATCCGCTCCTGCAGCTCGGCGTAGGAGTCGAAGACGACCGCGGGGCCGGTGTGCTTGGCCAGTCGCGGCTCGGCGGCGATGTGCTTGATGACCGCGCCGTCCGGGGCCAGGTTGCCGCGCAGCACCGCCACCCCGCCCTCGGCGGCCAGCGCGGTATCGGGCGTGCGGATGACGTCGGGGGCGTGGACGGGTACCTCGGTGATCTTCTCGCCGAACGGGCGGCCGGTGACTGTCACCCGCTCCGGATGCAGCGTCCCGGGCACCTTGGCCAGCTGGCCCAGCAGGGCCGGCAGGCCTCCCGCGAAGTAGAAGTCCTCCATCAGGTATCGCCCGCTCGGCCTGACGTTGGCCAGCCACGGCACCCGGCGCGAGATCGCGTCGAAGTCGTCCAGGGTCAGCTCCACCCCGGCCCGGCCGGCCATCGCGATCAGGTGGATGAACGCGTTGGTGGAGCCGCCGAGCGCGAGCACGGTGGCCACCGCGTCCTCGAACGCCTCGCGGGTGAGGATCTTGTCCGGGGTGAGGTCCTCCCAGACCATGCCCACGATGCGGCGGCCGGTGGCCGCCGCCATCCGGTAGTGCGCCGAGTCCACCGCGGGGATCGACGCCATCCCGGGCAGGGTCATGCCCAGGGCCTCGGCGGCGGAGGTCATCGTCGAGGCGGTCCCCATCGTCATGCAGTGACCCGGGGACCGGGCGATGCCGCACTCGAGTTCGGCCAGCTCGCAGTCGCCGATCAGGCCGGCCCGCGCGTCGTCCCAGAACTTCCACATGTCGGTACCGCTGCCCACCGGCTGGCCGCGGAAGTTGCCGCGCAGCATCGGGCCCGCGGTCAGGTAGATCGCCGGGATGTTCGCGCTGGCCGCGCCCATCAGCAGCGCGGGCGTGGTCTTGTCGCAGCCGCCCATGAGCACCGCGCCGTCGGCCGGGTAGGAGCGGAGGAGTTCCTCGGCCTCCATCGCCAGCAGGTTGCGGTACATCA
>WNGG01020520.1_pt1 | contig 12170 bp, 6 predicted proteins | sample 5400661 | NCBI WGS metagenome assembly WNGG01 (sample SAMN13153372, study PRJNA577476) | soil metagenome | isolation source: 100 cm soil or saprolite under Garry oak tree replicate 1 | place: USA:California | collected 2016-06-15 | reverse complement strand
GGCGGTGACCCAGGGCGACCTGACGCGCTCGATCGCGGTCGAGGCCGAAGGCGAGGTCGCAGAGCTGAAGGACACGATCAACCAGATGATCGAGAACCTGGCCGAGACCACGCGCAAGAACTCGGAGCAGGACTGGTTGAACTCGAACATGGCGCGCTTCACCGGCATGCTTCAGGGCGAACGCGACCTCGAGACAGTCTCGCGCCTGATCATGTCCGAGCTGACGCCGCTCGTCGGGGCGCAGCACGGCGCGTTCTTCATGATGGAGACGCCCGACGGCGAGGGTGACGACTTCGAGCTCCGCCTGATTTCCACGTACGGCTACAAGCAGCGCAAGAACGTCCCGAACAAGTTCAAGGTCGGCGAGGCTCTCGTCGGACAGGCCGCGCTCGAGCAGAAGCCGATCCTGGTCACGCAGGCCCCGGAGGACTACGTCCGCATCAGCTCGGGCCTCGGCGACGGAGCGCCGATCAACCTGATCGTCCTCCCCGTGCTCTTCGAGGACCAGGTTCTGGCGGTGATCGAGCTCGCCTCGTTCCAGCGCTTCGCCAACGTCCAGCAGGCATTCCTCGAGCAGCTCTCCGAGTCGATCGGCGTGGTGCTGAACACGATCCAGGCGAACATGCGGACGGAGGAGCTGCTCTCGCAGTCGCAGGGACTGACGCAGGAGCTGCAGAGCCAGTCCGAAGAGCTGCAGGCGCAGCAGGAGGAGCTCCAGCAGACGAACAAGGAGCTCGAGGAGCAGGCCGCCTCCCTCAAGGCCTCGGAAGAGCTGTTGCAGACGCAGCAGGAGGAGCTGCAGCAGACGAACGAGGAGCTGGAAGAGAAGGCGCAGCTCCTCGAAGAGCAGAACCGTCGCATCGAGATCAAGAACCGCGAGATCGAGCTCGCCCGTGCTGCTCTCGAAGAGAAGGCGGAGCAGCTTTCGCTCTCGTCGCGCTACAAGTCCGAGTTCCTCGCGAACATGTCACACGAGCTCCGCACGCCGCTGAACTCGCTGCTGATCCTCGCGAAGCTGCTTGGAGAGAACCCGGACTCGAACCTCAACAACAAGCAGATCGAGTTCGCGAACACGATCTACGGTGCGGGCTCGGACCTGCTCGACCTGATCAACGACATTCTCGACCTCTCGAAGGTCGAAGCAGGCCGGATGCCCGTCAACGTCGGCGACGTCAAGCTGTCCGACCTCCGCGACTTCGTCGAGCGTTCGTTCAGGCCGGTCGCTGAAGACAAGAGCCTCGACTTCGAGATCGAGGTGCGCGGAGCGAACGTTCCGCCGACGATCGAGACCGACGAGCAGCGAATGCAGCAGGTGATCAAGAACCTCCTCTCGAACGCGTTCAAGTTCACGGATTCGGGTGGAGTCAAGCTGCGGATCGGCCTGGCCGAAGGCCGCCAGTTCGCCAGCGAGGCACTGTCACGCGCCGAGGCCGTGCTCGAGTTCACGGTCGAGGACACCGGAGTCGGCATCCCGCACGATCAGCTCCGCCTGATCTTCGAGGCCTTCCAGCAGGCGGACGGGACGACGAGCCGGCGTTACGGCGGCACCGGCCTCGGCCTCTCGATCAGCCGCGAGATCGCGCGACTGCTCGGCGGTGAGATCCACGTCGAGAGCGAAGTGGGCGAGGGCAGCACCTTCACGCTCTTCCTGCCGGCCACGTACCAGCCGGGCGATCACCCGCACGCCGCCGAACCGGCCGATGGGGCCGTCGTGTTCCCGAGCGACAGTGAAGGGAACGGAGGCCGCCGGCCCGCCCCAGCGTCCGAGGCGCCTGAGCTCGACCCCAACCTGCTCCTGCCGAGCGAAGTCCGCGACGATCGCGACGACATCCAGGACGGAGACCGCGTGGTGCTGATCGTCGAGGACGACCTCGAGCTCGCCCGGACCGAGCTCGAGGTCGCGCGGGAACGCGGCTTCAAGGGCATCATCGCCGTCCGCGGTGACTCGGGCCTCGCCCTCGCGCACGAGTTCAAGCCCGACGCGATCATCCTCGACATGAAGCTGCCCGTGATGGACGGCTGGACCGTGCTCGATCGCCTGAAGCACCATCCGGAGACGCGTCACATTCCGGTGCACATCGTCTCTGCGGGCAACGGGCGCCAGAACGCGCTCAAGGCCGGCGCGGTCGCATTCCTGGAGAAGCCGATCTCGAAGGAGGGCCTGGAGGAAACCTTCGGCGAGATCCGCAACTTCATCGATCGCGGACTCAAGCGGCTGCTCGTGGTGGAAGACGACGAGTCGCAACGCCAGGCTGTGGTCGACCTGATCGGCAGCGACGAGGACGTCGAGGTGACCGCAGTCGGCTCCGGCGAAGCTGCACTCGAGGCGCTCGAGCTCGAGCGCTTCGACTGCATGGTGCTCGACCTCAAGCTTCCCGACATGGGCGGCTTCACGTTGCTCGAGACGCTCAAGGAGGACGAGCGGCACTCGTCGATCCCGGTGATCGTCTACACCGGCAAGGAGCTCACGCGCAACGAAGAGACGAAGCTGAAGAAGTTCGCGGAGTCGATCGTGGTCAAGGACGCCAGCTCGCCCGAGCGGCTTCTCGACGAGACCTCGCTCTTCCTCCACCGCGTCGAGCGGAAGCTGCCCAAGGAAAAGCGGCGGATGTTGGAGCAGCTGCACTCAGCGGACGAGGTGCTCAAGCAGAGGAAGATCCTCATCGTCGACGACGACGTGCGGAACGTCTTTGCGCTGACGAGCGTGCTCGAGTCCCACGGGATGGAGGTGCTCTACGCCGAGAACGGGAAGGACGGCGTCGAGCTCCTGCGCAGCCATCCGGAGGTCGACCTCGTTCTGATGGACATCATGATGCCGGGCATGGACGGCTACGAGACGATGCGGGTCATCCGCTCGGACGACTCGTTCAAGCAACTGCCGATCATCTCGCTCACCGCGAAGGCGATGAAGGGCGACCGCGAGAAGTCGATCGCGTCGGGGGCCTCCGACTACATCACGAAGCCCGTCGATACCGACCAGCTACTTTCGCTGATGCGAGTCTGGCTGTACAAGTAAACACATGGCATCTTCCGTCGGCGCGTCCCGTGATCCCGCGGGTGCGAGCAAGCACCCGCCGGCTCACGACGACCTCGAAGACATCGAGCTCTCCCTCCTGCTCGAAGGAGTCTTCCGCCAGTACGGCTTCGACTTCCGCGAGTACGCGCCGGCCTCACTGAGGCGCCGCGTCTGGCGGCGCGTCTTCTCGGAAGGGCTCGAGACGATCTCGGCTCTGCAAGACAAGCTTCTGCACGACCCGGCCTGCATGGAGCGCCTCCTGCTCGACCTCTCCATCAACGTGACCGCGATGTTTCGCGACCCGTCGTTCTACGTCGCGTTCCGGGAGAAGGTCGTCCCCGCCCTCCGCACCTATCCGTTCACCCGCATCTGGGTCGCCGGCTGTTCGACCGGCGAAGAGGTCTACTCGCTCGCGATCCTGCTCCAGGAGGAGCAGGTCTACGACCGGACGCGCATCTATGCGACGGACATCAACGAATCCGTCCTCGATCGGGCGCGATTGGGCGTGTTCCCGCTCGACAAGATGCGGGAGTACACGCAGAACTACATCAAGGCCGGCGGCACGCGAGCCTTTTCGGAGTACTACCTCGCAAAATACGACGGCGCGCAATTCCAGCGGTCTCTGATCGAAAACGTCGTCTTTGCCCAGCACAACCTCGTCTCGGACCGTTCGTTCAACGAGTTCAACGTGATCATCTGCCGCAACGTGATGATCTATTTCGACCGCGCGTTGCAGGATCGCGTGCACGAGCTCTTCTTCGAGAGCCTGGTCACGTTCGGCGTGCTCGGGCTCGGCCACAAGGAGGCGATCCGCTTCAGCCCGCACGAGGCCGGCTACGAGGAGCTCGACCCGAACGAGAAGTTGTACAGAAAGATCAGCTGATGTATGACCTGGTGTGTCTCGGCGCATCATGGGGCGGGCTGCAAGCCCTCGGCCGCATCCTCACCGACTTGCCCGCGGAGTTCGACCTGCCCATCGCGATCGCGCAGCACAGGCATCCCGACTCGCAGGAGGGAACGCTCCCAGAGCTGCTGCAGGCGCAGACCAACCGACCCGTGCTCGACGTCGAGGACAAGATGGCGATCGAGCCGCACCACGTCTACGTCGCGCCGCCGAACTACCACTTGCTGGTCGAGCGAGGCTCCTTCGCGCTGTCGGTCGACGAGCGCATCAAGTTTGCGCGACCCTCCATCGACGTCCTGTTCGAAACGGCCGCGGACGCCTACGGAGCGGGCGTGATCGGGATCATCCTCACCGGTGCCAACGAGGATGGGGCTCTCGGACTGGCGAGGATCAAGAAGGCCGGCGGCGTGGCGTTGATCCAGGATCCGCTCGGCGCGGCTCGCCGGACGATGCCGGATGCGGCCATCGCCGCGACCGTGGCCGACGCGATCCTGCCGCTGGAGGAGATCGGGAAGTTCATCTACGGGCTCTGGGTAAATCCTTCGGCAGTTCGCGAGGCGGCCGAGACCAGATGACCAACATCCTGCTCGTCGACGACCGGCCCGAGAACCTGCTCGCGCTGGAGGCCATCCTCGAGCCGCTCGACCAGACCCTCCTCTACGCCCACTCCGGCGAGGAGGCGCTCCGCCAGCTCCTGCAGCACGACGTCGCGGTCATCCTGCTCGACGTCCAGATGCCACTGCTCGACGGCTTCGAGACCGCGATGCTGATCAAGCAGCGCGAGCGCACGAAGCACATCCCGATCATCTTCGTCACCGCAATCTCGAAGGACGAGGACCACGTCTTTCGCGGCTACTCGGCGGGCGCTGTCGACTACGTCTTCAAGCCGTTCAGCCCGGACGTCCTGCGCTCGAAGGTCGCCGTCTTCATCGAGTTGCACGAGAAGACCGAACAGCTCCAACGACAGGCGGAGCTGCTGAAGGAGCAGGAGCTGGCCGAGCTCCGCCGCGAGAGCGAAGAGCGCTACCGCTTCCTCGCGGAAGCGCAGCCAGACCAGATCTGGACCGCGATGCCGAACGGTGAGCTCGACTACGTGAACCAGCGCGTACTCGACTACTTCGACTCGTCGTTCTCGGAGCGGGTCGCCGAGGGCTGGATCGGCGTCACGCATCCCGATGATCTTCCGCGCACCCTGCAGCTCTGGCAGCAGGCGCTCGACACGGGCAGCTCGTACGAGAACGAGTTCCGTCTGCGCCGCGCGGACGAGTCGTACCGCTGGCACCTGACGCGCGCGGTTCCGATGCGGAACCGGCGCGGCGAAGTCGTGAAGTGGTTCGGCTCCAACACGGACATCGAGGATCGCAAGAGCGCCGAGGAAGCGCAGCGGTTCCTCGTCGAGGCCGGCGCAACACTCGGCAGCTCGCTCGACTACCGCACCACACTGGCGGCACTCGCGAAGATGGCCGTGCCGCGCATCGCGGACTGGGCGCGCGTGGACATCGTCGAGGATGGAAAGCTGCGTACGCTCGCCGTCGAACACGTGGACGAGCGCAAGGTCGCGCTCGCCCTCGAGCTCTCCCGGCGCTACCCCGAGGATCCCGACGCCGCTCAGGGTCCGCCGCTCGTCCTACGCACCGGCGAGAGCGAGCTGGTGACGGAGATCTCCGAGGAACGCCTGTCCGAGCTTGCCATGGACGACCTCCATCTCGAGCTCGTTCGCGAGCTGGGCTTCCAGAGCTACATGGGCGTGCCGCTCGTGACCCGCGGGCGCACACACGGAGTGATCTCGTTCGTCGCGGCCGAGTCCGGCCGGCGCTACGGGCCGGCCGACCTTGCCCTCGCAGAAGACCTCGCACGCCGGGCCTCGAGCGCGATCGAAAACGCACAGCTCTACCGCGAGGTGGAAGAGCGCGCACAGGCAGCACGCGTGCTCGAGACAGTCGGTGACGGTGTGTTCCTCGTCGACATCGAAGGCATCGTGCGCCTCTGGAACCGCGCGGCCGAGGTGATCACCAAACTTACGCGAACCGAGGTGCTGGGCCGCGGCATCGACGAGGTGCTCCCGGGCTGGCAGGATCTCGCGGCGCGCGATCCCGTGACCGGCGCACCCGGGCCTGCGACGGCTACGACCGTGCCGCTGGAGCTCGCCGGCGAAGAGCGTTGGCTCTCGATCTCGGGAGTCGGCTTCGACGAAGGAACGGTGTTCGCATTCCAGGACGTCACCGAGGAGCGCGCACTCGAACAAATTCGTCAAGACCTCGTCTCGACCGTGTCGCACGAGCTGCGCACCCCGCTTGCGGCGATTTACGGTTCGGCACTGACACTTGCGCGCGAGGATCTCGAGCTCGAAGAGACCATGCAGAGCAAGCTGCTCGAGATCATCGTCGAAGAGTCCACCCGCCTGGCCGACATCGTGAACGACCTTCTGCTCGCCAGCCAGCTCGACTCCGGCCGGCTCGAGCTGCATGTCGAGCCGTGCGATGCACGCGCCCTCGCTGCCAGCGTGCTCGACGCCGCGCGGACGCACCTGCCGGAAGGAATGCGGGTCAGTCTCGATCCCGGCCAGCAGGACGTTCCGCGGGTCGCCGCAGACGAAGGCCAGCTCCGTCAGGTTCTGACCAACCTCGTCGACAACGCGGTCAAGTACTCACCCGGAGGCGGGGACGTGCAAGTCCGCCTGGAACCTGCGGGCAAGTACGTGCGCTTCACGGTCACCGACGAGGGGCTCGGCATCCCGCCGGCCGAGCAGAGCCGCATCTTCGAGAAGTTCTACCGGGTCGACCCGGACATGACCGGCGGAATCGGGGGCACCGGCCTGGGCCTCTACATCTCCCGCGAGCCGAGCCTTCTCCGGGTCAAAAGAGACGTAAAAAGGCTAGAGCTAGCGCCTAATGAGGCGTCGACTCGGCGACGCCGCAGAGAGGCCGCGCGGGCTTTGCCCGGGCGGCCGTCCTCAAAGAGTGTGGCTAACCGTATTCGGCAAGGGGCTCGGGGGGACGAAACTGTGGGCATGACAGTTCTCATCGTCGACGACCACCCCAGCTTCCGGGCAAGCGCCCGGACGCTCCTCGAGGCCGAGGGGTACGAAATCGTCGGCGAGGCCGAGAACGGGGCCGCGGCTCTGCTGGCCGTAAAGGAGCTGAAGCCCGACCTCGTTCTGCTCGACGTGCAACTTCCGGACATCGACGGCTTTGAGGTCGCCACGCAGCTGCGCGAGCTGGCCGACCCCCCGGCGGTCGTCCTCACGTCGAGCCGTGACAGTGCCGACTACGGTCGCTGCATCCAGGTTTGCGGCGCCAGCGGCTTCGTCCCGAAGGCTGATCTGTCCGGAGCCGCGATTGCGGCTCTTCTCATCGCGTGACCCTCGTACGGCGGCCGTGGCTCTACTTCGGGCCGGCTGCGCTCGTAGCGGGTGGGATCGCCGTTGCGCTCGTCGCCGCGAGTGACCACGAGCCGCATCCCGCGATCGCGATCGCGCTCGGGCTCTTCGTCAGCTGGTCGTTCATCTTCGCCGGCCTGATCGGCTGGACGCGACGGCCGAAGAACCGCACGGGGATGTTGATGGTCGCCGTGGGCTTCGGCGTATTCGTCGGCAGTCTCGGCGAGTCGAACTACTCCGTTCCGTACACACTCGGCGCGCTCTTCGGCAGCCTGTTCATCGCAGCGTTCATCCACCTCGTGCTCGCGTATCCGAGCGGCGAGCTGCTCAGCCGCAGGGCACGAGCGCTCGTGATCGCAGGTTATGTGACGGCTTTCGTCGCTCCGTTGTTGGACTCCATGTTCCCGGAGCGGCACACGTGCAAGCCGCACGCCTGCCCCGACAACCTCGTCTTCGTGTCGCACAATCACGCTGCGCACGGGGCGCAGACGGCCTTGTGGACCACGGCCTCGGTGGTCCTGTTCCTGGCAGCTTTTACGCTTCTCGTCGGCCGCTGGCGACGCGCCACGCCGACACTGCGGCGCATCCTTCGTCCCGTCTACCTCGCCGGCGGTCTGAGCGTCGTCCTGCTCGCGATCGGCTTCGTCGTGACGCCGTTCTCCGGCTACGGCGCCACAATCGTGAGCGTCGCGCTGATCGTGACGTTCACGGCAGTACCGTTCCTCTTCCTCGGTGGCCTGCTCGGCACGACGATTGCGCGAGGCACCGGGCTGGGCACGATCTTCAGCGCGGTACCCGAGCGGGCCAGCCCGGGCGAAGTGCAGGAGGGCCTGAGACAGGCGTTGCGCGACGACACGGCGCAGGTCGCGTACTGGTACGAGGAAGGCGGGCACTACGTCGACGTCGACGGCAACCGCTTCGAGTTGCCACCCGACACGCTCCAGCGCGTCGTCACCCGGCTCGACTATGCGGACGAGCCTGTCGCCGCCATCGTCCACGACGCCGCGCTGCGCGACGAGCCAGAGCTACTCGAAGGGATTGCGAACGCAGCGCGGATCGCGCTCGAGCGGGACAAGCTGTTGGTGGAGGTGCGCGCACGCGCGCAGCGCTACTTCGCGCTTCTGCAGGCGATGCCCGACCTGATGTTTCGCATCACCCGGGAAGGCTCCTATCTCTCTTACAACGCTCCAAATCCCGAGGATCTCATCGAGCGCGAGGTCGTCGGCAAAACGCTCTGGGACCGCCTGCCCCAAGACCTCGCCGATCGCGTGCTGACGGCGGGCCGTGCTGCGCTCGCCGGACATCCGGGCGTGATCGAGTACGCCCTCGACTTCGGAGACGGCACGCACCATTACGAAGGGCGATTCGCCGCCAGCGGCGACGACGAGTTCCTGATGATCGTCCGCGAGATCACGGAGCGAAAGCGCCAGCAGCAGGAGCTGGAGGCCTCACGCCAGCGAATCGTCGCTGCGGGCGACGATGCACGCAGGAAGCTCGAGCGGAACCTCCACGACGGCGCGCAGCAGCGACTCGTCTCGGTCTCGCTCTCTCTGCGGCTTGCACAGAGCAAGCTCGAGCAAAACCCGGCGGCCGCGCAGGAGGTGCTCGAGTCCTCGCGAGAAGAGCTGGCGCGGGCGCTCGAGGAGCTGCGGGAGCTCGCGCGCGGGATTCACCCGGCGGTACTCACGGACCGCGGGCTCGAGGCCGCGCTCGAGTCGCTCGCAGCTCGCGCCCCACTCCCCGTGGAGATCGAAGGGGCGCAGACGAGCCTCCCCGCCCCGGTGGAGGCAGCGGCCTACTACGTCGTCTCGGAGGCGCTGACGAACGTGGCGAAGTACGCCGAGGCTTCCTCGGTCAAGGTGACGGTCGGGCAGGCGAACGGGTGCGCGCTCGTCGAGGTCGCCGACGATGGCGTCGGCGGCGCGGATCCCTCGCGCGGGTCCGGCCTGCGCGGGCTGGCCGACCGCGTCGCCTCTCTAAACGGCAAGCTTGCGATCGACAGCCCTCCCGGCGCGGGAACCCGCGTTCGGGCCGAGATCCCACTGGAGTAGATTGGCGACGTGCGCGTGGTGCTCGCCGACGACTCAGTCCTGCTCCGTGAGGGGATTGCGCGCCTGCTCGAGGACGCCGGCTTCGAGATCGTCGCCCAGAGCGGGACCGCCGAGGATCTTCTCCGCCACGTCGGCATGCACAAGCCCGACGTCGCCCTGATCGACATCCGGATGCCGCCGACGCAGACCGACGAGGGCTTGCGCGCCGCGAAGGAGATTCGCGAGCGCTGGCCCGACACCGGTGTGCTCGTCCTCTCGCAGTACGTCGAGCCCGCCTACGCGATGGAGCTGCTCGGCGAGAACGCCGAGGGCGTCGGCTATTTGCTCAAGGACCGCGTCTCCGACGTGGACGAGTTCGCGGCCGCAGTCCGGCGGGTCGCCGAGGGCGGATCGGCGCTCGATCCGGCCGTCGTGTCGCAGCTCGTCGGCCGCCGTCGCCGTGACGATCCGCTCGAGGAGCTGACGCCTCGCGAGCGAGAGGTGCTAGGGCTGATGGCGGAGGGCCGCTCGAACCAGGCAGTTGCCGAGAAGCTCGTGATCACGCTCCGCGCCGTCGAGAAGCACGTGACGAGCATCTTCTCGAAGCTCCGCCTACCGGCGACCGCCGAGGATCACCGCCGCGTGCTCGCGGTCCTCACGTATCTCGGCTCCTCGGACTAGGCTCTTTTCCCCCTCTCAGAGTGCGGTTTTCCGCCTGCGAAGAGGCCTGCGGGCCGCATTCCTGCTCCGACGCTTCGCTGCGATTGTGGGCTTACCCCCAAGCGAAGGAGCTAAGTCCAAATGTCACCCCTGAAGCGCTCGAACAACATCGCGGCCCGCATGGGCCGCTGGAGCGCGAGCCACTGGAAGACCGCAGTCTTCGGCTGGCTCGCGTTCGTCGTTGCCGCAGTGTTCATCGGCAACGTCGTCGGCACGAAGAACATCGACACGCAGGATGCAAACGTCGGCCAGGCACACAAGGCCGACCAGATCCTCAAGCACGCGTTCCCGCAGGTCAATCCTCAGACCGAGCTCGTCCTCGTTCAAAGCTCGACCAAGACGGTGAAGGATCCTGCCTTCCGCGCCACGATCAAAGACGTCGAGAGCACGATCGCAGGCAACGCGGCGATCAAGAACGTGCGCTCCCCGCTCGACCCCGCCCATGCCGACCAGGTCTCCAAGGACGGCCACTCGGCCATGGTCCTCTGGGACATGAAAGGCACGTACGAGAACGCGAAGCCGAAGATCGACGGAATCGTGTCCGCCGTCGGCCAGGCGGCTGACCGCCATCCGGCGTTCTACGTTGCCGAGGCCGGCTCGGTCAGTTCCGGGAAGGCGCTCGACAAGATGTTCTCCGATCAGCTGAAGCTGGCCGGCGAACGCTCGATCCCGATCACGGTCATCGTCCTGCTGCTCGTCTTCGGCGCTCTCGTGGCCGTCGGCGTGCCGCTGCTCGTGGCGCTCTCCGGCGTGATCGCGACGGTCTTCCTCGTCGCACTCCCGAGTCACATCGTGCCGATGGATCAGAACGTTTCGGCAGTGATCCTGCTCGTCGGGCTCGCGGTCGGCGTCGACTACTCGCTCTTCTATTTGAAGCGTGAGCGGGAGGAACGGGCGCTCGGCAGAAGCCCGCGTGCAGCACTCGAGGCCGCAGCCGCGACGTCAGGCCGCTCGGTCTTGATCTCGGGCATCACCGTGATGGTCGCGATGGCCGGGATGATGTTCTCCGGCGACAAGGCGTACCTGGGCTTCGGCATCGCCACGATGATGGTCGTCGGCGTCGCAATGCTCGGCTCACTTACCGTGTTGCCGGCTCTGCTGTCGCGGCTCGGCGACAAGGTCGAGAAGGGCAAGATCCCGTTCCTGCACCGCCTCCGGCGCGACAGCGGCGAGAATCGGTTCTGGAAGGCGATCCTGACGCCTGTCCTGCGGCGGCCTGTCGTCGCCGCGGCGCTCGCGGGCGGCGTCCTCCTCGTGCTGGCCGCACCGGTCCTCCAGCTGCACACCGCGCAGAGCGGGCTGGACGCAATGCCGAACAGCGCACCGACAGTCGGCACGATGAAGAAGCTCGAGAAGATCGTCGCGATCGAGGCGAACACCGACTCGCCTCAGGCTCAGCAGGCGATCTCGGAGCTCAAGTCGCAGGCGATCGCAAGCGGGCAGATGCACGGCCCGGTCGTCGTCGAGGTGAATCCGGCCCACACTGTCGCGCGAGTCTCGATTCCGCTCGCAGGCAAGGGCAGCGACTCCGTCTCTAACGCGGCTCTCGACACACTGCGGATCAAGATCCTCCCAGCCACGGTCGGCAAGGTGTCCGGCGCGACCTACGCGGTCACGGGGCCGACGGCGCAGTCGGTGGACGAGAACGTGCTGCTGAAGCAGAAGGCGCCGATCGTCTTCGGCTTCGTCCTCGTGTTCGCGTTCATCCTGCTGCTGGTCTCGTTCAGGTCGATCGTGATCGCAGTGAAGGCGATCGTGCTCAACCTGCTCTCGGTAGGTGCCGCGTACGGCGTGCTCGTCGCGGTCTTCCAGTGGGGCTGGGGCGAGAGCTTCCTCGGCTTCCACTCGAACGGCGGCATCGCCTCATGGCTGCCGATCTTCATGTTTGTGATCCTGTTCGGAATGCGCTCAAATGCCATACGTGCGACAAACGGCGCCGTTTTGGCTCCCTTAGCGGCTTCCTAGGCCGAAAGAGGTCCCCGCCAGGCACGCCTGGGCTTGCTGTATGTCCTCCTCCCGCCCCGACGTGCGACACCCCCTCTATGCGGCGTACCAACGGGTTCGACCAACCGGCCGGCCTTGGTCAGCCCGCTTTGGGGCGTTGCTGAGGCTGTGGGCTGG
>WNGG01007404.1_pt1 | contig 12170 bp, 9 predicted proteins | sample 5400661 | NCBI WGS metagenome assembly WNGG01 (sample SAMN13153372, study PRJNA577476) | soil metagenome | isolation source: 100 cm soil or saprolite under Garry oak tree replicate 1 | place: USA:California | collected 2016-06-15 | reverse complement strand
CGATCGCTGAGCTCGCGGTCGCGGAAGATGACCGTGGCGCCGTTCGCGAGCCGGTAGGGCCGGTACAGCAGCGCGGGCTCGAGAAGCGCGCCGACCTCGTCGCGTCGCAGCTCGACGTCGACCGATCGCGCGAGGACCCCTTCATCCGACGCGAACCACGACAGGCCGGCTTTACGGATCGCGTCCGCGGCCTCAGGCGACACCGCGCCTTCCGAGGGCCACACACCGCGGGGCTTCTGACCGAACGCACGCTCGTGCGACGCGACTGCCTCCTCGAGCTGGAACGCGGCGTCGTCCGGATACGCGAACGGCGTTTCCGGAAGCAACGCCGAGGGGTCGGACCGCAGCGCGGAGCGGTCGTCGATGATCAGTGGGAGGATCGGGTGGTAGTAGGGCGTAGTCAGGATCTCGACCTGCCCGTCGCGCTCGAGCCGGTGGTAGAGGTGCGGGACGCCCGACGCCATGAAGCGCTGGCGCCCGATGACGTAGCGCACGTCCTCGCGCGTGAAACGCGCGCCTTTGTCGGCGAGCTCCACGAGCCGCTGATCCGAGCGAATGTCGTCCGGGTCGATCCACGCGAGGTTGAACCAGAGCGCGAGATCGACGAAGTAGTCGTCCGAGAGGAGCTCGTGCCGGTCGCCCGTCGCCATGGCCAGCTGCAGAAGTCGCCGGTATTCCTGATAGCGGTGGATGACGTTGCCGTGGTGGATGGAGAAGAAGCGCCGCAGCATGTGCGCGCGTTCCTCATCGGCGAGCACGCCGTCCACCGTACGCATCGTGAGCCGCGTGTCTTCGTCATCGGCGCCGCGCGCGTAGTCCTCGAGCTGATCGCGCAGGCTCGGGACCATCGTGAAGTTCACCTTCACTTGCGGGAACTCCTGTAGGAGCCGGGCCATATGCAGGTAATCCTTCGACGCGTGCAGGCGGACCCACGGAAGGACGAACTCGCTCGTCTGCGGGTGCTTGTAGTAGGGCTGGTGCATATGCCAGAGGATCGCGACCGGCAGCTTTCCGTTCACGCGGCACGACCCAGGTCGTCGAGACGACGGCGCACTCGCTCGGGCTCGATCGAAAGGAGGAGCCAACCCGCGCGCGGTCCCTTCGGTTTACCGAGGAACGCGAGGTAGATCGCCGCGAACGCATCCTGCGAAGGGGTGCCGTCCGCTTTCACGAGGCCGACGTTCTTCGCGACCTCGTAGAGCTGGTTCTGCATCTCGGCGGCATCGTGGACCGTGCCGATGAGCGCCTTGATGGCGAACAGGTATCGACGCTGCTCGGGCGTGAGATCTACCGGCGGAGTCTTGTCGAGGACCTCGAACCTCGCCTCATCCGGGGCCCAGCGCTCCAGCCAGGCGCGCGCGAGCTCGAGACGCCGGTGCAGGTCCCTGAGCTCCGCGTCGGGCAGGCGCGCGCCCTTCTCTTTCTCGGCCTCGGCCTCCGGCTTGATGCTCGGGATCTGGAGCCAGTTCGCCACCGTCGTAAAGCGCACGCGGAAGCCGGGCGCGGCGGGCGCAGGCGACACCTGAGAGAGGCGCCACGTCTTCGCGAGGTCGGTCTCGGGGTCCTCGCGGTACACGTCCGCCGCGCGGTCGTACTCATCCATGAGGCGGGGTAGCGTCAGGCCGGCTGGATCGAATTCGAGGTGGCGCTTGGGATGCGTCCTCAGCATCAGGAAACGCACCAGCTCGGGCGGGTAGATCCCGACGATCTCGAGCGCCTCGGCGCCGATGCCTTTCGAGCTCGCCATCTTCTTGCCGCCGAACGTGAAGAACTCGTGCTGCAAGCCGGGCGGAGGCTCCTTCTTGAAGACCTCGCGGTAGATCTCGTTCGAGCGCTCGCGTGATCCGCCGGCGGTGAGCAGATCCTTGCCGCCTTCCTCGTACGTGACGTTGAAGTGATCCCACTGCGCGCACCACTGCTCGTTCCAGAGGAGCTTCGCGTTTCCCTTCAATGGGGAGATGCGTCCCTTGCGCCCGCATCCTTCGGCCCACTCGACATAGTCACGCTTGCATTCGTACGCGACGGTCTTTCCGTCGTAGTCGGTCGCAAGCGTCGTGCCGATCCGTCCGCACTGCTCGCAGATCACCGCGACGGGGAGCCAGCCCTCGGGATGGTCGACGTTCGCGATGCGCTTGTGGACCTGACGGATCGTCTCGGCGTTGCGCAGCACGAGATCGATCTGCCGGTCGAGCTCGCCCGACCGATACAGGTCGCGCATCCGATGAAAGTCGGGCGTGATGCCGAGGCCCGTGAAGAGAGCGACGAAGCGGGTCGCGTGATAGTCGGCGAAGTCCGTCCCGACCGAAGGATCCGGGCTCGGGATCATGCAGAGCGGCTTGCCCATGTGCTCCGCCATGCCCGCGCGTTCCTTCATCGACTGCGAGTCCATCGGGTCGTAGTCGTCGATCGTGTACACGAACCGCACGTCGAGCCCGTGCGCCTTGAACGTGCGGAAGAGAGCGTCGCTGATGATCGGACCGCGCAGGCCGGAGATCGGCACCGGTCCCGACGGCGTCTTCGAATCGCGCACGACGTGCGGCCGGCCGGGTGCGAGGTATCGCGTCTCTTCGTCGGCCCAAAAGCCCGCCTCGTGCCCGGAGCTCAACGTACGGTGAGGATCTTCATCTCCACCGCGCCGGCCGGGACGACCAGCCGGACCGTTTCCCCTGCGCGGTGCCCCATGAGCGCTTTGCCGACCGGAGACTCGTTCGAGATGCGCCCTTCCGCGGGCGCGGCCTCGGCGGAGCCGACGATGACGTACTGCTCCTTCGACCCTTCGGCCTCCACGATCACGTGGCTGCCGATCTCGACGGTCTCGTGCTTCGCCTTCTCGTCGATGATCTGAGCGTTCTTCACCATCTGCTCGAGCGTGAGGATGCGACCCTCGAGGAACGCCTGATCATTCTTTGCCTGTTCGAGCTCGGAGTTCTCGGTGAAGTCTCCGAACTCCATGGCCGCATGGATGCGCTCGGCCACACGCTGACGGCCGGCGGCCTTCAGTTCGTCGAGCTCGGAGTGGATCTTCTTCAGACCATCCGCGGAGACGTAGACAGGCTTTTCTAGGTTGTTCATCGGAGCCTCCGCTCTCTATGCGCACGGTTTCTTCCCGTGCGTGCCCGTCAATGAAAAGCGCTGAAGGCCGAAGGCCCTCAGCACTCAACCGGGCGTACTCTTCTGTGCCGGAATTGTACGACACACCAGCCTCTCCGGCGACGTTTCGCAGGCGCATCCTCTCCTGGTACCGCCGCTCCGGCCGCGATCTTCCGTGGCGTCGCACGCGCGATCCGTACCGCGTGCTGGTGAGCGAAGTGATGCTCCAGCAGACGCAGGTGTCGCGCGTCCTTCCCGCGTACCGACGCTTCCTGCGGCGGTTCCCGACGCTTCGCGCGCTTTCCCGCGCGCCGCTCGGTCAGGTGCTGCGCGAGTGGTCTGGCCTCGGGTACAACCGCCGCGCGCGTGACCTGCACCGTATCGCGCGGACGAAAGCGCTACTGCCGCGCACCGTATCCGGCCTCGATGCGCTGCCGGGCGTTGGGGCATACACGGCATCCGCCGTGGCGTGCTTCGCGTTCCACGAGCCGACGAGTTTCGCCGACACGAACATCCGCCGGGTGCTCGGCCGGGCAATCCTTGGTCGCACCGCCACCGATCGCGAGGCCGTCGAGCTCGACGCGCACTTCGGGTCGAAACGCTCAACCGCGCGATGGCATCACGCGCTCATGGATATCGGCGCGACGATCTGCCACGCGAAGCGACCGCGATGCGAGGTGTGTCCGATCCGCACCCTCTGCGACTACGACGGCGTCGAAGGACAATCGCAACGAAAGCAATCGCCATTCGGAGCGAGCGACCGCCGCGTCCGCGGCGCGATCGTGCGCCATCTCGCATTGTCAACTCGCGGTGTGAGGGTCGGCGTGCTCCGAAGAGGTATCAACGACCCGCGCGTGCCGCGCCTAGTACTGGTACTCGCACGCGAAGGTCTCGTGGAGGTCTCATCCGGGAGCGTTCGTCTTCCGGCGCGCTGACGTGAATGTCACGATCGCGCGCGGTGAACAGCTACTACGACCTCCTGGGAGTCCCGCCTCATGCGACCGAGCTGGAAATTCGTTCGGCGTACGGCCGCGACGTCCTTCGACTTCAGGAGTCGGCGTCGGACAAGGTCGCGCAATTTCGCGCCGCGCTCGATGCGGCCTTCGCGACACTCGTCGACCCCGAGAAGCGCTCCGAGTACGACGAGACGCTCGCCGCGGCGACGCAGCTCAACGCGATGGGCGCCGACGAGGATTCCGAGGCCGCGTTCCGCTACGCGCGGCGCGGCGGACTCTGGTTCGCCGGTGGCGCCCTCGTCACCGCCGTGACCTACGCGTTCTCCGAAGGCACGTACTTCCTTGCGTGGGGACCGCTGCTGTTCGGCGGCTTCCAGCTCGTGCGCGGCCTACTCAGATATCTCACCGTGCCGAGCGGAGCGCGCCAAGCCGCGCACCTCGCGGTGCTCGGCGGACTGATCGCGGTTGGGGTCCTGTCCGCCGGGTTCGTTGGTCTAAGCGAGGCGCAGGCGGCGCAAGAAGCGGCCGAGACCCAAAAGTGGATCGCGCTGATCGACACAACCAGTCTGGACATCGCGAAGGCGACCGAGCTCATCAAAAGTGTTGCGAACCGCTCAGGTCCGTGGGACGCGAGCTACAGCGCCGACATGGAGAAGGCCTCGGCCCTCTACGCGAACGTTGCCGACGCTGTGGCCGCCGCGACCGCGCCGGCGCGGATCGACTGGTACCGCGTGGCAATGGCGAAGAACTTCCGCGAAGCCGCGTCGATCACCCACGAATACGCGCTCCTCACCGCGACATCACCCGCGAGCGCGTTCGAGGCGCTCGACAACCGCTGGAAGACCCGCCTGGACGAGACCACGGCTTTGTCGGATCGCTTCGAGGCGCAGGAGGGGACCGCGCCTTAGCGCGCGACGGCGATCAAGCCGGCTCCAGCCGGACCGTGGTCGGCAGGACGGACGCAACGAGCATCGAGTCGAGCGAGCTGCCCTTCCGATATTTCTTGCGGTAGCCATCCGAGGCGCGCTTCACCGAGTCGCTCTCGGCGGCGGCGATCGCGCGGACGGGGATGCGGATTCTGTTGACGACGAGCGCCCCCGGGCGAGCCACCAGCTCGCGGTACCAGCGCGACGTCGGCCCGCGAACGGCGCGGATGAACACATCGTCACCGTCGACCACGATCCAGATGGTGACCGAATGCGCGGTGCCTTTCGGCGAGCGCGTCTCGATGTCGACCTCGTCCGAGCGGTTGAGCAGCGCGAGGGTCGCCTTCGGAAAGCTCAATCCCGCTCCGGAAGAGGAGGGCCGGCGATAGCGAGCGCGTGACGGTCGGGTGGAAGGAATGCCCGGGCCATCTCGATGACCTGATCGAGCGTGACGGCGCGCAGCTCGCCCGGATATCGCTCGGCGTAGTCATTGCCGAGCTCGAAGACCTCGCCCTCCAGTAAGAGCGAGGCGACGCCCGCAGGGCTCTCGCGCGCGATGTCCAGCTCACCGACGAGCTTGTCCTGCGCGAGGTCCAGGTCGTCTTGCGAGACCTTCCCGTCAACGATCTTTCGCAGCTCCTCGAGTGTCGTGCTGACCGCGCGGTCGACGTTGATCGGGTTGACGCCCATACGCACGACCCACGGTGACTGGCCGCGCGAGCCGCCGAGCGTGCTGAAGACGTAGTACGCGAGGCCGAGCTCGTCGCGGACCACGTGACCAGCGCGGCTCGCGAACGTGTCCGCCGCGAAGACCATGTTGGTGACACGCGCCGCGACGAAGCGCGGATCGGTCCGCGGTAGTCCGGGCCACCCCAGCACAACGTCGCTCTGCGTTTTGTCAGGGACGACGTCGAGCTTTCGCACGGCGGTGGCCAGACGCGCCTCGGGGACCTTCCGGTCATCGCGCGGCCCGCCGGTGCGCCACGAGGAGAACGCCTTCGCGGCGGCATCGAAGACCTGCTTGGCATCGACCCCTCCGGCGACGACGAGGACCGCACCGTCGGGACGGATCGCTCGGCGATGATGCTCGCGAAGGTCGCTGGCGGATGCGCCACGCACGACCTCGAGATCGCCGATCGGCCGGGCGCGGAAGGGATGTCCTTTCGGATAGACGAGCTCGCGCCACGCGCTCTCGGCGACCGCGCGCGTGTTCTTCGCGTCCTCCTCGATCTGCGCGACGGTCTGCTGTCGCACGAGCTCGACCTCTTTGTCGGCGAACGACGGACGCACGACCGCGTCCGCCATCAGCTGGAGCAGGACGTCGAGATCGCTGCTCAGCGATTGCGCGCTGAACGTCGCTGCGTGGGATCCGACATCGAGGCGCGCGGCGGCGCCGATGCCGTCGAGCGCGTCGGCCCACGTCTTCGCATCGCGCGTGGTGGTGCCCCGCAGCATCGCCTGCGCGCAGAGGCGGCCGATCCCGGGACGGCCCGCGGGTTCGAACCACTGGCCCGCCTCGATGGCCAGGAGGACGGCAGCGGAAAGAAGCCCGGGTATCGGGACGACGGCGACACGCAGGCCGTTCTCGAGGCGATGCCGGCGGACGTCCACTACGAGGCCTCCGGGACGAACCAGCCCACCACGCGGCCCTTCTCCCGGAACACCGACTCGGCCGCGGCGCGTACGTCCTCGGCCGTGACCGCGGCGAGCCGGTCGTACCACTCGCCGAGTGACGTGGCGGCCTGCGTCGCGAGGAGCTGGCCGAAGCGCATGGCGCGCCAGGTGACCGTGTCGGTCATGAACGCGCTGGCGGAGAGCATCTGCCTCCGCGCGCGGCCGAACTCCTCATCGGTGAGCGCTGACCGTGCCATCTTGTCAAGCTCGTCGAGGATGACGCGCTCGACGCGATCGTGGGTCACGCCCGGCCGCATATGCGCCTCCACGACGAAGAGATATGGGTCCTTCATGAGCTGGAACGACGCGTCGACGGTCGTGGCGAGCCCCGTGTCCACGAGCGCGCGATAGAGGCGCGACGACCGTCCCGACGCGGCCTCTCCGCCGCCGGCGGTCGCGCCGCCCAGCGCGACGGCGAGGGCCGAGAGTGCGGGCGCTCGCGGATCCGAAGCGCGCGGCGCCTTGTGGCCGATCTGGATGATCGGAAGCGCGCCGCCGGCGCGGCGAACGACGACACGCTTCTCGCCGTACTGCGGCGGCTCGGGCGCCTTCGGCGGCTCGATCGGTACCTCCGCATCGAGAGAGCCGAACGCAGATGTCGCGCGATCGAGCAGCTCCTTGGCGGGCGCGTCGCCCGCGACGATGAAGTACGCGTTGTTCGGCGCGTAGTGACGGCGGTAATGCGCGTAGAGGCCATCGCGCGTCATGAGCTTGATGTCGTCTTTGCTACCAATCACACCTTGCGCATACGGGTGTCGTGCGAACGCGACGGCCTGCAGCTGCTCGCCGAGGAGGAACGATGGATCGTTCTCGAGCCCCTCGCGCTCGCTCACGATGACGTTCCGCTCGGCCTCGGTCTCCTCGACGGTGATGAGCGCGTTCCGCATTCGGTCGGCCTCGAGCTCGAGCGCCACCGGATAGCGCTCGGCGGGCACGGTCTCGAAGTAGCAAGTCACGTCTTCGCTCGTGAAAGCGTTCCAGAGCGCGCCGTATCGCGCTAGCAGCTTGTCGAGGTCGCCCTTCGGATGCTTGGGCGTGCCCTTGAAGAGCATGTGCTCGAGGAAGTGCGACATACCTGTCGTTCCGGGGACCTCGTTGCGCCCGCCGACGTGATACCAGACCCAGAGCGAGACGACAGGAGCGTGCCGCGCTTCGAGCGCGTGCATGACAAGCCCGTTGTCGAGGCGTCGCGAGGCGGGGGCGTCGGTAGCGGTGGGGATACGAAAAGTGTATAGAGGCGCGAGGACTACTGGGGTGCGCGACGGCCGAGCTTGCGAGGCCGTCGGGCGGGGCCTCAGCAGACCGCAGCGCCGCCAGGCGCGAGGACTACTGGGGTGACTGACGGCCGAGTTTACGAGGCCGTGAGGCGGGGCCTCAGCAGACCGCAGCGCCGCCAGGCGCGAGGACTATTGGCTCGAGAACTGGTACGCGTGCGCGAAGACCTCGTATTCCCACGGAACGGTCGGCGGCGGATACCCGTCGTGCATCTGGATCTTGAAGGTTTCGCCGGCCGCGAGGTTCAACCACGGTTTGTCGTTGGCGGCGAGCTCCGGACGCCATTGCAGAGCGCCGAGCACCTCGCGCGATGACGCTTTGCTCCGAAGGACAACGACCAAGTGAAGCTTCGAGAAGCCCGGCACGGTCGTGGTCGTCGCGACGGTCAGATCGCATCCGATCACGCCGACCGCGGCGTCATTCGCGCACGTTTGACTCGCCACGCTGACGCCGCTCACCTCCCCGATCGTGGTGAGACTTCGCGCGACCTTGAACTCTTGCACGTCGCTTTGACTGAACGTCTTGTCATATCGCACGACCGTCCACGAGTCGCCTGGTGGGATCGGGAAATACCAGTTCTGGAACTTTGCATCGACTCGATCGGGCGGCACGCCGGCGTTGCCGATGCGCTCGTCGGTGACCGCGAGTCCGTCCGCGCTTTTGAATCTCACGGTCATGAACCAGTCGAGGACGAAGGCATTGGGGTTCGAGAACAAGATCGCTGTCTTGCTAACCGTCACCACCGTCCCCCCGCGCACCGCGATTGGATCGACCTCGTAGGACAGAGGCAAGATGTCCGGCTTCGCGGCGACCGTGGCCGAGGGTGCGGGTGTGGGCGTCGGTCGATATTCGGGAGCCTCGACGCTGCAAGCGGAGAACACGACGGCGACCAGCGCGCACGTCAAAACGCGACGCATCAGGAGGAGCCTAGCCCCGTGCCCCGAGCGCTCCGGTGGCTACGGCGTGGCGAACTTCGCGGTTAGCACGGCCTTCACGGCGATCGCGGAATCCACCGAGCCGAACACGCCGGGCCTCTCGGTGTACTCATCGAGCACCGCGGCGACGGCGATCGACGGCTGCTCGAATGAGGCCCAACCGATGAACCACGCGTCCACCTTGCCGGTGACCGGCGACTCGGCCGTTCCACTTTTCCCTGCCGTGGTCGGCGAATACGTGCGGAACACGGAGGACACGGTGCCGTCCAGATCGGTCGTCACCGCATGCATGCCGTCGCGGATGAGCGAAAGGTCGGTGGGGATCGAGAGCGCCGACCCGGCCTGCGTCTTCGGATAGCTCTTGACGCTCGTGCCGGCGCGGTCGCGGAGCTCGATCACCAGCCGCGGCTTCCACACCATGCCGTCGTTCGCCAGCGCCGAGACGTAGTTCGCCATCTGCAACGGCGTCGCGAGGAGGAAGCCCTGTCCGATCGCCAGGTTCGTCGCGTCTCCCGGGTTCCACACCTGGTCGGAGGGGTTCGCGAAATACTGCTTCTTCCATTCGGGGCTCGGAACGATCCCCTCGTCTTCGTAGACGAAGTCGATGTCAGTGGCCTTGCCCAGACCGAAGCTCTTCGCCATGTTCGGCAGGATGTTCGGGTCGCGGTCGTTGAGGCGCTTGCCGAGCTCGTAGAAGAAGGTGTTGCAGCTCCTGGCGAGAGCGGTCCGAAGATCCATGAGACCGAGTGCGACCGGCTCGTGGTTGACTTGCGCCCACTGCTCGCCGTACCCGGTCCAACGCTGCGGGCAGTCGATCCGGTCGCCCCAGTTGTACACGCCGTTCCGGAGCGCGGCGGCAGCGGTGATCGGCTTGAACGACGACCCGGTCGGGTATCGCCCGAACGTCGCGCGGTTGAAGAACGGCCGGTTCGGGTCCGAGGTGTAGCGCGCGATCGCCGCGGCGTCGCCGGAGACCAGCGCGTTCAGGTCGAAGGTCGGACGGCTCGCGAGCGCGAGGATCTCGCCCGACCACGGGTCCTCCGCGACGATCGCTCCTTTGTTGTTGCCCAGCGCGTTCTCGGCCACGCGCTGCAGCTTTGGATCGAGCGAGAGCACGACATCGCGTCCCGGCACGGGCGCGGTCTCCGCGAGCGTTTCGACCGAACGCTCGTCCGACTCGACGATGCCAAGACGGAATCCGTAGCTCCCGCCGAGCTCGTCGTCGAGGGTCGCCTCGAGCCCGGTGTCCTTCTTACCGATGAGATCTCCGGCCTCGATGCCGCGCGCCGTCTTCGCCTTGGCCTCGTCCTCGCTCGCCTCCGCCAGGTAGCCGAGCGTCTGCGACGCGAGACCGGTCGGGTAGCTCCGCACGCGCGTCGCCTGCACCTGCACGCCCTCGATCAGGGAGAGACGTGTGCGTAGTGCGTCGAGCTGGGCCGCGGGAACGGTTTTGATCGGTACGAAGAGATCGGGCTTCACCCACGACTGCGTGTACTTCGCCTTGATCTGGTCCGGCGTCATCGCGAGCGCCGACGAAAGCGACGACAAAAGCCCCGCCTCGGAGCGGATCTGTCCGGTGACCACGCCGACGACCCCGGCCTCGATGAAGGTTGCGAGCTCGGTGCCGTCGCGAGCGACGATCCGACCTCGTGAGGTGGGCAGGCGCGTCATCCGCACGAGGCGCCCCGCAGTGAGATGCGGAAGGATGGCCTCGGGAGTCCACGCGATCCGCCAGACGGCTTTGTCCTTCTCCCCGACCATCACGAGCTGGAGCGTGGTCGCGCGAGCGATGTCACCGACACGTTGCGTGTGGAAGATCAGGTCGAGAGGCACGCTCGCCTTTCGCGGGTCAGGCGAGCCGTTCGGGAGCGCGGGGTGCGTCGCCGTCCCTGGCTTTGCCTCGAGCGAGCGGAGCGTCATCTCCTCCGCGATGCGCGGCAGCCGATCGATGAAGCCCGCCGTCGTGACCTGGTCCTTCGCGTCGTCAGTCAAGAGATCCCACATCGCCTGGTAGTCGGACTTCTGCCACGCGGCGGCGTACTGGCGCGCGATGGGTTCGGCCGGAGGCGGCCCAGGCTCGCAAGCGCTGAAGATCGACGCGCAAAGGATCGCGACCGCGGCCACCACACCGCGGTTAATACCCAGCGGCCTGACCCTCGCGGCGCGGATCCGCGCCACCTGCGAATGATCCGTTCGGGTCGATCGCGATCGCTTGCGCGCCCCCGGTGATCTCGTCCCAATCTCCAAGCACCGCGACCTCGTGGCCCTTCGCCGCCATCGCGCGACGGACGGCTTCGGGATAACGGCGCTCCATCTTCAGTGTGCGCCCCGAGTCGTGATACCAACGGGCCTCCTCGATCGCCTGTTGCACGTCCATGCCGAAGTCGATGAGGCCCACCGCAAGCTGGAAGTTCGTCTGCACCTGCGCATGGCGTCCGGGCGTGCCGAACACGAATCGCGGCATCGAGCCCTCGAGCGCGATCACCGTGTTCAAGGTGTGCACGGGGCGTTTGCCGGGCGCGAGCGCGTTGAGCGAGCGCGGGTCGAGCGAGAAGCCCGAGAGCCGGTTGTTGAGGAGGATCCCGGTGCCCGGCACGACGGTGGCCGCCCCGAACGCGCTGAACACGCTTTCGATCAGCGAGACGGCGTTGCCGTCGCGGTCGACGACCGCGAGATAGGTCGTGTCGGCGGGCGTCATGAGCGAGCCGGCCTCGCTGCGCTCGCTCGCCTTCGCATTGACGGCGCGGCGGCGTGTTGCGACGAACTCGACGTCGAGCAAGCGGCGCGCATCGAAGTCGACGCGCGCGGGATCGCCCGCGTGGGCGTCGCGATCCGCGAACGCGAGCTTTTTCGTCTCGACCATCAGGTGGATGAGCTCGGCGCTCCCCCACTCGAACGATCGGACGTCGATCCCCTCGACGATCGCGAGCTCCTCGAGAAGGATGTGACCCTGAGAGACCGGCGGTTGGCCGAACAGACGGAGACCGCGATAGTTGATAGAGAGTGGCTCGGGGCGATCCGTGCGATGCGCGGCCAGATCGGCGCGGTCGATCGCACCACCGATCGACGCGATGGCCGTCGCGAAGCGCTCACCGAGATCGCCGCGATAGAAAGCGTCGGCGCCGTCGCGCGCGATCGTCTGGAGTGTGACGGCGAGGTCCCGCTGCTGGAGCATCTCTCCGGCACCGGGCCAGCGACCGCGCGGACCGAAGATCTGGGCGGCCTCCTCATCACGAGCGATGCGGTCACCCTCTTCGGCGATCGCCTCGGCAAGCACGTCGCTCACGGGGAAGCCGTTCTCGGCATAGCCGATC
>WNGG01007397.1_pt1 | contig 12174 bp, 15 predicted proteins | sample 5400661 | NCBI WGS metagenome assembly WNGG01 (sample SAMN13153372, study PRJNA577476) | soil metagenome | isolation source: 100 cm soil or saprolite under Garry oak tree replicate 1 | place: USA:California | collected 2016-06-15 | reverse complement strand
CGACGAGCCGGCGTTCGGCCTTCGCGAGGTTGACGAGGTACTCCGCGTCCGACATCGCACCGGCGATCGCCACCGCGGTCGCGCCGTCGAGGGAGAAGATCTTCTGGACCACTTTGGATCCGACGAAGAACCCCTTCGACGCGCGCTTGTCCGCCGCGAGGACGACGCCGTCCTTGCTTCGTATTCCGACCGTTGTGGTCATTTTAGGCACCTTGCCTGTAGGCCTGTAATGACGGCGGTTGGGTATGTTGACTCGAAAGGCCGAGGTCCGGTCACGGCCTCAGGAGCCGCCGGACGACCTGCACGTACAGTACTTGTATGCTCCGGGAGATGCCCGCAGGGAAAAGTCGGCGGAGCGACCCCACGCTCCGCTACTCCCTACTCACGACGAGCCACATTCCATTGCTCATTGAAGCGGCCTTCCAGAGCCGAAGAATCGGTTAACCTCGAAAGATTCGCATCCCTCTTGCCTAGGTCCTTCAGTGACGCATCGACCAACCAACCGCCGATGCCCGTCAGGATGTAACGGGCATGCAGTTTGCCGCTCGCGTCGAAGCGAACCTCGACTTCTCGTCCGCCTTCCGTGAGTCCCCGAGCCTTCGTTACAAGCGCCGCACGAAGCGCAGTCGCTGCGGCGGGGTTGTCTCTCGGGAAATTGGCGTCACACAGCACCTCAACGCGGGTTCCTTTCCGAACCGAAGTGAGTAAATCGAGCGTGTCCTTCGTTGTGTACGGGTCCAGGATCTTGATGTAGCCTCCAGTCTCGCCTTCCAGGAGCCTTCGGAGGACGTTTTGCCCTTCCTCAAAACTACCGGCCGAGAAGAACCGGTTGTCTTCGGTGGAGACGCCAGTTGCTAGACTGAACCCAGTGCGGTCGTCGATAACATCCACGCCCTCGACTCTCCCCGTGATTGGCGGTACGAACTCTTCAGGAAGCGCGAAGACCCACAAGTCGATCTGACTTTGCTGGGTCATTCCCGCAGTGACGTTCTCGATTTCCGTGACATGCAAGAAAGACCCGTCAATGATGCCTCTCCGTATCCGGATGATGTCGCCTCTCCTCAACCCGACCACGCCGTCGATGTAGGCTTCGACCTTACCCATCCAATGACCTCTACCAACTGGAAGACTCAGAAACCCAGGGGGTCGCAAACTCTTGAACCTTCCTGGCTCGCCGCCAGAGGGATTACGGCACGAGCAGCCGGGCCGCCAGGGCGCTCTCTGCGAGCCGCCCGCCCGCCGCGTGCACCACGATCCCGAAGTCGGTCGATGGGGTCCAGGTCAGGCGGTGGCCTTGGCAACGGGGGCAGGCCTCGAACGGCCCGCCGTGCCGGTCGTGGAAGTGGCCATGCGGGCAATCACTGTGCCGGAGCCGTAGACGATGCGGTCCACGGCGCACAGCACGGGCGGTTCCCGCTCCATATGGGCGCGAAAACCGCTCCGCGAAGGCCTCCAGGACGCGATAGGAAGGCCGCGGGCGCGTTCCGGGATTCTCTATGGAGCGGCGGAAAGCCATTAAGCAGAGCGGCCTCGTTCAGTAGACGACCGAGATGCCCTTCCCCGAGAGCTTGAAGCGCGAAGTCAGGGTCAGGGCGCACTTCCGCTGCTGCAAGTGCGAGCAGGGGCCCATAGAGGTGCACCACATCGTCCTGGAATCGCAGGGCGGGCCCGACACCATTGAAAACGCGGCCCCGCTGTGCCCAAGCTGCCATAGTTGGTTCGGCGACAACCCGGTCCTCAGGAAGACGGTCACCGAGATGCGCGACGCGTGGTACGAGCGGTGCCGCGCGAAGGACGAGGCGGGGATCATCAAGATGGCCGAGATCAACGAGGCCCTGCTCAAGCAGGAGGGGAGGATCGGGAAGAAGCTGGACACGCTAGGGCAGACCGTGGAGTCGTTGCAGGCAGAGTTAGGGCACCTCCGTGCTGACCTGGGGAATCTCAAGAAGTCGCCGGGGGTCGCTCGGAACGCGAAGCTTAAGGCGAGGGTCCGGGACCTGGAAACCCAGGCGACGGCAATCCAGGGGGCGCTTACCGAAGAACTCCTGTCCACCACAGCGTACCTTCACTTCCCGGAGTGTCCGGAGTGCGGAAGCCAGAAGCTGGAGTCAAGCATCTCTTCGAGTCTGGGACAACCCGATCTCTATCGTGCTTGGTACAAGTGCATCTCGTGTGGCAACGAATGGACCGAGGGGCAGTGACGCTTCTCGACGGCCCGGAGATGCCTGCGGGGAAAGTCGGCGGGGCGACCCCACGCTCCCTCCGGATCGTGGACCGCGCCGTCGGCCCCCAATCCGCCGCGCGGGCAACCCCACGATTGCTTTATGGTCTGCAATACAATGGATTGCCGTGTGTGGGGGAGAACGAAGTACACCCTCCGGCGAGTCAGCGATGAACTGTGGAAAGGGGTGGTCTCCGCGTTAATGCTCTTCTTGGTGGCATCCGCGTTGAACGTGATCGCGAATTTGCGCGTGGGCGTGGACCAGATTGCCGCAGTGGGGCTTGTGGTTTTCGCGCTGATCACGATTCCGATCTTGATCGGAAACAGAAGGCGACTACCGTTCGGGATTGGCAAAAGGAAAGACACCGAGGCCGACGAGGGTGATGCGACGGCAACAGGAACTTGGACCTACGTCAAGGTGGATGGGGCGACCAAGCGGCTATTCCCGCAGGACCCCGAGCTTGTGATCGCGCGATGGTGGCCGGACAAGGTCAAGGTGAGAGCCGACTTCGTGGCGACGGACACCACGCAAATGTCGGTGAGGGTCGTGAGGAGCAGCACGAAGATCGAACCCGAAACGGCCTCACCCAGCGGTGCCGCGGAGAGGTGGTCGATTCCGTCGGGCAGAAGTTTCACGAAAGAGTTCGACACCGAGGCGGGTGTGTGGTTCTTCGTCGCGAGCCGACCGAAGACCAACTGGTTCAACCCGGAAGTAAAGGTAGAGGTGTTCGAGTTCCGACGCATCGCGCCGTAGGTGGGAACAATGGCCGAAATCGACATCGCTCTGGGTATCTTGGGTTCAGCATCTGCTCTGTACGGATTCAGTGTCGCCTACTACGTGTTCGCTCGGGGCCTCCAGGATCTGGAACGGGCACGAATCTGGCAATCCCACAGAGAGTGGCGAAAACCGGAGACCGAGGATGAAGCCAACGCTGGAGTGCGGAAGATCGAATGGCGACGTGCGGCGCTGAACGGGTTCCTGATCGCTTCCATGTGCTCGTTCGCCGTTTCGTTGCTCGGAGAGTTGACTTACATCGGCAACCCGCAACCGGTCTACTTCCAGTGGGGCGTAACGGGGTTCTCGGTGCTTGCCTCTGGAGTCGTGGCCTGGTTCCTGGTCGTTGGGGTCGCTAACCTAATCGGAGCTTCCCGTGACATGCCTCCAAAGGCCCGTCGCAGCAACTGATATCCTACTTCATCCAGCGCGTCAGCGCTACTCGGCCCTTACCAGCCGGAGCCCGTGCTTCGAGAGCGCGTTCGCAACGGCCCCCTCGGGCAGGTCCTTGTTAACCTGAATCGCCACCGAGTTGCCGCTGACTGCGTAGGCCCCGGAGATTTCGCCGATTAGGATTCCTGCGACCCCCGAGGGCGTTCCACGGAACGTGCCCCTCGCGGCGTTGCCCGTGATCGCGTAGCCATTCGCGTCCGCCCAGCGTTTCAAGCGTGGGAAGGTTTCGTCCGGGTTGGCGACCTGGGCTACGAAGGATTGCGGCATCTCCTCGGTCACCCCGTGGCTGCAGGGCTCGGTTGGCCGAGGTTCGCCCAGAGAGCATCTGCGAGGAGGTAGATTCCGGCACCGAGTAGCGCACCGGCAAGCAAGTCGAGCGGAAGATTGAGCCCGAGAGTGAGGAGGTCAAAGAGGAGGATGAGTCCACCAAGTCCGACGAGGCCGAGACCGATCCACAACTCGGGGCCGCGCGGGAGAGGCGCGCCGCAATTCGGGCAGAACCGGTGATCCGCCGTGGTCTTGCCCCCGCACGCGCCGCAGGTCAATTCGAGGTTCTTCTTGACAAACCGCGTGATCGCCGCGGCACTCACGACGCCCCCGGCGACCCCGAGCCCCGCTGCGACGGCGGAGTTCAGGAATGGGTTCGGACGCACCACCTCCGGCCCGGTGCTCCGTTGGAGGGGGGAGAGGACCGCGTTGCCGGTCTTCACCTCGACCAGCCGGGGGGTGGCGGCGAAGAGTGCTTTCACCTGGAAATCGGAGCCATGTCCAGTCCTCGTGATCTGGGAACCTTTCAATCTTTTTTCGATGAATCGGTACTGACGCTCTGCCGCGAGTCCCACTGCCTTGTTTTTGGTCACGCCGCCAGCAAGGTACGGAAAAGACTTTGGTGCACGAGGCTTGACAGGCGCGACTCGCTGCGCGTGACGCTCTCCGTTAGACATCGCGCCTTCAGGGATCGTGCAGGTATTTGGACCCTCCCATGGGTAGTATGAAGGACCACGAAACTACCGGGGTCGCCATGCCGTGTTTGGCCCGGCTGACTCCACTCCGAGGTCGAAAGAACTATTTCACCCGCTACTCCTCGTGTCTCCTAGTGTCAAACATGTCCGACAAATCGGACAGGGATAACCACAGCAACCAGGGCAATCCCAACAACGACGCGTACTGGGAGAGCCGTGGACTGGATGAGCGCGCCGACGACTGGGAAACCCGGATCGACGGGGACGATGATCCAGAAGACAAGGACAACGACTGGTAATTGCCGTCCTCCTCGTCGAGCACCATAGCAGCAGTCCGAAAGGACTACGCCAGGCCCCACGTGGGCGTGCGCGGAAGCGCACAGGGGCGGCGACACACGCCGCCTCGTTTTTCTTCGGTCCCAGCTACCTGTACGTCATAGGTACAACGCCATTTTGAGTTCGCCGACCTCCAGCCAATCCTTATATTGCCGCAACCGAATTCTCCGCTTGGACGGGATGCGAAGCCGGATCGCCGGGCTTCTCGAACATCCCAGCCAACGTCAAACGTGGTGGGTGCTCCGGTGATACCGCAGGTAGACACGCCGACCTTCATCGCAGTGCTCTCAGAGGGTCACACGCTGGAGAGGCTCGGGTTGCTCACCGTCTCAGCCTCCTACGATGACCTTAGGCCCGAGGTCAGGGACCGACTTCACCTTCGGTTCAGGACTCTGGGAATCGGACACTCTTTCTTCAAGGGAAAATTGTGGCTGGCCCCGCTGGACGGCGCAAGCATTGACAGCTGCGTGGAGAAGGTGAGACCGTTTTTCGTTCGCACCTTGGCCAAGCGCGAAACTGTAGAGGTGGACCCGGCCGACCATGTCGATTGGAACCGTATTATCAAACTCATTGCACGCGATGCCGTCGCCTTCGCCTTGGTCCTGAAAGCTAAGATGAACCCGGAGCTTCTGCCGCGCGGATCGACAATATTTGATCTCTCGGAAGGCAAACCGGGCGCTCAGGGTGCTTTTTCGGTAATTCCTGGGTTGGATTTCGGCCGCGTGTACCGCGCAACTGGATATCGCGTCGTCGTGTCCTGCCCTATCAGATTCCAGGCCTTCGACGCGAACCACGAACGGCCTGCCGACCGAGTCGCGACAACGGGAGCGCTCACCAAAGCCAATAAGCACGGCTCAGACGTTCGCTGGGGGTTTGTCGAACGGATTTCTCACAAGGTCCTTCCGCTGACGGTCTTGTTGGCAGACCGCAGGTTCTCACTTACGCGTATGGGAATCCCAATATTGGATCGAAAAGAAGGAGCGAAACCATGGTTCTAAACTTGGAAAGGAGAGACGCTGATCTGTTGGAAACTGTGATCATCGACCCGGACGCCACATCGACGTTCACCGTCCCTCGGCCGTTCCGGATGTTCTCTGACACTGCACCGGCGCCACTGGCTCCCGTGAAAGGTCTCGGTGAGATCGGCCCATACGACGTAAACACTTCGGACCCACACCTCCGGCGAAGCTTCGAGAAGTTGGAGGTCATTGGTGCATACCCGAGACACGATCTCGACATTCTTGCGCCCCTCACTGAACTGATCGGGTACCTCAATCAGGGGTACAGAGCCAAGGGAGGCAGCGATATTAACTTCACGTCGTTCGCAACAATATTCAGGATGACGAACTGTGTCTTCCCTCCGGAAAACGAGTTCTTGGAGTATGACCTAAGTGACTTGGAGCCCTTCCGCGTGGCGCTAATCTCACGGGCGACAGAGGTCCGCAGTCGGGGGAATGGACCGCTTGTGCTCACCGCCGTTCGGAGCCACAAGACCGTGACGACGACCCCTGAAGTCTACCAGCCCCTGAAACGCCTTATCACGCGGCTAGACATTCCTAGTCAGTTCCTGTCGGACTACGAATCGGGAGAGACAGGCGTATTGTACCAAGTTGCCAACGGGTGGTCCCTCGGGTGGGCCCTCTGGAACGTCGCATTGGCGATCTACACGAAACTAGGTGGACTCCCATGGGCCGTATCTCAAAGCGCAAAACCTGAGCAACAGATCGACGTAACTATTGGGCTCCGCTTTGCTCGCCTGACAGGCGAAGAGAAGGGATTCTGCCTGGGCGTCGCCACGGTGCTCGACCGCTTCGGACGACTAATCGGCACCGTGCCCTTGGAGAACATGGAGTACCACAAGACGCTCGACACGCCGGTATCGGGCATGACGCTTTCCGCCGAATCCGCACGACGGTTAGTGACCGGAGCCTTGGACAGCGTGCTCCTTGATCCTCGTACCCAGACCATCATGCAGGCTCGCGGACCGTTGACTCTTGCCTTTCACAAGTTGGGACCTGGACCATTTCACCACGAGGAGACGGAGGGGGTTAGGCAGGCATTGGCGGCCAAGCTACGCGGCAGGGAGACGAAAGTAGCCTTTGTTCCAATCTCGGAAAGCGAGACGCTCGCGGCGTTCGGCCCGCCGTCGGTCGGAAGGGCGATGCAAGAGGGAAAAAGTCTGAGGCTTACGAACGACACAGCGCTTCTCTACACGATGTCGTCCTCGGATCGAACGTTTCTTACGCCGATTACCGTGAAACTCCAAAACTATGGTGAGGCGGATTGCGCGTTCAAAGGCATCGAAGAGGCTTGTGCTCACGTGCAAACCCTCTGCGGCCTGCATTGGCAGATGGTGAATACAGGAAAGCTGAAACTACCCGCAGACCTGGAATTCGCTCAGCGCATCGCAAAGGGCTTCGCGAACGACGTTCAGCCCAAAGCCGGATCGCCTCTCTGGAAGACTCAATGGTATCTTTAGGGGTGCGGACGGAACGCGAGCGCAACCAGTCCTGTCAGCAGCGCGGCCGTTAAGCCGATGACTAGGCCTAACGTCGGCTGCCAGAAATAGAATGTCACAGCCCACGCGTAAACAAGCACGAGGGTAACGGCCTGGAGCAAGGTGTACCTGGGATGAGATACGACAACGGCTTCTTTACGATCCATTCTGTCCAAGAGCTTCATTGCCCCGTCCAAACGTTCGTTTTCTTCAATCGGAAATGCGACAATCTTGGCAAGATGCGACTCGCTGAGAGTTTTGACCCCTAGAGCGATGACCCCGGCCGCATGGGGCCGCTTCTCTTCGCCTTCCGACCGGAACGCGGTGATCCTCCCCGCAAGGAGCCTGATTATCTCGGCAGCGTTCGGTACTTCGTGCTCCTGGCCTGCCAAGAGCTTACGGCTTTCGGCAAGGGAACAGACGGTCTCTAGGTCAGATGACTTCAGTTGGCTGGTGATTGTCTTTGCTTGAATCTGAAGAGCTTCGTGGAAAGGCAATTGTTCGGATTGCGGCAGCATGCGCTTGGCCTCCCTGGTCCATACTGTTCGTGCTGAATCTTCAAGGATGGTACCTCTCGTTCTGAGCAGAACCTGTAATGCCCTAACTCGGTCTACTCCGGCAGCGATCAAAGCTCTCGTGGCGACGGCCAACCATGGATCGGAGAGGGTCGCAGCCTCTTTCGCCTGAAGTCCAAGGAGTGGGATACACGCCAGAACTTCTTGGGCTACCACCAAGTCTCCGATAGCGGCTGCGTACTCGGCCCCTGCTTCGAGCAAGCTTAGCATCGCTGTCTCTACTCGCGTAATGATGCTTTCGACGGAAGGTCCGCCGACTTCTCGAACCGCCACAAAGCACGAGCACATCGCCCGAAGCCGCCCATCCAAGCCGGGGTACAAGTCTGCCGCCCCCTCAACTTGATTCACCTGATCCAGTAGCCACGAGGTGAGCAACGTGGCGGAATCACCCACGAATCGAGCCAACTCCTCGGTGCCCTCCACTTGCTTGTTGTATGCCGCGAGCGACTGCAAGACCTTGGAGGAAACCCAAGGGTCCTCGAACCACAGACCGGAAGGCGAGCGTCGCTCGACTAGCAGGTTCACCCCAGCAGCGAGCTGCGGAAGTACGCCCCGGTAATATGAGACCGCGACCATCTTCGATGAGTTCCCCTTTTGGCGAAACACCATGGTGCCATCCTAAGGCTTTGCTTATGCACGCCTGACCGCAAGGCCGAAGGAAAGAGAAGTTACCTCGATCATCGGCACGACTCACCAATCGTCCCCAGTCATTCCATTCGGGTAGCACTCCTATTTCGCGGGGTTCTGCCCCGCAAGGTTGACGAACTTGTGTCTGCCGCACGATGAACATGTCACCTTGGAGCGTGAGGTTCTCCCTGATTTGCTGAGTTCATTGGCGAGCATGTAAACTCGTTGTCTTGGGGACGACGCCAGACTTCTCCGATAGACAATCATCACACAAACCAATCTCGCTTTCTCGAAGTGTTTTCGAGAAGTCGATCCCGCGTTTTCATCTCTGCACCCTCAAGAGGACCGAATGGGATTGTAGTCAAATTAGCTTCCCGCTAACACCGGTGTCCTAGGATGGTTTCCGGTGCCTTTCATCGAGATAATCGAGGAGCTTCAAACCCGCAAGTAAGCCTCCGACCATTGCGAGTTCCTTGTAACCTTGGAGCGCTTGCCACTGATCTCTGAGGGTACTCAGGTGACGAAAGGTCACGTCGAATGCTAACTTGGGATCGACGCGCTCGAACGTAACGTATTCGATTCCGGCTAGGGGCTTGGGGACATCAGATCCCAGTTGGACGAGTGGGATCACGGGTATGCGAGAGAGGTTCGCCATCCCTAGCTCGAACAACACCCACTGTGATCGAGAAGAGTTTCGAGTTATCACGGCGACAACGGCCTGGCAAGCCTTCAGATTCTTCTCGACCTTGTCGAGGAGCCTCTTCCCCGGCTGCACATCGAATTCTGCCATATAGACATCGAACTTGCGCTTTCGGAGGAGCGTCCGTAACGCCAGTACAACCTCTCTGTCCTCCAAGCTGGAGCTATGCGATAGAAAAATGCGGAAGCGTGTCGATGTGGTCACGTTAGACCACGAAACCTCCCGCTGACTAAGGACCTTTCGGCCCACGGCCATCTGACGATGTCGTTCCTGTCAGCAACCGGACTTTCGCATACCTCCCCGAAGGCATTATGTCCGGACCCGCTCTGCTAGGGGGGGCGCAACCCGATGCCGGACTTCCTGAGGCTCGCAGAAGAAGCTCTCGATCGTGAGGATTTCTCAACGGCCGCTGAGATTCTCGAGGAGCACCTCCAGTCGAACCCTCTGGACGTCCACGCTCTGAGCCTGAAGTGTTTCGTGGAAGTAGCGCTTGATAGATTCGACATGGCCCGCGAGACCGCCGAGAGAATCGCCAACATCGATTCAAACTCTTTCGAGTTCCACCAAGCTATGGGCGCAGTGTTGACCGATGACCCCTCATCCCCCAAGGAGATGGGCACAATTCGGCGGGCGATTGATCATATGGAGGAGGCCATTCGAATTGCAGATTCCCGGCCGTCCTTGACTAGCCTGGTCAGATCCGGTCTGCATTACAATTTGGCCAATGCCCGCCACCAGCTGTATCGTTCCCGCCGCGTTTCCCCCAGGTCGTCGCTTGCTGATATTCTGGACGCGCACTCAGACGCTATGGCAGCCTTCGACGCAGCGCTGAAAGCCAATCCAGAGAGTGTTGACGCATGGGTGAACAAAGGCAACCTCCTGGACGAGGCTGGAAGATACATCGAGTCACTCGACTGCTACGGGGAGGCACTGCGACTGAACCCGAAACACTCCATGGCTCGAGGTAACAGAGGCGTAGCCCTCGCTCGACTCGCCTCTGACCTCCCTGATCAGTACCGCAACGCATGCCTCAGAGAAGCTGGCTTCTTCTTGCGGGCAGCCATGTCGGCGGGTGAGTTTCGTCAGCGCTGCGAAAGCGATGTTCAATTGAACCGTTTTGTAGCCAGCATTTTCGAACTGGACCGCTTTGAAGACGCCGAGATCGTCGTCGCTCACTTCCTGACACATGCGAGGTCCACCGGGCAACTTCCCCGCGGGCTTGGAAAAGCAAAGCCGCCAGATTTCCGCAGGTTTGCGGATGCGATCACCAAGTCATATCGGCTGAGACTAGCTTTCAGTGAAGATTTCCTTCTCCAGAGTTCGACTACAGAAGAGTGGGTCGACTTCCCATCTTTCCTGTCCCAAATGAAGCATCTGCCTGCAGACACGAGGGTTTTTGTCGTTGCACTCATCGATAGATACAGAACAGCCAGGAATCTACTAGTCCTCTCGTTAGCGTCAATCAGTGAGTTTGACGTGCTGTCAGCTCCCGATAGACCGGGATTCCCATCCTTCTCGATGAACGAAGAAATGCTAAAGGACGCACTCAAGACGGCCGTGGACTTGCTAGATTCGGTCGCCCACCTACTTGTCCGGGTTTGCGGCTATCATCCTCAAGGAAGAATCACGTTCGGCGGTCCCAACTCCCTCTTCTTCAAGACAACCGTCTTTGAGGACAACCGAGAGAATCAGCAGCTGCTGGCCATTGCAAGCTTGAGTCGAGAGATTTCGCGGGGTGAGTATATCTGGCTCGATGGTTTCCGGAATGCGCGAACCCACGAGTATCTCCTGTTTCGCTCCACGATCGATCCTGTTGGCCAGCTCCAAGGGACAGACGAGTATCACCTTGTTGGGACGGATGAGTTCCTCGAGAAGGCAGTGAAGGGGCTACGGATTACCAGGGCGGCAATATTGTATACGGTCCTCTTTGTCTTCGGTCTCGAAAGTGAGGAGGAAGGCGTAGGAGTGCCCGCGGGACGCGACAGTGACTAAGTTTGTTCCCTTTGCCTAGCAGGTGGACGTGTAGGCTGACGACTGACCGGATGGCGTTATGTATGCAATGTCGCCCGCAAGAGGTTCGATACTTGCGTGTCAGCCGCTGATTCCGGCATACGGCTCGCGGGACGCCTCGCGGGCGACGTGCTGGAACAAGAGGTGCCCGAGCCGCGTCGCGTCGTCCAAGTGGCTCGGGCCCGCGACGTTCGCCGTGACGATGAGCTGTCCCGGGCGGATAAGCGTCTCCAGTCGGATCGTATCGTCTTCGAGGGCCCACGCCAGGCGCATTCCATCGGCGAACTCTGATAGCCCGTACCACCGCAACGGTCCGATCCAGCTCCCGCGGAGCGCTTGCACGAGTCCTCTCAGATCGAGGTTCGCCGGCAAATGCGTCTGGAGGATCGTGACGCCGGGTTGCTCGGCGCGTTGGCTCCCCGGGCTCAAGACCTGGAGCGCCCTCGGGGTCACGCGGTACCCCACATCCGTGCGTTCGACGAGCGCGTCGTCGGCGAGTCGATGGAGAGCGCGTGAGAGCTGCTCCGGATGGATCCCGAGTCGGCGCCGCAAGCCCTGGAACGCCACTTGAGACGACGGATCCTGGGACAAGAACTCGAGCACCTCGCGATCGTGCTCGCGGAGGTCATCAATCGCCTCCCGCGCAGACGGATCCACGGACGTCGGGACCATGGTGCTGCCGCTCAGGTCGGCGGTTCGGCTTAAGGCTGAGGGTCACCGCTCGCGCCGCTGAGAATGACGGACTCGTTGGGCTACACCGCGAGGCGGCCGTCGTTCACGACGACCTTCTTCCCGATGCGGACGGTCGCCTTCTCCAGCTTTGGTCCGAGGTAGAAGTTCGTGGAGTTCCGGCCGCCGAACTCGGAGTTGTCGCCGATCGCGATTTCGACGACGCCGGCCGCAAGGTCGTCTTGGAGGAATCCCGTCTTGACCGCGGGATTGAGTCCAATCCCCAATGCCGCCAATCGGTCCTTTCCTCCCGTCGCCTTGTCCCAGGAGGGACGCATCACTGCATCGT
>WNGG01007396.1_pt1 | contig 12174 bp, 12 predicted proteins | sample 5400661 | NCBI WGS metagenome assembly WNGG01 (sample SAMN13153372, study PRJNA577476) | soil metagenome | isolation source: 100 cm soil or saprolite under Garry oak tree replicate 1 | place: USA:California | collected 2016-06-15 | reverse complement strand
TTCATAGTCACCATCCTACTCCGCCTGGATCTTCGCGCGCTGCACGATGTCGCGCATGCGCTTCAAGCCGTCCTGCGTCCACTGCGTGACCATCTCGGGCTTCGAGCCGATCGGCTCGAGGCCTTGAGCGATCAGCTTCTCGCGCACGTCGGGTGAGCTCACCGCCTTGACCATCCCGGCGTTCAGCCGCTCGACGATTGCGTTGGGCGTGGCGAGCGGCACGACGAACGACGCCCAGGTGCGCCACTCGAACCCTGGCACGCCCGCCTCGGCCACGGTCGGCACCGCGGGCAGCAAAGGCGAGCGCGCCGCGCTCGGAACGGCGAGCGCGCGCATGCGGCCGTCCTTGATGTAAGGCAGCATGATCGACACCGCGCCCAGATGCACCTGCACGCGGTTCGACATCACGTCGACCGCGGCCTGCGTCGCGCCGCGGTACGGGATGTGCACGAGGTCGATTCCCGTCGCCGCCTTGAAGGCCTCCATCGCGACGTGCTGCGGGCTGCCGTTGCCGCCGGAGGAGTAGTCGATCTTCCCGGGCCGGCTCTTCGCGAGCGCGACGAACTCGGAGACCGACTTCGCCGGCAGCTCGTTGCTCACCACCATCACCCAGGTGATCGCCGCCACCACGCCCACCGGCACGAAGTCCTTCAGGGGATCGTACGCGACCTGCCGGATGTTCGGGATCATGGTGAGGATGCTGTCGTTCAGCACGCCGACGGTGTAGCCGTCGGGCGCGGCGCGCTTCACCCGCTCGGCGCCGATCGAGCCGGCCGCGCCGGGCTGGTTCTCGATCACGATCTGCTGGCCCATGTCCTCGCCCTTCTTCTGGGCGACGATGCGGATCATCACGTCGACCGCGCTGCCCGCCTGCAGCGGCATCAGCATCAGGAGTGGCTTCGCGGGGTAGCTTTGAGCCGCGCAAGGCAGCGAAGCGGCGGCGAGCGCCGCGCCCGCCAGGAACCGGATCAGGGCATTCTTCATCGTCGCCTCCTCCCGTCGAGCCGGCGCAGACGATGGCAGCTCGGGTTCATCGCGTCGGCGGATATATCCGCATGGCGTTTTCTCGTGCAATCTGCCGAGCCAGATCCGGCGGCAGCGCATCGATGAACTTGCGCGCCAACGGGAGGAGCTCCGGCTCCTCTTCGTCAAAGAACTGGTCGCTGCCGATCAGGAAGCGATCCGGGAATTCCCGCAGCATCGCGAGCCAGCCCGGGCGCAACTCATCGTACTGATTGAATGGCGAAGTGTACTGCGGACCTCGCGCGCTCAGCTTCACGCTCATGTAGAGATTAGGGTGTTTCTCCAGCAGCGAGCGCATCAGCGGCACGGTCCGCTCGCGCGTCAAGTCCCGGCCGGCATGCGCCCACACGATGCGCGCGTTTCGGTTGTGCTCGAGCAGACGTTCCAGGCCCGAAATGTTTTCCCCGAGGTTTTCCGGGTTCCGACCGCCGGCACGGCGCGCCGGGAACGGCATGTCCCGCGGCACCGCTTCCATGTGCAGGTCGATCGGCATGTTGTGCCGCGCCGCGATGTCGGCGAGCGCCAGAAGCAGCGGGTGGTCGGGGCGCACGGACTCATACGGATGGTTGCCTCTCCCCGAGGAGAAATGCTCCGCGGCCAACTCGCCAAAACCCACGGCCCCGGCCTTCACGATCGCTTCGGCCTCCTGCTGGAACTCGCGCATCAGCTCGGGCGTGACCTTGTCGGGCGCGACGCTTTGGATGATCGGGTTGAGCGACTCGCCTCCGGCGGCGAAGGCAAAACGTCCGGGATTTGCGCGAGCGATGGATTCGAGTTCCCTGCGCCCGTAGGTCCCCGCGTGGCCGGAAGGGAACGGGGGTGGGAGGAGAACGGTCTTTTCGACGCGATACCGGTCCATGGCGCTCAGCGCCCGGGAAACCATCGCGGCCGGGCTCACATGCCGTGCGTCGGCGACGATATGGGCGTGCGTATCGACAATGGCGACGGGCTCTGCTTTCGCATCTGCCGGATCCGCGGCAAGCGCCGAGGGCCAGCGAAAGAGAAGAGCAGCAAGGAGAGCACCGCTCGCCGTCAGAGCTGCGCATCGCGCTTGCCGCTGCGGCATGCGATTCACTTCCGCGCGGGTTTCGACAGGTAATCCCTGGACTGCGCCTCGCCCTTCAGCGGCGTGACTTTGTCCGGATCGATGCGAACCATCAGGTAGCTGATGTGATCGTCGATCCTGGTGAACCAGTGGCCCGTGCCCGCCGGAATGACGACGACGTCTCCCGCCTTGATCTGGTGCGCGACGCCGTTGCGGATGTCCGAACCGTTGTTCCCCGGTCCGTTGAACTCGACGACGGTGCGCAGCGTCGCCGGACGCCGCTGGCGGTTGACGATGTCCGGTCCGAGGACGAGCGTCGCAGAGCCTGAGATGATGTGGTAGACCTCGCTCACCTGGTCGTGTTCGGCGACCGAGTCCGGCGCGGGCTTGTCGAGCTTGCGGCGGTAGACCATGCCGATGCCGATGTGGGCCTTTCCGATATCGATGTCCCGCACCTGCTGATCGACCAGCTTCTCGGCGATCGCCTTTTCCTTGTAAGCCTCGAGTTCAGCGAGCGGGATAAGTGTGCCCGGGCACATCGCGCAGGTCGGCTGCGGGTCGGTGGGGTTGATTTTCTCTTGAGCCATCAGCGCCGCGGGAAAAAATGCGGCCGCGGCGAATACGAACAGAAAGTTCTTCATGGGCTCCTCTTTGGTATCGGGTTCCGTCGCAAGCGGGACTTGCGGACATCATGCCACCAGGATCGGCGGCGCGGCAAACGCGCGCGAAGGCGAAGCTGCTGTCCTTCCGCAGCTTGCCGAATCCGGCAGTTTTCAGACATGATGGCGCATCTAGACCTGCAAGGGGAGAGCGCAGGCATGAGACCTATCGCGATTCACGTCGCGCGCGCCGCGGTCGGCGCAGCTTTCGCATTGCTGGCGGGGACCAGCCTCGCGCAGCAGGACCTCGCCGCAAAGCCCGTCTTCACCGACGGCGAGATCAGGATCATCCTCTCGCACGGGCCGTGGCCTGCGCCCGCGCAAGCCGATCCGAGCAACCGGGTCTCGGGGAAGCCTGACGCGATCGAGCTCGGGACGCGCCTCTTCTTCGATCAGCGCCTCTCGGGAAGCGGAACGCTGTCGTGCTCGAGCTGCCACGTGCCGGAGCGCAACTGGACCGACAACCTCACGCGCGGCGTCGGCATGAGCGAGGTCGATCGCAACACGCCGACGCTCGCGAATCTGCTCGCGAGCCGCTGGTACGGATGGAGCGGCGCGTCCGACAGCCTGTGGTCCCAGAGCCTGCGCCCGATCCTCGACCCGCGCGAGCTGGCCGCGACGCCGCGCCACGTGGCGCAGCTCGTGCGCGAAGACGAGCAGCTGTCCTGCCGCTACCGGAAGGCGTTCGGAACCGCGCCGTCACCGGCGGACGACGAAGCGGTGTTCGTCGACGTCGGGAAGGCCCTGGCTGCATTCCAGGAAACCCTGGTGAGCGGACGCACGCCCTTCGACCGGTTCCGCGACGCGCTCGCGAAGGCGACAGAGCCTCCTCTTGGAACCTATTCCGAGCCGGCGCAGCGGGGACTCAAGATTTTCATCGGACGAGGCGGCTGCACCACCTGCCATTCCGGACCCAATTTCACCGGCGGCGAGTTCTTCAACACCGGCCTTTCCCGGTTTGCTCCGCGCGGGCAACCCGATCCCGGACGCCAGGCCGAAGTCCCGCAGCTGATGGAAAGCCGCTTCAACCTGCTCGGCCGCTACAACGACGACCGGACGGGGGCCAGCGCCGCGCGCACGCGCGAGGCACCTCTCGAGAAGGCGAGTTTCGGCGAGTTCAAAGTGCCGTCTCTGCGCAATCTCATACTCACCGCTCCCTACGGCCGCGACGGCGGCGTCGAGACCCTCGCAGAGGTCGTGCGCCACTACGCCGCTCTCGACCCCGTCAGCCTGCACGCCAAGGACGGGAGACCCGCGAAGCCCCTGAACCTCACCCCGCGAGAGCAGACCGACCTCGTCGTCTTCCTCGAATCCTTGAGCACCTTTTCCAATGGGTGGCGCCCCGACGATGGAGGTCAGTGCCACTAAAGCGCAGGACTTCCGCTTTGACGACAAACAGCCGCGAAGACGTTCGCCGCGAGTGCGAGAAGCTCGGTGAACTCGTAGTCCAAGCCAAGCTCGAATCCGGACATTTCGGAACCGGTGAGGCATTCGCCTGGGAATGGCTGCTGGAACAGCACCACCGCCGCCTCCGCGAAGGAGAGTCAGCGGAACGCGAGCGTACAGAGCGGGCTCTCAAGGCCGCGGAGGAATCCGCGAGCGCGGCCAGAGCGGCGGCTGCCGGCGCGCAGTCCGCCGCGCGATGGGCGATGGTGGCCGCGCTCGCCGCGGCGGCGGCGATGATCGTTTCGCTAGCGAGATACTGGTAAGCGTCGCGAACCTGCTCTGACTGCGGTAAAACGTGCGTGCATGGGGAGGATCACCATGTTCGTCAAGCGCACCCTCATCACCATCGCCGCCGCGATCGCGGCCGTGACGCTCGCCCATGCTCAAAGCTACCCCGCCAAGGCGGTGAAGATCGTCTCTCCCTTCGCGCCGGGCGGGCCCGGCGACCTGCTGCCGCGTGCGGTCGCGGCCGGTCTCTCGCCGCTGCTCGGACAAGCGGTGATCGTCGAGAACCGGCCGGGCGCGACGACGATCATCGCGATGCAGGCCGTGGCCAAGGCGCCTCCCGACGGCTACACGCTGGTCTTCACCAGCGTGAGCAGCTTTATCAGCGTGAGCGCGTACAAGAACCTTCCCTACGATCCGGTCGCAGACTTCGCTCCGGTCGCGCTGTGCTTTACCACGCCGCTCTATCTCGTCGTGCGTCCTTCGCTGCCCGCGAACTCGGTCGCCGAGCTGATCGCGCTCGCGAAATCCCGCCCGGGCAAGCTCAGCTTCGCCTCGGGCGGCAACGGCACCACCGCCCATCTGGCGGGCGAATTGTTCAAGTCGCTCTCGGGCGTGGACATCCAGCACGTCCCCTACAAGAGCGCCGGACCCGCGATGATGGACGTCATGGCCGGGCACGTGGACCTGATGTTCGGATCCGCCGGCCTCTCGGAGGCGCGCGCCGGAAAGGTGCGCGTGCTCGCGGTCACCAGCGCGCGCCGCAGCTCGGCCGCACCCGAGCTTCCCACCGTGCAGGAAGCAGGGCTCCCCGGGTACGAATCGACGCTCTGGTTCGGCATCCTCGCCCCCGCCAGGACGCCCGCGGCGATCGTCGCCCGGCTCTCCGGCGATATCGGCAAGGTGCTGGCCCAGGCGGAGCTGCGCGAGCGCTTCAACACCGTCGATGTCACGCCGAGCACGCCCGAGGAATTCGCCGACCTTATCCGGCGCGAGATACCCAAGTGGCGTAAAGTCCTCGAGGCCGTGAAGATCCAGCCCGAATGATCACAAACCTCCTCTCCAGAGCCTGGGTCTATCCGCTGCTGTTCTGCTCCATTCTTGCAGCGGTCAGCGAATGGCGATCGGCGCGATTGCGGAGCCGGTGGCGCCTTTGATCTTCAGGGGCTGTACGATGAAGGCGAATTCATAGGCACGCGCCGCCGCCAGCGACCCGAGCTCCAGATTTTCCAGAAGATAGACGCCGTGCTGGATCAGCATCATGGCGTGGATCGGCAGGCTGTGCGGGCGCTCCGACGGCCGTACTTCGACGCAGTCTGGGCGTGAAGCGCCGTGCCGCCGAGCCCGAGTGAAATCACGATGGTGATCGCTGTTATGATCGGTCGCATGCTTCCCTCCCGCTGCTTTGGGCGTTACGGCAAATCATGCAGTCGCGGGGCGCACCAGGTCAAGCGGGACGCGCAGCGCAACGACAAATCGCGCGACAGGCTTCGGTAGTTTATGATTTCGCAATGTCGGCAAGAAAATTCGAAATCCTGGTGCTCAACTCGATCTCGCAAGCAGGTCTGAAGCGCTTTCCTGCGGAGGCTTACCGCATCGTGAAGGACGGCGCTCACCCCGACGCGATCCTGGTGCGCTCGCACGAGATGAACGCGATGAAGATTCCCGACAGCGTGCGCGCGATCGGCCGCGCCGGCGCGGGCACGAACAATATTCCGGTGAAGGACATGAGCGGGCGCGGCGCGCCGGTGTTCAACGCCCCCGGCGCGAACGCGAACGCGGTGAAGGAGCTGGTGCTCGCCGGGATGCTGATGGCCGCGCGCAATCTGGTTCCGGCGGTCCGGTTCGTACACTCGCTCAACTGCGACGACGACACGCTCTCCAAGCGCGTCGAGGCGGAGAAGAAGCAGTTCGCCGGAATCGAGCTGCCCAAGCAGACGCTGGGGGTGATCGGCCTCGGCAAGATCGGGAGCCTGGTCGCCGACGCGGCGATCAAGCTGGGGATGAACGTGCTCGGCTACGACCCCGAGATCACGGTCGACGCGGCGTGGAGCCTGCCCGCGCAGGTGAAGAAGGCTCATTCGATCGAAGAAATCCTCAAGGCGAGCCAGTTCGTCACGCTGCACGTTCCGCTGCTCCCGGTGACGCGGCATCTGATCAACGCGAAAAACCTGGAGCTGATGCATGCAGGCAGCATCCTGCTCAATTTCTCGCGCGAGGAAATCGTCGACGCCAGGGCGATCGCGGCGGCGCTCGCGTCCAGGAAGCTCAAATACTACGTGACCGACTTCCCGGCGCAGCCTCTGTGCGAGAATCCCGCGGTCATCGCGCTGCCCCACCTGGGCGCCTCCACCCGCGAGGCCGAAGAAAACAGCGCGGTCATGGTCGTCGACCAGGTGCGCGATTACCTCGAGAACGGCAACATCCAGAACGCCGTGAACTTTCCCGACGTCGTGATGGGGCGCGAGTCGCCGTACCGAGTCGCGATCGCCAACGCCAACGTGCCCAACATGGTGGGCCAGATCTCGAGCGCAATGGCAAAGGCGGGCTTGAACATCCACAACATGGTGAACCGCTCCAAAGGCGAGATGGCCTACACGCTGGTCGACGTGGACAGCCCGGTGAACCAGGGACTCGTCGAGGGCCTTGCGCGGATCAAGGGCGTGCTCGCGGTGCGCTATCTGCCTACATCCTGAAGCGCCATGGCCGACGACATCGCCCAGCACCGCGCCGCGATCGACGCGCTCGACGAAAAAATCGCCGCGCTGCTGAACGAGCGCGCGACGCGCGCCGCAGCCATCGGGAAACTGAAGGCTGACGGCGGCGCCTACCGCCCCGAGCGCGAGGCCGAGGTTCTGCGCCGCATCGCGCTCGCCAACCGCGGGCCGCTCGCGAGCGACGCGCTCGTTCGGCTCTTCGCCGAGATCATCTCGGCCTGCCGCGCGCTCGAGCAGCCGCCTTCCGTCGCCTACCTCGGGCCGGCGGGCACTTTCAGCGAGATGGCGCTGGCCAAGCAGTTCGGCGCGAACGTCGAGACACTGCCGTGCGGCTCGATCGACGAAGTGTTCCGCGCCGCCGAGACCGGCGCCGCGCAATACGCGGTCGTCCCCGTGGAAAACTCCACCGACGGCGCAATCGGCCGCACGCTCGACCTCTTGCTCGCGACGCCGCTCAAGATCTGCGCCGAGGTGGTGCTGCGCGTGCAGCAGAACCTGATGGCGAAGGGACCTTCGATGAAGTCGATACGCAAGGTCTATTCGCACCCGCAGTCGCTCGCCCAGTGCCACGGCTGGCTCTCGCAGAACCTGCCGGGCGTCCAGCGCGTTCCGCTCGCGAGCAACGCCGAAGCCGCGCGCGTCGCGGCGAAAGAGGCGGGCGCCGCCGCGATCGGCCCCGAGATCGCAGCCGAGCGCTACGGGCTCAGGCTCCTCGCGCGCTCGATCGAGGACGATCCCAAGAACAGGACCCGTTTCCTCGTGCTGGGATCCCACGACGCCGGCTCTTCCGGCAAGGACCGCACTTCGCTCGTCATGACGGCGCACAACAGGCCCGGTTCCCTCCACGACCTCATCGCATCGTTCGCCACGCACGGCGTGAGCATGACCCGCCTTGAATCCCGGCCCGCGCGCACCGGGCAGTGGGAGTACTACTTCTACGTCGACATCGAAGGCCACCAAAAAGACGAAAAGGTTGCAAAGGCGGTCGCCGAGCTGCGCGACAAGGCGCCGTTCGTGAAGGTCTTCGGCAGCTATCCGGCTGCCGTTCTCTGATCGTTTTCATGGATCCCTGCGAACAGTCGCCGTCCTACATCCGCGCCATCGCGCCGTATCAGCCGGGCAAGCCGATCTCCGAGCTCGCCCGTGAGATGGGCCTGGACGAGAAAAAGATCGTCAAGCTCGCATCGAACGAGAATCCGCTCGGCATCTCGCCCAGGGCCAGGGCCGCGATCAAGAAGGGGCTTGCGGAGCTCGCGCGCTATCCCGACGGCAACGCCTTCGAACTGAAGGCCGCGCTCGCGCGCCGCCACGGCGTTCCGGAGGAGTGCATCGTCGTCGGCAACGGCTCGAACGACCTGCTCGAGATGGTCGCAGGCGCCTTTCTCGCGCCGGGCCGCGCGGCGGTGTACTCGCAGCATGCCTTTGCCGTCTATCCGCTCGCCACTCAGGCGCGCGGCGCGAGGAGCATCGTCGTTCCGGCGAAAAACTACGGCCACGACCTCGCTGCGATGCTCGCGGCGATCACGCCGGAAACCCGGGTGGTGTTCATCGCCAACCCCAACAACCCCACCGGCACTTTCATCCCGGGCGCCGGGCTCGAGGACTTTCTCGCGCGCGCGCCGCGGAACGCAACCGTGGTGGTCGACGAGGCGTACACGGACTACCTGCCGCCGGAGCTTCGCTACGACAGCGTCGCCTGGCTGAAGAAATTCCCGAATTTCGTCCTCACGCGCACCTTTTCCAAGGTCTACGGGCTCGCCGGCCTTCGAGTCGGCTTCGGGCTCATGCACCCGGGAATCGCCGAGCTGCTCAACCGCGTGCGCCAGCCCTTCAACGTCAACAGCCTTGCGCTCGCGGCCGCGGTTGCCGCGCTCGGGGACAAGAAATTCGTCGCGAAGAGCACCAGGATGAACCGCGCGGGCATGGCAAGGCTGGAACGCGCCTTCAAGACGCTCGGGCTCGAGTTCATCCCCTCGTGCGGCAATTTCGTCACCTTCCGCGTGTCCCGGGCGAGGGCGGTGTACGAGAAGCTGCTGCGCCAGGGCGTCATCGTCAGGCCGCTGGCGAATTACGACATGCCCGACCATCTGCGCGTCACGGTGGGGACGCCCAGGGAAAACGAGAAATTCTTGAAAGCGCTGAGGACGGCGCTCGACGATTGATGGAGCGCATCGAAAAGCTGGTGATCGTGGGCGTCGGCCTGATCGGCGGGTCGTTCGCGCTCGCGCTGAAAGGAGCAGGCGCGGTCGGCCGCGTGATCGGCGTCGGCCGCGGCGCGCGCAACATCCGCCGCGCGCTCGACCTCGGGATCATCGACGCCGCGGGCGCGGCAGACGCTGAGACGCTGAAGGACGCCGATCTGGTGCTGCTCGCGGTGCCGGCCGGGCAGATGCGGGCGGTCATGCGCTCGATCGCGCCGCTGCTCGGTCCGAAGACCGTCGTCACCGACGCCGGCAGCACGAAACAGGACGTGGTCGGGTTCGCCCGGCGCGAGCTGAAAGCCGCGCTTTCCCGTTTCGTGCCTGGGCATCCGATCGCAGGCACCGAAAAAAGCGGCGCCGACGCGGCGTTCGCCGGGCTCTATCGCGGGCGCAGGGTGGTGCTCACGCCGCTCGCGGAAAACGAGCCGGGAGCGCTCGTCCTGGTGCGCGCCGCGTGGGAGCGGTGCGGGGCAAGCGTTTCCGAGTTGCGGCCAAGAGAGCACGATACGGTGCTCGCGGCGGTCAGCCATTTGCCGCACGTGCTCGCCTACGCGCTCGTGGATCAGGTCGCGCGCCACAAGAACGCGAAACAGCTCTTTTCGTACGCGGCAGGGGGATTCCGCGATTTCACCCGCATCGCCGCCAGCCATCCGGAGATGTGGCGGGACATCTGCCTCGCGAACCGCAAGGCGCTGCTCGCCGAGATCGGCCGCTACGGCGGCAAACTGGAGCGCGTGCGCAGGATGCTAGCGCGCGGCGACGCCAGGGCGCTCGATGGCCTTTTCTCGGGGGCGCGCGAGGCGCGCAACCGCTGGCTGAAGGACACGCAATGAGGGCAGCGCCTGGATTTTCCCCCTCCTCTTTCGAGGAGGGGTGCCGCCGAAGGCGGCGGGGTGGTGTCGCCGCGAGAAGGATGGTCGACCACCCCGTCGCGCTGCGCGCGCCACCCCTCCTTGTCCAAGGAGGGGAAAAAGACCGCCGGGGCGCGGTCCGCCTGAGGGCGCGCGTACCGTGAAGTTTCTCGATCTCGGTCCGATCGCGCGGGTGCAAGGCACGGTGAAGCTGCCCGGATCGAAGAGCATCTCGAACCGCGTGCTCCTGCTCGCTGCGCTCTCGGATGGCGAGACGCGCGTCGAGAACCTGCTGGATTCCGACGACACCAGCGTGATGCTGAACGCCCTGGAGCTTCTCGGCGTCCGCATCGAGCGCGATTCGGCCACGGTGCGCGGCGGTCCGTTCCCGAACAAGTCGGCCGACCTTCACCTCGGCAACGCCGGCACGGCCTTCCGGCCGCTGACCGCCGTCCTCGCGCTCGCCGGCGGCGAGTACCGGCTCTCGGGCAGCCTTCGGATGCACGAGCGCCCGATCGGCGATCTGGTGGACGCCCTGCGAGCGCTCGGCGCGCGCATCGACTATCTCGGCAAGGAAGGCTTTCCGCCGCTTGCCTTGCACCCCGGCACGATCCGGCGGGGCGCGCCGCTTCGCGTGCGCGGAGATGTGTCCTCGCAGTATCTCTCGGCGCTGCTGATGGCCGCGCCGCTCGCGGGATGGGAAACGCGGATCGAGGTCGAAGGCGAGCTGATCTCGAAACCCTACGTCGAGATCACCCTGAACCTGATGCGCCGCTTCGGCGTAAAGGTCGAGCGCGACGGTTGGAAAACGTTCACCGTCCCGGCCAAGCGCTACGCTAGCCCCGGCGAGATCCGCGTCGAGGGAGACGCCTCTTCGGCCTCGTATTTCCTCGCGGCGGGCGCGATCAGCGGCGGCCCGGTGCGCGTGGAAGGCGTGGGGCGTTCGAGCATCCAGGGCGATATCCGCTTCACCGAGGTGCTGGAGGAGATGGGGGCGAAGATCTCGATGGGCGAGGACTGGGTCGAGTCCTCGGCAAGCCGCGGCAAATTGAAGCGGATCGACGCCGATCTCAATCACATTCCCGACGCCGCCATGACCGCCGCGGTCGCGGCACTCTTCGCAGACGGCACCAGCACCCTGCGCAACATCGGCAGCTGGCGCGTCAAGGAGACCGACCGCATCGCCGCGATGGCCGCGGAATTGCGCAAGCTCGGCGCGGCGGTCGAGGAGGGCGCCGACGCCCTGCGCGTGACGCCTCCGGCGCGCTTGAAGCCCGCGACGATCGCGACCTACGGCGATCACCGGATGGCGATGTCGTTCTCGCTCGCCGCGCTCGGGGGGATCAGGGTGCGCATCAACGACCCGGACTGCGTGGGCAAGACATTCCCCGAGTACTTCGACGTCCTCGCGGGTATTTCGAGGCAGGCTTCGTGAGCGCTGTCCCCGTCATCGCGATCGACGGCCCTTCGGCCTCGGGCAAGGGCACCGTCGCCGAGGAAGTCGCCAGTGCCCTGGGATTCCACTACCTCGACAGCGGCGCCCTGTACCGGCTGGTCGCGCTCGCCGGCGCGCGCGAGGGAATCGACTCGGGCGACGAAGCGAAGCTCGCCGCGATCGCGGCCCGGCTCCCGGTTCGCTTCGAAGGGGAGGAGATCTTTCTCGAAGCCGAGCGCGTCACCGACGCCATCCGCACCGAGGAAAATTCCTTCGCGGCCTCGCGGGTGGCGGCCCTGGCCGGAGTGCGCCGGGCGCTCCTGGACAGGCAGCGGTCCTTCCGCAGGCCCCCGGGACTGGTGGCTGAGGGGCGCGACATGGGCTCGATCGTGTTTCCCGATGCCGCGCTCAAGGTGTTCCTCACCGCGAGCCTGGAGGCCCGCGCGGAACGTCGGTATAAACAGTTGAAAGAAAAAGGAATCGCTGCTACACTGGCCGCCCTTTTGCAGGATTTGCGCGAGCGCGACGCACGCGATGCGACGCGCAGCGTGGCGCCTCTCAAGCAAAGCCCC
>WNGG01008320.1_pt1 | contig 12176 bp, 9 predicted proteins | sample 5400661 | NCBI WGS metagenome assembly WNGG01 (sample SAMN13153372, study PRJNA577476) | soil metagenome | isolation source: 100 cm soil or saprolite under Garry oak tree replicate 1 | place: USA:California | collected 2016-06-15 | reverse complement strand
CTCGACATTCAACCTCAAAAGCGGCTCGGTGTTCGATGGGCGGACACTGAACCACCAATCGCCATAGTCTATGGTCAGGCCGTCCATATGATCGACGGATTGGGCACCTTTGCTAAAGTGTTCTTCCAAAGCCTGCACCTTGCCTTGTACATCCGAGACAGTGGTGTTGATCTCGCCACTCCGGAAACCAACATCCAGGGGCTTGAGAATCTCAGAGAGCGGCTTGTTCTCGACCGAGACGAGTTCGAGCATGATCAGGAAGGCGATCATACCAGAGTCGGCGTACCAGTTGTCGCGGAAGTAGAAATGGCCCGAATGCTCGCCACCGAAGATGCCGTTGAGTTGGCGCATCTCGGCTTTGATATAGGAGTGTCCCACGCGGGTCTTGACAGCCTTGCCACCCAGTCTGGTAATAAGCGCGGGGACGCTCTTGGACACGACCAGGTTGTAGAGAATGGTCGAGCCGGGATATTTGTGTAGCAGGCTTTCAGACACAGATGCTGTGACCATAGAACCATCTACCAGATCGCCATGTTCATCAACGGGGAACATACGGTCAGCGTCGCCATCGAAGGCGGCTCCCAAATCTGCTCCGACCTCGCGTACCTTGTTTTGCAGATCGACCATGTTTTCTGGCTCGATGGGGCTGGCCGGATGGTTGGGGAAGGTGCCATCAAGTTCAAAGTAGAGTGGGACTAGTTCGCAAGGCAGGTGTTGAAAGACGCGAGGAGCCATAATACCCGCCATGCTCGCGCTGGGTGATATGGCCCTTGGCAGAAGCTTCAGGGAAGTTGCCGCTAACCGCCAGATCGCGAATATCAGCAAGGCCACTCTCAAGGCTAATAGGGAAGGCTTGTGCCCGGCAGAACTTCATCCCGTTATATTTGCCGGGGTTGTGCGAGGCAGTAATCATTACTCCCGCCGGGTAGTCGAACTTGCCGACAGCGAAGTAGAGGGCATCGGTGGTGACCATGCCCACATCGACGACATTGACTCCCTGATCGGTGAGACCGCGCATCAGTGCATCGGCGAGTTGGGGTGATGAGAGGCGCATATCGCGGCCTACAGCGATCTCCGGCACATTCAAATACACGCCGGCAGCTCGCCCTATACGATAAGCCACCTCATCGGTCAAATTCTCGCCGTAGATGCCACGGACATCATAGGCTTTGAAAATACTGGGATCAACGATACTCTGTTGTGTACTCATATTTATTTTCTCCTCTTCCAAATTTCCAGCAGGACCCAGGGTGTACCTGAGTTGCGTGGATCGTAAATCTGCCCGATTTCCGCAAAGCCAACTTTGGCGAAGGCGCGGCGTGAAGGGTGATTGACAAGGGCGGTCTCGGCATAAACGCGATTCAAGCCGGGGAGGGTGAAGAGGTATTGCACCAGGGTGCGAATAGCCTCCGGGCCATACCCTTTGCCCCAACGTGTTTTGTCGCCCAGGCCCAGGCCGATTTCCACCTGCCCCATGCGGTAATCAAGATTAAAATAGGTGATTGTGCCGATGGGAATATGGTGTTCATCCTCGATGATGAACCAGAACTGGCGTCCGTTGCCTTGCACATAATTGCGCTCAAAGATAGGCAGGAACTCGCTTATGCTATTTGAGTAAGGACGATGTGGGTCATAGCGCCATACCTCGTCGTCGCGTTCCCAATGAAAGATGCGCGAAGCATCGTCCATCGTAGGGGGGCGCAGGAAGATGCGTTCACCTCTTAATACACCTTGTGAGCGCCCTGGTGCATTGTTGCGTTGCGTCTCAGTCATGCCAGCAAACCTATCTCATGTGCAAAGCTGGTGCCAGCCCCCAGAGGTCCAACGTTGAAAGCCTCTGCTAGCGTCTGACCCAGATCAGCAAAAGTAGAACGGGTACCGAGATTCACACCGGCCCGAATGGGTTCTCCATATGCCAGCACAGGTACCTGTTCGCGAGTATGGTCGGTGCCGCGATAAGTGGGATCGACGCCATGGTCGGCGGTGAAGAAAATGGCATCCCCTGGGCGCATTACAGGTTGTACCTGGGCAAACCAATTGTCCACGTCACGCAACGCCTGGGCATAGCCTTCGCTATCACGCCGATGGCCCCAAAGCATATCAAACTCCACTAAGTTGACGAAAAGCAGCCCATGAAAGTTTCGTTCCAGCCATGTGAGCGTGGCTGCCATACCGTCACAGTTGGTCTCGCTATGGTCACGTTCCGTCAGGCCGCGTCCGGCAAACAGGTCCTCAATTTTGCCAATGCCGATCACGTCTTTGCCGCTGGCCTTGAGCAGATCGAGCAACGTGGTACCCACTGGAGCCAGTGAGAAGTCACGGCGATGCTCCGTACGCTTGAAATGGCCAGGGCTACCAATAAACGGGCGAGCGATAACGCGACCGATGGCGTGTGAACCTGTGAGCATATTACGGGCAATCTCACAAATATGGTATAGCTCTTCTAATGGGATCACCTCCTGATGTGCGGCGATTTGAAAGACACTGTCGGCTGATGTGTAAAGAATAGGGCTTCCTGTGCGCAGGTGTTCTTCACCCAACTCTTGAATGATCTCTGTGCCAGATGCAACCTTGTTGCCGATGACTTTGTGCCCAATCGCCTGCTCGAAGTTCTCTACTAGGTTGGCGGGAAAGCCGTTGGGGTAAGTAGGCAATGGTTTTTGCAGAACGACGCCCATCATCTCCCAGTGACCTGTAGTGCTATCTTTGCCTGCTGCCGCCTCGGCCATGCGCCCGAAGGCTCCCTCCGCTGAAGCGGTTGGCGGCGTTCCCTCGATGAGCGTAATATTGCCCAGGCCGATACTCCCCAGGTGGGGAAGTGATAGCCCACCGATGGCTTGCGCACAGTGTTCAAGTGAACTGGCTCCATCGTCACCATAGGCTGGTGCATCAGGGTTCGCGCCTACCCCTACCCCGTCAAGAACGACTACGATAGCTCGCTCCAGTGTTCTCATACGCGTACTCTCGTCTTTTCCAATGAGGCATGATGTGGCAAGGGATCGCCAATCAACGGTAACGCATAGTCGTAGAAGGCTGGCGTTACCATCGTTTTGCTCTCATCCAGGTAATGCTCAGGCAGCAGGTGCTGGACGTTGGCAATTTTTTCCAACTCAACCAGCCCGGTTGTGCAGGTATAGCTTTGTCCACTCTGACGGACCAGCGTGACCATTTTGTCGTTTTCGCCATTCATCAAGGCCTGAACTCCCATCTGTCCTACCAGATATGCCTCTTGCTGATCGGTACGTGAAATGCAACAGGATGCCATACGCTGCAAGTCACCTGGTTTATCAAAACGTGCCCGCAGCTTCAAATGCTGCTTTACTAATTCTATCAGATATTGCGCCGTGCCGCTCAGCAATGGATGCTCAAAGGCATCGGTACCTACCTGTCCTGTAGCTCCGAGGGCGTGTCCTTGCTCATCATGAATCGTTTCGGCAGCAACGATGATGACATAGCCAAGGCGACGATAGGCCGCCTCAACCTGTGCCAGATATCTTTCCGCGTGAAAAGCGTGTTCCGGTAACAGGATGATATGCGGTGGGTCGAACTCATCACGCTTACCCAGGGCTGAAGCTGCTGTCAGCCAACCAGCGTCACGCCCCATCGTTTCGATAACCTTAACCGGATAATGCCAGGGTATAGAGATGGTGTTCATCGCCGAATCCATAGTCGCCAGAGCGATGAAGCGAGCGGCACTCCCATAGCCAGGGCAATGGTCGGTGGAGGGCAGGTCATTATCAATGGTCTTGGGAATACTGATCGCTTGTAGATCATAATTCATCTGTTGGGCTGCCTGGGCCAGCCGGTGAGTCGTATCTGCCGAGTCGTTGCCACCAATGTAAAGCAAATAGCGAATGTTATAGCGACGGAAAAGAGCAATAACACGCTCAGGATCAGTATCTTGCAACTTATAGCGACACGAACCAAGCGCAGCCGATGGCGTTGTGAGCAGGCGGGACCAGATATCGGCAGGCTGCTGTCGCAAATTAATAATATCTTCCTTGAGCAGCCCTTCGATGCCATACAGCATCCCATAAATATTACCAATGCGCTTTTGCTGCATAGCGGCCTCGACTGCTCCTACGAGGCTGGCATTAATAACGGCAGTCGCTCCGCCAGATTGTCCAATAATCAGGTTGCCGTGTATAGATGACAAGGTAGCTCTCCTTAACAAAACTGTCTAAAGTCATTATACCAATAGCTGTGAGAAGCGTCGAGAGAGAGATGTGCATATTTGCAATCTAAAAAATGCGATCCCCTGCGTTCAGAAAAAGAACAGGAGTGGATGTCTATAGTGCATTTTTTAGCTGTTCTGCGCAAAGCACAACTACAGAGTAAGGAGGGAACCTTGACCACACTCAACATTCCCATCATTTTTATTCCTGGCACCAGTGGTAGTTCGCTGGATACAAGCGGGCCTTTTCGACATGAGTTCCTGGGCGATACGCATGCATTTCCCGACATTTGCGAGACATGCCCGCCGGTCGTCCATACCGATGAAACGTTTGATTACCGACCCGGTCCATTCGACATTTTCAAGCCGTGGGCATTCGATCCTGCTGGCCCTCGTGTATGGATTGGCCCAGAGGCAGTGGGCTATCTGGTGGCAGATACGCCAGATGCGAATCGTGGCAACCATTACTTTGACGTTTTGCAATTCGATGCCAGTGGACACAACACCCTCTTCCCGCAAATTGACAAAGGTACTGTCCTGGGTCAGGTCAATCTCAGTGCTGGTAGCCTTATCAACAACCCAATTTACAACTCGTTGATGAACTTCCTCACTACTGATCCCGGTGGTCCACATCGGCCTACGAATCAAGGTTCTAATGGTCTCTACCTCTTCCCCTATGACTGGCGTGGCGATCTACCGGATTTAGCGGCTAAACTGGGAGTTTTTGTGGATAGCGTGCTGCATCGTCCCGAGGTACAGGCAGCGCACATTCAGAAAGTGGCCCTGCTCACGCATAGCCTTGGCGGACTGGTTGCCCGTGCCTACTACCTGTCTTCTCCTGCTGCTGCCAACAAAGTGGATCAGGTGATCAGCATCAGTGGCGGCTTTGAGGGCATTATTCTGCCTCTCAAGATTCTCGCTATGGGTGATACATGGGGCTTTGGCCTCGGCTTCGGGCCGCTAACGGTGGGTTTCACTGAGTGGGAGACAGAGAAGCTCGCCCAAAACTGGGGAACAGCTTACTTCCAACTCCCCAGCACTGACGACTGGTTTGCGGATGACGTGAACCGCGGAGGCTCATTTCATCGCTCCTACATCCGCGACGACAGGCAGGCTCCCATTATCAACCATCCGGGTAGTGTGGCCTGGTTGCAGGCCAATCACAATATGACACTGACAAACCGGGCGGAAACCTTCTTTACCGGCCTCAGCGTACCCATGGGGAACTTCCAAGCCGGTACGAATACCGTCCCGCACCACCGTATCATCAGCAAGGGCAGGATGGACACCGTGGTGGCTGTTCACATCTATATGGGACAATCAGATGCCTGTCAATTTGCCATGCAAACTGGTCTACCTGTCAACCCTGCTGAATGTGTTCCTGTTGTGCGCTATGATCCTATTCATGGTGATGGCGATTCGACGGTTCCATATCATGGTCTGGTAGGGGTTATCGCGCCAAATGACGATCAAGTGTATATTCTGGATAATCCGAACGATCATGTAGAGCATTTTGCCATCACTACCAGACCGGAGGTACACAACTTGATCGCGGGGTTGCTTGATGGCACGGTCACAAGCCAGACCCAGGTAGCGGCAACGTTCAAGTCACCTGCCAATGTGACCGAAATCCCCTATTGAGAGAAGGAGGCATATATCATGCAAGACAATACGGCTACTCGTCATCAACAGGATAATCCAGCGGAAAGTGATGCTTCCAGAGCAGATCGCTGGCTCCTACGGGTGCGCGGCCCGGTTGATGTGGAGATCACTGACGAGCAAGGTCATCGCATTGGTCGCTATATCGAGAGCGAGGAAATAGATGAAGAACGTAGGATTGCTCGTCGGCAAGAGCGTGAAGATCGAGAGCAAGGTCTCCGTAGTGAATACGGTCAGGAACTGCCTAACCTCTACGAGGTTTCGATTCCAGGGGCGAGCTACAATCCTGGGCTGAATTTCACCTCGGTCTTCTTCACTCAGCCAGGAGTCTATACCCATACTTTCTTTGGGCGAGCTCCCAGTGCCGTTGACATTTACTTCACGGCATTTAATGTAAATGCTAGACTCGACACCATCTTCTTTCATGCTATTCCCATGACCGAACAGAGCCGTGCCCAGCTTGTCTACAACACCCACGAGTCCCCACCAGTGACTGTACTCCTCCTACAAGTAGATGATAATAGCCCAATACAGGAGATTCCTCCAACCGCCATTTTAGGTCCAGCTGAGAGCCAGGATATAACACCACCCCAAACAACCATTTCTCTTGATGGAGATGAGGTGAGCATCTCTGCGGTAGATAACCCTGGTGGTTCTGGCGTCTTATACACCTACTACACCACTGATGTACAGACCTTTACGGTATACCAGCAGCCGTTCCGCCTGCCACCAGATGCGAGGACGGTGATGGCCTTCTCCATCGACCGCAATGGCAACCGTGAATATCCAGGTGCGGTGTTGCCCGTTCTCGGAGTGGATCCAACCAATATTGTCTTCACCGCTAAAGTCGAGGATCGCGAAGTTCCTCAGCAAAATGTACAGGTCTTGAACTTAGACCCCATCAAGGTAACCGGTCAATTGACGTGGGGAGCCTCGACTAATGTCCCATGGCTGTTGATCGAACCACAGCAAGGGAAGACACCGGGACAGATAACGCTAGCTGTGGACATAAGCAACCTGGAGACAGGTACGTATACGGATAATGTACTGGTCCGCTCTCTCACTCCCAGCGTCGTTTTTGCAGAGCGCCTGGTGATCGTCACCTTGAACCTGACATTAGGGTGAGCGTCAGATATTCAGGACTGGCGAAGGCTCTGATTTGTGCGTATGTGGCACAACCTTCAGACACACCGGCAACATCTCTTCGGCACCAGGATACAATGCAGGCGGAAAATCTCGCACAAGAACTACGCGTTTTGACACCACGAGAAGTAGAGGTGCTAAAATTGGTCGCCGAAGGTCGCACAAATCAGGAGATTGCGGATATGCTGGTCTTGAGCATCAAGACGGTGCAGGCTCATCGTGCTAACGTGATGGAAAAACTGGGTTTACATGACAGTACGCAGTTGGTCCGCTTTGCCGTTCGGTATGGTTTGATTGCCGTGGAACCATAGTCATACCGTTTGAATTTTGAAAAACTCATAACTGCGCCCTTAGAAAACTTTTTCTCCTTTGAGTTTGTATATTCTTGATACATCGCTTATGTACACCTATGCAGTAGCATGTTATAATTTCATCGAAACTTCCCAATATTTTCAGCATAGGAAGGACAGGGTAACATGAAAACGCAGACACAGCGGCCCAATAAACAACGAACTCAGGCTCTAAAAGGCAAGTTGCCTCATTGGGTACGACCGGTCGTCATGATCGTTGCTCTTATTTTATTGGTCAGTAGTGCTGCTATTTGGATATGGAGTATTTGGGGTCACTTATCCAATGTTATGTCCGCAGTCTTTACTATACTGAGTGGCGTATGTGCCTTCCTTGCACTGCCTTTCCTTTACGCTTCTCATGGCTCCGCATCCCCATCAACTTCTGTTACCTCGACAGCAGGAAATCCTCCTCAACCTGCTCCTGGCATCTTTCTCTTTAACGAACCCTTACCCAACCCCGGCGAGTTTCTTGGGAGAGCGTATGAACGAACAACATTAATCAATCGCACACGTAAGGGTAATGCCACCTCAATCGTTGGTCCGCGCAGAATTGGTAAAACCTGGCTAATGACTTACCTGAAGCTTGTTGCCCCAACGCAACTTGGTACCTCCTTTCGTGTTGGCTACCTGGATGCATCTCTGCCAAAGTGCAGAACGATAGCAGGGTTTACGACCAAAGCACTAGAGGTACTTGGAGTTACCACTGTCATCGCTGACTCTATTACCGTGGGACTTGATACGCTACAGGAGGCTGTAGAAAATCTGGTCAAGCAAAATCAGACGCCTATTCTTTGCATTGATGAGTTTGAGGGTCTGATCGAAGCACAAGTATTTGATCTAAACTTCTTCACCGGTTTAAGAGCGATAGCGCAGGCTGGTTTAGGGTTGGTGACCGCCAGTAAAAGCCCGCTGATAGATATGGTGAGCGACCATGTTAAAACCAGTCCATTCTTCAACATCTTCATGCAGATCACCCTCAAACCGTTTAGTGTGCAAGAAGCCGAGGATTTTGCTAAGGTTAAAAGTGCTCAGGCTGGCTTTACTGACAAAGAACGCGGCTATTTGCTTGAATATGTGCGGGAAAGCGAGCAACAACGGTTACCAATACGCTTGCAATTGCGAGGCAAGATGCTGTACGAAGACAAATTGGCTGCCCAGACAGATCCCCAAATTTACCTTCCCGACACACATAAATACTGGCTTGATTTCGAGAAGCGGTTAGAGGAAACATACAGAGCAGTTGTGAGGTAGCCGATGAGGTACTTAGAATTGGCCTTGCGCTATTTATTATTCGAGCCTTTAACCTGGATATTCTACTGCTTTTTCCAGCCTGCACGTTTTGCCAGTGAATTTGAGATAAAAAGCCTCTCAGGACGGGTTCGTCCAATGCTCAGGTTAGCCTTGCCAACATTCCTTGTTTCTTATCCATTGGCACTTCTTGTACAAGCTATCCTCTCCAGCTATTTTTCGAGCGAGGGTTTTTTAGGGTCATATCCAAACGTGACGAGTTTTTTATCAGCTACGGCATGGGCTACAGCCTTAAGTATCGGCTGGGGAACTTTAGCTGGTATGGCCGGCGATATCCGGCTAGGTATCGTCTTAGAGCTGGCGTTAGGTATTACAGGCAGCCTTATTGGCAACACTCAATTAGGCATTGTGGGCGGCATCACGGTAGCCATAGCATTGGGCCTCGTAGGAGGTGTTGCGGGCGGCGACACATGGGGTATTCCAGGAGGATTCATCGGCGCAATTGTGGCAGGAACAGCGTGGAGTATTGCGGGAGGAACAAGAAGCTTCTCAGGAGGTATAGAGGTAGCTATGACATTTATAGTGACCTACATAGTAGGATACTACAGACTGCCGCTTTACCCTGTGAGCAGCCTCTCAGGACTGAGAGCGCGTTATGCCTGTCAGAAGAAGCCCGACCGGGTTTTTACTCACTTACAAAAGTCTTCGCTCTACTGGGATGAGCATGTCTTTCTGCCTCTCCCAGGCCTGAGACGTACTCTTCTTACCGCGGTTGGACAGAATCCTGAGTTGGCACGCAAGGAGATAGCCTTTATTGTGGCACAAAGACCACAGCAAGTCGGGGCAGCTCAGATCGCTTTACTTGAGATTGCCGTTCATGAACTGGAAGCGCGTAATAGCCTGCGCGATATTGCCCAGGCTTCCTATCGACTTGAGCAAATTTTATCTCAGGAAGTGAGGCAGATAGTTCCACAGTGGATGACATCTTTTGCTCGTTTAAGTGATGCCAGCCGTGATGCTGCACGCTATTGTAGTCCACTTGATCGGCGAACTCGACGCAGGGCCCTTGAGGACATGATAGCCAACCTATCATCCATTAACCTCAACATTAATTTTGGAGACGCCAGGCTAAATAAGCGTTTGCGCGACGTGGTCGCTAAATGGCTAGCAATGGCTCAGCAGGAGCAAAATTCACTCACCCAGGCTCCCCTGGAAATTGGTCAGATTGATAATCCATTCAGTCCAGGCGAAGTTCTCAAACAGAGCGATACCCTCTTCGTCGGTCGTCGCGACCTGGTGCAATTATTGGAGAACTCCTTGAGCAAGAAAAATGGCCGTCCTACTTTTTTTCTAACAGGTGAGAGGCGCATGGGCAAAACTAGTACACTCAAGCAATTGCCTAAACTGCTTGGTTCTCGTTATCTACCCATTACCTTTGACTTACAAGCTCCAGGCATCTGTTCCAGTACCACTGCTTTCCTTTATACTATCGCTGAAGAGATGTTCAAGGTCATGCAGATTAGAGGTATGCAGGTGAAAAAGTTGGATCCTGCTCTGCTACAAACAGCAGCTAACGAGGCGGCTATCTATCTTTCCTTCGATAGATGGCTCAAAGACATGGAACTTGCATTGGCACAACAGGACTACACACTGTTACTTGCTCTCGACGAGTTTGAGAAGTTAGAAGAAGCTGGGCAAGCTGGCTATCTCAATCTAGGCTTGCTCCTGGATTGGTGCCGCAGTGTCATCCAAAACCGCCCACGACTGGCTTTACTGTTCAGCGGTGTACGAGGCGTGAGCGAAATGGGGAGCGAGACAGATATCAATTGGGCGCATTACTTTGTCAACGTCCAGACACTTAAGGCTAGCTTTCTGAAACCAGCAGAAGCACACAAACTTATCACCGAACCACAGGCTGATTTTCCCAGTGAGAAGATTTTTGGTCAGGGAGTCGCCGAGGAGATTATCAAAGTGACAGGCTGCCATCCATTCCTGATCCAGGCCATTTGCTCAGCACTGATCGATCACCTGAATACTAACGAACGCGATCAAGCTGCAAGCGAGGATGTAAAAGTAGCAATGCACCAGGTTCTGGAAAGCTGGTGGGACACCTATTTTCGCGATTTGTGGCAGCGTACTGAGCTGGATCAGCGCACATGCTTGATTGCTCTGAGAAGTCTAGACAAGGGTAACCTCCAGGATATTGCTCGACAGAGTAGCCTGGATGAGAAAACTGTTCAGCAGACCTTACAAACGTTACTCAAGCGTGACCTCGTGCTATATGTTGACGGCAACTATCAAATAGCAGCACCAATTTTTAGCGAATGGGTTGAACGTAACCGTTAGTTTACAAAGGCTTACTACAGCAGGCTTACGTGTTTTTAGATACCTAACCTACTGAGGAAGCAAAGAGGACATAGACAGGGTTTCGCACTAAGGCAAAAGGACGCAATTAGATGATGACAGGTTCTTGTGCTACACTGCACTGGTATCCAATATGCCCCAGATGAAGCCAGCGAAGGGATGCAATGGGGCATTCTCTCCACGGAGGAATGGCTATGCAGTACTGTAAATTTTGTGGCTCAGCGCTTCCCATTGGTGCTCGGTTCTGTGGACAATGTGGACGTATGCAAGGGAGTATCATCTCTTCTGCTGAGACAAAACATCTGAGTAACACCCCTTTGGCAGATGTTGAGCCTCTTGATGTGTCCACACCCCTCAAATCATCACCGTTTCCCGCTGACGGAGTACTTCCGAAGGAGGATGAAATGGATACAGACCGTGTAGGACAACAATTTGGCAGCTATCGCCTCACCCGCCCGTTGGGAAGAAGAAGCTTTTCTGAAGTTTATCTTGGTGAGCATATTCATCTCGGAACTTTAGCTGCTGTCAAAATATTACACTATAACCAATTGGACAAAGCTGACCTCGAACGCTTTCGCATCGAGGCACGTACCATTGCACGCCTAGAACATCCCAACATTGTGCGACTTCTAGATTTTGGTGTAGAGAAAGATGTCCCGTATCTTGTGATGAACTACGCTCCTAATGGCAACCTCCGCCAGCGTCATCCTAAAGGCAAGCTCCTACCACTAGACATTATTGTGCCCTATGTCAATCAGGTAGCCTCTGCCTTGCAGTATGCACACGATCAAAAGTTAATCCATCGCGACGTCAAGCCGCAGAATATGCTTATAGGACGAAATAACGAAGTTCTGTTAGGTGACTTTGGTGTTGCCTTGATCGCACAAAGTTTACACAGAGACACTGATTTACAGAATATGATAGGTACTATAACTTATATGGCACCTGAAGCTGTTCAGGGAATGCCACGTCCAGCCAGCGATCAATATGCACTAGGAATAGTTGTTTACGAATGGTTGTGTGGAGAACCACCTTTTCATGGGTCTTTTACTGAGATTGCTGCACAGCATATGTTTACCTCCCTTGCATCTTTACGTGCAAAAGTTCCACTCATCTCCCCTGCTGTCGAGCAAGTAGTGCTGAAGGCACTTGCCAAAGACCCGCAGCAACGTTTTCCTAGTGTCAGTGCTTTTGCCGGTGCTTTAGAGCAAGCATCTCAGCTAACGAACACCATCCTA
>WNGG01007383.1_pt1 | contig 12180 bp, 9 predicted proteins | sample 5400661 | NCBI WGS metagenome assembly WNGG01 (sample SAMN13153372, study PRJNA577476) | soil metagenome | isolation source: 100 cm soil or saprolite under Garry oak tree replicate 1 | place: USA:California | collected 2016-06-15 | reverse complement strand
GCCGCGCCGGCAGGCCGGGTCCGCGGACTCGTCGGTGAGCACCTCGCGCATGGCGGGGACGACGTCCGGGCCGAACGCGGTCAGGGCCGAAGCGGCCTCGAGCACGGTGCGCCGATCCTTCAGCTGCTCGATCAGCGGAGGGACCAGCTCCAGGTTCCGCAGCTTCCCGGCGGCGGCGATGGCGCGCCGGCGGACGCTCGGGTCGCGGTCGCGCAGGAAGGCGATCAGCGGGCGGTAGAAGCCGCGCACTCCGATCTTCCCCAGCGCGTGCGCGGCGGCGGCGCGGTCTTTGGGGTCCGCGGCGCAAAGCAGCGCGTTGAGCGGCTCGGCGGCGGCGAGCACGCCGTCGAGGCCCGCGTGCCGGATCAGGGCGACGGCCGCCGCCGCGCGCACGACCGCGACCTCGGCCGCCTGGAGGAAGGGGAGCACCGTCGGAACGGCCTGCTCCTGCTCGATGGCGCACACGGCGCCGACCGCGGCGGCTCGGACCTGCGGCGCGGGGTCGGACAGGAGCGCGCGCATCTGCTCTTGCGCCTCGTCGGCCCGGGCTTCCGCCAGCCGCTCCAGCGCGCCGGCGCGGATGCGCGGGTCGCCGTGGGCCAGGAGGTCCCGCAGCTCGGCGGAGAAGTCCACCCCGGGCACGTGCTGCAGCAGCGCGATGGCGTGCAGGGCGGTGGGCGCGTCTGCCCTGAGCGCCGCCCGCAGCGTGCGCACGGTGGCCTCGCTGGAGGCGGCGAGCGGGGCCGCGTGCAGGTCGAGGTGCCGGCGCTCGAGGGATTCGACCAGGCTGCGCACGTACTCCTGGCGCGCGCGCAGCAGCAGCAGGATCCAGAGAGCGACCAGGACGAGCACCGCCAGCGTGAGCGGCCGGCCCTTGCCGAACGACTGCTTGTAGAAGAGCAGCACCACGCCGGTGAGGGCGATCGCGGTGGGCTTCAGGATGCCGTCGATGAACGCCTTCGCCCGGCCGCGCACGGACGGCTGCACGGGCACGTAGAGCAGCTGCATCGAGGCGTCGTTGATGGTGTAGCGGAAGATGGTGTCGGAGCCCTTGGCGAGGCTGGCGACGAACAGACCGGGGTTCGGCATGGCGGCCGAGAACCCGGACCCCAGGGCGAGCCCGGCGGGGAGCGGGAGGAGCGAGGCGAGGATCCCGTAGCGTTCGAGCAGGCGCCCGGTGATCCAGATCTGCACCGCCAGCGCGATGCCCCCGCAGATGCCGTAGAAGCGGCCGAAGTAGCCGGCCAGATCGTTCTGCCGGAGCACGGAGGCGGCCGCCAGCTTGAACTGGAAGTCCACCACCGTCACCGCGGCGGCGCTCACCGCGGCCACCCCGGCGACCAGCATCAGGTGGCGGTTCCCCAGGAAGGCGAGCCCCGCGCGCGACAGCACGGGGACGGTGCGCCGCGCGCGCCGCCCGGCGATGAGCGGAGCGGTGGAGATGAGCCGCGCCCCGGCGCGGGCCAGGAGCGCGCAGGAAGCGAGCTGCACGACCATGAGCCAGAGGAGGTTCGGCGCGCCGATGCGCCGGGCGTAGATCGAGACGAGCAGGCCGAAGACGACGTTCGCCAGCGTGCCCCCGGCGCCGATCAGGCCGAAGAGCCGTTTCGCCTCGCGCGCGTGGAAGACGTCGCTGGCCATGGTCCAGAACTGGATCACGACCAGCGAGGCCATCGCCTCGACGAAGACGTAGAGCGCCGGGTAGACCCAGCCGCCGACGTCCGCGTGGATGAGCGCCCAGAAGGAAGCGCAGATCGCCGCGCAGCTCGCCGCCGACACGGCGTTGAGCGCGCCGCGCGGCACCCTGTCGGCGACGCGAGCGTAGCCGTAGGAGACGGCCACGATGGCGGCGGAGGAGAGGACGTACAGCCAGGACAGTCCGCGCGCGGTGCCGTGCGCGAGGTACAGCGCGTCGCGCACCGAGCGCCCGACCACTACCGCGCCGATCGCGCTCGCCGCGTACGCGGCCATGATCGCGGTGCGGCGCTCCTCGCCGGGCCGGATGCGCAATCCGGCCTCCAGTGCTCGTTCCAACCTGCCTGGCATGGCCGCCGCCGAGAGTAGCAAGGCGGCAGGGTGGAGTCCGCTTCCGCGGTGCTGCGGCGAAGTACGCAAAGGTCGCGACATGTGCCCCGAGGCGCGACCCGCAAACCTCCTAGAAAACGCCTCCGAGGGCGGCGTAGCAGTCGAGGATCGAGACGCTGCTGCTCTCCAGGCCGTGCGCGCACCCGACGCGCACGTCGGTGGGAAGGATGTATCCCAGCACGACCTCGGCGCGCAGCTCGGCGCCGGCGCCGGCGTGCAGCTGGAACGGGTAGCTGGCGGCGCGGAAGCGGCCGTCGTCGAACGGCATCCAGGCATCGCCCACGTCGCTGAAGACCGAGGCGTGCAGCCGGCGGAGGTAGATCGGCAGCGTCCAGGCGCCGGTCTCGACCTCCAGGAGCGGGAGCCGGTACTCGAAGGTGCCGAGGACGTAGGCCTCGCCGGAGAACGCGCCGCCCACGAAGCCGCGCAGGATCCGCACCGGAGCGCTGACCGGGTTCAGGATGCTGCGCACCGGATCGCCCGCGTCGAACCCGCCCAGCTCGAACAGGTGGCGCTCGGAAAGATCGCCGCGGGCGACGCCGCCCGCCAGCCGGACGGCGAAGACATGGTGCAGCGGCCCGTCGTCCTTGCGCCAGGGCAGCAGGAAGTACCGGGCGTACGAGGCGGACAGTTGGCCGAAGGTGAAGTCCGATCCGACCGGCTTCGCCGCGACGCGGGTGGTGAGCGCGAACCGCTGTCCCTGTTCGGCCGAGATGCTGCGCACGAACCTTCGCGCGTCCGAGTAGACGTAGGAGAGCGACGTCGCGGCGAGGAGTCCGTCGGGAGGGTTGTTGCCGTTGACGGCGGGCGTGTTCATGGACAGGTGCGTCAGCTCGTAGCGGACCTCGATCGAGTGGCTGCGCTCGACTTGCGAGAAGGGGAAGGAGGCGGAGATCGTCCCCTGCACGACCCTCTCCGTATAGCCTGGTCCCGCCCCCGAGGCGGTCCCCACGTCGCGGAGCGCGGAGACGGATACGTCGGGGTAGAGCGTGTGGTTGGTGTAGACCACGTCCCATCCGGGCTGACTGGAGTCGATCGCCCACCACGCGGTGGCCTGGTAGTCGTGCCGCCCGGCGGCGTCATAGCCGGTAGTGATCACCCCGACGGTCGTACCGAGGGCGTCGGTGGCGGCGTACGGGAACCACCAGTGCGGCCGCAGCGTGGGCAACGGATCGTACGGGCGCACCGGGTAGATCTCCTCCGGCGGGAGCGGCGAAGGCGGCGGGCGAGGCGTCGCCTCGGCCAGCGCGCCGTCCACGCCGACGAAGGTGGCGGGGTCGAACGGCATGCGCGACAGGTCGTATCCGCCGGGTCCGTAGGTGACCAGCGCGAGCTGGGCGCCGTCGGGAGACACTTCCGGCTCGAAGGCGCCGAGCACCACGTTGGTCACCCGCCACAGCGTGCGGTCCTCCAGGCGGAACGCGTAGACGTCGAAGACGCCGGTGCGATCGCTCGAGAACAGGAGATATCTTCCGTCCGGCGACCAGGCGGGGTCGCGGTCGAACGCGCGGTCCCGCGTCACGTCGGCGGGCGCGCCGCCCTGGCGGGCCACGACGCGCACGTCCCAGGCGCCGCCCCGGTGGTGGAGGAAGGCGACCTGCTTGCCCGAAGGGCTGAAGCGCGGCGACGCGACCGGCCCTCCCTGCGGCTCCTCGAACAGAACGCGCGGCGAAAGCGAGCCCGGCTCGAGGAGCCCGATGGCGGTGCCGCCGCCCGGGCGCCGCCAGGAGAACACCAGCGCGCCGTCGCGCGCCACGTCCGGCTCGCTGGCGCGGAGGCCGCGCGTGAGGCGTTCCGTTGCGCCGGTCGCGGGGTCGAGCGCGTAGAGGTCCTGCACCTCCGCGAACTGCTGGTAGATCTGCGTGCGCGCGTAGACGATCCGGCCGCGCGGATCGAGCGCGAGCGTGCCTTCGCCGTAGCTGTCTCCCAGGTGCCGATCTCCCGGGCGCGTCGGGGTCGGGAGGTCCGCGCCCGTGCGGCAGCAAGGGCCCGGGCGCAGCGCGCGCAGCTCCGGCAGGCGGTGCGGGCCCGCGTTGAAGTAGTAGAGCGTGGCGGAGTCGGCGCTGAACCGGGGCGAGTGCGTCAGCTCGCCGAGCGCCGTGAGCGGCTCGACCTGCGTCTCTCCCGAGGCGCGCACCGAGTCCCGCACCGCGGCAGCTTTCCTCTCCTCGCTGGCCCGGAACTCCTCGTACAGGTCCAGGTAGCTCTTTCCCAGCACGTGCTGGGACGAGATGTTGAGCCCGAGCGGGATCGGGCGGCCGCCGAAGTCGTGCGACAGATCGCGCAGCGCTCCCAGGCCGTACTCGTCGCCGATCCAGGTGAGGAAGCGGCCGCCCAGCGTGTACCAGTTGCTGGCGCGGGGCCAGTCGAGAGTGAGGCTGGAGAGCTGGTCGATGCGCGGGAACCGGCCCGACAACGCCTCGGCGCGCGCGATCATCTCCTCCGTCGACGCGCGCACGCGGCCCGCCGCGCTGATCTCGCTCTCGGCCATGACCGCCATCCCCTCGATCACCCAGGGCGGCTGGCCGCCGTTGGGGATCCAGATCTTCCCGAACACCGTGTTGGCGGCGGCCGGGACGCCGAGCACGGTGTCGAGGTGGAGGATGTGCGTGTACTCGTGGTTGATCAGCTCCGCGACCCAATCGTCGAAGTCGCTGATGCTCGAGCGCGGGTCGGGCGTGGCGGCGAAGCCGTGCACCAGATCGTAGAAGAGCGGAGTGGCGCTCCCGTTGGCCGAGTCGGTGTCGTCGGTCAGGACGATCTGCGTGCGCTCCGAGGGCTGGTGATCGAAGAGCGGCGACAGCCGGGCGTGCGCCTCTTCCGCGATCCGCGCTACCTTGGCGGCGAAGCGGTACTCGCCCTGGTGGAAATGGATCTCGAAGTGGGGCGTGTCGAGCGTGAGCCACTGGTAGCGCGGGTCGAAGGCGAGCGCGGCAGGCGCCCAGAGGAGCGCGCAGAGCCAGGCTTTGTGCATCAGGAGGCTGCGGCGCGCAGGCGCGACGGCTGGATGCCGGCGAGCCACTTCTCCAGGCGCAGCGTGAGCAGCTCCGGCTGCTCGAGCGGCGCGATGTGCGTCCCGCCCGGGACGGTGAGCATCTCCGCGCCCGGGATGCGGTCGTGCATCTCCTCGGAGAGCCAGTAGGGCGTGAACGTGTCGTGGGTGCCGGCGACGATGAGCGCCGGGACGTCCACCTCGGCGAGGTGATCCAAGGCGCTGTGCTCGCTGGCGTGCTTCAGCATGCCGAGGAACAGCCGCGGGTCCATGCGGGAGAGATGGGTGAAGTAGGGCGCGAAGTCCTCGCGCCGCACCACCTTGCCGTTCACCTCGAGATGGGTGGCGAGCTGGTATGCCCACTCGCCGCCGACCACCAGGCGCCAGAGGAAGTCGGTGGCCTCGGGCCAGTTCTCGGCCGCGCCCAGGAGCGCGGGGAAGACCGTCTTCAGCATCTTGGAGTCGTGGAAGGTGTCGAGGGGCAGGCCGTGGCTGCCGCAGATCAGCACCATGCCCAGCACGCGCTCGGGGTGCCGGCGATGGTACTCGAGCGCGACCTGCACGCCCATCGAGTGGCCGAGGAGCACCGCGTCGCGCGTCCCGGTCGCGTCGAGCGCCGCGGAGAGGTCGTCGCACAGATCGTCGAACTTGACCCGCGTGCGGTCGGCGGGGAGCCCGCTGCGGCCGTGCCCGCGATAGTGCCAGCGGACGACGCGGTGCCGGGGCGAAAAATCGCGCACCAGGTACTTCCAGGCGAACCCGTCGCAGCCGATCCCGTCGCAGCAGACGAGCGCCGGGGCGCCCTGGCCGGTCTTGGACCAGTAGATGCGCGTTCCGTCCTTCCCCTGGGCGTAGCCCTCGTCGGCCTCGGGCGCGAGCTCTTCGGACATGCTCCTAAGGTAGCGCAGAACCGGCCGATCGAGGTCTGACTTGCGGGACCGTGCTCGAATCCGGATCATCCCGCCGTGGCGCACCACCAGCATGGGACGAGAACGAAGGGGCCGCTGCGCGAGGGGGAAGCGAAGAGGCTCGCGGTCACCCTGTTCCTCGCGCTCCTCGCCACCGCGATCGAAGCCGCGGGTGGTTGGGCCGCGCACTCGCTCGCACTGCTCTCGGACGCCGGACACATGCTGGCCGACGCCGGCGCGATCGCGCTGTCGCTGATCGCGCTGCGCATCGGCAGCCGGCCCGCGGACGCGCGGCGCACCTACGGGTACTACCGGCTGGAGATCCTCGCCGCGCTGCTGAACGGGGCGGTGCTGATCGCCATCGCGGTGGGGATCGTCTTCGAGGCCTGGCAGCGGCTGCTCCACCCGCAGCCGGTGAACGTGCGGGTGGTGGCGCTCCTGGCGCTGGTCGGCATCGCGCTCAACGCGGCCGGCATGTGGCTCACCCACGCCCGCGACTCGAGCATGAACCTGCGCTCGACCTTCCTGCACCTCGCGGGAGACCTGCTCAACTCGGTGGGGGTGCTCGCCTCCGCCGCGATCATCGCCTGGACGGGGAGGCTGGAAGCCGACCCGATCATCTCCTTCCTCATCGCCGCCACCATCGTGTGGAGCGCGGTCCGGCTGTGCCGCGAGGCGGTGGACGTGCTCCTCGAAGGGGTGCCCCCCCACCTCGACTTCTCGGAGGTGAACCAGGCGCTGGGCGTGGTCCCCGGCGTGGCCGCGGTGCACGACCTGCACGTGTGGACCATCACCAGCGGCCTGATTGCGCTCTCCTGCCACATCGTGGTGAGCTGCGAGGGTCCCGACTGCCGCAGCCACGACGAGATCCTCACCGACGCCCGGCAGGTGCTGCGCGAGAAGTTCCGCATCGAGCACACCACCATCCAGTTCGAGAGCGAGAGCTACCAGCACGACGACGTGGTGCACTGATGGAGGGCGCCTGGACCCGCAGGCCCGCCACCGCCGTCTCGCGCCTGTCCGGCCGGCCCCTGCTGCTGCTCAGCGCGCGCGATCTGCTGGCCGCCGCGGAGGAGGAGGGATTGCTCCTGGTCGCCCTGATCGCGCCCGCTCCGGCGGCGAGCGCGGGATTCGCCCGGGCCGCGCGCGACGCCGGCGCGCCGCTGCTCCTGTCCCGGCCCAGCGGCGCCGCGGACGAGGTGGGGCCGGAGGAGGCCCGCGACGACGCGGCGTTCGTCGCGGCGGCGCTGAAGTCGGCCGACGAGCTGCGCTTCCACGGCCCGCTCGCGCTGCTCAAGGAGCCGCCCCGGGCGGGCAGCGCGGTGCCCGAAGGCGAGCGCATCCAGCGCGAGATCGACGCGGGGTTCACCGGCGTGGCGATGGCGACCACCCCGGAGAGCGCGCCCGCCGCGCGCGACGCGGCCCTGGTCGCCTCCCACGTCTGCCGGCTCGAGTTGGGCCTGGAGATCGTGCCGCTCGGGGGATCGGGCGAGGTGGCCGCCGAGTTGGTGCGGCAGCTCAAGTCGCGCGGCGCGCCGCCCAGCGCGGTGCGGCTCGCCGACCCGGAGCCGGGCGTGGCGGCGGAGCTGTCGCCGGTGGCGATCAGCACCACCGCGGAGGTGGACATCGAGCAGCTCGCCGGCCGGGGCGTGCGGCAGCTGGTCGCGGCGGGTCCGTTCCTGCGCGCCCTGGAGCGGGCGGCGCCGCGCGAGCTGCTCGACACGCTGCAGGGCTGGGCGGACGAGCGGGGCGCGACCCTGGAGCAGGCTGCCGCGCGCCACCAGCGGCTGCTGCGAGAGCTGCCGCCGGCGCAGCAGGAGAAGCTGGAGGCGCTCTGTTGCTTCGAGGCCCTGGAGCTGTATGCGCGGGCTTCCGCAGCGAAGACCGCGGCGCGCCTCGTGCAGCGGGTGGCCACCCTGGCGCAGAAGGAATGAGGGTCGTCGGCGGCGACTGGCGGGGGCGGACGTTGCGGGCGGTGCCCGGCCGGTCCACGCGGCCCACCGCCGATCGGGTGCGGCAGAGCCTCTTCGACCTGCTCGGCCAGCGCTGCGACGGACTCCGCGTGCTGGACCTCTACGCCGGCACGGGGGCGCTGTCGCTGGAGGCGCTCTCCCGGGGAGCGGCCCACGCCACCCTCGTCGAGCAGGACGCGAAGGCGGCGCAGGTCATCCAGCGCAACGCGGAGGAGCTTGGCTGCGCCGATCGCTGCACGCTGGTGCGCGAGGGCGTGGCGCGCGCCCTGCCGCAAATCGGCGGGCCCTTCGACCTGGTCTTTTCCGATCCGCCGTATGCGCTCCAGGCGGCGCAGGAGACCCTGGACGCGCTGGCCCGGCTGGGCCTCGTCGCGCCGCAGGGGAGGGTGGTCCTGGAGCGGGACCGCCGGGAGCCCGGCCCCGCTGCCCCGGAAGGGTTCGAGCTGGCCGGCGAGAGGCGGTACGGCGACACGGCCGTGCTGATCGCTCGACGCCGTTGACGGAGACCGTGTCCGCAAACGAGGATGCGCCGGTGCGCATTGCCCTCTACCCCGGGTCCTTCGATCCGCCCACGCACGGGCACCTGAGCATCATCCAGCGCGGGCTCAGGATCTTCGACGGGCTGACGGTGGCGGTGCTGAAGAACCTCGCCAAGGACGCCGTCTTCACCGTCGGCGAGCGCGTGGAGCTGCTCAAGGGCGCCCTGGGCGGCGACAAGCGCGTGCAGGTCAAGACCTTCAGCGGCTTGCTGGTGAAGTTCGCCGAGCAGGAAGGCGTCAACACCATCCTGCGCGGGCTCCGCGCGGTGAGCGATTTCGAGTACGAGTTCCAGATGGCGAACATGAACCGCAAGCTCGACCGCGGGATCGAGACGCTGTTCATGATGACCGGCGAGGACTACTTCTACATCTCGAGCCGCTTCGTCCGCGACGTGGCCCGGCTAGGAGGAGACGTGGCAGGGATGGTGCCCCCGAACGTGCTCGAGGCGCTGCGCCGCAAGTTCGGACCGCCGCAGGGGGCGCAGAAGTGACCGGCTTCTCGCGCCGGGCGCTGGCCGCCAAGCCGTCCGCCTCGCTCGCGGCCACCGCGCGCGCCATCCAGCTCAAGCGAGAAGGGCGCGACGTCGTCTCGCTCAGCGTGGGCGAGCCCGACTTCCCCGTCTTCCCTCACGTCGCCCAGGCGGTCGAGGAAGCGCTGCGGAAAGGCCATACCAAGTACACCGCCTCCTCCGGCATCGCGGAGCTGCGGGAAGCGATCGGCGACTGGATGCACGCCGAGGTCGGGCAGCGCTACGGCCTCGCGCAGATCATCTGCACCGCGGGCGCCAAGCAGGCGCTCTACAACGCCTGCCAGGCGCTGCTCGACGAGGGCGACGAGGCCGTCATCCCGAACCCGTACTGGGTCAGCTACCCGGACATCGTGCGGCTCGCGGGCGCCACGCCTGTGGATCTGGTGACCCGACCCGAGGACAGCTGGCACCCGGACCCGGAGGCGCTGGCGCGGGCGATCACGCCGCGCACCAAGGTGGTGATGCTGGGAAGCCCCAGCAACCCGACCGGCGCCGTCTGGTCCAGGGAGGCCATGCAAGGCATGGCGCGCGTGCTGGAGAAGCACCCGCGGATCACCATCCTGTCGGACGACATCTACCACCGGCTCGTCTACGGCGGGGTGCGCGCCTGCAACATCCTGCAGGCGGCGCCGCAGCTGCGCGAGCGGACCGTGCTGATCAACGGCTGCTCCAAGGCCTACGCGATGACCGGGCTGCGGCTGGGCTGGGCGTGCGGGCCGCAGGAGATCGTCTCGGCGATGAACAAGGTGCAGGACTCGAGCACCTCGAATCCCAACTCGCTCACGCAGTACGGCGCGGTGGCGGCGCTGCGCGGGCCGCAGGACGGGGTGGAGGCCATGCGCGCCCAGTTCGAGCGGCGGCGAGACCTGATGGTGGAGCTGGTGCGGGCAATCCCGCGCGTCCGCTGCGCCCGGCCCGAGGGGGCGTACTACGTCTTCTGCGACGTCTCGGCCTACCTGGGGCGGGTGCCCGACGACGTGAAGCTCTCCCAGCTCCTGCTGGAGGAGCATGGCGTGGCGGTGGTCCCGGGCTCGGCGTTCGGACGGGCCGGCTACCTGCGGCTCTCGTTCGCGACCTCGGACGCTCAGATCCGCGCCGGGGTGGACCGGATGTCTCGCGGCCTGCAAGCGCTCGTGTAGATCAACGCCTGGAGGTGCACATTGCGAAACCTGCTCAGGGCCATCGCCGTCGCCGTGGCGCTGCTCTTCACCGCTCCCGCCGTCTCTTGGGCGAAGGCGGCCCCCGCCGCGAGCAAGAAGGCCGAGAAGCTCGACGTCAACACGGCGAGCGAGGACCAGCTGAAGGAGCTGCCCGGGATCGGCGACGCCTACGCCAAGAAGATCGTCGCGGGACGGCCGTACAAGGCCAAGGACGAGCTGTGGGAGAAGAAGATCATCCCCAAGTCGACCTACCAGAAGATCCGCGACCAGGTGGTCGCGCACCAGGCGAAGTGACGGCTCGCGATCTGCGGCGCTCGGCCTGCTGGACGCGATCCTGACCGGCGGCGGGGCCCGGGGGTGGGTCCGCAGCGCCAGCGTCGCCCCTGGGGTCGGAGAAGCGCCAACCCCCGAGACTGGGGCTCCTAATGTCGCTGCGGCCCCACCCCCGGCTCCCCACCGCCGATGCGTCTCGCGGACGGGGTGGCCGCGGGATGCGCCGTTCTGTCGGGAGTAGTTGCATATCGTGCGTGTGCAATCGCCTTGGGAGGAAGCGTGCTGAATCCTCGCAGACGGACGCGAACTGTTCACCGAACGTATTCGCCCCTCAGTGTCAGCCTGCTCCGAGCGACCCACAGGCGCGCCAGAGTGGCGTACTGCGGCTTGGTCAAACGACCCAATTCCGTCTTGACGTCATCGATCCGCCCTGACGCGCCGCAAACTGAGTGCCTTGGGTCGGTTCTCTCGCCCGTACTCTAGTAGTGTAAGCATCGGTCGCTCGCCGGCCTCACTCGCCGGCCAGTAGGGGGAACCGTGGTGACTCCAGGACTTCCCGAGCCGCCCAACCAGCGGATAGTTCGGAATCTCCGAATCGTGGCAGCGGTACTACAAATAGTGCTCGGCGTTGGCACGGTAGTGTTCTTCTCGTGGTTGCTCGCCGGGTTCATGGGCTGGTGGAAGTGACAGGTTCCGCGCGCCGAAGCTCAATCTCAGGACTGTACACCATACGGCCAGCCGTCCAGGATGCGCATCCCGCTCCGCCTGACCGGCCCCGCCTAACCCGTGTGGAGTCGGCCCCCCCTGAGATAGGTCGAATCCTGACTATCTGGACGGTCACCGGACTATCAGGGTAGGCTTCGTGACTCGGTGGCCAATTGCTTCATCATCCAGCCGTTCGACGGCGGACCGTTCGACAAGCGGTACAACGACGTATTCGCGCCTGCCGTGAGGGAGGCCGATCTTGAGCCGTACCGGGTCGATCAAGATCCGGCGGTATCAGTCCCGATAGACGCCATCGAGCGGGGCATCCGGGACGCCCAGGTATGCTTGGCTGAGATCACGACCGACAACCCGAACGTCTGGTTCGAGTTGGGGTTCGCATTGGCCTGCGGAAAAGAGGTGGTGATGGTCTGCGCCACGAAGGAGCGGACAGGCAAGTTCCCCTTCGACGTGCAGCACCGCAGCATAATCACTTACGGCACGGAAGCGCCAAGTGACTTCCAGAAGCTGCGAGCCTCGATCACCGAGCGGTTGAGGGCGACGTTGAGCAAGAGCCGCGAGTTGCAGAAGCTATCGCTATCTCCGTTGAAGCCAGCGGAGGGGCTATCCGCTCACGAGATGGGTGTGCCTCGCCATCATAGCGGAGTACTCGCTGGCACCGGAGCACAGCGTCTACCCAGTATTCGTCAAGCAGGACATGGAACGAGCAGGCTTCACGCCGCTGGCGGCGAGCATGAGCCTCAGCAGCTTGCTCAAGAAAGGCATGATCGAGACGAAGGAAGTCTATGAAGACGACGGCCCGAGCACCGGGTATCGCATTTCCGAGGCCGGGCAGGACTGGCTGATGGAGAACCAGGACAAGTTGATGCTGCGCAGCCACGAGTAGCGAGGACGACATTCCGTTCTAGCGAAGGTCGGCGGCCCCAGAACGAGCCGCGCGAAGCGCCGGAGCCTCGGGCGTGCACGCGCGGTGTCGCGGACGACTCACGGCATGGGT
>WNGG01019694.1_pt1 | contig 12181 bp, 10 predicted proteins | sample 5400661 | NCBI WGS metagenome assembly WNGG01 (sample SAMN13153372, study PRJNA577476) | soil metagenome | isolation source: 100 cm soil or saprolite under Garry oak tree replicate 1 | place: USA:California | collected 2016-06-15 | reverse complement strand
GCCTGCGGAAGCAATTAAAGGTTGCGCCCCGTGGGGCGCTGGACATTATTGTTCCCCTCTCAAAACTGCGGGTGTAGCTCAGTGGTAGAGCACCTCCTTGCCAAGGAGGACGTCGCGAGTTCGAGCCTCGTCACCCGCTGTAGCCTCGTGCGAAGGCGGACCGCCCGAAGTCACCAAGCTACGGCTGCAACCCGCCCGAACCGCTTTGCGTTTGTCCCATTGTCAAAATCGATTTGTCCGCGCCACGCGTAGCGGTAAAATTCCGGAGTTATGAAAACAAAATCTCTTTTTGCACGTGCGCTTGTTGCAGCGCTCCTCGTCCATGCAGCGCCTGTGCGGGCGGCGAACGAACCAAAAGATAAAACACCATGGAAGATTACCGGTCAGCTCGAGGAAGCGTGCTCCTGTGACGCCGCGTGTCCATGCTGGTTTAATTCCAAACCGACCAAGATGACCTGCGGCGGCGGCCAGGTGCTGTTCATCGAGAAAGGTAATTACGGAAAAGTTAAGCTCGACGGCTTGGCGGTCGCGACAATTGGCCAAAGTCCAGAAGGCCAGACGATGATGGAATCGTTCGGGAATTGGAACTTTGCCTACTACTACATCGATGAGAAGTCCAATCCCGAACAGCGCAAGGCTTTGGAGGCGATCGCCGGAAAAGTATTGACTCCGGGCGCTTCAAAGAAAACTGAGACGCGTTACGTGCCGATCACCCGAAAGGTCGAGAGCAAAGAGCATCAAATCACAATCGGACAATACGGCACGTTCCACGGTCACTTGATCGAGGGCGGCATGGGCGGTTCACCGAAAATTGTGAACCCGCCTGGCGCTGATCCACTGCATCACCAATACGAGCAGGGACGCACGACAAAGATGACTTACAACGATGCGGACCAGAATTGGTCATGGAGCGACTCAAATTACATGCTTGGCACGTTTACCATCGACAATATTCAGTACGAAAAATTCGCCGCCGGTCTAGCGCAGAAGATGGCGGAGACGAAGAGCGAAAAAGCGCCCGAGAAGAAGTAAGGGTAATTCCGAGAGAAACCTCGACGGAGCCGACCCTTTTCGGCTATCCGAAGGTTTGCGGCGCGCCCGTTGCGGCGCGCCCGGCGGTCGCACCCTACCTTAGTTCCCCAGTCGCACCGGGGATCTTCTTCCACGGCTCTGCGCGGCCGCCAAGATGCTTGGCGAGGAACTCTTCACCCCTACCATAGAAGTCGAACTGGTTTTCCGGCCGAGCGAAACCGTGCCCCTCGTCCGGATAGACTACGTAGGTCACGTCCCGCTTTGCTTTACGCAACGCGGCGACCATCGCGTCAGCATTAGCCATTGTGACTCGAGGATCGTTCTTGCCCTGCACGATCAGAAGCGGAGCCCGGATCGCATCGACATGAAAAAGCGGCGAGATTTTCCGGTTCCAGTTCTCATCGTGATCGGCGTCTCCCGCGCGTCGCCGCCAGCGCGCCAAAATGTTCGACCAGTAACTGGGAGAAGAACGAAAGCTCACGGCTTCGTCGGCTGGCCCAAATTCATCAACACCACACGCAAAGAGATCAGGCCGCATTTCCAGCGCGCGCAACGTGGCGAAACCTCCCATCGATCCTCCCATCGCCGCGACTCGCTTTGGATCGGCGATCCCTTGATCCACGGCCCAACGCACAGCATCCAAGACGTCTTCGACCATCCCAAGCCCAACCTGAAGATTGCCAGCATTGAAGAACTTGATGCCGAAACCGGTCGAGCCACGATAGTTCGCTTGCAGAACGGCATAGCCGCGGTTGGCGAGAAACTGCACTTCGGGATCGTAGACGTCAGAATCGCGGTCCCAGGGGCCACCATGAATCAGAAGAACCAAAGGCACCTTCCTCGGATCCACGCCGGGCGCGATCGTTAAATAACTGACTATTTCCAATCCGTCGCGCGTTTTGATTATCCCCGGCTTCTTCGCTGCTACAGCGAATTTGGCCAGTGCAGGATTCTCAGTGAATAACCGGCTTAGTTTTTTCGTTCCCCGATCGAACTTGTAATACGTGACCGGCGCATCACTTCGACGCGACGCTACGATCCAAACACGATCAGCGTTGTCGCGACTCACGAGATCAAAAAAGCCCGGCGCTTCGCGGTTGATGTTCTCGAAATCCGTTTTCAACTTGGGGTCGACGAATGACCACTGCGGCGTCATGTAGTTGAACTGCACCGCCTGCACCGCACCAGTGACGGGATGCAAAATCACGCCCGGTTCCATTCCAAGGCGCCCCACATCGACAAATGCCACGTCACAGTGCGGATCTTCGGCGATGACTCCGCGCTCGTGACCGTCCTGCAAGTCAACGCGCACCAGTCTGCCCTTGTCCGAATGCAGGGCAGAAACAATCAAGAGGCTTTTGCCATCGGGATCGAAACCGACAATCAGCGAGCCGTTCACGACCTGCCCAGCAAAGAGTGCCCGCTCAAAAGGCATCACCACAAGATCACGCCACGGTTTGTCGCCCGCATCGCGCACGCGGATGATTGTGCGCCCGGTTGTTCCATCAAATGCCGTTGCGGCGCGAAGAACGAAATTGTTATCGGCCCTCCACGTGAGAACATCACCGGGATTTTGAGCTTCAATTGTGATCGCGCCCGTTTCGAGATCGACGCGATACATGTCGAATTTCGTTCGATCCCGCAGATTCATCGCGACGAGGACCGCCGCCGGATGCCGCGAATCGGTCAGAACATTTTGTGCGCGCACGCCGCGAAACGGGGTCAGATCCCGGACATTGCCGGTCATTAAATCAGTCGAGAACAGGTGCGGGATTTCGTCGCCGGCATTGTCGTGAAGATACAGAACGTGTTTCCCATCGCCGGCCCACGTGTACCACTCAATGGGGTCGCCTGTTTCGTTCGTCACGCAATGCGCGTGCGTGCCGTCGAGCGCGCTTGTCCAAACATTCAACGTATTGCTTTTGTCCGGTGCCAGCCAGCTCAGCTGCGACCCATCGGGCGAGACTTTCGGATCCGTACGCGCGGGATTGCCGAACAAGATTTCGCGCGGGATAAGCGGCGGCAAGGCGGCTTGCGCCGAACAGAAGGTCAGAAAAAGCGCGCAGAAACAAAATCGTCTCACGACAGATAGTCTTTATATTCAAGACGGCGCAAAATGCGCATTTTGTCTGTTCTCGTATGGCGTTGAATTGGGAGAAGAATTTTGCGGCGCCAGTAGACCACCGCTAAAGTAACATGAATGCAAACTGAAAAGCTCGCCTACGTCATCGTCACGCCGTACTCGATGCGCAAATCGCGCACCGGCGGCATCGTTGGCCGATTGATTTCCCGCACGGGACTCGATCTGGTCGGCGGACGCATGTTCGCGCCGGGCGCAGAATTGGCAAGACGCTACGCCGACACAATCGTGACTGAAACCGATCGGCGTCATCGCGCGACGCAGGAATTGATTCGCGATTACGTCCTGAAAAATTTCACCGGCGAAAAGAACGGCCAGGGTCCGCGCGTGTTATTCCTCATCTTTCGCGGCCCAGACGCCGTGGAAAAGATTCATCCCACGGTAGGCCACATTGTTCACGAACGCACTAGCGGCGAAACGATTCGCGACACCTACGGCGACTACATTACCGACGATTCAGGTAACGTAACGTATTTTGAGCCCGGCGTGCTCGCAGCTTTCGATCCAAAAGCAGTCGAGCGCGATTTGAAACTCTGGGCCGAGTTTTCCGATTCCGACGGCGGCATCCTGGATCGTACCGTCCGCTTTCCCGCCAACGCGCAAATCGAAAAAACGCTCGTCCTGATCAAGCCCGACAATTTCAGATTTCCAAATCTGCGGCCAGGCGGGGTGATCGAAGTGTTTTCGCGCTCCGGACTCACGATCATTGGATTCAAAGTCCATCAGATGAGCGTCGCCCAAGCGGAGGAGTTCTACGGGCCTGTGCTGCCAGTCCTGGAAAAAAAACTCGGCCCGAAAAGCGGCCGGGAAAACTGGGAAACCATTATCGAATTCATGGCTGGCCGAAAGCCAAGCGAATGTCCGCCGGCGGAGCGCGAAGCTCCTGGGACGGAAAAATCAATCGCCATTGTTTATCAGGGCGTCGATGCGGTGCGAAAGATTCGCGACGTGCTTGGCCCAACTGACCCGGCCAAGGCCCCGCCGGGATCAATTCGCCGAGAATTCGGCCAGACTATCATGGTCAACGCTGCGCATGCATCGGATTCGCTGGAGAACGCGAAACGCGAAATGGCGATCATCCAAATTGACGAGAATAATTTCAAACCTCTGATTGAAAACTTCTATCGCCGCCAATAGTTTGCGCTCCCATTTTGAATAAGCTTACCGCCATGGAAATTTCCGAACGTGCCGCTCAACTGACTCCCTCGCTTACTCTCTCGATCGATAGCAAGGCCAAAGCCATGAAGGCTGAAGGCATTGATGTGTGCGGCTTCGGCGCAGGCGAACCTGATTTCGATACTCCTGAGCACATAAAGAAAGCCGCGATCGATGCATTGGAGGCTGGCTTTACCAAATACACGCCCAGCGCCGGCATCCCGGAGCTGCGTCAAGCAATTGCGGAAAAATTGGCGGCCGACAACGGACTGAATTATCGGGCCGCTCAGGTCATCGTGAGTAACGGCGCAAAGCATTCGTGCTACAACGCTATCCTGGCAACGTGTCAGCCCGGCGATGAAGTCATCATCCCGGCGCCATATTGGGTCAGTTACCCGGAGATGGTCAGATTAGCCGGCGCCGAACCGGTGATCGTGCCCACCAGCGAACGCAACTCTTGGAAAATGCGCGCTGAAGATTTTGAGAATGCAATGACCCCGCGCACCAAGATGCTGATCATGAATAGCCCGTGTAACCCAACTGGCTCCGTCTATACACGTGAAGAGTTGCAGGCCATCGTCGATGTCGCCGCTGAGGAAGACATTTACATTTTGTCGGACGAAATTTACGAGAAACTCGTTTACGATGACGCTCAACATGTGAGCATCGCGTCGCTCTCGAAGGAGGCATACGATCTCACAATTACCATTAACGGCTTCAGCAAAACATACGCCATGACCGGCTGGCGCCTCGGTTATTTGGCGGCGCAGGAAGCGGTGGCCAAAGCAGTCGATTCGATCCAGAGCCATACCACTTCGAATCCGTCTTCCTTTTCACAGTATGGCGCGCTGGCCGCGCTCAGAGGCGCTCAACAGCCGGTCGCCGATATGCGCGAGGAATTTGATATGCGTCGCAATTACATGTTCGAGCGCGTCTCAAAGATCTCGAACGTTACTGCGGTGAAACCGCTGGGCGCATTTTACGTGCTGGTGAACATCAGCCAGCTGGGGCTGACTTCTCAGAATTTCGCCGACCGCTTACTGAGTAAAGCCAACGTCGCCGTCGTTCCTGGAGCTGCCTTTGGCGACGACCGTACCGTCCGGCTCAGCTACGCCACCAGCATGGACGTGATCAAAAAAGGTCTGGACCGCTTCCAGGACTTTTGCCGAACGCTTTAATCTGTCATCCCGAGTCGCGCAGACGACGAGGGACTCGCAGTCGTAGGTTTTGCAATTCTGGCGTCGAAAACGGTTGCGCGCACGATGAAGCTTCGCGCGTTGTCGTTTGTCCGATCAAAGAGCTTTTGAGGCGTTCCTCGCTTCGCTCGAAATGACGCGCTAAGTGTAGCGCAATGCCCGGCTCCCTCGCGCTGATTCTCCACGCTCATCTTCCGTTTGTTCGCCATCCGGAGCACGAGCATTTCCTCGAAGAAGAGTGGTTCTTCGAGGCGGTCACGGAGAGTTACATTCCGCTGGTGCGCATGATGCAGCGGTTAGTGGACGACTCTGTGCCGTTCAAACTCACCATGTCTCTCACGCCAACGTTGTGCGCGATGCTTCAGGACCAGCTTTTGCGCGAGCGTTACGTGCGGCACCTCGATCTTTTGATCGATCTCACCGCGCGCGAACGAAAGCGGAACCGTAAACATCCGCAGCTTCGCGAGCTTGCGGATTTCTATTCCAAAATGTTTCGCGAAATTCGCGCGTTCTTTGTTGATGAATGCAGGCACGATCTGCTCGAAGTATTCCGAAACCTGCGAGAGACGGGTGCGCTTGAGATCATCGCCAGCGCCGCGACGCACGGCTCGCTCCCCATTCTTCAACAGCAAGCGCCTCAGGCGGCGCGTGCGCAGATTTTGATCGGCCGTGACGTGTATGTCGATCTTTTCCGTGCGGGACCAAACGGTTTTTGGTTGCCAGAATGTGCCTACGCGCCGGGCTTGGAAGCAATTTTCCAGGAGGCAAATATTCGCTGGTTCGTTCTCGATGCACACGGGTTGTTATTTGGGAAACCGCGTCCGTGCCGCTCGATTTATGCGCCCTGCTATACGCCATCGGGGCCGGCGGCTTTTGCGCGCGACCGTGATTCAAGCCGGCAAGTCTGGAGCGCGCACGAAGGTTATCCGGGAGATCCAGCCTACCGGGAATTTTATCGCGACATAGGTTTCGATCTTCCCATGGAACATTTGGGACCGGTCGCGCGCGGGAGCAGAAAATTCTCCGGCGTGAAGTATCACCGGATCACAGGACGCGGTGATGAAAAACAGTTGTATGATCGCGCGGCGGCAGAAAATGCCGCGGCGAAACACGCCAGTCACTTTCTGGAACAGCGCCGGCAACAAATTCGCGAAATCAGCGAATTGGGTTTCGACCCAATTGTTGTCGCTCCATTCGATGCAGAATTGTTTGGGCACTGGTGGTTCGAAGGCCCAAGTTTTCTGGAGCAGTTCATTCGCCAAGTCGCAAACGAACGGGATTTTCGGCTTACCACGCCGAGTGAATACCTGGCAGCGCATCCTACACAGCAAATCGTTGAGCCAGCTGCTTCGACATGGGGCGATGCTCGGCGCAGGATTGGCAGGCGAAGCGCCCGGCCTACAATTCGCTGACCGCGTTTTGAAACAACTCGCCCGCGAACTTTTGCTCGCGCAATCCAGTGATTGGGCGTTTTTAATCAAAACCGGGACCGCGCGGGAATACGCCACCAACCGCACCATTGATCATCTTGCTCGCTTCAACCGTTTATTCGATCAACTTGTCACGAATGGCATCGACGAAGAATTTTTGCGCGACTGTGAATGGCGCGACAACCTTTTTCCAAACCTGAACTGGCGATATTACATCTAGGCCACTTGTCATTCCGAGCGAAGTCGAGGAATCTCTGGATATTTTCTGAAAAAGTACGAGATGTCTCGACTTCGCTCGACATGACAACAAGGGTCAGTTTCGCGCTTCTGACAGCTATTTTGGTTTCTGTCGGTGCCGCGCAGGAATCGCCAACGCCAACTCCTTCGGCGCCACCGGAAGAATCACCGGCTCTCTCAATCTCTCCGAAAGAATCCACTACTCCCCCACCGGCTCCGGAAGAAACACCTTCAAGCTCACCGGCGCGAAGCGTGCGCATCAGTTTTGTGCCGCCGCCATTGGAAGGCACGATCAGCCTCGGCATCTATGATAAGAACGGCAAACTCGTGCGCGTTCTGCATCAAGAAGCGAAACTGAACGAATTCGCAATCGGCGCGGACGCGCTCGTAACACAATGGGATGGAAAAAACGACGATGAAGAAGACCTGCCCGCTGGAAAATATCGCGCTCGTGGCTATCTCGTCGGTTCGCTCAAGATAGAAGATCTCGGCCAGAGCTCGGGGTTGGCGATAGAAAATGACGCAGCCCGCAACGTCAAAGTGAGACTCGTCCCAAATCCTTTGCGGAATGACAGAAGATCGATTGTTGATATTGGCGTAGGATTCGATAGCGACGGAAGTTACCTGAAAACGAACGACGACTTGCCACTGGTTACGGTCAGTGAGATGCCGAATTTGATTCGCGCAGGCATCACAAGGAAAAGCGAAAATGCCGTCGATATCTGGCAGGATGACGGAACAACGGTGCGTCAATTCCGCATCTCCAACCTTGACCAGATGATGGCGTTTGATTGCGGCGAATTTGAATTGAAGTGAACGACTGCTGTAGGCGTTGCCCTGTGGGCGACGCGAGGCTCATGGGTCTAACAAATCAGCGTCGCGCTTCGCACAGCGAAGCGGCTACAGGCTAGTCACGACCTAAAATCTCTGCTAGTTAAACCATCAATGCCTTCCACTCCCGAGCTTCAACATACCGTTGCCAAGACCGCCGGCTTTAGCGGCACCGCACTGCACACGGGTGAAAAGGTCACCCTGAAACTTCATCCCGCCCCGGCGGATCATGGAATTAAATTCAGGCGCAAGGATTTGCAGGACGAGCCAACCATCGACGCGAAGATCGAGAATCTGAAGACAGTCGAACGCGCCACGACCATCGGCGAAGGTCCCATCCGCGTGCACACAGTCGAGCACGTGCTGGCCACGCTCTGGGCGATGGGCGTGGACAACGCCGTTGTGGAGATGGACGCAAACGAACCGCCAATTGGCGACGGCAGCGCGCAATCCTACGTCGATCTCATCCGGAAAGCCGGCGTCACCCCGCAGGAGGAGCCGCGAAAATTTTTCGACGTGCGAGAAACGATGCACGTGGAATCGAAAACGGGCGCGTTGCTTGTTCTGTTGCCGGACGACAAGTTCCGCATCTCGTGCACGCAAGCCGGACCAAACAATCGGTTCGCGCAGTTTTTGTCGGTGGAAGTCATGCCCGCAGTTTTCGAACGCGAGATCGCTCCGGCGCGCACATTTGTTTTTTACGAAGATGTGAAGCCGCTGATGGACAAGAACCTCATCAAAGGCGGCAGCCTCGAAAACGCGATCGTCGTGCGCGGGGAAGCTGTATTAAGCAAGGAACCATTACGCTTCCCCGACGAATTCGTCCGGCACAAAATTCTTGATATCATCGGCGACCTCGCTCTGGTCGGACGACGCATTCGCGGCCACGTGGTGGCAGTCAAACCTGGTCATGCGAGCAATGCGGACCTGGCCCGTTCAATCACCCGCGAACAGACGCGAAGAAGCGCCGTGGCCGCGCCGCGCGTTATCCCGAGCGGCGATGGTGGGCTCGATACGGACGAGGTAATGCAGATTTTGCCGCATCGTTTCCCGTTTCTCATGGTCGATCGCATTATCAGCTTCGAAACGGAAACCAAATGTGTCGGCGTCAAAACCGTGACGATTAACGAGCCGTTCTTTCAAGGACATTTCCCCGGCCATCCGGTGATGCCCGGCGTGATGCAGGTGGAAGCCATGGCACAGGTGGCCAGTATTCTGTTGTTCAAACTGGCAAAAAGCACCAGCCGCATCGGGTATTTCATGAGCGCCGACGGCGTGAAATTTCGCAAACCGGTGGTGCCCGGAGACACCATCTTCATTCACGCCGAGCTCACCAAATCGCGCGGCGAACGCCTCGCAAAAGCCAAATGCCATTGCGTGGTCAATGACACCATCGTCTCCGAAGCGGAGCTGATGTTCACGTTCTTGGATAAATGAGCGGAGAGAACCCTCACCCTACTCTCCCTTGGAAAGGGCGAAGTGTCCCGGATTACGCGCTGTGCGCCAACGTGCAGACAGCGATGCAATCTTTCTCCGCCTCTCCCCTTACACCAGGGGGAGAGGATTGAGGTGAGGGGTTGGCAACAATGAGCGACGTGCAAATTCATCCGACGGCGATTATTGATCCGGGAGCGGAACTCGGGCCGGAAACAATCGTCGGGCCGTATTGCGTGATCGGACCCGATGTTGTGCTTGGCTCGAATTGCTGGCTTCAACATCACGTCACGCTCTGCGGACCGATGAAAGCGGGAGCGAAAAATAGATTTTACGCCTACTGCTCCATCGGCCAGCAAACACAGGATTTAAAATATCGCGGCGAGCCGACATATTTAGAAATTGGCGACGAAAATACGTTCCGCGAATTCGTAACAGCGCACCGGAGTACGACGCCAGAAGGCAAAACGAGGATCGGTAATCGCGGAAATTTTCTCGCTTACAGTCATATCGGACACGATTGCACCGTGGGCGATCACGTCATTTTCTCCAACAACGGCACCTTGGGCGGTCATGTGCAGGTCGGAGATCATGCCATGATGGGCGGGCTAACCGCCGTGCATCAATTTTGCCGGATTGGACGGTTCGCGATTACTGGCGGCTGTTCCAAAATTGTTCAGGACGTTCCGCCGTTCATGATCGCCGACGGTAATCCGGCGGAAATTCGTGGCGTTAATCTCGTCGGGCTGGAGCGCAAAAATTTTCCACCCGAAAGCGTGAAACGAATCAAAGAAGCATTTCGCCTGATTTACCGTTCCAAATACAACCGACGCCAGGCCATCGAAGCGATGCAGAAAGAATTACCCCCGACCGAAGAGATCACCGAAATCATCCAATTCATCGAACAAAGCGAGCGCGGGATTATTCGGTGAACTGGAAGATTTAACCGCGGATTACGCGGATGAAACGGATTGGTAATTTAGTCTTGTTTTTAATGCCCACTCGCTCCAACGTTTACCGGATTAGGCAAATTTTCTCTGCAATTAATCGCAGATCGTTCAAGCCGAATTCTCGTTGGGTGCCAAATGCCACATCCTGAGCAAAAATGGCGGGGCGGTGCAAGAATCGGATCGATGAATGCCACATGGCCATTCGCACAGCTCAGGCTCACACCGGAGCATCTTGTATTGCAGGTGGTATTTCTCGGCACGTACGTTTTCAGGCGCCAGCAGGTGACCAGTGTTGAACCGTACGGACTCATTCCATTTGTTGGCAAGGGAGTTCGGATTCATCACCGAGTCGATGCTTATCCAAAGAAGATTGTGTTTTGGTATTTCTGCGTGAATCCACAGCCTATTGCGGAAAGAATCAGACAGTACGGTTATGGCACCTAACTAGTGGTGCAGCCAACGCTGCGCCCCGGAAGGTGCTAGATTTACCCTTAGCAGGGCGATCAAAGTCAATCGCAGGACGATTGAGTCAACTCGGTACCTGTTTTCAAGAGTTGAAAATTGATTGTTGAGGGTTTGAAATCTCAGAAGCCGAACTCTCAACCCACAAACCAAAGACTCTTAGCTTCGCGAATGCCCGCCGTCCTGACGTTATTGCGAATCAAAAATCTGGCGCTCGTGGAAGAACTCGAGTGGCAGATGGGGCAGGGCTTTATTGCTGTCACTGGAGAAACTGGCGCGGGGAAATCGATCATCATCGGCGCCTTACAACTTTTACTGGGCGAACGCGCGGATAAATCGCTTATTCGCACGGGGGCCGATCTCTGCACGGTGGAAGCAGTTTTCAGTGAAAACGATCTGCAAAAGTTAAATCCGCAACTGGTCGAAGCTGGGATCGAGCCGTGCGATAACGATCTCATCCTGAAGCGCACGCTATCCTCTACCGGAACTAATCGGCAGTTCGTCAACGGTTCGCCTACGACGTTGGCGGTTTTGAAAAATCTCGGCGATGAACTCGTGGATCTTCACGGGCCGCACGACCACCAATCGTTGCTCTCACTCGAGACGCAATTGAGCTTGCTGGATTCGTTCGCGCGCGCAGAAGACCAACTCGGCGAGTATCGGAAGCATTACCGGCAATTGCAGATGCTGCTTGCCAAACACGCCGCGCTGGACACGGCGGAAACTGCGCGCGAACAGGAACTCGATCTTCTTCGGCACCAGATTACCGAGATCAAGTCGGCGAACCTCGTTGCCGACGAAGAGGAGGAAATCGAGAAGCGCTACAAACTCGCCAGCAACAGCAAACGGCTGATCGAGCTGGCCAGCGCGGTGGCAAATAAACTTTCGGAGGCAGACGACTCTGTTCTCGCACAACTCGCGGAAACGCAACGGCTGTTGCGTGAATTGGAAAAGATCGACAGCTCGATTGCGCAATTTTCATCGGCGCACGCTGCGGGCGTGGTGGAGCTTTCAGAGATCGCGCGCGCACTTTCCGCTTACGCCGAAAAACTGGATCTCGACCCACAACAACTCGACGCACTTGAACAACGTGTTTCGCTATTTGAAACACTGAAGCGCAAGTATGGCGGTTCAATCGCCGAAGTGATCGCGTTCGGTGAGCGCGCGGCGCAACGGATGCGCAAGATCGAAGGCCGAGACGCCGAGCTGGAGCGTCTGGCGAAAGAAATCGAGAATATTCGTGCGCAAATGAAACGTGCGGGTGAAGCACTGCGCAAACTGCGCGCAAAAGCTGCTCCAAAGCTTTCTGAAAAT
>WNGG01007380.1_pt1 | contig 12181 bp, 9 predicted proteins | sample 5400661 | NCBI WGS metagenome assembly WNGG01 (sample SAMN13153372, study PRJNA577476) | soil metagenome | isolation source: 100 cm soil or saprolite under Garry oak tree replicate 1 | place: USA:California | collected 2016-06-15 | reverse complement strand
TTGCCATTTCCCTGGAACGGCTTGCCGGCGAGCCTATAGCGCTACGGCCACGTATCCTGCGACAGTGGCTCGAACAGACCGGACAGACGCATGACGTAGGATTTCGCCATCTGGAAAGCCTCCGCGCCCTGAGTGAAGGTCGCACGTACGGGAGAGTCGAGGTGCCAGGTGATCTGTATGTCAGACGCGAGGGGAACTGGCTCTTGCTGGAGAACAAGCATGCCAGACCTGTCGCCTCTCCCTATTGTTATGCTCTCGCTCCCGGGCAAGAACTCCAGGTCCCGGAGGCTGGCTGGCGTGTGGCCCTGACCGCCCCGTTCTGTTGGAGCGGGCCGGCGCAGCACGCCCGCTCCGCCGACCCCTGGCAGGCGCTCTTTGATGCCGCGGTCTTGCCCGATACCTTACTAATCCGAAACTTCCGGCCCGGGGATCGGATCTGTCCTTTGGGCATGAAAGGCCATAAGAAAGTGCAGGATATCTTCATTGATGCCAAAGTGCCTCTTGCGCGCCGCCGTCTCCTGCCGCTGCTGGTGATCGGCACAGAGGTAGCATGGGTGCCCGGCTATGTACGGAGCGAGACGGCCAAGGTCACCTCTACAACCCGCTGGGTGTGTCGGGCTGAGGTCAACCCATTGCCGGAGAAATAAAAACTATGTTAGGGTGTGAGAGTTCGCGTGAAAGGGGAAAGGAGTGAATAGAGTTTCGCACAATCTCGCTTTATGGCTGGTGCTAGGATTGATGTTCCTCCTCTTGTTCAACCTGTTCAATCGTCAGCAAACCAAAGAGCCTGAGGAGGTGTTTAGCGACTTCTTCACCGCAGTTGAAAAAGGGGAGGTGTCTGAAGTCGTTATCCAAGGCCGGACGATCCACGGCAAATTCCGTAACGAAGAACGTTTTAAGACCTTCGTGCCAGAAGATCCTGACCTGATGCGCACCCTGCGTGAGAAGGGGGTGAAGATCACGGTCCGGCCGGAAGAGGGAGATCCTTGGTACGTAGCCGTGCTGATCCAGTGGTTCCCGATGCTGCTGCTGATCGGGGTGTGGGTATTCTTCATGCGGCAGATGCAGATGGGCGGCGGCAAGGCCATGTCGTTCGGCAAAAGCCGGGCCAGACTCCTGGCTGAGAACCAACACCGAGTCACCTTTAATGATGTGGCTGGCGTCGAGGAGGCGAAGCAGGAACTCGAAGAGATTATTGCCTTTCTCAAAGACCCGAAGAAATTCACGCGTCTAGGTGGACGCATTCCCAAAGGCGTGTTGCTGGTCGGCGCGCCGGGGACCGGCAAGACCCTGCTGGCGCGGGCAATCGCTGGCGAGGCCGGGGTGCCGTTCTTTTCTATTAGCGGCTCGGATTTTGTCGAGATGTTCGTCGGCGTAGGAGCCTCGCGGGTACGCGATCTGTTCGTCCAGGGGAAAAAACAGGCGCCCTGCATTATCTTCATCGACGAGATCGACGCAGTGGGCCGACACCGCGGAGCTGGCCTTGGCGGCGGACACGACGAGCGTGAGCAAACGCTCAACCAACTGCTGGTCGAAATGGACGGCTTCGAGACCAACGAGGGGGTGATCCTGATTGCAGCCACCAACCGGCCAGACGTGCTCGACCCGGCGCTCCTACGGCCCGGGCGGTTCGATCGCCGGGTGGTGGTGCCACGACCGGACGTGCGGGGTCGCGAAGAGATCCTGCGGGTCCACAGCCGCCGAGTGCCGCTGGCCGAAGGGGTTGATCTCCCGCAACTGGCGCGTAGCACTCCAGGCTTCTCTGGGGCAGACCTAGAAAACTTGGTCAACGAGGCCGCGCTTTTGGCCGCACGCACGAACAAAGACAAAGTTGAAATGCAGGACTTCGAGCTGTCCAAGGACAAGGTGTTGATGGGGGCAGAGCGGCGCAGCATGATTCTGAGCTTCGAGGAAAAGCGGAACACGGCCTACCACGAAGCCGGCCACGCCCTGGTAGCGCGGCTGACGCCTGGCACGGACCCAGTGCACAAAGTCACCATCATCCCTCGCGGTATGGCCTTGGGGGTTACCCAGCAGGTGCCAGTCGATGACCGCCATACCTGGTCCAAGGAATACATCTTTAACCGCCTAGCGATTATGTTTGGCGGACGGGCAGCCGAGGAACTCGTCATCGGCCACATGACTACCGGCGCGGGGGATGACATCGAAAAGGCGACAGAGCTGGCACGTCGTATGGTGTGCGAGTGGGGGATGAGCGAGCAGCTGGGGCCTATGACGTTCGGCAAAAAAGAGGAGCAGATCTTCTTGGGTCGTGACTTCACCCAGACCAAGGACTACTCAGAGAAAACCGCGCTCGAGATCGATGCCGAGGTCCGTCGCATCATCATGGAAGCGTACGAGCGGGCCAAGGAGGTGCTGTGCGCCAATCTGGAAGTCCTGCACAAGATGGCCGAGGTCTTGCTCGAGAAGGAAGTCCTGGAGGGATTGGAGATCGACGAGATCATCAAAAACTTCGGCAAAGGGAACGGCGCCTTGCGCAATGAACCGCAGACCGCGGCTGGAGCGTCGTCCTGGTAGACTGGTTCTCGTAGGGCTGAAGCCGGCGCAGCTATAAGCCGGCGGGGATCCGCGAGCCCGCGCGGGCCAGCTTCGCCCTTACTCAGGTTGGCCAGCGCGGGGGTGCCGAGGCGACCCGGCGGCGATACATGACTGACTTGTTCACCCAGCTCCGCTGGCAAGACCTGCTCGATATCACGCTGATCGCCGGCGGCGTGTACTGGATCATTCACCTGATCCGTGGCACCCGGGCTGTGCAGATGCTCGTAGGGCTGGTGGTCTTGTTCTTGACCTACCTCAGTTCGCAAGCCCTGGAGCTCTATACCCTCAACTGGGTGCTGGACAACTTCCTTAGTTCCATTCTACTAGTGATTGTGGTGCTCTTTCAGAACGACATCCGCCGGGGACTCACTGAAGTGGGTCGCGGATCATTCTTGGGGGCGAAAGAGTGGGCTGCCTACGGCCCAGTGTTGGAAGAGGTGACCAAGGCTGCGGTTTCCCTAGCTGGCAAACGCCTGGGGGCGTTGATCGTGCTCGAACGCGAGGTCGGGCTCAACGAGTATATCGAGGTCGGCACCCGCATCGACGCACTGGTCAGTAAAGAGCTGCTCTGCAGTATCTTTCCACCCACCTCGCCCATCCATGACGGAGCCGTGGTGATCCAGGGGGGACGCCTCACCGCAGCGGGTTGTTTCTTGCCGCTCACCGCCGATCCCAGGGTCAGCAAAACCCTCGGTACCCGCCATCGCGCTGCCATTGGGCTGACCGAGGAGACCGACGCGGTCGTTGTGGTCGTATCGGAAGAAGAAGGGACGATTTCTCTAGTGCGCGAGGGCCGTCTCATGCGCGACCTCGATGCCGGCGCTCTGCGCACCGTGCTCCAGCAGTTGTTTACCCATGAGGCGAGGTGGAAAAGGACTTAGGGCGCTCGTCGTCCGCAATGGGACGCTCAAGCTTTTCTCCCTGGCTTTTGCCTGTGGGCTGTGGCTGCTGGTCAACGCCGGAGAGCGTGATACTGAGAAGACCATGCTGGTCCCGTTAGAGCTGCGTAATCTGCCCCCACAGTTGGTGATCACCGGGCCGCCGCCTGATTTCGTCGATTTGCGGGTGAGTGGACCGCGGACGCTGCTGGGGCGTCTGAGCTCGAAGAAGATCATGCTTGATTTGGCTGGTGTGCGGCCCGGACCTGCCTCGTTTCGCATCGGTGCTGATCGCCTGAGCCTGCCGCGCGGGGTCAAGATTCTGCGGGTCAGCCCCTCACAAGTCAACCTGGAAATTGCCCGGATGATCAAACGCACGGTCCCCGTACGGCTCGATCTCATCGGCAAACCACCGCACGGATACGCCCTGGCGGAAGCGGAGGTGGTGCCGGACACGGTGGAGGTGACTGGCCCGGCCCCGCAGGTAGAAAAGCTAGAGACGGTGATGACCGATCCCGTGGATATGGGACGGTTGACACAGCCAACTACCCAAGACCTTAACTTGCGCGGGCCAGAGGGGGATTTGGTCACCTATGGCCGGGAGCGGGTACGTGCGCGGATCGATATCCAGGAAGTGATGGTGACGCGCGAGTTTCACCACCTCAAGATCGAAGTCAAGAACGCCGCCTTCCGGACGGTGGCCCCTATACTCCAGGCCGACGTCGCCGTGCGTGGGCCGCAGCGACTGGTAGAGCAACTCCGGCTGAATGACGGCGCAATCTTTGTCGATGCGACCGGTCAGGAACCGGGCAGGGTGACGCTGCCAGTCAACGTGCTGCTGCCCCCGGGGATCGAGGTCATGTCCCAGGAGCCGGCGGAGATTGAGCTGCGGCTGGTCGGGGACACAAAACCCAAACCGCAGAACCTACCAACATCAGGGAAGAAAAGGAAAGCAGGAGCCTAAGCATGAGCAGGGTTGGCAATGGAGCGCCGCGTGAGCGACTGTTTGGCACGGATGGCATTCGCGGAGTGGCGAATATCGAACCGATGACTTCAGAGACCGCCCTGAGGCTCGGTCGGGCTTTGGCCTATGTGTTTCGTGAGCGCCCAGGGCGGCATAAAATCCTGATCGGTAAGGACACCCGGCTCTCCGGCTACATGCTGGAGACCGCCCTGGCCTCGGGCGTATGCTCGATGGGGGTAGACGTCCTCTTGGTCGGGCCGGTGCCGACCCCGGGAATCGCCTTTCTCACCCGTAGTTTGAGAGCTGACGCCGGGGTGGTGATCTCAGCCTCGCACAACCCCTTTCAAGACAACGGGATCAAGGTGTTCTCGCGCGATGGATTCAAGCTGCCGGACGAAGTAGAAGATGAGATCGAGTCGCTGGTGGTGAATCAAAAGATCGATCACCTGCGGCCCACGGACACGGCAATTGGCAAAGCCTTTCGCGTGGACGATGCGCTGGGCCGCTACAACGTGTTCGTGAAAAACGCTTTCCCCCGCCACCTCACCTTAGACGGCATCACGGTGGTCATCGACTGTGCACACGGCGCTGCCTACAAGGTGGCTCCCGAGGTGCTAGAGGAGTTGGGCGCCCGGGTCACCGCGATTGGTGTGGACCCAGATGGGGAGAACATCAACTGTGACTGCGGGGCGCTGCATCCCCAGCAGGTCCAAGGCCTGGTGCGCGAAACTGGAGCACAGATTGGCGTGGCGCTCGATGGCGACGCAGACCGCGCCATCCTGGTAGACGAGACCGGAGAGGTCGTGGACGGAGACGAGATCATGGCCATCGCCGCTGCAGAGATGCTGCGCAGCGGGACGCTGCGGCACGACACCCTGGTGGGGACGGTGATGAGCAATCTTGGGCTAGAGGTGGCGTTGCAGCAGATGGGCGGGCGGTTAGTGCGCGCGCCGGTGGGTGACCGCTATGTAGTCGAAGAGATGCTGCGGGAGGGCTACAACCTGGGGGGCGAACAATCAGGGCACATTGTGTTCCTGGACGTGAACACCACCGGCGATGGCCTGGTGACGTTTCTCGCGCTCCTCGCGATCATGATCCAGCGTCAGCGCCCGCTCTCCGAGCTCAAACAGGTTGTGCAGCGCTACCCACAGGTGCTGATTAATGTGAAGGTGTGTGAGCGTCGCGATCTCGCGACCGTCGAACCGGTCGCGCAGGCGATACAGCGGGTGACGCAAGCCCTTGGCGACAAAGGCCGGCTGATGGTGCGCTATTCCGGGACTGAGCCCTTGGTGCGCGTGATGGTCGAGGGAGAAGACGAGCACGTCGTACGCGGGTATGGAGAGGAGGTGGCTGAGGCGGTACGCGCCCATATCGGCGTGAAGGAGTGAACCGACTCCCCGCCTTCGCCCTTCGACAAGCTCAGGGCGAACGGGCCAGGTCTTGCAGTCATTGATAATCTACCGTTCATGCTGAGCCCGTCGAAGCCTGAACCCCCTCGCCCGCTCCCACGGGGCAGGAGAGGCTGCAGTCGTATGTACCTTGTCACCGCCGCCGAGATGCGTGAGCTGGACCGGCTCACGATCGAAGAGTACGGCACGCCTGGTCACATCCTGATGGAGCGGGCCGGGGCTGGCGCGACCGAAGCCCTGCTCGACGCCTTTCCCCATGTCCGCACCGTGCCAGTCCTAGTCGTCGCCGGCAAGGGCAACAACGGCGGAGACGGGTTCGTGATCGCCCGCCTGCTCAAGAAAAAAGGCATCCGCTGTGAAGTCGTCTTGGCCGCCAGGAAAGCTGAGGTCAAAGGCGACGCCCTGCGCAATCTGACCGCCTTTCTCCGTCTGCGTGGACAGGTGACTGAGGTGACCGAGCCGGCTCACCTCGACCTCGTGCAGGACAAGCTGGGCCGCTGTGGTCTAGTGGTCGACGCCCTCCTGGGCACCGGTCTGAACGCCCCCCTCCACGGGCTGCTGGCCGCGCTGATTGACCTGATCAATGCCAGCGGCGTGCCGGTGGTGGCGGTGGACATTCCTTCTGGCCTGGACACCGACCGGGGCAAACCACTCGGTACCGCCATCCAGGCCGAACTAACTGTGACATTTGGCTATCCTAAGCTGGGCCACATCCTCAACCCCGGCGCGGCGCACATCGGCCGTCTGGTGGTTGTGGATATCGGCATCGCCCCCGAGGCGCTAGCAGCGGTGCAGCTGCGGACGGCTCTGCTCACCACTGAAGCCGTCGGGAGGTTGGTCCGCGCGCGGCGGCCCGAAGCCCACAAAGGGGACTTCGGCCATCTGGTCGTCCTAGCCGGGGCGCGGGGCAAGAGCGGCGCAGCGCTGCTGTGTGGCGGGGCGGCCCTGCGTGTGGGCACGGGCTTGGTGACGCTGGCCGGGCCAAGCTCGCTGAACTCGGTATTTTCCTCGGTCCTGACCGAGGCGATGACCATTCCTTTCCCCGAGCGCGCAGATGGCAGCCTCATGCTCGATGAGGGGGCGATCGCGCAGGCGCTCCAGGGCAAGAGCGCGGTGACCTTCGGTCCAGGGGTTGGGGTCTCGACCGATACGATCGGGTTGACCCGTTGGCTGCTCGCCCATAGCCAGCAGCCTCTGGTCATCGATGCCGATGGTCTCAATTGCCTGGCCACCGACCCGAGCGTTTTGCATAACGCCCAGGTTGCGGTTGTGCTGACCCCGCACCCTGGTGAGATGGCGCGTCTTATCAACAGCAGCACTACCGCAGTCCAGGCCCGGCGCCTGGAAGTGGCACGCACGTTCGCGGCGCAATATCAGTGTTACCTGGTGCTCAAAGGGGCGCGGACCGTGATCGCTGCCCCTGACGGTCAGGCCTGGATCAATCCCACCGGCAACCCGGGTATGGCCAGCGGCGGCATGGGAGATGTGCTGACCGGCATTGTGGGTGGGCTGCTCGCGCAAGGGTATCCCCCGCAAGAAGCGTGTGCCCTGGGCGTGTTTCTGCACGGCTATGCTGGTGACCTGGCCGCTCAGGAGAAAGGAGAAGTGGGGATTCTAGCGCGTGATGTGATCGAGCGGTTGCCGGGCGGGTTACGGGATTTACGTCAGGCTGCCCTGAAAGAAGACGGGGCAGATGATAACGTGTGAAATTCGCACGGCCTCTGCCGAGGAAACCAAGGCCTGGGGGAAGCGGCTGGCCCGCTTGCTCTCCCCGGGGGCGGTGATCGGCCTGGAAGGCGAACTGGGCGCGGGCAAGACCTGTTTCGTCAAAGGACTGGCCGTCGGACTCGGCCTCAACGAAGAAGAAATATCCAGCCCCACCTTTACTCTCATCGCTGAACATTATAGGGGAGGAGTTCCACTCTACCACATCGATCTCTACCGCCTGGAGGGCGCGGGGGTCGAAGAATTAGGCATAGGAGAGTATCTGTTTGGTCAGGGGGTCTCGGTGATCGAGTGGTTTCGCGTCTTGCCTGTCGGCATGGTTGATGAGTATCTGCTGGTGTCGTTTACCTTCCTCACCGAAGACGAGCGTGTGCTGAGTCTGACCGCACGTGGGGAGCAGTATGAGAAAATACTGCAGGCGCTCCTGGAAGGGGGCCAGGGGTCGGGGGTCGGGGATCAGAAGTGATATAGGGGTGATCTCGTGGAGGATCAGTCCCAGCGACGTCTTGAAGTAGGCGTTTTTGCTCCCTCTCCCGCGCTGTGAGAGAGGGAACCTATGCGTGGCAGAGATTATGTTAGTTGTGCAGAAGTACGGCGGCACGTCGGTTGGATCGATCGAGCGGATTAAGGAAGTAGCCAAGCGGGTTGCAGCCACCCGCGCGGCCGGACACCAGGTCGCGGTGGTGGTGTCAGCCATGAGCGGCGAGACCAACCGGCTGTTGGGCTTGGCCAGGCAAATCGCGGCGCAGCCCGACGAGCGGGAGCGTGACGTCCTGGTCTCCACCGGTGAGCAGGTGTCTGTCGCACTGCTGGCCATGGCGCTCAAAGAGACGGGATATCCGGCCTTTTCACTCCTCGGCCATCAGGTGCAGATTTCTACGGACAGCGCCTTCGGTCGGGCGCGGATCAAACATATCAACACCAACCGGCTCTTGTCCGCCCTGCGGGACGGGCATATCGTGGTGGTCGCCGGTTTTCAGGGGGTCGATGCCGAGGACAACATCACGACCCTTGGTCGCGGGGGCTCGGATACCACCGCGGTTGCCCTCGCCGCGGCCGTTAAGGCTGAGGCGTGCGAGATTTATACCGACGTGGATGGGGTCTACAGTGCTGACCCGCGCATCTGCCCGCACGCCCGTAAGCTGAGTCGGATCTCGTACGACGAGATGCTCGAGCTGGCCAGCCTGGGGGCCAAGGTCCTGCAGACCCGCTCGGTCGAACTGGCCAAGCGCTACCAAGTGCCAGTGCATGTACGGTCAAGCTTTTCCCCCGAGGAAGGAACCTGGCTGGTGCAAGAGGATCCCAGCATGGAAGAAGTGATTGTGTCGGGTGTGACGTCCGATCTCGATCAGGCCAAGATCACGCTCCTACGCGTCCCAGATCGACCCGGTCTGGCAGCTAAGCTCTTCAGCCCAATCGCCGATGACAACATCGTGGTGGACATGATCATCCAGAATGCCAGCGCCGATGGCTTTACGGACCTCACCTTTACTGTGCCCAAGGGAGATACGCCCAAAGCCCTGGCCCGAGTCAAGGCTGCGGCTCCGGAGATCGGCGCCGATGGCGTGGTGTTCGACACCGAGGTAGCCAAGGTGTCAATTGTGGGGCTGGGCATGCGCAGCCATGCCGGTGTGGCTGCCCGCATGTTCCAGACCCTGGCGCGCGAGGGCATTAACATCCAGATGATCTCGACCTCGGAAATCAAAATCTCGGTGGTGATTGCCGCCAAGTACACCGAGCTCGCAGTGCGTGTGCTGCACGACGCACTCATTCCCCCGGCTAAGTGAGACACTCATGAAACGGATCACCCTTTACGATACCACGCTCAGGGACGGCTGCCAGGCTGAAGACGTCTCGTTCACCCTTGAAGACAAGCTGCGGGTGGCGGAAAAACTCGACGACCTTGGCGTCGCCTACATCGAGGGCGGCTGGCCTGGCTCCAACCCCCGGGATGAGGAATTCTTCAGGGCAGTCAGAAAACTCCAGTTGCAGCACGCCCGCATCGCGGCTTTTGGCTCAACGCGCCGGGCCAACATCGCGGCAGCCGCCGACCTCAACCTCCGTCTGCTGCTCAAGGCCGAGACCCCGGTGGTGACGATCGTGGGCAAGACCTGGGATCTGCACGTGCGCGATGATCTGCGCATCTCAAAAAAGGCCAACCTGGAAGTCATTGCGGATTCTATCTCCTATCTCAAGAAGAGAGTCGACGAGGTCTTTTTTGACGCCGAGCACTTCTTTGACGGCTACCGAGCGAATCCCGAGTATGCGCTGGAGTGCTTGACCGCCGCGGCCCAGGCTGGGGCTGACGTGCTGATATTATGCGACACCCGTGGTGGCGGCCTGCCGCACGAGATTCTTGCTGGCACACGCGCCGCGGCCCAGGCCACGTCCGTTTCACTTGGCATCCACTGCCACAACGATGGTGAACTGGCGGTTGCCAACTCACTCGCTGGGGTCGAAGGCGGCGCGGTGCAGGTCCAGGGCACGATCAACGGTTTTGGCGAGCGCTGCGGCAACGCCAACCTGTGCTCGGTGATCCCCAATTTGCAGCTCAAGCTCGGCCACCACTGTGTCAGCCCGGCCCAGCTCAAGAAACTCCCGGCAATCTCGCGCTTTGTCTATGAGCTGGCCAACATCGAGCCTAACAAACGCCAGCCCTATGTCGGGGTCAGCGCCTTTGCCCATAAGGGTGGTTTGCACGTGGCAGCGGTGCAGAAGAACCGCGAAACCTACGAACACATCGACCCTGAGCTAGTCGGCAACTACCAACGGGTGCTGGTCTCTGACTTGTCCGGCCGTAGCAACGTGGTCTACAAGGCAAAGCAGTTCGGCCTCGATATCGAGAGCGCGGACCCGGCAGTCAAAACGATTCTGGAAGAGGTGAAGCGACTGGAGAACACCGGGTTCCAGTACGAAGGAGCGGAGGGGTCGTTCGAGCTGCTCATGCAAAAGGCGCTCAACGGCAAGGTCCAGCATTTCCGCCTGATCGGCTTTCGCGTGATCGACGAGAAGCGCAAGGAAGATGAGCCCCCACTGTCTGAGGCAACAATCATGGTCGAGGGACCGGATGGCGCAGTGGAGCACACGGCAGCTCAGGGGAACGGTCCGGTCAACGCGCTCGACCGTGCCCTGCGCAAAGCGCTCACCAAGTTCTATCCCCAACTGGAGAAGGTGGAACTGCTCGACTATAAGGTTCGGGTCCTGGGGGGCGACGCGGGGACTGCTGCCACGGTGCGGGTACTGATTGAGTCCGGGGATGAGCATGACCGGTGGGGAACAGTGGGCGTGTCGCCTAACGTCATCGAAGCGAGTTGGCAAGCCCTGGTCGATAGCATCGAGTACAAGCTGTATAAGGACAAGAAGCATTCAGCATTGGACAAGAGGAAACGGAGCAGCGGAGCAATGGAGAACCACGCACAGGAGGAAACGGAGCAACGGAGACGGAGAGAACCTACAAAGAGCGAACCGGAGAAACGGTGAAACGGAGAGGGGAAGGTCCCCGGTTCCCCGATTCTCTGGTTCCCCGGTTCTGGCTCTGTTGACTCCCCGATTCCCCGATTTTCCGACTCCCCGGTTCCTGCTTCGGTAGTTCCCCGATTCCTATTTCTAGCTGTTCGAACTGAAAGCCGAGTGCTGAGAGCTGGGAGCCTCTTATGTGGGAGCAGATCAAAGAAGACCTTCGGGTAGTATTCGAGCGCGATCCGGCGGTGCGTTCGGTCTGGGAGATAGTGTTCGCTTACCCCGGGTTTCACGCGGTGTTGTTTCATCGCTCCGCTCACTGGCTGTGGACCCACGGCCTAACGACGCTGGCGCGTATTATCAGCCACTGGGCCCGCTTCTGGACTGGCATCGAGATCCATCCTGGTGCGCGCATCGGCCGGCGCCTGTTCATTGACCACGGTATGGGCGTGGTCATCGGTGAGACGGCGGAGGTTGGCGACGATGTGACCCTGTATCAGGGGGTGTCCCTGGCTGGAACCAGCATCGAGAAGGGCAAACGCCACCCCACGATCGAGGACTGGGTGTTGATCGGCGCAGGCGCGGCCGTGCTCGGCCCCATCACGATCGGCCGTCACAGCCGGATCGGTGCCGGCTCAGTGGTAGTCAACTCAGTGCCGGCGCATGCCACGGTCGTGGGTATCCCTGGCAGGGTCGTTAAGGGTGGCGGCCTGCACTCGCCCTCCGGGAAGCCCATCGTGGACCTCGATCACGCGGACCTGCCAGACCCGCTGGCTCGCGTGCTTTCGCCCTTGCTCGACCACATCGAGAAGCTGGAGCATCGGCTGGAGGAAGTGGCCTCACGGCAGGGCTCGCTCGAAAATCGTTTTGCCGAAGGTGACGAAGAGTTACAGCGCGTGCGCGTGCTGCTCAAAAATGGCGCTCCGGGGTAGATGCCGCAGACCCTCACCTTAGCCCTCTCCCGCTGGGCGGGAGAGGAAGCGGACAATCGCAGACATTTATCGACATAACCTCTCTCTCCCCCAACAATGGCCTCTTTGCGGTTCCAGTACTGCTGGGGTTTGTGGTACTCGGCTGGTGCAGCGAGGGGGGAAGTGGTGCAGGGATGGGACAGGGTTGGGCTGGGCGTTCTCTTCTTGTTAGTGTGCGGATATTTTTCGGCGTGTACCAGTGGCCTCTACCATCAG
>WNGG01007379.1_pt1 | contig 12181 bp, 13 predicted proteins | sample 5400661 | NCBI WGS metagenome assembly WNGG01 (sample SAMN13153372, study PRJNA577476) | soil metagenome | isolation source: 100 cm soil or saprolite under Garry oak tree replicate 1 | place: USA:California | collected 2016-06-15 | reverse complement strand
TGCAGAAACTGATTCCCAAACATTTTCGGAAGGATGTTGATACCAGAGCGTTTGAGGATAAGTCCGGCTCGTATGCGGGTTGGAGTGACTAGATCTCCTTAAGGTTCAAGAGTTGTGTTTTCAATGGTCGTCGGCAGATGGTCAGCCATTGACTGTTCTAGGTCTAGGACTCGCGGCGATAGATCTATCCGCAGTGTTGGATTAGGGTAATCGGATCTTGGGAATCTTTACGCTGCTTAGGGTGAAGATGAATCCGACTAGGATTAAGAGGATGCCCAAGATGAGGTATTCGTTTGCGGCTACCGTGTCGGCGTAGGCGATCCTGGAGGTTGTTATGTACATCGCTTCTGAGATGATTCCTGAGAGCAAGAGTGCGAGGCCGATTAGGAGCATTATCTTCCTCAATTGTTTTCAATAGAGTTTCTCCTTTCGAGAACACTTAAGCCCTGTCTAACCATGGCCAAACAACAATTGGATACAGGGAAAAGATCTCGTGTCGCATATGATGACGAGAAAAAGTTGGACTCTGGGTGTTTGTGCCAGAGTCCTATTCGGATTAGCGATTCTCTAGTCTTGTTCTGCTTCTGTTGGTGTTATCGTCAGCTCTGTGAGCTTCTCTCCTCGTAGCACTGATAGCTTGACTTGTTTTCCGATCGCTCCGTCATCAAGGAGGCCGCGTAGGTCTGCGAGTGTCTCTACTGGTTTACCGTCGAGTTTTACGATGACGTCGCCTATGGCGACGCCTGCTTTCTTGGCTGCGCTGTCTTTGTCGACACCGTAGATGATGAGTCCTGCGGGTTGGCCGACTAGGTTTTCTGGTAGGCGGATTGTTTCGGCTGTGATGCCCATGTAGGCTCGCTTGATCTTTCCGTCTTGGAGTAGTTTGTCGACGACTGTCTTGATCGTGTTGACTGGCACTGATATTCCTCGGTTGTTGGCGTAGGCTGCGTTGATTCCGACCATTCTGCCTCTAGCGTCCACTAGTGGGCCGCCGGAGTAGCCTGGGTTGAGTCGTGCGTCTGTGACGAGGACCTTGTCGAGTCCTCCGCCTCCCCACCATCTTCTTGTACTGAACGTGGGGTTTGTGACTATGCCTGATGTGGCGCTTGCTTGTCTGCCGAACGGGTTTGCGACCGCGAGGACGAACTGTCCTACTTTGAGGCCGTCAGAGTTTCCCGTCTCTATAGGTGTTAGGCTGTTAGAGTCCACCTTCAACAGTGCTAGGTCGGAGTAGGGATCTCGTCCTACCACTTTGGCGACTTGTTTGGTGCCGTCGTTGAAGCCGACCTCTACTTCGCGCATGTCTCCGATGACGTGGTTGCTTGTTACGATGTGTCCGTCCTTGCTCCAGACGGTGCCTGTGCCGCCTCTCCATCTTCCGGCTCCTACCCGGACGACGGATCTGGATACGCGCTCGGTCACGTCTACGATAGCGTCTGATACGGATTCGAGAATCGCTGACGAATTGGTTGTCTTACTCATTTTTTCACCTACACCATTAGGGTAGGGTGGTCTATTTGTTGACCAATGATGTCGGAGAACTGGTCACAGGACTAGGCGAAGTCAGTGTAGAAGACTACTGGAGAGACGATGTGGCCCCTCCGGCGAGGAGTGGTGTATGATCGTGAAACATGTCCCAGCAATAGGTGAGCCGCCTTGACTGCCTCGCTGGTCTTCCCTGTCTCTGCAATCTTCGCGTCGATACTCAGGTAATTGTCCATAAATTTCGCTTCTATCTGGAACCCGTCTTCTTCCGCGATCCATTTCAAGACGATTCCATCATCGTTCTTCGCGTATCCGAGCCAGCGGAGCCTGCCGAACCAGCGCCCCTTCAACTGGGAGAGTATGCGCTCGAGGTCGATGTCTCTGGGAAGAAGCGATTGGACAATAGGCACAGCTGGTTGGGCGGAACCCATAGGTCGGGCGACTGCCACACTTCCTCGAGCCGTGATCCTGTAGCCTTCGGGCACCTTCTCTACGAACCCTTCTTCTTCCAGACGATCAATGATCCGGGATAGCTTCTCCTGGTGCAAACCAACAAGTCTCTTTAGCCCATCGAATGTGAATACCGTCAGACCCTCTTCCATTATAGCCCGGATGACGTCAGTATCCCTGGCTGTGAGGTTGCTCTCATCCAGGTCTTCAAGGGTCGGAAGTGTTGAGGGGCTATCGCTTTCTCTCGTTGCTTTCACTGTCTCCTGTAGAGGCGCTTCGCAATATATACTTAGTAGTCTCCTCGAACTGAGTAGGTAAGGATAACTTTAGTGACCGGTTCTGCCTAGTCGCGTAACCAGTTCTCCTTGTTAACCGTCAAGGCTTACAAAGACTACCGGGCAACCAACTAGAGTGGAGTCTGAAGTCTTGGTGGCTGGGCCTGTCTACCGGAAATTCAGAGTCAGGGGCAAGAACATAGTCTTGAGGCCCATGTCTTGGGACGACCTTGACAATTTGCTCGCTTTCATAAACGGACTCTTCGATGACAAGCGACGAGGCCGAGGCTCGGAGGTCTTCACAGGTTTCGAGGAGATGGTCACCCGTGAGGAGGAGGCCGATTGGCTCGCCAATCGAATGGTGCGGATAGAGAAGGGCGATATGGTCAGCGTCCTAGCAGAAGTCAACAAACGAATAGTGGCCAACGGGGACATAGCTAGAGGCCATTATGGAGAGACCCGACACCATGGTGAGCTGGGTCTTACCGTGACCGCTGCGTACAGGGGCATGGGCATCGGCAGAGAAATGGTGAAGGTCCTTGTGCACGAAGCGAAGAGAATCGGCCTGAGGAGTCTGGAGGTCGAGTTTCTCTCAACAAATCAGGCCGCGATACACACCTACCAGAAAGCAGGGTTCAGAGAGGTTGGGAGAATTCCGGCGAAGGTTAAGAGAAACGGAAAATTCCTGGACTCAATGATAATGGCCCGGCAGATCTAGCCTACGTAAGTCTGACCTAGGACGAAGGACTGGCTTCGCAGAATTTCTTGTCCGCGCATCGTGTTCGTTCTTCCAGACCATTCAACATGGATACAATCATCTCAAATCGCTGGTCTGAATTAGACTCAGCCGCTGACAGAGTGAGTTTCAGGCTTGAGCACGACGAGGGGTCCGCGGGAGGCGGTCACACCATACTCGGTCAAAGTGTTAATGCTAGTTGAGGCGGGGATAATCGCGTTCCTAGGCTACTGGCTAATGAGCGAGTATGTCTATGATGTATCCTTTCACTCTTATGTTGATCAGGCTCTGCTGAGCCATGTTACGTGGTACACGGCCATACTCGGGCTGGGAATCTGGATGGCATGTAGTGTAGCTGCGGTCGTGTGTTACAAGATCCTGCGGAGCACTAAGCATGGATTGGAAACGACTCACGTGCCGAGGTTCAGAGGACGGTTTGGCAAGCTGAGCACAGGATTACCCATAGATGGTTCGCGTACTCCGTCCATCGTCACGATTGAGCCCAAAGCTTCTGAAGCCCCGCCACCGTCAACCTCTTCCACGGTGACCGCGATCGTTCCAGTCCCAGAGAAGAGTGAAACGAAGAAGGATGCCAGCTGACCTAGAGGTTCTCGCCGCGCAGCTTGGCTAATTCTAGTAGTAATTCGCGTTCTCTCTTGTTCAGATCCTGTGGAATATCCACGTCAACTCTGACCATCTCGTCCCCGCGACCCCAGCCCTCGACATGTGGGAAGCCCTTGCCTTCCAGCCGGAACACCGTCCCGGCTTTGGTCCCGGGCGGAATCTTTACCCTAGCCTTCCCATCGATCGCCGGGACTTCAAGCTCGCCACCCATCGCAGCCTTTGGGAAGCTGATCCTCGTCTCGTAGAGGATATTGTCTCCGTCTCGTTTGAAATATTCGTGGGGTTTGAGGTGGATCCGGACGTAGAGGTCGCCGGCTCGTCCGCCTTGGACCATGTTTCCTTCGCCGCGCAGCCTCAGACTCTGCCCCTCGTCAGCTCCTGCGGGGACCTTGACTTGAAGCTTGGTCTTGTTCCGCATGAGTCCCGAGCCTCCACAGTTCTTGCATGGCTTCTCGACAATCGTTCCTTCGCCGTTGCACCTGGGACAGGTGGTGATCTGGATCATCTGCGCGAAACCCGAGCGCCGGACCTGCTGAACCTGGCCACGGCCGTTGCACGTCTTACAGGTCTTCCTTTGGCTGCCAGGCTGGGCTCCGGACCCGTTGCAGACGTTGCACTGGGCGAGGCGTGGGACCTCGATCTCTCTGCTCACTCCATGTGCAGCCTCGTCGAAGCTTATCCCGAGATCATAGACCAGATCCTCACCCCTCGAGGGTCTCTGGGGACCGGCGAAGCCCTGGAAGCCGAAGCCGCCGAATCCTCTCAGAAGCTGTTCAAAGATTCCTCCGAAACCGCCAATGTCCCGGAAGATCGAGTCGAAATCAGCCCCCCGGAAGATGTCCTCAGGGTTATAGCGTTCGTAGATTCCGGCTCGGCCGAACTGGTCGTACTGGTTCCGCTTCTCATCATCCGACAGTATAGCGTACGCTTCCGACATTTCCTTGAAACGCTCTGTTGCCTCAGGCGACTTGTTCCTGTCCGGATGAAACTGTAAAGCTAGTTTGCGGTAGGCTGCTTTTATCTCGTCTTTGTTGGCGCCCTTGGGGACTCCGAGGACGTCATAGTAGTCTCGCTTGTCCATACCCTGTTCATTCTACTCGTTCTCTACCGGGATCCCTCATCTTTTACTTCCCGATACTCAGCATCGACCACATTATCCACATTTCCGGACGGGCCTGCTCCCGGAGGCGGAGTCTGCTGAGCCTTCTCCTCGCCGGGTTTCTGGGCGACCTTCTGGTAGATCTCTGCACCGATCTTCTGCAGGACCCTGCTCAGCTCGTCGCTGGCGCTCTTGATCTTGTCAGCTTCCTTCCCCGACATGGCAGCCCGCAATGTTCCAGCCGCCTTGTCGATCGTCTGGACCTGGTCGCTGGATATCTTGTCCTTCAGCTCCTCCTTCGTCTTCTCCGCTGTGTAGAGCATGCTCTCCGCACTGTTGCGCAGCTCAACCTCCTCCTTCCGCTTCAGGTCCTGCTCCGCGAACTGTTCCGCCTCTTTGACCATCTTCTCCTTCTGGTCTTTGGACAGCTTGGTGGAGGCTGTGATGGTGATCTTGTTCTCCTTTCCAGTCCCTAGGTCTTTTGCGTTCACGTTTAGCATTCCATTCGCGTCTATATCGAAGGTTACCTCGATCTGAGGCACGCCCCTGGGTGCGGGTGGAATGCCGGTCAAGTTGAACATTCCCAGCGAGATGTTGTCGGAGGCCATGGCTCTCTCGCCCTGGAGCACGTGAATCGTGACCGTCGTCTGGGAGTCGGCTGCGGTCGAGAAGACTTGGCTGCGTTTTGTGGGGATCGTCGTGTTCTTCTCCAGTATCTTCGTCGCGACACCGCCTAGGGTTTCGACGCCCAGCGACAACGGCGTGACGTCCAATAGGAGGATGTCTTTGACCTCGCCGGCCAAGACTGCTCCCTGGATTGCTGCTCCAACTGCGACGCATTCCATCGGGTCCACTCCTCTCTCAGCCTGTTTTCCGACTATGTCCTCGACGAACTTTCTGACCAGTGGCATTCGGGTCTGTCCCCCTATCAGGATTATTCGATCTACATCTTTCGCCTCAAGCTTCGCATCTTGAAAGGTCCGTCGGATCGGCGTTTCGACTCTCTTGACGATGGGACCCGCGAGGTCTTCGAGCTTCGCTCTTGTCAGTGTAACGTGGAGGTGTTTTGGTCCAGAGCTGTCTGATGCTATGAAAGGTAGATCAAGGTCTGTCGTGAGCAGTGTGGAGAGTTCGATCTTCGCTTTCTCGGCCGCCTCCTTCAGCCGGGTCATAGCCGCCCGGTCGTTTCGGAGGCTTATGCCGGTCTGGCGTTGGAACTCGGTGAGGAGATGTTCGACGATGGCGTTGTCTATGTCGGTTCCACCGGTCTGGGTGTCTCCGCTTGTGGATAGGACTTGGAAGACTCCGCCGCCGAACTCCATTAGCGTAACATCGTGGGTTCCTCCCCCGAAGCTGAAGACCATAATCTTCATCTCCCTGTCCCCCTTGTCGAGACCGTAGGCGAGACACGCCGCGGTCGGCTCGTTGATTATCCGGTCCACTTCGAAGCCTGCGATCTCTCCCGCATCCTTGGTAGCCTGGCGCTGATTGTCATTGAAATGGGCGGGGACTGTGATAACCACCTTCTTCACTGGCCGTCCGAGGAACGTCTCAGTGTCTCTCTTGATCTTCTGGAGGATGAATGCGGAGATCTGCTGCGGGCTGTACTCCTTTCCGTAGATCCGAACCTTGTAGTCGCCACTGCCCATTTTGCGCTTGATCTCGCGGATCGTCCCCTCAGGATTGGTGGCCTCCTGTCTGATCGCGGGCTCTCCAACGATCATCTGACCGTCCTTTGTGAACGCGACCACTGACGGGAACATCTTCCCCGCGGCAGTCTGACCCTCGGCACTAGGAACGACTAGTGGCCGTCCGGCCTCCATAACCGCCGCCGCGCTATTCGTCGTTCCCAGGTCGATACCTATGATCTTCTCAGTCTCGGGCTTGCTCATTCTCTCGTCTCCTCCCTGCCTTCAGATTCCTCTAAGGGTCTCTTCTCTGCCACTTTAACTATACTCGCTCGGAGGACCCTTCCCTTCAGCCGGTAGCCCGGCCGGACCTCCTCCACAACGGTCCCTTCCTCCTCGTCTGAGGCGATTCGCATGGCCGCCTCTTGATAGTCCGGGTTGAACTTGGACCCTACGCCGGGAATCCGCTCTACGCCCTCCTTGGAGAGGAGAGACTGGATACGCTTCAGGATCATCCCGACCCCGTCCACTATCGCGGGGTTCTGCTTGCTCTCCTGGGCCTTAGCAAAAGCGAGTTCGAGCTCATCTTTGACGGTCAGGAGATCGGTCAGCAGTCTCTCATTTCCGAACTTCCTAACGTCTCCCATCTCCTTGTCTACCCGCTTCCTGTAGTTCTCAAAATCTGCCTGGAGATACTGGAGGCGGCGTAGAACATCCTCCGACTTGGCCCTCTCATGTTTCAGAGCTTCTTCCAACTCGGACGCACGGTCGTTGGGGCTGGGTTGCGCCTCCTCTTCCGAGTCCTTCTTCTTCTGCTGGACTGGCTGGGTCTTCGACGGTTGGTCCTCTACAGTTTCCGAAGAGTTCCCAGTTTCTTTCTCATCCAAGATGTAGCTCACCAGAGACCAACCTTTACCAGCGCGTCTATCCGTCTTTCGAGGCTAACAGGCCGAGTTGTTCGGGAAAAATTAAACCTTCTGACACGCGAACCGGGACCGAGTGCGTTCCGATCATTCTCCTTCGTGTCAGCGTTCGGGTTACGCTCTATTGATAGGTCGGGGCTTCGCTAAAGCTGAAACGTCTAGTAGGAACCGGCCATGGGTCTGTTTGATCACCTGAGAGCTCCGAAGGGTAAGGTCTGGATAAGCTTCGACAAGCCGACCTTTGTAGAGGGAGAGGGTGTGGTTGGAAAGGTAAACGTCGAGGCGGGCGAGTATGTCCAATCACTCGGGGTTAGAGTCGAGGCTAGAGTCTTCGAGAATTACACAGAACTCGTCTGGGTCACGATCAACAATACGCGGGTCCAGGAGCATCAGCGTCGACAGAACGTTCTCTTCTCTCGAGACGTCGTCGTCACCGGACCCAACGATTTCGGGACCGGTCCAACTCAGACATTTCCGTTCAGCGTCGGTATGCCGTCCTGCCGTCCAACCAGAGCAGGTAGCTCGATCGAGAACAGTCTCAAGGCTGTCGTCCAGGTCAAGGGCCGACCAGACATGACCGGTCAGAGCCAGGTTGCTTTCCAACCGGCCGGCAGTATTCCTCAGCAGATGCCGGGGTACATGCCTGGAGGATACCCGGTGCAGCAGGGTTATGGTCCGCCCGGATACAATCCGGGTTATAATCCGAATCCGGGCTACGGGATGCCAATGGGTCCTGGGTATGGACAGCCAATGCCGGGGTATGGTATGCCTCCGCAGCAGCAGACGCCACCCCAACAGGTCGCCCAAGTCCGTTGCAAGTATTGCCAGGGTCTCATGAACCAGAACTCTAGCAACTGTCCCAATTGTGGGGCTCACCAATAAGACCAGCTCGGTAATCAGTTTGTTTTGCTAGTATCAGGCCGCAGTGGATACTAGAACGACACCGGCGATTATCAGGGCCGCGCCCGTGCCAGAGAAGAGATTGAACGGATCGTTGAAGAGTATCACGGACAACACGACCGCGACTACCACCTCGATCGGTAGAATTATTGAGGATACCGTGGGTGAGACTGTTTCGAGTCCCCTCATGAAATAGTAGTATGCCCCCACCGTTGCGAACACCGCAAGGTAGCTAATGTAGAACCATGCTGTCATCGTAAGATTAGTGGGACGGTCCAGATCCAGAAGGATTGTGGGTAGCAGGAGAATACTTGTCGTCAAAAGTAACGCTCCCGTGACTGGTCTTCCGCCGCGTCTTTCAACGATACTCTTTGAAAGAACGAAAACCAACGCTATAGTGACCGCCGTTGCAAGAATCAGTATATCACCAACGAACTCGGAACTTCCTAGCGCAAATGCTTGGCCCCTTGTGACTACTAGGGCTGTCCCAACGAATCCTGTCACTACTCCCGCGATCTTTCTTCCACCCATTCTCTCTCTTACGTAGACCAGCGAGAGTATGGGGATCATCAGCGCGGCGGTGCTGATTATGAGCGCCGCGTTTGACGAGGTGGTAAGGACTTGTCCCTGGAACTGAGTAACGTATCCTGCAGCATTGATGAGTCCTACAGTCCATATCGCTCTTGACTTGAATAGGTCCCATTGTACCCATCCTCTTCCCCCGAGCGGGAGGAGGATGAGTCCTGATGCTATCGCGAACCGCAACTCTACAAACAATTCAGGAGCAATGTTCAGGTCGAGGCCGAGCTTGATTACCGGGACGCTGGTCCCGAATAGGACCCCTGCGAGCAGGGTTGCTCTGAGACCGTCTGTGCGAGTCATGATTCCGAGCCTGCAGAAGAACCAGCGCGAAGAATCGGGTTAACGCAACTGTGGCTGTTTCCTGTACCATTCAAGAGTCTGTTCCAGTCCGTCTCTCAGCCCTAGGACTGGCTTGTAGCCGAGGACCCGTCTGATCTTACTAATCGAGGGCCGCGTCCTCCTCGGCTTCGCTTCGAGAGCTGTCCTCGGAGGCAGCGTTTGGAGCTTTGACCCGGATTCGGTGATCTCCTTGACCATTTCGGCAAGCTGCCGAACGGTCGTTTCTTGGCCCGTCCCAACGTTGAACGTCTCGCCAACGGCCTTCTGACTGTTCAGTGCCAAGGCTACGGCTTCGCAGTAGTTGTTGATGTGGTAGAAGTTGTCTGCGTCTCTGCCACCGTTGTATAGCGGGATTGGATTGTTTGCAAGACAAGCTTTGATGAAACGTGGGACAACCCTCGTCGGCTGGTCATTGGGCCCGAACAGGTTCCAGCTCCGGAGAATGACAGTGGGCAGACTCTTGTGCTGATGGAAGCTCTTGACGAAGTGTTCTGAGACGACCTTCGAGTAGTCATAGGGCGATCTCGGATTGTACGGGTCCTCTTCTCTGACCGGAAGTCTTCTGGGTGGACCGTAGACATTGTTGGAAGACGCATAGACGAAACGTTGGATCTTCTTCTCTGCGGTCATGTTGAGGAGGTTCAGGGTGGCGAAGCAGTTTACCCTGTAGCAGGTGTACGGGTCGGCCAGCGACTTGGGAATGTTGACTATTCCAGCCAGATGGACAATGGTGTCGAAATCATTTGTTCTTAGAGAATCGTTGACGAATTTCGGATCCGTGAGATCACCGTTGATGTCCGACTTGTCAATGTCGGTTCGCAATATCTCGAGGTCTTTGGCTTCGAGATGTGATACAAGGTTGTTGCCAACAAAACCGTTCGCGCCAGTGACGAGGATTCGCAACGTAACTCTTGAAGTCGCGCGAAAGATTAGCCGAGTATTAGAACCATGACCCACATACCCGACTCACACACAGAGGCTAAGACACACACTCGCGTTCATATGACAAAACACTGGCGAAGAATAGGAATTCGCCTGTGTACGCTAGGCTTATCTTCTGCCAATGCCTCTATCCGGACTGGCATGAGTGAACTCGAACTCCTTCCCAGGAACATGGTCGAATGCGCCTGGTGTAAGGACCCTAAGCCGGTAACTGAGACAACTTGGTTCATGCCTGAACCTGGAGAAAAATCAGTACGACTCTGCGGCTTCTGCTACGAGGAGGCCCGCAAGCAAGTACGGTTGGTGCGGTACGTGAGACGCCGGGGAGAGTTCCCGGTCGAAGCCGCATCCTGAAACACAGTTCGTCCGATACGATACCACTAGCGTCTAGAATGCGAGAACAGTTAGGGCACCCTCTGAAATTGTAACACCGCATCTTCGATGGCATATCGTGTATGGCACCGACTCTGACAATAGTCTGTCTTGGACTCATAGTCTGATAGCAAAGTATTATGCTCGGGCTGAACCTCTCGCTCAACCCAGAGCAGTATGCCTTCTAACATTGCGGTTCTGGGTTGCGGGCTCGGCGGACTCAAGGTTTCCAGCCTAGTCTCGAAACAATTGGGCCGTTCTGGAACAGTCACGATAGTTGAGCCACGAGCAAAGATCCCTCTTCCCTCATCACTTCCCTGGATTGCCTTCGGCTGGCGTGAGCCGAACAGAATTCAGAAGGATCTGAAAAGCCTCGCAAACAGAAAGAACGTTCGGATGGTTGCCGAGAAGGTCGAAAAAATCAATGTCACAGGACGCACCATAAAGACTCAATCGCACGAGATCGTGTACGACAAGCTTGTCATTTCCCTAGGCGCCGATCTGGTCTTCGACGAGATACCCGGGTTGGACACTTACAGCCAGACCATGTACTCACTTGAGGGAGCGGTAAAACTCCGGGACGCAATCAAGAACTTTCAAGGAGGCACGGTCGTCGTTGGAGTCTGTCGGACTCCGTACAAGTGTCCCGCTGCACCCTACGAGCTATCGCTTCTGATGGAAGAGAACATGCGACGAGCCAGAAAGAGGGTTGACATTCAACTCTTCACACCTGAACCCCACCCGGTCCCTGCAGCGGGGAGCGTCATCGGAAAACAAGTCGAGAGACTCATCAGCAGTCGCGGGATCAAGTATCTTCCGAAGACGAAGCTGGTCAAGGTCGAGCGCGATAGGGTGGAGTTCGAGGATAGTTCCGCACTCAAGTACGATCTTTTCGTCGCAGTCCCGCCACACCGCCCACCACGGGTGGTGGTGGAGGCTGGTCTGACCGGAGAGTCGGGCTGGGTGCCGGTCAATCCTCAGAACCTTGCAACTCGTTTCGATGATGTGTATGCGATCGGTGATGTTACGTCGATCGAGACGCCTCACGGTCACGCTCCATTCGTTCCCAAGGCGGGCGTCTTTGCTCAGGGCGAGGCCGAGGTCGTCGCCAATAATATCGCCGTATCCGTCACGGGCAAGGGAGCGATGAGGCAGTGGGACGGGACGGGCTCCTGCCACTTGCAAGTGTCCAAGTCGGAGAGTGCTTTTCTTCGAGGGAGTTTCCTATCCAACCCTCCACGGCTCGAGTTTCACCCTGCGAGCAGGAAATGGTACCTGGACAAGGTGAGACGCGAGAAGGACTGGCTGAGCTGACCATTTGGTCTGAATGGTTCATCTGAACTTTGCCAGTCTAGCGGCTGCCTTCCGGATAGTCTCGGGCTTTTTCGAGAAGGAGAAGCGTAGGTTCAGCCTTCCCCTAGATGGGCTATGATAGAAGCTGGATCCGGGAACGCTGCCGACGCCGATACGGGATATTAGATGCCTCGCGAGTTCCCGGTCGTCTCGGAAGCCCGTATGTCTGGTGTCGGTCCATACGTAGTATGCGCCTTCGGGATTGGTGCACGTGAATGACGCCTCTTCCAGCGCTTGCAGGAGCAGGTTCCTGCTTGTGTTGTAGAGTTTTCGGAGATTCTCGTAATATGACGACGGCAGCTTCAGCGCTACTATGCACGCCTCCTGTAATGGAGTAGGAGCGCAGACTGTTAGAAAATCGTGGACCTTTCTGATCTCTCCCGTCAGTTTCTTCGGAGCTACGATATAGCCGACCCGCCAGCCAGTTGCGCTGTAGGTCTTTGAGAATCCGGATATTGTGATTGTCCTGTTGC
>WNGG01013810.1_pt1 | contig 12184 bp, 13 predicted proteins | sample 5400661 | NCBI WGS metagenome assembly WNGG01 (sample SAMN13153372, study PRJNA577476) | soil metagenome | isolation source: 100 cm soil or saprolite under Garry oak tree replicate 1 | place: USA:California | collected 2016-06-15 | reverse complement strand
TCCACGCCCACGGCGCGCTGCCATCCAAGTTGCAGGGCTGTCAGACTCAGAATGCCTGAACCACACCCGACGTCGAGCAGTGCACCTCCTTGGTAGCGCGCCGCGAGTTGGACCAGCATCGTCAGACACAGGTGTGTGCTGGGATGCGTACCAGTCCCGAAAGCGGGGCCGGGATTGAGCGTCAGACATGCCATGTGTGAGGGGATAGGCGAGGTATCCCACGGCGGGCGAATCATCAGGCGCTCCCCAATATAGAGCGGCTGGAAGAACTGTTGCCATTGCGTGAGATAGTCCACGTCCGGCAGCGGTCGGCAGTAGAGCTGCACCCCAGGAACCTCCTGAGCCCAGGTACTGATCCACTGCTGGAGGGCAGCCACATGCGTAGGGAGCATGGCATCGAGCGGCAGGGCCCCTTGCAGCACGGTCCACTCTGAGGTCTGGGAGAGCGTCTCAACACAGGGATCGTGCTGCGGGCTGATCGTGGCCTGCTCATGGAATACTACTGCTGTTGAGCCAAGATCATGGAGGTACTCACTGGCAGCCTCACTCATGCGCTCAGGCACCCGTATGTAGATATCCCACCATTGCATAGGGCACTGCTGGTGCATCCCCCTACGACGCTGCGATAGCTTACCCTTGCGTCAGGATTTTGCTGACCACACTGGCCGTGTGATCCACAATGGCCATGATCCGTGGGTAGACCATACGTTTCGGTCCAACCACTCCCAGAACGCCGAGCGTGTGGTTGTCATAGCTGTAGGTGTGTGTGACAAAACTACACTCGCGAATATCCTTGAAAGGCGTTTCGGAACCGATAATGACATGCACACCCGTGTCTTCCAGGCACTTATCGAGGATACGAATCAAGCGATTTTTCTCTTCGAAGGCTTTGAAAAGCTCCTTCATCTGCTCGAGGTTCGAGGCAAATTCAGGCTGGTCCATGATATTGGACGTCCCCCCGAGATAGATATCGCTTTCGCCCTCAGTCGTATCCCCAAAGGTTTTGGCGCCTACATTGAGTGCCTGCTGGGACAGCTCGTCATACTGCGCCTTCTCCTCTGTCATGCGGTCCAGGACCTGCTGACGTATGGTCCGCAACGATTGGCCAGAGAACTCCTGATTGAGGTAATTGGCAATCTGCTGCAACTCCTCCTGAGTCATCTCAGTATCGAGGACAATGAGTTTATTATGTACCATGCCAGATTCCATGACAAAAATGGCCAGCACCTGTCGACCGCGAATCTTGACCAACTCAATGCGCTTGAAGATCGTAATCGTAAAGATATGCAGCACCACCCCAGCATAGCGCGAGATCTCGGACAGCAAGCGTGAGGTGGCCGCCATGACCTCATCCACTTCCCCACAGTACGGTGCGTAGTGTTGCGAAATAATGGCTGACTCGGCGGCGCTGAGCGATTCGATACCCTGGAGATGGTCGACGTAAAAACGATAGCCTTGATCTGTGGGCATGCGTCCGGCCGACGTGTGCGGTTGTCCCAGAAACCCCATCTCTTCAAGATCAGACATAATGTTGCGAATGGTTGCCGGACTCAGACCAAAATCAAAGCGTTTTGAGATGGTACGTGAACCAACCGGCTCACCTGTATGAATAAAACTATGAATAACCGCCATGAGAATGTTTAGCGTACGCTCATCTAGGACTTCAGAATCTAGAGGCTCTCGCATACACGTTACCCCTTCTCACCTCCAGCCTTGGCATCAGCACATGGACCACCCTGTAGTTGTCCCTCTATCATGGACAACTCCATGAGTTTACTGTTCATTGTAACACTTCACACCACGCAATACACGTGTTTCTCTGCATACAGCGTGCCACAATGCCTCCGCAGCACACAGGTGCCACGCTGCCCTCAAGCTCGAGTGGCACTTCAGTAGACAGATGACAGGCGTCCAATCCTTATGGTATGCTGCCAGCATGAGAAAAGACGTCTGACCCCAAGGAGTCCACGTGGCATTCCGCGATGTCCTCGGACAAGAGCACGCTCTTTTATTGCTTCAGAAAGCCTTGGTAAGTACCCGCCTCGGCCATGCCTATCTCTTGTATGGCCCAAGTGGGGTCGGGAAAAGGCTGACGGCCTTGCAGTTTGCCAAAGCTCTGGCGTGTCGGGTCGCCACCACTGAGGCATGCGATACCTGTACTGCCTGTCATAAGATTGCCACCGGGAACCACCCTGACGTCGTCTTCGTGAGCCCAGACGGCGCTTCGATTCGCATCGAACATATTCGCGCCATCCAACGCCAACTCAGCTACAAGCCCTACGAAAGTCAGTACACCACCATTATCATTGATGGCTGCGAGAGCTTAACGCCCCCTGCGGCCAACGCCCTGCTGAAAACGTTAGAGGAGCCGCCCGCGAGCGCCCTCTTGCTCCTGCTGACCAGCAAAAAGGACGCCCTGCCGTTGACCATCATCTCACGCTGTCAACTGGTCCCCTTTCGTCCGCTGACACCCTCTCATATTCGTGCTATCCTGGTCCAGCAGGGCATGGATCAGCCCACCGCAGCTATCGCCGCCACGCTGGCGGAAGGGCGCCTTGATACCTGGACGCAGACCGATGTCAGTCAAGTCCTGGCCAGACGCCAAGGCGCCTATACCTTGCTCCAGGAGAAAGGACACCCCAAAAACACGCCGCTCTTCCTCCTCGCCCGACAATGTGCTGGGTCGCGCGAACAGTGCGAAGAGGTGCTCCACTGGTTGTCCCTGTTCTGCAGGGACCTGGTGCTTCTGAAGGTTGCCTCTACGCTCCCGCTGTACAATCATGATCTGCGGACAGAACTTACGGCCCTGGCCAGTGCCTTGTCGGTTGAACGTCTCATCGATTTTTTTGGCTTGCTAGAGCAACTCCGGCATTATCTTACGATAAACGCCAATCCCCAACTCACCTTTGAACGGCTCGTGATCCAACTCCAGCAGCTCTGGGAGACCCCCAGTGCTGCCTGAGGCTCCCATTACCGAGCATACTCTGTGGCGCGTGTCTCACGCAGGACCGTCACCTTGATCTGTCCAGGGTAAACCATTTCCTGCTCGATGCGCTTTGCCACATCACGCGCCAGTAGGGTCGCTTCCGCGTCGCCGACCTGCTCAGGCTGGACCACAATACGAATTTCGCGTCCGGCCTGAATCGCGTAGGTCTTTTCTACCCCCGCAAAGGAATCGCCAATTTCTTCCAGCTTCTGGAGACGTTTGATATAGCCTTCCAGCATCTCCCGTCGGGCTCCAGGACGCGCCGCCGACAGGGCGTCCGCGGCAGCCACCAAGATCGCTTCAATATAGCGTGGTTCCTCATCCTCATGGTGGCACCCAATGGCATTCAGCACGACGTCGGGTTCATTGTACTTTCTGGCAATCTCCTGCCCAATCTGCACGTGCGTGCCCTGGGTCATATGATCGGCGGCTTTGCCAATGTCGTGCAACAACCCGGCCCGTCGCGCTAAGCGCTCGTCGGCGCCCAACTCGGCAGCCATAATGCCGGCCAGGTAGGCCGTTTCCTTCACGTGTTGCAGGACGTTTTGCGAATAGCTCGTGCGGTACTTCAAGCGCCCCAACAATTTGATGATTTCCGGATGGAGGTCGTCAATCCCCACGTCGAAAGCCGCCGCTTCGCCCTCTTCCTTGAGCGTGTTGGCCATCTCTTTCTTGACCTTTTCTACGATGTCCTCGATACGCCCTGGATGGATACGGCCGTCAGCCAGCAGACGTTCCAGCGCCAGCCGGGCGATCTCACGTCGGATGGGATCGAAGCCTGAAATAATCACGGCTTCTGGCGTATCATCAATGATGAGATCAACGCCCGTCGCCGTTTCGAAGGCCCGAATATTGCGCCCTTCACGGCCAATAATGCGACCTTTCATCTCCTCACTGGGGAGCGTCACTACGGACACCGAGCTTTCCACCACATGATCAGCAGCAAAGCGTTGGATCGCCAGGCTGGTATAAAAACTGGCCCGTTTGCGCGCCAACTCCTTGGCCTCTTCTTCGATACGCCGGAGTTTCTCGGCGGCCTCAGAACGTGCTTCGGCAAGCATGCGATCGATCAGCTGTTGCTTCGCTTCCGTGGCGGTCATATGCGCCATCTGCTCTAAAGTGCGCAGCTGCGTCGCCAGCAGTGTAGCGAGTTCCTGCTCTTTACGCGCGTAGAGTTCTTCACGCTCCACCAGGCCGTGGTCACGGCGTTGGAGGGCGTGTTCTTTCTCTTCAAGATGCTCGAGCTTGCGTTCGAGGCTTTCCTCGCGCAGGAGAATCTTCTTCTCCAAACGTTGGAGTTCAAGCTTCGTGGCGTCTGCCTCTTGCTCCAGGCGCGCTTTCGTCTCATACCATGAGTCCTTCGCTTCCAGGAGGGCCTCACGAATCTTGCTCTCGGCCTCTCTTTCCGCGTCCTGGAGCACCTGGCGCACACGCTCCTCTGACGTATGTCGCTTCCGCTGGGTCGCAATGCGCTGTCCTACGTAACCGAGGCAGAGCCCCACCCCGGCTGCGACGATCATGACAACGATAAGCAATGGATGATACAGCAACATGATTCTCCTTTACCCTGCCGGCGTCGATGTCCCTTCCCCTCTGGCAGGCAGAGCCCTCATACAGGGCATAAAGCCCTGTTCCGTGACAATCCCATGCATACAGATATCGTGCGACGTTTGGGGCACGTACGGCACAACCTGTATGCCAAATGCCAAGCCACACCGGTATGTTGTAGCAGGCAACCGACTCAAGAAACGATCATAGTAACCTTTACCAAATCCCAGCCGCCCTCCACGAGGGTCGAAAGCGACGCCGGGGACTATGATGTAACCAATCTCTTCAGGAGGGATCACGACCTGGGTCCCATACGGTTCAAGGATGCCAAAACGACCACGCCGAAGCTGCGCCGGGTCGTCTGGCAATTCTACCGCTGCCAGACTGTTCCCGTGCACCACCGGTACCGCGACGCGCTTCTGCCACAGCCGCACTTGCGCAATGATCCGCGTCGTTTGGACTTCCTGCGGCAGGGCCATATAGACCATGACCGTAGGCCTGACGCAGAAAGCCAGTAGGGCACACGCGTAGGCGGCAATGACAGCGCTTTTCTGTTCGATGTCCACTGGCGTGAGCGTCGCTCTCTGGACGAGGAGATGCCGACGCAACTCAGCTTTTGCACGCATAACTGTCTACAGGGGGAGACAACACCCCACACTGTGGAGGTCTATCCACGAGGAGGAATGGACTGGAGGCTTAACGGAGGAGAGAGACTGGACGCGCGTTTACAGCTCCATACGCTCTGAAGACAAGACAAACTCTGCGCTATGGTCAGTCTACGGACCAGAGATGTACCCTCTCTGGCTCAGGACAATACCTACCCTTATATGAGTCTCACCATGTCGTCAACCCGCTGCTCATGCACCAATCGTCTCTGCATACATGGCGATCGCTCATAGCTGTTGTATTCCCTGGGACTGACCTCTTCTATTACACTCTCGTCCTCAGTGAGAACCATCTTGCATCAACCTACGAGGAAGTCCCACCCCATGTCCTATCCGCCTTTCCCTACGCTCACGAAGCATTGAGAAAAGCCTGGCACGCTGCGGGAGTTCTATACTTTTCACCTGCGCTCTGCGGCGAGTCTTTCTGTCCGGCTAAGCAAACTACCCACGCCCTTGCCTCGTGTGCACCCTCACGCACGAAGTCAGACCCTAGGAACCCCTCTCAGGTCATACGGCTACTGTAGCAGATGTATGCTACAGACGCAAGCAAAACACCAGCGCGTCAGGCGCCAGCAGCACTCTATGCTACCCACGCCTTAGGCATCGCTCAGTTGTTCGCGTACAAGCGAAATGAGGTGCTCAGTCTTTGCATCGACAAGGCGGACGGACTGCTCATAGGAGTCGCGGAGTTTGAACAGGTCATCGGCAATGTTGAGAGCGGTTAAGATGGCCATACGGTTGAGGGACATGGTCTTCGTGCCAGAGGCGATGGCACGCATTTTCTCGTCGACGTAATACGCCAGACATTGAATATAGGCAGGCGTCGCATCACCAGACGCGACACGAAAAACTTGCCCAAAAATTTCCACCTCAACGTCTTCGGCCATAGCAATCCCTCTAGTGCTTTAGACCTGAGAGTCACGAGACACGTGCGAGTTTCCTTATCCGCGTCCATACGCGGCGTGATTTAGACCTTAGAGTCACTAGGCGCGTGTGAGAGCCCCTCTAAGCGTTCAATAGCTACCAGCATCTCTTCCAACTTCTCGCGGATCAACTCGCGCTCCCTCTGCAGCGCCTGTGTGACCGTGCGCAAACGGGTCAGTTCTGCCTGGGCAGATTGCCAGTGCTCCAGGGTATGCTGTGGCTCGTCCACGGTCTGTTGGAACTGGACGAGGTGCTGAGTCAGACGCGCATTGTCTTCCTTGGCCCGTGTGAAGGCTTGGATCAATTGGGCAATATGTCTTTCCAGAGCCTCAAGTTTTGCGGTATCCATGAGGCACCCCTGCGGACAAAAATCCTGCCACTACGCTCCAGTGCGGATGCCACCAGATATCTGCTGAGGTACACAGCAACCCAGGGGCCTCAGAGTGACGTCGTAGGTAAAGAGAGAACTGGGGCAGCACAGCAGGCATGCAGTCAGTCTTAGTAAAACGCGTGCTCTACCCCATATGACACAGAGGAAGCTCGTTACGCTTCCCCAGCCTGGTGCAGATATGCTTTGACAAGTGAGGCGACTTTGGCGAACGCTTCAGGATCATGGACGGCTACATCCGCAAGCGCTTTCCGATCAAGGGCGACCTGCACCCCTTTCAAACCAGCCATGAATTTGCTATAGGAGAGCCCATGCAGGCGCGCTGCAGCATTGATACGCACAATCCACAGTTGGCGGAAATTCCGCTGGCGTGCTTTGCGATCGTGGTACGCAAACTTCCATCCACGCTCGACGGTCTCACGTGCCCTCCGAAACAGCTTCCCCCGGGCTCCACGATTGCCCTTCGCATGGGAGAGCAGACGCTTATGACGCCGCGTTGTGACTGGACCACTTGCCGCTCGTGGCATGACACTTTCCCTTCAAAACATCATTTGCTGTCTCAGAAAACCACTCAGGCAAGCAGGAGCTTCTTGATGCGCCGCGCGTCTGCCGCAGACACAAGAACGGTATGGCGTAAACGCCGCTTCCGTTTCCGTGTTTTCTTTGTAAGAATATGGCGCGCAAAAGCCTGATTACGCCTCACTTGCCCTGTTGCAGTGAGACGAAAGCGCTTCGCCGCGCTCCGATTACTTTTCATTTTTGGCATTGGACAACCCCAAATGTACTGAGCGGGGCATAGTCCCCCACCTCGAGGACTACCCCAACGACGAGAAGCCGTTACCTATGCGGAGCGCGGGCTTAAGACCAGTGACATATTACGGCCTTCCTGGCGCGGCGTTTGCTCTACTGTGCTGATGTCTCCCATATCTTCAACAATACGATCCAGCATACGCCGGCCGAGCTCGGTGTGTGCCATCTCACGGCCACGAAACACCACTGTCACTTTTGCTTTGTGACCGTCCTCCAGGAAGCGACGCACATGCTGACTCTTGAACTGGTAATCGTGCTCCTCAGTCTTCGGCCGCAGCTTGATTTCTTTTACTAAGATAACTTTCTGCTTCTTCTTGGCTTGCTGAAGACGTTTGCTCTGCTGATATCTATACTTACCGTAATCCATGATCCGGCATACCGGCGGCTTCTCATTCGGGGCCACCTCAACCAGATCTAGACCATGCTCTTCTGCTAACTGCAGCGCCTCTGATGTCGGCATGATACCCAATTGGGCACCATCCTCACCTACAACACGCACTTCACGCACACGAATTGTTTCATTCACACGTTGTTGCTTAGCAATAGGCTCTCACCTCCTACTGGCCCTGCCGGGCGTTGCGCTCCATGGGGGTTTTCTATGCTCTACAGAAAATAGGCACGGGCGGTTTTGAACCGCCGACCTCTTGCGCGTCAAGCAAGCGCTCTCCCCCTGAGCTACGTGCCTATAACACTATTATAGGCTGAGGTTACCGATGGTAATGCCACTTGTCAAGGGAAAAAGAACGCCCTGCCCCGCTTGCCTAGCTGGCTTGCTTATAGAGCAGGGCCGGTTGCTGGCGTCGCGTCACTGCCTCCTCGGTGACCGTGCATTCTTGCACATCATCGCGCGAGGGTAATTCGTACATCGTGTCGAGCATGATCTCTTCCATAATCGAGCGCAGACCGCGTGCGCCTGTATTCCGGCGTAAGGCTTCCTGGGCAATAGCCCGTAGTGCTGCATCGGTAAACTTGAGTTTGACTTTTTCAAAATCAAAGTATTTCTGATACTGTCGCACCAGCGCATTTTTGGGGGTCGTCAGAATGCGCATGAAATCGTCTTCGGTCAGTTCCTCGAGCGTCGCGACAATAGGTAAGCGCCCAACAAACTCTGGAATCAACCCAAACCGCAGTAAATCCTCAGGTTGCACTTGGGTGAGCAACTCACCCAGGGGTTTGTCGTTGCGTGCGTACAGTTCCGCTCCAAACCCCATGCGCTTGCTGCTAATACGGTGCTCGATGAGCTTCTCTAACGACCTGCAGAAATTCCTGGTGGGGGTGTTTGCGTCCACCCTGCGGTGGCACACTCGCCACCGTCCCCTCGATAATCTTCAAGAGCGCCTGTTGCACGCCCTCACCGGACACGTCACGGGTGATGGAAGGGTTTTCAGATTTACGGCTAATCTTATCAATTTCGTCGATGTAAATGATCCCCTTTTCGGTGCGCTCAACGTCGTAGTCAGCCGCTTGTAACAGGCGGAGGATAATGTTTTCCACATCTTCGCCCACGTAGCCGGCCTCAGTCAGGGTGGTGGCGTCAGCGATCGTAAACGGCACATCGAGGATACGCGCCAGCGTTTGCGCCAGCAGCGTTTTGCCGGAGCCTGTTGGGCCAATGAGGAGCACGTTGCTTTTTTGCAACTCAATCTCATTCCGGCCCGCATTGGCCTCGTTACGTTTGTAGTGATTATACACGGCGACCGATAGAATCTTTTTGGCCTTGGTCTGGCCAATGATGTATTCATCGAGCTTGTTATTCAGTTCCTTGGGCGTCAACAGGCGCTTGCGAGCCTTGCTTTGTTCGGCGACACCCTCCTCGAGTATAATATCGTTACATAAGTCGATACATTCATCGCAGATATATGCCGTCGGTCCTGCAATGAGCCTCTTGACTTCATCCTGAGATTTGCCGCAAAACGAGCAACGCAGCACGTCCCCCTGTGAGTCTTTCCGCGGCATTGATGCTCCCTCTCCCTCGCACTTGCGCTAGGTGCGAATAGGCCTGAGTCGTATAGGTATGAGCAGCTCACTCCTTGGCCGGACTGGTTGCTGCCCGCTTGCCATTCCGCGACGCAATAACCTCATCGATCAAACCATAGGCTTTCGCCTCCTGCGCGGTCATAAAGCGGTCGCGCTCAGTATCTTCGGCAATTTTCGTTTTGGGTTGGCCGGTATGGCGCACCAAGATATCATTGAGCGCATCGCGCATACGCAGAATCTCACGGGCGTGAATTTCAATCTCAGTTGCCTGCCCCTGCACGCCCCCGAGCGGCTGATGGATCAGAATGGTCGAATTCGGCAGCGCAAAACGCTTGCTGGCGGCCCCAGCCGTCAACAGGAGAGCCGCGGCACTCGCCGCCATGCCAATGCAGATGGTCGACACAGCCGGCCGAATGTACTGCATGGTGTCGTAGACCGCCAGAGCAGCCGTCACAGAACCACCAGGGCTGTTAATGTAAAATGAGATGTCCTGATCAGGGTCCTCCGCTTCCAGGAACAGGAACTGGGCGATGATCAGGTTCGCAATCATATCATTAATAGGCGTGCCCAAAAACACGATACGGTCTTTGAGTAGACGCGAGTAAATGTCATACGCCCGCTCACCGCGATTCGTTTGCTCCACCACCATCGGCACGAGTGCCATACGCTTCAATCCTCCTTAGAGAGGACGTCCCTACGCCCACGACGCGGTGGACGCAGCTGTGTCCTCGCTGACCATCGTATCGGTAATCTGCATATCGGCCATAATCTGCGCAAAGACTTTGGCCTCGAGTAGACTGGCTTCGAGGGCCCGCAAGGTGCCGTTACGCTCCATCGCCCTTTTTAAGGCTTCAGGATTTTGCGCCATCCGTCCCGCCAGCGACGCCACTTCTGCCTCCACCTCTGCCGGTGCAACAATAATCTCAGCCTCAGTAGCGATATAGCGCAGGATCAATTGCCCACGCACGGCCTCCAGAGCCTGGGCGCCAAAGGGCTCACGCAGGCCCTCTGGGGCTACCTGGTAGTCGGCTTCAGTCAACTGCTCCCCCCTCTCCTGCCGCTTGTGCTGGAGATACGCGCGCCGCAGCTCCTCGTTCAGCAGTACCTCAGGGACTTCGATGGGATGTTCTGCCACCAGACGCGTCAGGATCTCACGCTGCAGAGCGGCATCGGCCCGTTGCCGGGCCGCTTTCTCCAGCTCCTGGCCTAATTTCTCACGCAAGACTGCGAGGGAATCCACCTCGTCGTAGGCCCCACGGGCAAAGTCATCGTCTAGGTCGGGGAGGTGTTTTTCTTTAATTTCCGTGACCACCACACGGCATTGCCCGACTTTGCCAGCCAGCACCGGGCTACGAAAATCCTCTGGGAAATGCACCGTAATGGTCTTTTCACTCCCTGGTGTCATCCCGACCAAACCCTGCTCAATCTCGGGCAAGAACTGCATACTCCCGATCTCCACTGCCACTTTCGTGCCTGTGAACCCCGGGATGGGATGCTCGTCCAGGAAACCGGCGTAGTCCACAATGACCACGTCTCCGTCCTGCGCCGCGCGTCCTTCCACCGTCTGCAGGATGGCATGACGCGCTCGCACGTTCTCTAACGCCTGCTCCACCTGGGACTCGGTCACCTCAGGGATACGGCGTTCGAATTGCCACCCGTGGTAATCAGCCAAGGTGAAATCGGGGATAATCTGGGTCGTGGCGACGAAGCGCAATGGTTGGCCTTTGACGAGCGCAATCTGGTCAATCTGCGGCTCACCGACTGACGCCACGCTTTCTTTGATGAGGGCTTCCGATAACGCCTCAGGAACCAGCTTCCGTAACACTTCCTGTTCAACCGATTGGCGGTAATAACTTTCGAGCAGCCGGCGCGGCACTTTGCCTTGGCGAAAGCCCGGCATCCGTACCCGCTGCTGCAAATCGCCATAAATGGCATTGAACTCGTGGTTCACTCGGTCGGCAGGGACTTCGATCGTCAAGCGCCGCACACAGGTAGCTACGTGTTCTATCTCAACTTTCATTACCCTCTTCCTATGGTTGCTTGCTTCTACCTGTACGGACACCCCGTGGCTGCCCCGAGACTCGAACTCGGACACCCGCAAGGGTACTAGCTCCTAAGGCTAGCGTGTCTACCAATTCCACCAGGCAGCCAAATGAGCCGCGAAGGAATCGAACCTTCAACCCACGGATTAAGAGTCCGTTGCTCTGCCAGTTGAGCTAGCGGCCCACACGTGGAAAGTCAAAGACTTGCGTGTGTCCTTTAGCAGGCTCCTGGGCGACTGTGGGGACTTTTGTGGGGACTTGGTGCCCAAACCGCTCCAATTGACGCACAGCCTGCCGCTTGTGATCACTGGAGAGATGCGTATACCGCAGGGTCATACTGATATCCTTGTGCCCCATCAGTTCCTTCACGGTTGGCAGATTCTCACCCGCCATCACCAGGCGACTGGCAAAGGTGTGCCGCAAGTCATGAAACGTGAAATCGACCAATCCCGCCTTGTGCACGGCTTTCTCAAAGGCTGAGCGAAACGACTTGTAGGACGTGCCATGACGGCTCCGAAACACCGCGCCATCGTCTGTAGCATTTATTCTAATCGCTTTCAGCGTTTCGGTCAACACGGCGTTCATCGGCACACTACGCGCTTCGCCGTTTTTGGCGTAGGCCGCACGCACGGTAATAACTTCACGACTAAAGTCAACTTCGGCCCATGTGAGGGAGAGCAGTTCTGAAGCACGAAAACCAGGCCTTGATCATGGCGTCGGCCACCCCAGCAGCTTCTTTTCGAGGCCAAAACGTCCAAGCCTCGGATAAACATGACATTCGAGGACTCTGGTCGCCATCCTCAGTGGCCGATGCGCTGATCGAAGCCCGAAAACCAGTGTGTAG
>WNGG01007373.1_pt1 | contig 12184 bp, 13 predicted proteins | sample 5400661 | NCBI WGS metagenome assembly WNGG01 (sample SAMN13153372, study PRJNA577476) | soil metagenome | isolation source: 100 cm soil or saprolite under Garry oak tree replicate 1 | place: USA:California | collected 2016-06-15 | reverse complement strand
TGCGAGGCGATGCCGCTATCAGCCGTGATGTTGGTGTCGCTGTCCGGTGTGCACGCGATGCCCGGGTTGATCGGGTTGGCCGGGTCGCCGAGCGGCCGCGGTGACGACTGGGTGTCGCACATCGCCATCCCGAACCAGAACGCCGGGTGCAACTGGAAGTTGAACGATTGCGCATCGGTCGGGATCCCGGTCGGTGCGACCGGATCCGTCGGCAGCGTGAGGACGTACTGCATGCGGTTCCCGCTCCCGGGGTGATTCGAGTAGAAGAGAAGCGACGGTTCATCGTGGCCGACGTACGACGAGAACGATTCGAGATCGTCGACCTCGGCGCAAAGGTTGCGGCTGACGCCGCATTCGATGTGGGAGTGGATGTCCCCGGCCGCCACAGGAGCGCCGGGGAAGAGACCGACGAGCAAGGAAGCAACCGCGGCGAAGGTCAAGCGCGAACGGAGATGTCTCACGAGTTCCTCCCCTGGATTCCGAGACGCGCGCGATCGTAGTCCCGCCCTCGGATACGCGCGAATCAGGCGATCGGTTCACGCACGCGATTCGGCAGACCGGCGAACTGCCGGGCTCGGCGAGCTATCAGCCATGGCCGGCGGGCGGGACGATGACCGTTGCGCCGGCGATATCGGTGACCCACCGGCCGACGTCGGGTCGGAAGAAATCGACCGCGAGCCAGCTCGGCTGCGCATCGTAGAGATGACGGTGGACGCGGAACTGGTACGTCGCGAGTTGGGGCGCCTCCGCGCCGGTCGCCCGTGTCACATAAGCGGTCCGTGTGACCTGTACCGTCGCGAGTCCACCATGGTCGGTCGCCTTCGGGTCCCAGCTCTGTAGCTTGACCGAGACGCCCGCGTACCGGACCTCTTTAAGCGCGCCTGACTCGGCCTCGGCTTTGGTCGTCTCGAGCAGCGGCATCGTGTAGGCGCCGTAGCTTCCGGCGACGAGGGCGTGCGAGGCGTAGTAGTCGAGCGGATGCCCAGGCGCCAGCGACCGCGCCGCGTAGAAGGCGTTGAAGAATAAGAGGAGCTCGCTGGTGGCCTTCGCATCGGTAATGGTCGCCTCGGCGGAGATCCATTCATGGGTCGAGGGATCGAGGAAGTCGTAGGCGCCCCAGCTCACGCGGTCGGCGGCGACGAGGTGCCGACGCAGCTTGAACAGGTACGTCGCGGTGTCGCGGGTGGGCGTGCCACCGGCGCGAAGCTCGACACGCGTCCGTGTGACATAGGCCTCGGCGCTATCGGTCCAGTTCCAGAACTCAAGGGCGACCGCGAGATCGGTGAAGCTCACCTCCAGGAGGCGACCCGACTTTGCATCCCCGATGTCGCGATCGAACAGAGGCATGGTGTAGTCGGCATATGGACCTTCGACGAGCGCACGGAGCGCCGACGGATCGAACTGTCCACCGCGCGGAAGCGTCCGCGCCTTGTAGAAGAGCTCGAAATAGCTTTTGAGCTCACGCTCGATGTCCGGCTGCGAGAACGAGGCGTCCGTTAACGCAGTGCGAGACGCCGGTTCATCCGTGGGCTTGGGGACGACGAACGTCGTACCGGCAGGCTCCGTCATCAACGCAGGCTTAGTCGACGGAGCAGGTACGCACGCGGCGAGCACAAGCGCCAGCGCAGCGATGATCGGGCCGCGCACAGCGTTCCTCATCGGAGCCTCAAGAGGAAAGCATGGGCCTCATGTCCAGTCCGGCGATGGAATTCGGCGCAGTCCGGCTGCGCTAGGTCAATCCCGGACGCTGCATGCGCTGAGCATGTGATAATGTGCCAAGCATGTCTAGGATGATCCAAATCCGGAACGTGCCCGAGCCCGTTCACCGCACGCTGAAGTCTCGTGCGGCGCAGGCCGGGATGACCTTGTCGGACTATCTCCTCAGCGAAGTACAAGGGATCGCCGAGCTGCCCACGATCCCGGAGTTGACGCAGCGCATCCGTCAGCGCGCCCCGACGAATCTCAAGACCTCCTCCGCGGTCGTAATCCGCCGTCACCGGAACGCGACCTGATCGTCGTCGACGCGTCGGCTGCGGTCGACTATTTGCTCGCGGCCGGCGCCTTCGAGCGGATCGCAGCCCGCCTTGCTACTCCGGCCGAGACCCTCCACGCCCCACATCTGTTGGACGTCGAAGTGGCTCACGCGCTGCGCAGACTCGCGATCAGCCGCGCCATCTCGGTCGTCCGTGCCGAGGAAGCGCTCGCGGACCTCGGCGAGATGCGCGTCAGGCGCTACCCGCACACATGGCTCCTCCCGAGAATGTGGCAGCTCCGTTCGAACATGAGTGCATTCGACGCAGCCTACGTGGCGCTTGCCGAAACTTTGGACGCTTCGCTCGTCACCGCCGATGGCGCTCTCGCCCGCGCGCCAGGGCATGCGGCGAGAATCGAGCTGTACCGCTAAGCCGCTCCGCGGACGCGTCGCCTCCGATGGACAACTGGTCGTCGGCGAGGGCGCGGCTTCGCGCGCTGGACCTTCGGGATCGTCCGCGATCCGCCGCGCCTGCCCGAGACCTGGCTCGCCGTTCGTGCGACGGTCCGGCCGAGGCTCTCGATCGTGGCCACCGGCATGCCCGCGGAAAGACCGGCGAGGCTGATCGCGGCCTCGGGCCGCCCGTCGGCCCCGAGGATCGGACTACCGATGCACACGATTCCCTCGGTCGTCTCCTCTTGATCGACGGCATAACCGCGGCGGCGGATCGCAGCGAGCTCGCTCTTGAGTCGCGCGAGCGTCGTGATCGTGCTCTTCGTCCGCGGCGCGAGCTCGGCGGGCGAGTCGTAGAGCCGGTCGATCTCATCGTCAGGAAGGAACGCGAGCATCGCCTTGCCGAGGGAGGTGCAGTAAGCGGGCAAGCGGCTGCCGATATCGGTCACGACATGCGGCTCGCTCCGCCGGCGGCTCGCGTCCTGGCGCTCGATATAGACGATGTCGGTGTGATCGAGCACGGCCATCTGCGTCGTCAGGCCGGTCCGCCGCGACAGCTCGCGCATCGCGGCGCGTCCGACCTCGCGCACGGAGAACTCGTGCAGGTACGCGTTGCCGAGCTGCGCGACGCGGAAGTCGAGTCGCCAACCGTGGCCCTCCGCCGTGGGAGCGACGAAACCGCGGCCCTCGAGCACCTTCAACAGATCCGCCACGCTGGTGCGCGGTGCCCCAAGCATGTGAGCAAGCTGGCGCGCCGTCAGACCGTTCTGGCCCTGCTCGACGAGGAACATAAGGAGATCGAGTGCCCGTCCGGCCGTGCGTGCGATCGTCCGTCCCTCTCCCACGGTGCGTGACGATAGCACCGTGGGAAGACGGATATCCGTGTGAGTTGACGGAATCCCGTCATAGGAACAGCATCCCCGAATCGCATCGGGGAGGTGGTGGAGTCGGACATCGCATGCGCGTTGGGGAAACAAGACATCACTTGGAGGGAACATGAACGCTAAGTCATTGCGTTGGCTCGGCGGACTGGCGGTTGTCGTCTTCGTCGCCGCGGCCTGCGGGGGGACACCAGCGAGCAGCAGTAGCACTAGCCCGAGCGCCGGCGCGAGCACTGCCGCCAGTGCTAGCCCAGCCGCCAAGGCCTTTATCCCGATGATCTCGAAGGGCTTTCAGCATCAGTTCTGGCAGGCCGTGAAACAGGGTGCCGACAAGGCGGCGGCCCAGTTCAACGTCACGATCACGTTCCAGGGACCTGAGAACGAGTCGCAAGTCGACAAGCAGCTCGAGATGCTGCAGACGGTGCTCAACCAGAAGCCACAGGCTCTGTGCTTCGCGGCGCTCGACAGCAAGGCCGCGATCCCGTTGCTCCAGAAGTTCAAGGACGCAAACATCCCGGTCATCGGGTTCGACTCCGGCGTCGACAGCGACATTCCCCTTTCGACCGCGGCCACCGACAACATCGCGGCGGCGGGAGCGGCGGCGGACAAGATGGCCGCGCTCATCGGCGGTAGCGGGGACGTCGCGATCGTCGCGCACGACCAGACAAGCCGCACGGGCATCGACCGGGTGAAGGGCTTCACCGATCAGATCAAGAACAAGTACCCGAACATCAAGATCGTCGCGACGCAGTACGGCGGCGGCGATCAGCTCAAGTCCACGGACATCACGAAGGCCATCCTGCAGTCCAACCCGAACCTGAAGGGCATCTTCGGCGCCAACGAGGGCTCGGCGGTCGGCGTGCTCAACGGGGTGACCGAGTCGGGCAAGGCCGGTAAGGTCACGGTCATCGGCTATGACTCCGGTCAGCAGCAAATGGACGCGATCCGCTCCGGAACCGAGTCCGGCGCGATCACGCAGGATCCCATCGGCATCGGCTTCAAGTGCGTCGAGGCCGCCGTGAACGCGCTCAAGGGGCAGACCCTGCCCAAGAACATCGACACCGGCTTCAAGTACTACGACAAGACCAACATCGACAACCCGGACATCGCCGCACTGCTGTACAAGTAGGGCGAACGATCTAGCGAGAACCGGACGGGGCCGTCGCGGATCGGCGACGGCCCCGTTCATCCTGTGGGAGGGGTCGTGCCGGAGGCGGTAGGCGACCTGCTGGTCGAGATGGACGGGATCAGCAAGGACTTCCCCGGCGTCCACGCGCTCAGGGACTGCCGCTTCGAGCTGCGTCGCGGCGAGGTCCACGCGCTGGTCGGAGAGAACGGCGCGGGCAAGTCGACGCTCATGAAAATACTTGCCGGCGTCTACCGGATGGACGCGGGGCGAATCCGCCTGAACGGCGCCGACGTGGACATTCCCACACCGCGAGCGGCGCAGCAGCTCGGCGTGAGCATCATCCATCAAGAGCTGAGCCTCATGCCACACCTGACGGCGGCTCAAAACATCTTCATCGGCCGAGAGCCGCGCGGACGGATCCCGTTCGTCATCGACGAGCGCAAGCTCAACGAGCAGGCTCGCGCCTTATTCCGAAGCCTCAACCTCAATGTCGATCCACAAGCCAAAGTCGGGAAGCTGAGCGTCGCGCAGCAGCAGATGGTCGAGATCGCGAAGGCGCTGTCCTACAGCGCGCAGGTTCTGATCATGGACGAGCCCACCGCGACGCTAACCGACACCGAGATCGAGGAGCTGTTTCGCATCATCCGCGCGGTCCGGGCGAATGGTGTGGGCGTCGTCCACATCTCCCATCGGCTCGAGGAGCTGAAGCTCATCTCCGATCGCGTGACCGTGATGCGCGACGGCCAGTACATCGCGACCGTGGACACGAAGGACGCATCGATCGATCGGATCATCAGCATGATGGTCGGCCGGACGATCTACGAAGGTGTGCGTGAGATACCGGAGACGGTGAACCCCGAGATCGTTCTCGACGTTCGCGGGCTGAACCGAGGACGGATGGTCCGCGACGTGAGCTTCAACCTGCGACGGGGGGAAATTCTCGGCTTGGCCGGGCTCGTCGGCGCGGGCCGGACCGAGGTCGCGCGCGCCGTCTTCGGCGCGGATCGCCCGGACTCAGGGACGATCCTCATCCACGGGAAGATCGCGCACATCCAGAGCCCGGGAGATGCTGTGCGGCTGGGCATCGGCTACCTCTCGGAGGACCGCAAGCGCTACGGCCTCGCGATCGGGATGGACGTCGAGACGAACATCGTGCTCGCGACCCTCCGCAAGTTCGCCGACGCTATCGGTCGCGTCGACTTCCGCCGAACGCGCGCGACCGCGGAGCAGCGAGTTCATCGTCTCGACATCAGGACACCGAGCGTCAGGCAGAAGGTGCGCAACCTCTCTGGCGGGAACCAGCAGAAGGTCGTCATCGCCAAGTGGCTCACGGCCGATACAGAGATCCTCATCTTCGACGAGCCGACCAGAGGGATCGACGTCGGCGCGAAGAGCGAGATCTACCACCTGCTGAACGACCTGGCCAAACAGGGGAAGGCGATCATCATGATCTCCTCCGAGCTGCCCGAGATCCTCCGCATGAGCCACCGCATCGTCGTGATGTGCGAGGGCCGCATCCGCGGCGAGCTGAGCGGCGCGGAGGCCACGCAGGAAAAGATCATGACCTTCGCGACGATGCGCACGACGGCCATCGGCCCACAGACAGCCGCATGAAGACGGGGCCCGTCGCGCTCGCCCAGACGCGGCGCCTGCGCATCGTGCGCTCGGACGCGGTCCAGCGGCTCCTCGCGTTCGCGGCGCTGATCCTGATCGTCGTCGTCTTCTCGCTGGCGTCACCGAACTTCCTGCAGTTCGACAACATCGTGGGGATCCTCCTCGCGACGACGGTGTCAGGGGTCCTCGCGCTCGGGGTCACCTTTGTGATCATCACCGGCGGAATCGACCTGTCGATCGGGACGCTCATGACGCTCTCCGCCGTCGTGACCGGCACCTTCGCGACCGTCTGGCAGCTGCCGCTCCCGCTCGCGGTCGTGGCGGGCCTCGGCACCGGCGCTCTCGCCGGTCTGGTAAATGGGCTCTTCATCGCGAAGCTCAAGATCCCCTCGTTCATCGCCACACTCGGCATGCTGAACATCGCCAAGGGCCTCGCGCTCGTGATCTCGGGGCTCAAACCAATCTACTTCAACGACACGCCCCAGTTCAACCGCGCAGCGATGGGATCGCTGGTGGGAACGGTCATCCCCGGACTCGACGTCCCGAACATCACGATCGTCTTCCTGCTGGCTGCCGTCATCGCGAGCCTGGTCCTCTCCAAGACGATCCTCGGCCGCTTCACCTTCGCGCTCGGGAGCAACGAGGAAGCCGCGCGGCTCTCCGGCGTGAACGTCGACCGCTGGAAGATCGCCGTGTACTCGCTCTGCGGACTTTTCAGCGGGCTCGCCGGCGTGCTCATCGCGGCGCGGCTCAATTCGGCGCAGCCGTCGCTCGGCCAGGGCTACGAGCTCGACGCCATCGCCGCCGCGGTGATCGGCGGGACCTCTCTGTCAGGCGGCGAGGGTTCGATCCTCGGCACCGTCATCGGCGCGTTCATCATCAGCACGCTCACGAACGGCTTACGCATCATGTCGGTGCCGCAGGAGTGGCAGACCGTCGTCACGGGCGGCATCGTCATCATCGCCGTCTACCTCGACATCGTCCGCCGTCGGCGGCAGGCATGAGCGGCTCCACGATCACAACCCTCGATGCGCTCGACGTGCGCTTCCCCACCTCGCGCACTCTCGCGGGTTCGGACGCGATGAACACGGCGCCGGACTACTCGGCGACGTACGTGATCCTGCGCACCGATCGCGGCGACAAGCTCTCCGGTCACGGACTCACTTTCACGACCGGGCGAGGCAACGAGGTGGTCGTCGCCGCGGCGAACGCGCTGCGGCCGCTCATCGTCGGCAAGACCTTGGAGTCGATCGCGCAGGACATGGGCCGTTTCTGGCGCGAGATCACCGGCGATCCACAGCTGCGGTGGATCGGCCCGGACAAGGGTGCGATGCATCTCGCGACGGCCGCGGTGGTGAACGCGGTGTGGGATCTGTGGGCGAAGGCCGAGCGCAAGCCGGTCTGGAAGCTGCTCGTCGACATGAGCCCGCCCGAGGTCGTCCGGTGCATCGACTTCCGCTACATCACCGACGCGATCACGCCCGACGAGGCGCTTGCTCTGTTGGAGAAGCTCGCGCCGACGAAACGCGAGCGCGAGGAAGAGATGCGCCGCGACGGCTTCCCCGCGTACACGACGTCGGCGGGCTGGCTTGGGTACTCCGACGAGAAGATCCGCGCGCTCTGCCGCGAGGCGGTGAGTCAGGGCTGGACGCACGTGAAGATCAAGGTCGGCCGCGACATCGACGACGACATGCGACGCGCGCGGATCGTGCGCGAGGAGATCGGCGAGCGGAAGCTGATGATGGACGCGAACCAGGTCTGGGACGTCGGCGAGGCCATCGCCAACACGAAGCGCCTCGCGACGTTCGACCCCTACTGGATGGAGGAGCCCACCAGCCCCGACGACGTGCTCGGCCACGCCGCGATCGCGAAGGCGATCGCGCCGATCCGCGTCGCCACCGGCGAGCACTGCCAGAACCGCGTGATCTTCAAGCAGCTTCTGCAGGCGAAAGCGCTCGGCTTCTGCCAGGTCGACGCCTGCCGGCTCGGCGGCGTGAACGAGGTGCTCGCCGTCCTCCTTATGGCGGCGAAGTTCGGCGTCCCGGTCTGCCCGCACGCGGGCGGCGTCGGCCTCTGCGAGTACGTGCAGCACATCTCGCTCGTCGACTACATCGCGGTTTCCGGATCGCTCGAGGACCGGGTGCTCGAGTACGTCGACCATCTGCACGAGCACTTCGTCGACCCGGTCACGATCCGCGGCGGCCGCTACATGCCGCCGTCGAAATCCGGATACAGCATCGAGATGAAACCCCAGTCGCTGCGCGAGTACGCGTTTCCCGGCGGTGCCGCGTGGTCGTCGTAGACGCGCACCACCACTTCTGGGACCCGGCGCGCGCGTCGTACCCGTGGATGACCGAAGCGCTCGCGCCGATCCGCCGGCGCTTCGGCCCCGAGGATCTGCGCCCGCTGCTCGCCGCTAACGGGGTCGATCGAACGATCCTCGTGCAGACGCGATCGAGCGTCGACGAGACGCGCGAGTTCCTCGCGACGGCGGCGCAGTACGACTTCATCGCGGGCGTGGTCGGCTGGGTCGACCTGACCGCGGACGTCGCGAAGCAACTCGCCTCGCTGGAAAAGGGACCGGGTGGAAGCAAGCTCGTCGGGATCCGGCACCAGGTGCACGACGAGGCCGATCCGGACTGGCTCGGGCGAAAGGACGTGCGCCGTGGGATCGCGGCGGTCGGCAAGGCCGGGCTGGCCTACGACATCCTCGTGAAGACACGCGAGCTGCCGGCGGCGCTCGCGATGGTGCGCGCTTTTCCGGATATGCGATTCGTGATCGACCACATCGCGAAACCGCCGATCGCGTCTGGCGCGACCAGCGAGTGGGCCGCAGGCCTGAAGCCGCTCGCGGCATTTCCCAATGTGTTCATCAAGCTCTCCGGGATGGTGACCGAGGCCGACTGGAAGCGGTGGACGGTGCGCGACATCACGCCGTATGTCCAGCGAGTGCTCGAGTGGTTCGGCGCAGAGCGCTGCGTCTTCGGGTCGGACTGGCCGGTCTGTCTCGTCGCCGCGTCGTACGCGCACGTCATCGACGCGTGCGGTCAGGCCATCGGCGATCTCGCGTCGGGCGACCGCGAGCGGATCTTCGGGGGCAACGCGGCCGAGCTCTACCGCCTCCCGCTGTCGGCCACTGAGCCGCGCCTCCCGCTCCTCATGCCATCGATCACCGCGGAACGGAGGTCGTGAGATGCAGGCCTACGGGATGGCGCTCGACCTTCGCGACGACCCAGCGCTCATCGCCCGCTACCGCAGGGAGCACCAGCGCGCCTGGCCCGAGGTCCTCGCGCGGCTTCGCGAGATCGGCGTCAGCGAGATGAGGATCTTCCTCCTCGGTCGGCGCATGTTCATGTACTGCGAAACCCGCGATGGCTTCGATCCGGCAACGGACTTCCCGCGTGCCAACGAGGACCCCACGTACCAGAAGTGGGACGAGCTCATGCGCACGATGCAGGAGCGCGTCCGAGAGGCCAAGCCAAAAGAGTGGTGGGCCAAGATGGAGCTTGTGTTCGACCTCGACTGGGAACACGCATGAGCAGCGTCGTCGTCACAGGAGCGGCGAAGGGCATCGGCGCCGGGATCGCGGAGGCGTTCGCGCGCGCGGGCTGGTCGGTGGTCGCGGTCGACCGCGACAAAGCCCCGCTCGAGCAGACCGCGAAGCGCATCGGCGGCACTGTCGTCCCGCTCGCGGGCGACGTCGCCGATCGCGCGACGAACGAGGCCGCCGTGAAGCTCGCCGTCGATCGCTTCGGCGGCCTCGACGCGGCGGTCGGCAACGCCGGGGTGGTGCTGGCGAAACTCATCGATGAAAGCACGTCCGAAGAGTTCGACCGGATCTTCGGGGTCAACGTGAAGGCGCTCATGTATCTCGCGCAGGCCGCACACAAAGCACTCGCGAAGAGCAAGGGCAGCCTCACCGTGATCGCGTCCAAGACCGGGCTCGTCGCGCAGCGCAACTCGCCCCTCTACGTCGCGACGAAGGGCGCGGCCGTGCAGCTCGCGCGCGCGCTCGCGCTCGACTGGGCGCCCGAGGGCATTCGCGTCAACGCGGTCTGCCCCGGCATCGTCGATACGCCGATGCTGCAGGAGTTCTTCGACGCGATGCCTGACCCCGCGGCCTTCCGCCGCCACGACGAGCTGGCGCAGCCGCTTGGGCGCCTCGCGACACCCGCGGAGATCGCGTCGGTCGTGCTCTTTCTCGCGACGCCGGCCGCGGGCTTCATCACCGGAGTGGCGCTCCCGGTGGACGGGGGGTTCACCGCGGAATGACCGGCAGGCTCGAAGCGAAGGTCTGCGTCATCACCGGCGCCGGGTCGGGTATCGGCCGCGCCAGCGCGCTGCTCTTCGCGCGCGAGGGCGCGTGCGTGGTGGTCGCCGACGTCGACCGCGCTGGCGCCGAGGAGACCGTGAAGCTCGTCCACGCTGACGGCGGGAAAGCGAACGCGTTCTTCGCCGACGTCGCCGATCCCGACGACGCGCGGCGACTCGCCGACGAGACCGCGCGGGCCGAGGGCCGTATCGACGTGCTGTTCAACAACGCCGGGATCGCCGGCGTCGGCACGATCCATGAGACCTCGACGGAGCTCTGGGACAAGGTGATGGCGGTGAACGTGCGCGGGGTGTTCCTCGTGAGCAAGTTCGTCGTGCCCCACATGATCGAGAAGAAGCGCGGGTCGATCATCAACATGTCCTCGACCATCGCCGAGATCGGACTCGCGCAGCGCGCGAGCTATGCCGCATCGAAGGGCGCGATCCTCGCGCTCACGCGCGCGATGCAGGTGGACTACGCGCCGTTCGGCATCCGCGTGAACGCGCTGCTCCCCGGGACGATCGCGACACCGTTCGTCGAGAAATACCTGCGCGAGTCGTATCCGAGCCGCGAGGAGGGCCTCAAGGCGATCCGCAAGCGCCAGCTGACGAGCGAACTCGGAAAGCCCGAGGACGTCGCGTCCGCGGCGCTCTTCCTGGCGTCGGACGAGTCGAGCTTCGTCATGGGGACTGGCCTGTTCGTCGACGGCGGCGTCCGCGGGGGGAAGTGAAGCCGCTCGACATCGCGACCCCGGCGCTCGTGCGCGTGCGGGGCGAGGGGCGGACGTTTCTCGCGCTCTGGCGCGACAAGCGACTGTGGGATCTGAATCCGCTCACGCTCGACGCACTTCTTCGGCTCCCGCTCGACGGAATTCGCGCGGGGCTCGGCGCGATCACAGGACCCGAGCTCGATCTGGCCCAGGTCGAGCTCGCCGCGCCGGCCGAATCGCAGGAGGTCTGGGCGGCGGGGGTCACGTACCTCCGGAGCCGCGAAGCGCGTCTCGAGGAGGCGAAGCAGAAGACCATCTACGAGCACGTCTACGAAAGCGATCGGCCGGAGCTCTTCTTCAAAGCCGCTGGCTGGCGTGTTGTGCCAGACGGTGGCGAGGTCGGCGTGCGTGAGGATTCGACGTGGGACGTTCCTGAGCCCGAGCTCGCCGTCCTAACGAACGCGCACGGCGAGGTCGTCGCGTACGCGTGCGGGAACGACATGAGCTCGCGGAGCATCGAGGGGGAGAACCCACTCTTCCTCCCGCAGGCGAAGATCTACGACCGGAGCTGCGCGATCGGTCCGGCCGCGGTGCTCGGGTGGGAGGTCGACGTCTCGCGCGCCAAGATACATATGACGATCGAACGTGACAAAAAGTCCCTGTTCGACGGAACGGCCACGGTCGCCGACATGACGCGCGAGCCGACCGACCTCGGGGCCGTGCTGCATTCGTCGTACACGCTTCCGGTCGGAGCGTGGCTACTCACGGGCACGTCGCTCGTTCCACCAGACCCATACACGGCGAAGCCTGGCGACCTCGTGCGCATCGCGATCGACGGTCTCGGCGAGCTCAGGAATCGCGTGTCGCTCGTGAAGCACAGCGGCGCCGAGGCAAAACCGACCCGACTCGCGAAGCGGTAGCGTCACCCGCGGTGCACGACGCAGAGCTCTTTCCGCCGGAGCAGCTCCTCGAATTCAGCGTACGGGTCTTCGAGCACTTCGGCGTTCCCGAAGACGACGCGCGGACCGCCGCGACGGTGCTGCAGGCGGCGGACCTGCGTGGCATCGACTCGCATGGCGTCGCGCGGCTGCACACCTATTTCGACATGCTGCAG
>WNGG01007370.1_pt1 | contig 12184 bp, 7 predicted proteins | sample 5400661 | NCBI WGS metagenome assembly WNGG01 (sample SAMN13153372, study PRJNA577476) | soil metagenome | isolation source: 100 cm soil or saprolite under Garry oak tree replicate 1 | place: USA:California | collected 2016-06-15 | reverse complement strand
CGCCCTCCTCGTCCCGCCCAACGACGAGGAGGCGCTGGCGACGGCCATCGTGAGGCTGATCGACGACGGCGCCCTGCGCCACCGGCTCGGGGCGGCGGCGCGGCGCCGGGCGGTCGAGAGCCACACCTGGGACGCCCACGCGCGCGGCCTGCTGGACCGGCTGCGCTCCATGGGGCTGGTGCGATGGAGCTGAGCCCGGCGCGCTGGAATCCGATCGGGGCCGCGCGCACCCTGAGGGGCCGCGTGGGGCGGGCGCTGCGGCGGCTGCACGACCGGGCGCGCCTGGCGGTGCCGTCCGAGAACGCCCTGCTCGGCGACCTCGGCGGGCTGTACGGCACGTTCGACGAGTTCCTGGCCGCGAGCCGCCGCGACGGCGCCACCCCGTTGTTCGTGTGCGACCTGCCCCGCGACGCGGCCGCCTCCTACTTCGCCACCCGGCATCCGGAACGGCGGGCGCGCGTCATCGCCAGGGCCGCGGCGATCTGCGCCCACCGGTTCGATCTCCTCGGATCGGGACCGCGGGATCTCGGGCCGCGCCTCCCGTGGCACGCGGATTTCAAGACGGGGCGCGTGTGGCCGGAGAGGGCGTACTTCGAGGATCTGCGCGCGCGCATCGAGGGCGACTTCGGGCAGGGGTCCGACGTGAAGGTGCCGTGGGAGCTGTCCCGCTTCCAGCATCTGCCGGCGCTGGGCCAGGCGCTCTGGCTCACTTCGGACCGCCGGTATTACGCCGAGTTCCGCGCCCAGGTGACCGACTGGATCGCGCGCAACCGGCCGGGTCTCGGTGTGAACTGGGCCTGCACCATGGACGTCGCCATCCGGGCGGTCAACTGGGTCTGGGCCTACGGCTTCTTCCGCCCCGAGATCCTCGACGACCGTCCGTTCGCGTCCGCCTTCTTCCGATCGCTGTTCGTCCACGGACGGTTCATCGCCTCGAACCTCGAGAACGGCGCGGAGCTCACCAGCAACCATTACTTCGCCGATCTGGTGGGACTCCTGTTCCTGGGATCGTTGTTCCGCGGGGCGCCCGAGGCGGACTCCTGGAGGGGGCTGGCGGTGTCGGAGATCGTGCGCGAGAACGAGCGGCAGACCTACCCCGACGGCGTCGATTACGAGGCCTCGACGTCGTATCACCGGCTGATGACCGAGATGGCGCTGACGTCCCTGGTCCTCCTGGAGCGCTCGGGGTTCCGGGTGCCCGTCCTGCGCGACCGCGTCCGCGCGATGGTCGAGTACGCGGCGCATTACACCAAGCCGGACGGCCGGGCCCCGCAGATCGGCGACAACGACGACGGGCGGCTGCAGATCCTGGGGGACTATGGCGCGGACCGGGGGGACCACAGGCACCTGCTGGCCGTGGCGGGCTGCGCCTTCGACGACGACCCGCTGTTCGCCCTGGCGGGGGAGGCCTGGGACGAGGCGTTCTGGTTCTTCGGAGAGGCGTGCGCGCGGCGGCTCGAGCGGCGCGGCACGACCGCCCGCGTCAGCGTGACCGGCCGGCACTTCCGCGACGCCGGCACCGTCGTCCTCCGGCACGACGATCTGTACATGTTCTTCGACGCCGGTCCGGTCGGACTGCAGGGGCTCGGGACGCACGCCCATAACGACACGCTGTCGGTCGAGATCCAGGCCGGCGGGGCCGACCTGGTGGTCGACCCCGGGACCGGCGTCTACACGCCGGATCTGCGGCTGCGCGACCGGCTGCGATCGACGGCGTCGCACAACACCGTGCGTCTCGACGGGGAGGAGATCAACCCGCTGCCTCCGCGGCCCTTCGAGCTGCCCGGGACCGACCGGCCCGCGGTGCTCCGCTTCGTGTCGCGCGCCGGGTTCGATCTGGCCGAGGCGCTGCACCGCGGCTACACGCGGCTGCCCGACCCGGTCGTGCACCGCCGGATCGTCCTCCTGAACAAGAAGACGCGCCGCTTCCTCATCGAGGACCGCCTGGAAGGGCGCGGGGCGCACCGGGTGGAGTGGTTCTTCCACCTCGCGCCGGGCTGCGCGCCGATCGATCGCGGGGGAGACACGCCGGCGCGCTACTCCTCGGCGGGCCCGGTGTTCCGTCTCGAACCGGTGTCCCTGCCGGAGGGCGCGCGCGGCTATCTGGAGGAGGGCGTCTTCTCCCCCGGGTACGGCCGCCTGGAGGGCGCGCTCGTCCTGCGCTTCGAATGGAACGGCCGGCTCCCCGTGATGGGTCGCTTCGCCATCGTGCCGGAGGGAGGCGCCGCGGGGCGCGGCGGGGAGGGGCGATGAGACAGGTGCTGCTGCGGGAAGGGAAGGCGATCCTGGAGGAGGTCCCGGTCCCGTCGGCGGGGCCGGGGCGCATCCTGGTTCGCACGGCGTTCTCGGTCCTGAGCGCCGGCACCGAGCGCGCCGCCCTGCACGCCGGCGAGACCCGGTCGCTCCTCGACCGCGCCACCGATCCGGCGGTGGTCCGCAAGGCGATCGACCTCCTGCGCTCCGAAGGCCCCGCCGGGGTCGTCGATCGGCTGCGGGCCGCGAGGGAGCCGCGCGCCACGGCGCCCGGTTACGCGGCGAGCGGCCGGGTGCAGGCGGCCGGGCCGGGAGTCCTCGATCTGGCGCCGGGAACCGCCGTCGCCTGCGCGGGCGCAGGGCACGCGTCGCACGCCGAGTGGATCAGCGTGCCGCGCCAGCTGGCCGTGCCGGTGCCGGAGGAGGTGCCGCTCGACGAGGCGGCGTTCGCCACCCTGGGGTCGATCGCGCTGCAGGGCGTGCGCCGATCCGGGATCCAGATCGGCGAGAGCGCCGTGGTCCTCGGGCTGGGTCTGATCGGCAGCCTGACGGTCCAGATCCTGCGGGCCGCCGGGGCCCGCGTGCTCGGGTTCGATCTCGATCCGGCGCGCGCCGCGCGCTGCCGCGCGCTCGGGTTCGAGGCCTACGACTTCGGCGCCCGCGATCCCCGCCAGGAGGTGCCGCGGGCGACGCAGGGGCTCCTGGCGGATGCCGTCCTGGTCTGCGCCGCGGCGCGGGGGGCGGAGGTCGCCAACCTGGCCATGCGGCTTTGCCGCAGGAAGGGGCGGGTGGTGATCGTGGGCGACGTGGGGCTCGACCTCGACCGGTCGCTGCTGTACGAGAAGGAGCTCGATCTCCTGATCAGCACCTCATACGGTCCGGGTCGCTACGATCCGATCTACGAGGACAAGGGGATCGACTACCCCGCGGCCTACGTGCGCTGGACGCTCAACCGGAACATGGGAGCCTTCCTCGACCTGGTGCGCGACCGAAGGGTGGCGGTGCGGCCGCTCATCGACCGCGTCGTCCCGCTCGCGGAGGCCGCCTCGGCGTATGAGGCGATCGACCTCGAGACCGGTTGCGGCCGCCCGATCGGGGTCCTGCTGCGCTACGCGTCGGCCGACGCGCCCGCGGGGGCGGCCTCCGTGGAGGCCGCCCCCGGGCCGGCCCGCCCGGCGGCGGCGCCGGCGCCGACGGGGGACTTCCAGCCGCTCGCCGGGCCCGCGCGCGATATCGGCGTGGCGCTCTGCGGCGCCGGCAGCTTCGTGAAGGCGGTCCACCTGCCGGTCCTGAGGCGGGCCCGCGGCTTCCGGCTGCGGGGCGTCGCCACCGCGTCTCCCCTGAACGCCCGGGAGACGGCGCGGCGCTTCGGGATGGAGCGCGCCACCACCGACCTGCGGGAGATCCTGGACGACCCGGACGTCGACCTCGTCCTGATCGGCACCCGGCACCACCTGCACGCCGCGCAGGCGCTCCAGGCGCTGCGGGCCGGCAAGCACGTCCTGGTGGAGAAGCCTCTCTGTCTCGAGGAGGCGGAGGTCGCGCCGATCCTCGACGAGGCGCGGCGCGCCCGGCGCCTCCTGGCGGTGGGCTTCAACCGCCGTTACAGCCCGATCGCGCGGCGGGCGCGCGAGGTTCTCGGTCGCCTCGATGGCCCCGCCCTGTTCGTGTACCGGGTGAACGCCGGCCCGCTGCCGCCCGGCCACTGGCTGCACGACCCGGCCGAGGGCGGCGGGCGGATCGTCGGCGAGTGCTGCCACTTCCTCGATTTGATCCTGTTCCTGGCGGGCGCCCCGGAGATCCTGGGCGCCCGGGCGGCGGCGCTGCCCTCCGACGGCGCCGGTGTCGTCAACGGCGACTCGTTCGCCGCGATCCTGGATCTGCCCGGCGGGTCGCGGGCGGTGCTCGCCTATACGGGTCTGGGCGACCCGGGCCTGGTGAAGGAGCGCCTGGAGATCTTCAGGGCGGGGGCGGCCCTGGTCCTGGACGACTTCACGCGGCTGACGGTGCACGGCGGCCCCGGCGGATCGCTCGACCTGGGCGGGCAGGACAAGGGGTTCGCGGCCCAGTGGGAGGAGATCGGCAAGGCCCTGCGCGGCTCCCCGAACGAGCTCATCACGCCCGCAGGGATCGAGGCGGCGATGCGCGCCACCTTCGCCGTCGAGCGCGCGGTGCGGGGGGGACGATGAGGGCGCTGATGTGGGAGTCGTTCGCGCCGGGCGGGCCGATCCGCGTCGGCGGGCACCATTACGCCGAGCGCTTCCTGCGCGACGGGTGGCGGGTCGCCTGGTGCGTCGGCCCCCTCTCGCCGGTGAACTTCATCAAGAGCAACGCCGAGACGCGCGCGCGCATGCGCCTGTGGCGCCGCGGTGGCGACCGCCTGCACGACGGCCGGATGTTCGCGTACGCTCCCATGACCCTGGCGCCGTTCCGCCCGTACCCGCTGTTCGACCGTCCCGCCGTGCAGCGCCGCACGCTCCGGGCGACGCTGCCGCGCTTCAAGAGCGTCCTGGAGAGGGCCGGTTTCGAGGCGATCGATCTGCTCTGGATGTCGACCGGCAGCCCGCTCCTGGCGCTCCTGGACGATGTCGCGCACGGGCTCTCGATCTACAGGATGAGCGACGATACGGCGGCGTTTCCCGACACCCCGAGGACCTTCGCCGCCATCGAACGGGAGGCGTGCCGGCGCGCCGACCTGGTCCTGGCGACGGCGCGCGTCCTCGAGGACCGCGCGCAGGAGCTGGGCGCGCGGCGCGTGCTCTACCTTCCGAACGCCTGCGAGGCGGAGCGCTTCACACCGGGGGCGGCGCCCGAGCCGATCGATCTGCGGGGGACGCCCCGGCCGCGGGCGATCTACGCCGGCGCGATCGACGCCTGGTTCGACGCGATCCTCCTGCGCGACGTGGCGCGACTCCTGCCGGCGTGGACGTTCCTCGTGATCGGACCGGCGCGCGCCGAGACCGGAGCGCTGCGCAGTCTCGCGAACGTCCGCCTCCTCGGGCCGCGCGCCTACGCGAACCTGCCCGCCTATCTCGGCGCCGCGGACGCCGGTCTCGTGCCCTTCGTCCTGAACCCCCTGACGCACGCGATCCACCCGCTGAAGGTGTACGAGTACTGCGCCGCGGGGCTGCCCGTGGTGGCCACGCCGATGCGCGAGACCGCCGCGATGGGCGCGCCTCTGCTCCAGGCGGCGACGGCGCAGGAGTTCGCCGCGGCCCTGGAGGAGACGCGCCGAGAGGGATCCGGGCGGCGTGCCCAGCGCCTGGAGTTCGCGCGGCGCAACACCTGGGACCAGCGCTTCGCGGTGCTGCGCTCGGAGATCGCGGCGCTGTCGGGGCGGCGGCCGGCTGTCGCGGCGGGAGGACGCCGATGAGCGTCCCGTCGCCGCTCCGCCGGGAGGAGCCCGCGACGCGCCCGCTTCCGGAGCCGGCGTTGCGGGCGCCCGACGGGCGCGTCCGGGTCCTGCACGTCCTGTCCACGCTCCTCCCGGGCGGCTCCGAGCTGTCGGTCCTGCGGCTGGCCGGCGCCCTCGACCCCCGCCGCTATCGCACGAGCGTGGCGTTTCTGCGCGGCGAGGCGGTCCTGCGCCCCGAGTTCGAGGCGATCGGCGCCGAGGTCGTGCCCGTCCGACTTCGCTCGACCCTCGATCCGTTCTGCCTGCTGCGGCTGCGGGCGCTGGTCGCCCGCGGGCGCCAGGACCTGGTGCACACGCACATGGACGTCGCCGACTTCTACGGAGCGCTCGCCGGCCGGCTGGGCGGGGCGCACGCGGTGGTCTCGACCAAGCACGCGCCCGACGAGTTCCGCTCGCGGCGCACGTGGAAGCGCTACCCGTTCCTCCTGCTGGAGCGCCTGGCGTACGAGATGGACGATGCCGTGATCGTGGTATCCCGGGACCTCGCCTCGTTCCTCGAAGAGACCGAGCACCTGCCGCGCGACAAGATGGTGATCATCGGGCACGGCGTGGACGGCTCCGCCTCGCCCCTGCCGCGCGCCGAGGCCCGTGCGGCCCTCGGCCTGCCGGCGCTCGATCCCCTGATCGGCTCGGTCGGCCGGCTGTCGCGCGAGAAGGGGCACACTTTCCTGCTGCGCGCCCTGCCGGCGATCGTCACGGCGTTTCCCGGGGTCGGGTGCGTCCTGGCGGGCGACGGCCCGTCGCGCCGGGATCTCGAGGACGAGGCGCGAGGGCTGGGGATGTCGGATCGGGTCGTGTTCCTGGGGCATCGCGGCGACGTGCCCGCGATCCTGTCGGCCCTCGACCTGTTCGTGCAGCCGTCCCTGTACGAGGGGTTCGGCATGAGCCTCCTGGAGGCGATGGCGGCGCGCCTGCCGATCGTCGCCACGCGCGTCGGGGGCATCCCGGAGGTGGTCGACGACCAGGTGGCGGGCCTCCTGGTCCCGCCCGCCGACGCCGCCGCGCTGGCGCGGGCGGCGAACGCCCTCCTGGGCGATCGCGGGCGCGCGCGCCGGCTCGCGGAGGGCGCGGCGCGGCTGGTCGTCGAGCGCCACTCGATGGCCTCCGTCGCGGCGCGCGTGGACGCTCTCTATCGCAGGCTCCTCGGGAGCCCGGCATGAGGGCCGCTCCACGGCTCTCCCCCGCTCCCGGTCCGGAGCCCGAGGCGGCGCCCCCGGCCCGCCCCGCCTCCCTGTCCCACGCGGGACGCCCGCGGCTGCTGATATTGACGGTCGGGTTCACGGTGGGCGGGGCCGAGCAGCTCATCCTGACCACGGCGCCGCGCATGCAGCGGGACGGCTTCGAGGTCACGGTCGCCTGTCTGAAGGGGTGGGGCATGCTGGGAGACGAGCTGGAGGCACGCGGCGTGCGGGCGGTGGCCCTCGGGGCGAAGGGACCCCTCGACCTGCGCGCCTTCGGGCGCCTGCTGTCGATCCTCAGGCGCGACCGCATCCAGATCCTGCGCGGCCACCTGTTCTGGGCCAACCTCACGGCGCGCCTGGTCGGGTGGATCGCCTCGGTCCCCGTGGTGGTCACCACGCACCACGACACCGACGTCTGGATGCGCTGGTACCACCGTCTGGCCGAGCGCGCGACGGCGCCGCTGTCGGACGCCGTCACCACCTGCTCCGAAGCCGTCCGCCGGCATGCCATCGAGACGCTCGGCATCCGGCCCGGCCTGGTCCACACGCTGCCCAACGCCATCGAGATCCCCGAGGGGGAGACCGATCCGCGCGCGCGCGAGCGCATCCGGCGCGAGCTGGGAGCCGCGCCGGGGGACCTTCTGATCGGGACGCTCGGCCGCCTGGCGGAGCCGAAGAAGGGGCTGGCGGTGTTCCTGGCCGCGGCGCGGCTGCTGGTGCGCGACTTCCCGCGCGTCCGGTTCGCCCTCGTCGGCGACGGTCCCCAGCGCGCCGCGCTCGAGGAACGCGCCGCGCGCGAGGGGGTGAGCCACTGCACCGTGTTCGCCGGCATCCGCCGCGACGTCGCGGACGTCATGCGGTCCCTCGACCTGTTCGTGCAGCCGTCGCTCTGGGAGGGGTTCGGTCTCACCGCCCTGGAGGCGATGGCCGTGGGGACGCCGGTGGTCGCGACCCGGGTCGGCGGCGTTCCGGAGGTGGTTCTCGACGGCGAGACGGGGGTCCTCGTGCCCCCCGCGGACGCGGAGGCCCTGGCGGCGGGCTGCGCGCGGCTGCTGCGCAACCGCGATCTCGCGGCGCGTCTGGGCCGCTCCGGGATCGAGAGGGTGCGCGCGCACTTCGGGATCGAGCGGCTGGTGGGCCAGATCGAGGCCCTGTACCGTGGGCTTCTGGAGCGGGACCGGGCGCCGTCCGACGCGGCGCATCCCGGCCGGCAGCGGGGCGAGGGTTGAGCGCGTGGCATCTTCAGTGTCTTGTGGCCTTCGGCCTGGCCCTGGCGATCTCTCTCTACACCACGCCCCTGATGCGGGCGGCGGCTCTGCGCTTCGGGATCGTCGACCGGCCCGACGGACGTCTCAAGAAGCAGTCGCAGCCGGTGCCGTACCTGGGTGGCCTGGCGATCTATCTGTCGTTCCTCCTGGCGCTGACCGCGACCCGCCGCTTCGACTCGCTCGAGGTCCTCGGCATGCTGCTCTCCGGCGCCATCGTGGTGATCCTCGGGCTCGTCGACGATCTGGGCGTGCTGACGCCGGGGATCAAGCTGGCCGGCCAGGTGGTGGCGGTCCTGGCGCTGATCAACGCGTCGGTGTACATCAAGCTGGGCTTCCTCCCCCCCTGGCTGGCGATCCTCCTGTCGTTCTTCTGGCTCCTGGGCACCACCAACGCCTTCAACCTCATCGACATCATGGACGGCCTGGCGGCGGGCGTCGCCGCGGCGGCCGCGGCGGTGCTGTTCCTGATCGCGGCGGTCAACGGGCGGCCGACCTACGCCGTGCTCCTGGCCGCCCTGTGCGGGGCGCTGTGCGGATTCCTGCGCTACAACATCGAGCCGGCGCGGATCTACATGGGAGACACGGGCAGCATGTTCGTCGGGATGATGCTGGGCGCGCTGGCGATGAACAACTCCTACACGCGGCGGAACCTGATCGCGTCGGTCGCCCCCGTCGTCGTCCTCGGCGTGCCGATCTTCGACACGCTGTTCGTCATGTATGTCCGCCACCGGCGCGGCCTGCCGGTCTTCCTGGGCAGCCCCGACCACTTCGCGCTGCGTCTGCGCAAGTGGCGGCTGTCGACCCGCCAGACCGCGCTGGTCTCCTGGGCGGCGACCGTCCTCCTGGGCGGGCTGGCCGTCGCCATGATGCTCTCCACGGCGGCCGTGGCGGTCGCCATCCTGGCCGGGATCGCGATGGCCGCTCTGGGGATGGGGCTGTTTCTGCGGCGCATCGACATGACGCTGTGACGGCCGTTGCGGGCGGACACCCGGGGTCGAGGGCATGAGCGACGCGTATCCGGTAGTCGTTCTCGGAGCGGGCCTGACCGGCCTGTCGGCCGCCTATCACCTCGGGGCTCCCTCGCTGGTGATCGAGCGCGAGGCGGAGGTCGGGGGGCTGGCGCGGACGCACGTCGAGGACGGCTTTACGTTCGACTGCACCGGGCACCTCCTGCATCTTAAAGATACGCGCGTCATCGCGCTGGTCGACGCCATCCTGCCGGGGGCCTTCTCCCGGCACGAGCGCCGGGCGCTGATCTTCTCCAAGGGGGTGTACACGCCCTACCCGTTCCAGGCCAACCTTCACGGGCTGCCGCCGGACGTGGTCCAGGAATGCGTCGGCGCCTTCGTGGAGGCTCTCGTGCGCCGCGCCGCCGAGGGGGAGCCGGATCCGTCGCGGCTGAACTTCCGCGACTGGGCCGGGCGCTCCTTCGGCGCCGGGATCGCGCGTCATTTCCTCGTGCCGTACAACACCAAGCTGTGGCGCACCGATCTGGACGAGATCGAATGCGGCTGGGTGTCGTGGTCGATCCCGCGGCCCACGCTCAAGGAGGTCCTGGACGGCGCGTTCGGCACGACGGTCCGCGGTCTTGGGTACAACCCGACCTTCCTCTACCCGCGGCGCGGCGGGATCAGCATCCTGCCCGAGGCCCTCGCCCGGCGCGGCGCGGTGGTGCGGCTGAACGAGACGGTGACGGCGGTCGACGCCACGGCGCGCGCCGTGCACCTGGCGGGCGGCCGCGTGGTGCGATACGAGAGCCTCGTCTCCACGATCCCGCTCGACCGGCTCCTGGCGATCACCCGCGGTCTGCCGGCCGGCCTCCCGGAGATCGGCGGGCGGCTGCGGGCGGTGCGGGTCCTGAACATCAGCCTCGGCGTCGACCGCGAGGGGATCTCCGGAGCGCACTGGATCTACTTTCCGGAGCCCGGCTACTCGTTCTACCGGGTCGGGTTCCCGGCGAACCTGTCGGCCGCCCTGGCGCCGCGCGGCTGCTCCTCGCTCTACGTGGAGCGGTCGCTCCTGCGCGACGAGCCGTTCGATGCCGAGGAGGCGATCGCGACCGCCGTCGAGGACCTGCGGCGCGCCGGCATCCTCTGGAAGGGGGACCGGCTGATCTACCGGCGGCTGTCGGTGCTCGATCCCGCCTATGTGATCTACGACCGGTTCCGGGCGGTCAACCTGCCGGGGGTGCACGACGCGCTGAACGCGGCCGGGATCCATTCCGCCGGGCGCTTCGGCACCTGGGAGTACTCCTCGATGGAAGGGGCGATCCGGACCGGCATGGAGCTGGCGGAGCGGCTGGCCGGCCGGCGCGCCGTGCGGAAGGCCGCGGGGAGCCCCGGTTCATGAGCGGCCCACGGGACGGGAGCTGACATGTGCGGCCTGGCGGGGATCGTGCACAACGACACGAGACGGCCGGACGAGGCGGCGCTGCGCGCCATGGCGGACGCCCTGGCGCACCGCGGCCCGGACGATGCCGGCGAGCACATCGGGCCGGGGGTGGGCCTGGCGAGCCGGCGGCTGGCGATCCTCGATCTGTCGCCCGGCGGGCATATGCCGATGACCAGCCCGGACGGCCAGGTGGTCCTCGTGTTCAACGGCGAGATCTACAACCACGTCGAGCTGCGCGAGGAGATGAAGCGCCGCGGCGTCCGCCTCCGGTCGACGGGCGACACGGAGGTCCTGCTGCAGCTCTATCTGAAGGACGGCCCCGATTTCCTGCGGCGGCTGATCGGCATGTTCGCCATCGCGCTGTGGGACGGTCGCCGGAGATCGCTGCTCCTGGCGCGGGACCGCCTGGGGGTGAAGCCGGTCCTGTACCGACTTGCCGGGGACGGCATCCGTTTCGCCTCCGAGATCGCCGGGCTCCTTGCGGAGCCGGGCTTCTCCCCGGAACCCGACCCCGAAGCGGTGCATCACTTCCTGGCGCTGCGCTACGTCCCGGGCCCGAAGACCGCCTACGCCTCGATCGTGCAGGTGCCGCCCGCCCACGTCCTGTTCTATGAGAACGGCCGCGCGCGCCTGGAGTGCTACTGGTCGCTCCCGGAGGCCCCGCCCCTGACGCAGCGGCCGCAGAGGGAAGTCGAAGAGCGCTACCGCGCTCTGATGGACGACGCCGTCCGCCTGCGGCTGCGCAGCGACGTCCCGGTGGCGCTGCTGCTCTCCGGAGGGATCGATTCGACGGCGGTCGCCTACCACATCCGGCGCAACCACGCGGGGCGGTTCCGCGCCTTCACCATCGGGTTCGCCGAGTCCGACTACAACGAGCTGACCCGCGCCCGCGCCGCGGCGGAGCACTTCGGCATCGCGCTCGAGGAGATCGGCCTGCGCGAGAACGTCATCGACGCGCTGCCGGAGATCGTGCGTCATCTTCGGGCGCCTTTCGGCGACCCCTCGATCGTCCCGTCCTGGTTCCTGGCGCGCGCCGTGTCGCGCCACGTCAAGGTCGCCCTGGTCGGGGACGGTGGGGACGAGGATTTCGGGGGCTACGATCGGTACCGGGCCCACCTGCTGGCCGACCGGCTGGGATGGCTCCCGGGCGTGGTGTCGCGCACGCCCTTCTACGCCCTGCTCGAAGCGGTCTCGTCCGAGAAGACCCGGCGCAACCTGCCGGGGCGGATCCGTCGGTTCCTGGACGGCTGGGAGCTGCCGGCGCGCGAGCGCAATGCCCTGTGGATGGCGAACCCCGGGGCGCGCCGCATCGCCCGCCTGTACCGGAGCGATTTCGCCGCGCAGGTCGCGGGCGTCGATCCGACCCGCGCCCTCGGGTCGATGCCGAACGACTGGGGGTCGCCCGCCTTGATCGACCGCGTCCTGCGGGCCGACCTGCTGCACTACCTGCCGGACGACGTTCTGTTCAAGACGGACATCACCTCGATGGCGTTCGGGCTCGAGCTCAGGAGCCCGTTCCTCGACCACCGTGTGGTGGAGTTCGCCGCCTCGCTGCCGGCCGCCTGGAAGGTGCGCGGACTTGCGGGCAAGCGGTTCCTGCGCCGCGCCTACCGGGGTCACGTCCCCGAAAGTGTCCGGCGCGCCCGGAAGGCGGGCTTCGGGCTGCCGATCGACCA